>Ga0081539_10000124_pt1 | contig 180973 bp, 171 predicted proteins | sample TabmetS4T2R2_FD_71023 | JGI IMG/M metagenome (GOLD analysis project Ga0081539, IMG submission 71023) | Tabebuia heterophylla rhizosphere microbial communities from the University of Puerto Rico - S4T2R2 | ecosystem: Host-associated > Plants > Roots > Rhizosphere ... | reverse complement strand
GGGGGCGGGGGTGGGCCGGGGGGAGGGGTGTGGCTGGGAGTTGGCAGGTGGGGCGGCTTTGGGTAGTGCCGGTTGTTCGCCTGCCACCTAACCCAGCCTTGCTTTTCAGCCTGCCTTTGCCGGGCGATCTTTGGCCGGGCCGTCTTTGGTCGGGCCGCCTTTGCCGGGCCGCCTCTGCCAGCCCATCTCTCCCGACTCGCCTCGCCGTGGCATTCGCCCTGGTCTGCTCTTCCTGGCCTTCCTTGCTCGGCTACTGCGGCCTGGTCTCGCCCGGCCCGGTCAACTTCGCTCGGCCTCTCGGCCTCTCGGCCTCTCGGCCTCCCATCGGCCTCACCTCCTCGGGCCTCCACTTCCCCTCCAAGGCCCTTGGCGGGGTCTCACCCACCCCTGTCCTCTTGCCCTCGGATTCCGTCGATTGTGTGATCCCGTGCCACCGATTGGCCGGTCACCGCTTACGGCGGGCGCGGTGGGTGGCTTGGCCGCCTAACATCGGGCCTGGGACCACGATGGTTACCGGGGGTGTGTGGATGACACTGCGGGTGGCGGTCGACTTTGGGACGTCCAGTACTTGCATCGCGGTTTCGGTGCGGGGGCGGGAACCCCAGGTTGTCGCTGTCGATGGTGCGCCGCTTATGTCTTCTGCGGTTTATGCCGGTGATGATGGGACCCTCTTTGTGGGGCAGGAGGCTGATCGGCAGGCGGCCGTGGACCCTGCACGTTTTGAACCGCATCCCAAGCGGCGGATTGATGAGACCGAACTGCTGCTTGGGGCCTCTGTGCATCGGGTGCGGGACGTTGTCCGGGCCGTGCTCTCCCGGGCCGTTGCCGAGGGGCAGCGGGTTGGTGGGGGGCCCGTCGACCAGCTGGTGCTCACCCATCCGGCTGATTGGGGAGCCATTCGTACCCGGGTGCTTCGGCAGGCTGGGAACGGGCTCGCCCTGCGGGTTGTGCTTGTGCCGGAACCTGTGGCCGCTGCCGTCTTCTATACCGCCAGTTTTCCTGGGGGGCGGCAGGATCGGCCTGTTGCCGTGCTCGATGTCGGGGGCGGGACCGTCGACGTCTCCGTCGTGCGGGCCAATCGGCCGCTTGCTACTCGGGGGGATCCGAACTTCGGTGGGGCGGACATCGACCAGCTGCTGCTCGAGCACGTCGGGGGGCTTGTCGCTCGGACGGATGAGCAGGCCTGGCGGGCGCTCGTCGAGGGGCGGGAACTGCCTGATCGGCGTCGGCGGCGGGTCATCCACCAGGACGTTCGGGGAGCCAAGGAGACGCTCTCCCGGCACACCTACACCGACGTGCCCATGCCGCCGCCGTTCGCGGACGCGCATGTCACTCGGGCGGACCTCGAGCGGTTGATCTCTCCGCATGTTGATCGGGCTGCTCAGCTCACGGCCGCCACCATTCGGGCTGCCGGGCTCAAGCCCACCGATCTCGGGGGGATCTTTCTCGTCGGTGGGTCCAGTCGGATTCCGCTCGTCTCGCAGCTCGTCCACAAGCGGTGTGGGGTCATGCCCACCTCGCTTGACCAGCCCGAGACCGTCGTCGCGCGGGGGGCGCTCAGGGTCGTGGCCGGGGGTGGTGAGGGTACGGGTGACCTCGTCGTTCCCGAGGCACCCCGGGTGCGTCGGCCGCCGGTTGCTCCGCCGCCTCGGCCGGTGCCCGCGTTGCCGCCCACTCCGGCGGTCAGTAACTCAAAGAGACGATCTGCCCTGCTGCTTGCGGGGGCTGCCGCGTTTGCCGCTGCTGTCGCGATCGTGCTCGTCGTGGTGCTCACCGGCGGTGGTCAGTCGCGGTCGGGGGCGACGCCTGCGCCCTCGACTTCGCAGGTCAAGGGGCGGTTGATCGCTCAATATGAATACCAGTTCACGCTTCCTGAGGACTGGTTGCAGACCGGCGGCGACCCCAGCCAGCTGCGGACCGAGGTCAAGCCCGCGGACGCGCAGGCCGGGGACGACCTCGTCCTGGTCCAGCAGGCTCGCCTCTCCTTCGACAGCGACGCCGACCGGGGCCGGGCCGTCGGCAAGCTCCGCGACGACTTCGAGGCCGCCGGGGACACCTTCACCGGCTTCGACGAGAACGCCGAGTACGCCGGTCGGGACGTCATTCACTACCAGCAGGCGCTGCCGAACAAGGACGCCACTGTCGACTGGTACGTCGTCTTCCACCGGAACACGCAGGTCAGCGTGGGTTGCCAGCGGGCCAACGGCGGCGCGAACGCCGAGGAAGTTTCCGCGGCCTGCGAGATGATTGTGCGCACGCTGCGCATCACGGCCTAGGCTCTACAGACATGACCGGCTTCCGTCAGGCCGCGGCCCGGTTCTCCGCCGAGGTCGAGTGGGCGCTCACCAGGGCACGTCGTGCCGCCCGGGACGCGCGTGCCGAGAGCACCGAGTTCCGCCACCGCACCGAGGAGCTCGCCACCCAGGCGAAGACCAAGCGGCTGCGTCGTACCCAGGCCACGCCCACCTCGCCGGAGGCACGTGCGGAGGCCGCGAAGTTCCGCGCCGACAACGGTTTGCCGGTGCCCGACCTGCCCGATGCCGAGGAACTGGGCGGCCGGCCGCCGGCGCGGCGGCCCGTGCCGGAGAACGACGACCTCTCCCAGCTCACGGTGCTGTTCGACGTCGACAAGGAACCGACCCCGCTGCCGCCGCCCGAACCGGTCGCCCCGGCCCCCGAGACCACTCGATCGAGTGGTCGCGAAGACGACTTTTCGCAACAGCGAATCCTCATGGACGCGACCGTCGAAACCTACCGTCCTGATGAGATCCTCGACTCCGTCTTCGACACCGACGACCCGGGAAACCGCAGGTAGAAGCCCCTTTCGTCACCCTCTGTCGGGCGTTGACCGGGAGGGTGCGACACCCTCGTCGCCGCCGTCACCCGACCCCGCGGGAGCCGCTCGCGCCCAGGAGCGGCGTTCACTGTCGCAACGACCTCCGATCAGATGGCGACAACGCGGAACCGAACATGGCAGGGTCTACGTCGCAGGAGGCGTACGAACTGAAAACGTTCGGCCCACAGACAGAATTCGAAGGGGGTAGTTCCCAATGCCAGAAGGCGGCTACGCAGGTACACCGGAGCAATTCACGGCCGCGCACCAGAACGTCGTGAAGGTCAAGGAGGACGTCGAGGGCGAGCTCTCGAACCTGTGGAACGCGATCAGCGAGCTGCAGGGCCTGTGGCAGGGTCCGGCCCAGACGGCGTTCAGCAACATGATGCAGCGCTTCGACTCCGACGCCAAGCGCCTGAACACCGCGCTCGAGGGCATCGCCGAGCAGCTGAAGGCCGCGGGCTCGACCTACACCGAGTCCGAGCAGTCCCAGATGGACGTCTTCGGCAGCCTCTCGGCTCAGCTCGACGGCTGAGCGTCACCACCCGCTTTCCACGAAGCGTTTCACGGACTTTCGCAAATACGTCTTAAAGGGGAACAGAAATGACGGCTTCATCTGGTGGCTACGGCGGTGGCGTTGACGCCGGCCAGACAATCAAGGTCAGTTTCGCGGGTCTCTCGCAGGGTGCCGCCGACATCGGCCGCTCGGCCTCGTCGATCCAGTCGCACCTCGACCAGCTCAAGCGCGACCTCCAGCCGCTGGTGCAGGACTGGACCGGTGGCGCCGCCGAGGCGTACCAGCACCACCAGGGCGAGTGGGACAAGGCCGCGGCCGACCTGCAGCAGGTCCTGGCTTCGATCGGCACCGCGGTCTCCCGTGCCGGCGAGGACTACGCGGACGGCGAGCGCACCAACACCAACCGCTGGTGAGCATCGCGCACTGACGATCCACGACTCGGGGCCCGGAAGCCTTGGCTTCCGGGCCCCGTCGTGTGCTCAGCCCTCGGGCGTCCGGTCGTTGAACTTCTCGAAGAACGCGTCGACCGCGGCCTCGTCGGTGATCGCGGTGATCTGGGTGGCGTCGTCGGGGGCCTCCGGGATGTCGTCCTGGGAGGCCTTGCCGATGACCTCGTACTCGAGCTGGATCTCGAATGCCGGCGCGTCGCCGTCGGTGACGGAGTCGCGGATCACGAAGCCGGTGAAGTTCATGTCCGCGTCGAACTTCAGCACGACCGGCACCACGGTCTCGAGCTGCACGTCGGTGAGGTCGCCGCGCTTCTCCTCCGGGATGGAGATGAAGCTCTCGTCGATCATGATCTTCAGCTGGGCGCCGGTGGTCACCTCGAAGCCGTTCTCGGTCGCCCGCGCCTCGCTCGGCTGCTCGTCCGGCGCGTCGAGCCTGGTCTGCCCGATGGCCGTCTCCAGGTGGCAGGCCACCCACGCGGTCAGCACCCAGCAGTTCTCGAAGTCGTCCTCGTACAGCGACGGCACGGTCACCCACGGCGTCGGCGCCAGGAACGCGTGATCCTTGTCGAGCTTGATGTAGTCCACCGGGGACCGTGGCGGCGAGACGGTCTCCGACCAGTCACCGTCCTCCGCGAACCGGCGCTTGTAGAGGATGGCCGGGGGATCGCCGACCTTGTAGGTCTCGTGCTCGGTGGTGATCTTGAGGTCGCCGAAGTTGAGGTAGTTGTAGACCCGGGCGTGCTCGTTGCCGAGGTTGACGAAGTGTGACTGGAACGCGTCCATGCCCCGCTTCACCGCGTCCGCCGTCGCCTGCTCGGCGGACGCGGGGTCCGCCACCGGCCGGCCGCCCACCGGCTGGGTGCACGCGGCCGCCACCGCGACGCACAGGACAGCGCCGGCCAACCGTGCCGGTCGGGTGACAGTCATCTCAGCTACCCCTGTTCGATCCCCAGGAACACGCCGTCGACGTGCACGATAGTGGCCCGGGCGACCCCGCAGGTGGGGGCCGCTTTGACCCGCCGCGAAGCCGGCAGGTATCTTTCTATGTTGTTGCGCGGCGCGGGCCTATGCCCGTTTGAGCGCATATGCACCCTGACGCGAAGACGACGAGGTAGATCCGTGCGCACGTACAGCCCGAAGCCAGGCGAGGTGGCCCGCACCTGGCATGTCATCGACGCTGAGGACGTTGTCCTCGGCCGGCTCGCCTCGAACGTCGCCACGCTGCTCCGGGGGAAGCACAAGCCGACCTTCGCACCGCACGTCGACACCGGTGACTTCGTCATCATCGTCAACGCGGAGAAGGTCGTGCTGACCGGTAACAAGCGCGAGCAGTCGTTCGCCTACCGGCACAGTGGCTACCCGGGCGGCCTGCGCAAGCAGTCCTTCGGCGAGCTGCTGGACACCCGTCCCGAGCGGCTGCTGGAGAAGGTCGTCAAGGGCATGCTGCCGAAGAACAAGCTCGGCCGTGCCCAGGGCAAGAAGCTGAAGGTCTACGCCGGCCCGGACCACCCGCACGCCGCGCAGCAGCCGAAGCCGTTCGAGATCGCCAAGGTCAGCAGGTAGATGGACTTGCTGGTGACCATCAAGACGAGCACAAGCGAGGATCATTGAGCACCCCTGAGACCACCGAGGCCCCGGCCGCCGAGGCGGCGCCCCGCCCCGTGCGGATCAGCGGCGAGACCGCGCAGACCGTCGGCCGCCGCAAGGAGGCCGTCGTCCGTGTCCGCCTCACCCCGGGCAGCGGCAAGTTCACCCTGAACGGCAAGTCCCTCGAGGAGTACTTCCCGAACAAGGTGCACCAGCAGCTCATCCGTGAGCCCCTGGTGACCGTCGAGAAGCCCGAGGCGTTCGACGTCCGCGCGAACCTCAAGGGCGGCGGCATCACCGGCCAGGCCGGTGCGCTGCGGCTCGCCATCGCGCGTGCGCTCATCGAGCTGGACGCCGAGGACCGGCCGGCGCTGAAGAAGGCCGGCTTCCTCACTCGTGACCCGCGGGTGAAGGAGCGCAAGAAGTACGGTCTGAAGAAGGCTCGTAAGGCTCCTCAGTACTCGAAGCGCTGAGCGTTTGATCGTGGCCGAGTCCGGGCCGGCCGGGGGGTGGGCCCCCCGGGGGGAGGGGACCGGCCTGGTCAGCGGGGTGGGTTGGCTGGGGTCGGTTTTCCTGGCTGCTCGCTTGTGGGCTTTGGTCGCTTTGGTCGCAGGGTTTGCCTGCTTGTTTGGTCGTTAGTGGAACGCCGCGTTCGGTTTGTGCGATGCACCGGGCGCGGCGTTTTCTTTTCCAGCCGCCTTTTCGTGTTCGTGGAGGTCCCCCCGACGATGGCTCGCCTTTTCGGTACCGACGGTGTTCGTGGTCAGGCGAACTCCGAGCTCACTCCTGAGCTGGCCCTGTCCGTCGCGGCGGCGGCCGCGCGGGTGTTGGCCGAGCACGACAGTTCCCATCGGCCCGTGGCGGTCGTCGGGCGGGATCCGCGGGCTAGTGGTGAGATGCTGCAGGCGGCCGTCGCCGCGGGGTTGACCTCGGCGGGGGCGGACGTGATGCAGCTCGGGGTGCTGCCGACGCCGGCGGTCGCGCACCTGGTCGGGGAGCTGGGGGCCGACCTCGGGGTGATGATCTCCGCGTCGCACAACCCGATGCCGGACAACGGCATCAAGCTGTTCGCCGCGGGTGGGCACAAGCTGCCGGACGCCATCGAGGACGAGATCGAGGCGCACATGGGCACCGCGTTCGAGCGCCCGACCGGCGCCGGCGTCGGGCGCATGTACGACATCGCCGACTCGCTCGACCGCTACATCGCGCACCTGCTGAAGGCGACCACCAACCGCCTGGACGGGCTGCGGGTCGTCGTCGACTGCGCCAACGGCGCCGCGTGGGCCGCCGCGCCGCAGGCCTACCGCGAGGCGGGCGCCGAGGTGATCGCGATCCACGCGCTCCCCGACGGCGAGAACATCAACGAGAACTGCGGCTCCACCCACCTGGACACCCTCCGCGAGACCGTCCTGGCCGAGAAGGCCGACCTCGGCATCGCCCACGACGGCGACGCCGACCGCTGCCTCGCGATCGACGGGGCCGGCAACGTCATCGACGGCGACCAGATCATGGCCGTGCTGGCCCTGGCCATGAAGGAGTCCGGCGACCTGGCCGAGAACACCCTGGTCGCGACGGTCATGAGCAACCTGGGCCTGCACCTGGCCATGCGCGAGCACGGCGTCGAGCTGAAGACCACGGCCGTCGGCGACCGCTACGTGCTGGAGGCGCTGCGTGAGCAGAACCTGTCGCTGGGTGGCGAGCAGTCGGGCCACGTGGTCATGCCGGCCCACGCCACCACGGGTGACGGCCTGCTGACCGCCCTGCGCCTGATGTCCAGGATGGCGGCGACCGACCGGCCGCTGGCCGACCTGGCCGGCGTGATGACCCGCCTCCCCCAGGTCCTGAAGAACGTGAAGGTGGCCGACAAGGCGGCCGTGGCCACGTCGACGAGCGTCAGCGAGGCGGTCGCCGAGGTCGAGGCCGAGCTCGGCGCGACGGGTCGCGTGCTCCTCCGCCCGTCGGGCACGGAGCAGCTGGTCCGCGTGATGGTCGAGGCGCCGTCACTCCAGGTCGCCGAGGCGGCCGCGCAACGGTTGGTGGGTGTGGTGAGCACAGCCGTCTGACCAGCAGTTTTCATTGGCGAATCCCCCAAAGCGCCCCCGCGCGCGGCCGGGGATAGGTATGTTGCTAGCTGTGTGCGCAGGCGTACGATCCGTGTGCTTGCGATCACCATCGTGACATCGAAGGCGAGACCTGGAGGACGACGATGGCAGGCGATATGGAGGTCGATCCGGCGGCCGTCCAGGCTTTTGCCACGTTCCTCGCCGACGCGAAGAGCCAGCTGGAGCAGGTCAAGGCCCGCGTTGCCGAACCCAATGCGACCGCGGAGCACTTCGGTCGCTCCTGGAAGGACGAGGGTGCGGAGTACGCCAAGTCCTTCGGCATGCTCACGCCGGACCTTGGCGCGCTGTCCACGCTCCTCGACCAGGTCAGCGCGCAGCTGACGGCTGGCGCGAAGCTGACGATCGACGGCGAGACCGCCACCATGGAGGGCTTCGACAAGATCGGTGCGAGCGGTGATACCGAGGCCCCGTCGAGTGAGTCCGGGGGGATCTGATGGCCGAAGGGTTCACCCCCGCCAACATCTGGCAGGACTTCAGGGACAACTCGACCACCGCGGAGGGAACGCTCGCCGACAACTCCAACGAGGTCATCCTGGGCCCGCGGCTCAACGAGGCGGTTCGGCACTGGGCCAACGGTTACCTGAAGCACCTCGAGCTGGGTCCGGAAAACAGGGCGACCGACGAGCGCGCCAGGCTGCTGGATCTGCACTGGGGGCGCGTCGAGCACGACGCTGCCCTGTTGCAGGGTCTCGGCGCCGCGATGACCGGTTTCGCCACCACTCTCGAAGAGAACGTCGGCAAGCTAGCGAACTGGTGGAAGGGCGAGTCCTACGACGCGTTCAAGGCCGCCATGGACAAGGTACGAGCAACCTTGCACGCGTACGGCGAAGCTGCCACGACCACCGGCGGCGGCCTGGTCGAGGCGATGGCTCAGATCCGCGAGATGTACCAGACGTTCGCCGACGACAGCGCCAACACGCACCTGAACTTCGAGGACGGCAACGGGCATCGCTACTCGCCGCCGGAACAGTGGCACAAGATGACCGACTGGGACGCCTACTCGGGACGTGAGCTGGCCGAAGCGTGTCCCAGCACTCATGGCAGCGTGGTCGACTACAACTGGAACTGTCTCAAGAACGACGACGAGCAGCGGAACATCCTCACGGGCCACTTCGTGTCCCAGCAGCGATGGGACATCTGCAAGGCAGACCCGTGTGAGGAGAACGCCGGTCGCGTCATCGCCATGTACCGGAACATGGTCAGTGAGTGCGAGAACGCACGCGATCGGATCAAGGGCAAGCTCGACAGCTACTACGGCGCGGTCAAGACCGTCGTCGACGGCGTGTCGAAGCTGTACGACGTCGCCCTGTCCAACGTGTACAACCTCGCCCATGAAGAGGTCTTCACCACGCTGCGGGTGGTGGGTGGCCAACCAACCGGGGGTGGCACGCCGGGTGGTTCCCCCGGTGGCGGTGATGACACCGGTTACCCAGGCGGTGGCTACCCGGTCGACGGCGGTGGGTATCCGAGCGACGCCGGTCCCGGCCCGGCGGCCGTCGCCGAACCCGCGCAGTCCGAGCCGCCGCCGGCCGCGGCCCCCGAGGACACCCCCGCGACGGACGCCCCCGCGACGGACACCGTCGCCCAGGAGGCCTCTGCCCACCAGCAGGAAGGCGTGCAGATCCAGGACGGTGACCGGACCATCGGGGTCACCAGCCCGGACGGTCAGGGGCACGTGAAGGTCACCGTCCAGGACGCCGCCGGCACGACCAAGACCTACGAGCTGGACTTCGATGCCGCCAGCGGTCAGCCCTCCGCCAGCCCGCCGGCGAGCGGAGAACCCGGGCCGGACGGTGCCGTGCCGGAGCAGATCCCGGCTCGCACCGACGGGAAGTGTGTCATCCAGGACGGTCAGCTGACCATCACCGCCGAGCGCCCGTTGTTCTCGCCGGACTCGATCAAGCTCGTCGTCGACGACGGCACCGGCAACCCGACCACCTACACGCTCGACTTCGACGACCAGGACACCGCCGGCCAGCAACCGGGAACGCCCGCCCCCGCCGCGGAGCCGGCCAGTGGCGCAGCCACCCCGGCTGGCTCCGTCACCGGCGCCGGGCCGGCCACGCCGGACCAGGCCACGGCCGGCGCGGGCACGTCGACCGGGGCGGCCACCGACGCCGGCACGACCGCCCCGAACGACTCGTCCGCCACCATCGGGGAGCCAGCCGCCGCACCCGCGGACACACAGCTCACCGCACCCCAGTCCACGTGGCAGGGTGACCAGTCGGGTTCGGTGTCCGGTGTCCTCGAGCCCGACAGCCACTCCGGTGAGGCCGAACTCGCCAAGGCACCCGATGCGGACCAACCCGAGGCCGGCGGCATGGCCGGTGCCGGGCTCCCCTTCCTCGGCGCACCGGCGGGTGGCGCGCAGGAGGGCGGCCGTACGGGGGCCGGGTGGAGTGTGCACGGCGACCTGTTCGACAACGCCGAACCTGTCTACAGCATGCACGGCGTCCTCGGTGACGAGGACGGAACGACGGAGTAGCCATGTCCCTCGCCGACATCGACGCCGTCACCACACGACGCCGAATCCAGGACGTCGCCGACGACACCAAGAAGGTGTTCGAGGCCCACGCACGGCGCAGCGCCGAGATCGACGCGGCCGCCCGGGAGGCCGCCGCCAAAGAGGAGGCCGATCTCAAGGCGGTGCTTCAGCGGAAGGCCGAGGCGGAGGCCGCGCGAGCGGCCGCGGAGCAGCCGGAGCAGCCGGAGGCGGAGGACAAGCCCAAGCCCCGGCCCAAGCCGTCGACGCTGTCGCTCGGGGCGGAGGAGTTCAAGCTCGACCGGCAGGCCCGCCAGGCAGCCGAAGAGGCCAGGCCCGAGCCGGCCCCGCCCGCGCCGCCGAAGACCGAGCCGGCTCCGGCCAAGGAGGCCCCGGCTCGCCGGACCATGAAGCTGGGCGCCGACGACGACATGCCCCGACCGGACAAACCGGTCCGCAGGAGACCGCCCCGGCCCGAGGCGGACGACGACATGTCCGGGCGGACCTGGCTCCGGTAGCGGAAGCAAATTTCCCGGTTGCGCTCGCCGTCACCTGCGGATAGGTACATTCTGTGTGCAGATGTGACGGCACCAACCGTCGCGGGCGCGCGTCCAATGCGGGCTAACGCGCCAGCTCGATCGTGAGGGGGAACGCCGACCATGAACACGCCGCCGCGGAGCTCCGGGGTGACGGCACCGGACGGGTACAAGACCGACACCGGGACGATGTCGTCGTCCGGCCGGACCATCAACACCAAGGCCGAGGACGCCAAGGGCGAGGTCGACCAGGTCAAGCCGGCGAAGACGCAGGCGGCCGAGTTCGGGAAGCACACCGACCACCAGGCCTTCCAGAAGGACTACGCCGCGGCGTTCGACCAGCTCGGCGCCGGTGCGGTCGCCATGTGCGACAACCTCATCGCGTTCGCCCAGAACCTGGGCGGCACCGCCACCAGCTACAGCCAGCGTGAGGCCGGCGCCGCCAACACCGTGACCTCCGCCGGGAGCGGGACGTGAGCAAGTCCTGGTCCGAGGTCAAGTCGGTACTGGACGACCCGTACGTCACCGCCGACACCAAGGAGGCGATCCTCGCCGCCTACGTCCTCGAGAACGGCGACGACTCGTCCCCCGAGGTCGATGACTACGTCGACGGCACCAAGGCCCGCTACAAGATCGACGGCGACGACCTCTTCGACGACGGCTTCAAGGGCACCGACCAGCTCTACAAGGACGCCAAGGACGAGTCCGACGAGGCCGGCTACAGCCACCGGATGAACGACCAGAACGTCGAGTCCGGCCGCACCGCCATCGAGGACATGCGGCTGCCGGCGGAGGGCTCGTCGACCGGTGTGCAGAAGTCGGACGAGATCTTCGAGAAGGCGCGGCCGGCGCTGAGGTTGTGGGAGGACTTCCTCCCGGTCAACGACAAGGTGCCGGGTGACACGCTCGGTCGTTACGGGAAGATCAACCTCGAGAACGACATCAGGAAGCGCTTCGACGAGCAAATGGGCATCTCGTTCAAGAACTTCATGGACGACGCCAAGCGCCTGCGCGACGCGTACAAGCAGCTGAACACGCTCAACGGGGACACCGAGGCCGAGCTCAACAAGGTCTACAAGGACTGGACGGGTCCGGCGGCCAACGCCTCCTACCAGTACTACTCCGAGAAGATGTCCCCGAACGTCAAGGACCTGCTGGAGTACCTGCAGACCGGCCCGGAGACCATCGAGACGGCGGTCCAGAACGTCTTCACGGCCTGCAAGGACAAGGCCAACGACATCATCCAGCTCTACCAGAGCGTGCAGGGCACCGTCGGCAGCGCCTCTCCGGAGATGGCGGCGAAGGTCGTCAAGCTCGCGAGCGGCGACTTCAACTCGCAGGACGAGATCCTCGAGGTGGCCGCCTGGGTGGACGCGACCACCGGCAGCAACCTCGAGTCGACCATCCGCGCCGACAACTGCGGGCTCAACGACGAGAACAAGGAATACACGATCCGCGAGTGCAAGAAGTGGATCCGTGACTCCTTCAACGCCGACCTGCACGACAACCTGTACGTCAACTACAAGCAGGCCTGCGATGACGCCCTCGAGGCCGTCAACACGCACTACCAGGAGATGAACAAGGTTCTCAAGGAGTACGAGAACAAGTTCGGCCAGCTGGCCGTGACCCAGCCCTCCGGTGGTGGCGGAGGCGGCGGGGGTGGCGGCGGCGGTGGTGGTGGAACCGGCGGTGGCACTGGCGGCGGCGGTGGTGGTGGAACCGGCGGTGGCACTGGCGGCGGCACCGGCGGTGGTGGCAGCGGCGGTGGCAGCGGCGGTGGCAGCGGCGGTGGCGGCGGGATGCCCGAGGTGGAGACGCCGAAGCCCTCGGACACCGGCGGCCAGACCGACCCGAGCGGCGACAAGCCCGACGACCCGACCACGCCGGACCCGAACGCGCCGAACCCGAACACCCCGTCGCCCACGGCGGACCAGCAGGAGACCGTCACCATCAAGGACGGTGACCACGAGATCTCGGTCACCAGCCCGGACGGTCAGGGCATGGTCAAGGTCACGGTCGACGACGGCAGCGGCAACCCGAAGACGTACACGATGGACTTCGGCGGCCCGGACGCGGCGACGCCCGGCACCTCCGGTCAGCCGGGGCAGTCGGGTCAGCCCGGTCAGCCGGGGACGCCCGGCACGCCGGGTACCCAGTCCGGCGACGGCGTGCCCGGCCAGGACCAGCCCATCGAGCCGGGCCCGGACGGCAAGTGCACCATCACCGACGGGGAGCTGACGATCACCGCCGAGCGGCCGGAGGGCCAGCCCGACACGGTCGTGGTGACCGTCGACGATGGCACCGGCAACCCGACGACCTACAACCTCGACTACTCGGAGTCGCAGACCTCGGGCCAGCCGGGCGGTGCCCCGACCGGCCCGGACGGCACCACGCTGCCGGGCGGCGACAAGGTCACGACGATGCCGGCGTACGGCGAGATGCCGCAGGGCGTCACGGGTGGCGACGGCGTCACGACCATGCCCGCGTACGGGGAGATGCCGCAGGGTGGCGAGGGTGTCACCACCATGCCGGCCTACGGGGAGATGCCGCAGGGCATCGCGCAGCCGGCGGGCATGCAGGACTTCGGCCCGATGCCGGCCGACGCGCCGCAGGGCGCGGTCGGGCACACGCCGGGCTTCGGGCAACCGATGCCGGGCGAGGCGCCGCAGAGTGGTGTCGGCCACCCGATGCCGGCGCACGCGCAGGGATTCGTCGGTCAGCCGATGCCCGCCGAGGCGCCCGGGCAGCCGTACGGCGGCCCACAGCCGGCCCACACGCAGTTCGGCACCCAGGGTGAGCACGCGTACAGCACCTCCGCCGCCGCGGCCGACCCCGGCCTCAGCGGGCACTCGGCGGGTGGCGCGGCCGGTTCGTTCGGCGCGCCGGACCACCAGCCGTCGCCGTACATGGAGCGGCCCACCGGCGAGGCCAGCCTGGCGAGTGCGTCGGACGGCACCGCCGGCGGTGACCAGTCCGGGCAGCACGAACAGCCGCAGCCGGGCATGGCGGGCGGCGGCATGCCGATGATGGGTGGCGCACCAGGGGGTGGCGGCGGCTCCGGCGACACCGAGCGTGCCGCCACGCAGTGGCGCACCACCGGCGACCTGTTCGACGAACCCGCCGATCCGCAGCGGTACCGCGGCGCGTTCGGCGGCGAGCGGTAACCAGATGAGGGGAAACTGATGGGCGCTTTTGACGTGGCCGCCGCCGCGCGGGCGAAGATGGCGCAGGTCCAGCGGGAGATGGCCGAGCGGCGTGCGCTGCGCGACCGCAACTTCCTCCAGCGGCGTGAGCAGGCGCTCGACGCCTTCAAGAAGCAGGGCCCGGTGATGGAGCAGGTCGCCAAGCACATGGGCGAGCTGGGCCGGCGCCGCAAGCAGGCCGGCGGCTGGGCGACCGAGAAGACGGAGCGGGACAAGGACTTCGTCATGGGCTTCGGCTTCGAGGACGAGGACCCGTCGAAGGACCCGTACGACTTCCAGCCCACGCGCCGGACCCCGGACACCCCGCCCGGCGGCATCGGCACGCTGGAGGACGAGGAGTCGCCGCTCCAGCACACGCCGACCCCGCCACCCGCGCCCGAGGCGCCGCCCGCGCCGGCGCCCCCCGCCCCACCGCGGGCGCCGCGCCGCCCGGCCCCGCGCCAGGACCTGGACGACGAGGACGACTTCTCCAACCAGTCCAGCTGGATGCAGAACCGGTGAACGCGCAGGTCGCCGAGCGGGCGGACGAGATCAGGGCCGTGGTCGCCCGGGTGCTGGAGGTCGACGAGGACCAGGTCGGCCCGACCGACCACTTCGTCGAGCAGCTCGGCGCGGACTCGATGAAGCTGATCGAGCTGCTCGCCAACCTGGAGATCGAGTTCGACGTCGAGGTGGACCCCGGGGAGTTCGAGCGCCTGGTCGACCTCGACGGCGTCTACGCGGTCCTGAGCGAGGCGCTGGAGAAGTAGGAGCGAGAGCGAAGGAGCGAGCTACGAGGACAGTTCCCGACATGGCCGGCGACGGCAAAGCAAGTGGTCGCGATCGCGAGCCGGCTCGTTGCGAACTGCCCTCGGTCTGGACTGACGAGCACGGAGGCCCGGCGAGGAACGAGCCCTGGGCCTCCGCGCGCAGGAGGGAAGACGGCGTCTTGAGCGGATGAGCGAAGCGACTAGTCGGACACTGAACCGGGTCGCGGTCACCGGGCTCGGCGTGGTGTCGAGCATCGGCACCGGTGTCGCCGAGTACGCGGCCGGGTTGCGGGCCGGCCGCAGTGGCGCGCGGCCGATCAGCGTGTTCGACACCGAGGGCTTCGCGCACAGCACGGGGTGCGAGGTCGTCGGTTTCGAGCCCGGCCGGTGGATCACCGCGCAGCCGGTCGAGAACCTCGGCCGGGCCGCCCAGTTCTCCGTCGCCGCGGCGCGGATGGCCATGACCGACGCCGGGCTCGACGATCCGGGCCGGGCGATGGTCTGCGTCGGCACCACCGACGGCGGCGGCGACGCCGGTGAGCGGATCGCCGAGCACGTCGTGCGGGACGAGGAGATCCCGGCCGAGCTGCCGCGCCGGGTGCCGGCCGTGACGCTGCCGGTGGCCGTGGCGCGGGAGCTTCAACTGTCCGATGTGGACATCTCCACCGTCGCGACCGCCTGTGCCGCCGGCAACTACGCCATCGGCAACGGCTACGACGCCATCGCGGCCGGCGACGTCGACGTCGCGCTGTGCGGTGGCGCGGACGCCATGTGCCGCATGACCTTCACCGGGTTCTACCGCCTCGGCGCCGTCGACCCCGAACGCTGCCGGCCCTTCGACGTCGACCGGCAGGGCATCCTCACCGGCGAGGGCGCGGGCGTGCTCGTGCTGGAACCGTTGGACCGGGCCGTGGCACGCGGCGCGCGGATCTACGCCGAGGTCCTCGGCTACGGCCTGAACTGCGACGCCGGCCACCCCGTCGCACCCGACCAGGACAGCGTCGCGGCCTGCATGCGGCTCGCCCTCGACGACGCCGGCGTCACGCCGGACCAGGTGGACCTGATCTCCGCACACGGCACCGGCACGAAGGCCAACGACGCCACCGAGTGCGGCGCGATCCACGACGTGTTCGGCACGCCGCCGCGCACGGTCTCGGTGAAGTCCATGCTGGGCCACACGATGGGCGCGGCCAGCGCGCTGTCGGCCATCGCGTGCGCGCTGGCCATCAGGGAGGGCTTCATCCCGCCGACCATCAACCACGTCGAGACCGACCCGGTGTGCGGGATCGACTGCGTCCCCAACGCCGCCGTCGAGGCCGACCTGCGGGTCGTGCAGAACAACGCGTTGGCGTTCGGCGGCAACAACTCCGTCGTCCTCTTCGGACGGCCCACATGACGGGCGTGATGATCTCCGCGTGGTCGGCGTTCTCCCCGTACGGCCACGGCAGACCAGCGTTCGCCGAGGGCGTGCGCGGCGGCGTGCCGGTCACGCCAACCGCCACAAAGGACGACTGGGCCGCCGGCGAGGCCCGGGTCGTCCCGGACTTCGACATCGTCGAACAGTTGGGCCGCAAGGGCACCGGCTCCATGGACCGCACGAGCGCCCTCGCCGTCGTGACCATGCGGGCACTGCAACGCGACGAGCACGGCACCGTGCTGCCCAACCCGCGGACGGGCGTCGTGCTCGGCACCACCAGCGGCTCGGCCCGCACCCAGTTCGAGTTCACCCGCGACTCGCTCACCCGCCGCCGGCCGTACTTCGTGAACCCGGCGCAGATGCCGTTCGCGCTCATGAACTCCGCGGCCGCCCAGTGCGCCATGTGGCACGGGCTGACCGGCCCGAACACCACGCTCGCCGCGGGCCGGAACTCGGGGCCCGCGGTGCTGCGGTACGCGGCTCGGCTGCTGCGCACCGGCCGCGCGAACGGCGTGTTCGCGGGTGCGGTCGAGGAGCACAGCGGTGCCCGCGAGCTGCTGGAACACGGCGGTACCCTGGGTGAGGGGTGCGTGCTGTTCTTTTTGCAAACCGCGGACATGGGGAACCGAGCGGCGCTCGCGGAGGTCGTAGCGTCGGACACGAGGTTCGCGGACGGTGATCCACGCCGTGCGCTGGAGACGAGCCTGCGGCACGTCGTGTCCGGGGCGGACGAGGTGTGGGGGCTCGCGCTCTCCGCCGCCAGGCCCCCACTGTCCGAAGTAGAAGACGACGTGACGGGTGCGGTGTTGGGTCAACGGGTCGGCACGGTGGTGCGTCCGGGTCAGCTCATCGGCGACACGGGCGCGGTGAGCGGTGCCTTCGGGCTCGCGGCGCTGCTGGCCCATGCCGAGGCGGACCCGACGTCCAGGGGGCGGCTCGCGGTGGCCACCTCGGTCGACCGGGATGGCACGGCCGGGACCGTCGTGCTTCGCTTGAGTGGGATCGCGCAGGCAAGGGGTGAACGATGAGCAGGTCGTGGGCTGAGGTCAAGAAGCTCCTCGACGATCCGTACGTGGACGCGGACACGAAGGAACACCTGTTCGCGGCGTATCTGCGCGAGGAGGGGTACGCCAACCCGTACAACCAGGGTTTCCCCCACGAGGGCGGCTACCAGCAGGGCCCCTTCTACACGAACAAGGACCGCCTGCCGCCCGAGGTCCGCGACTACTACGACAAGTACAAGCTGGACACCGGCGACTACCAGCAGGGCGACCTCGACGACGTCTACGACGACGCGCAGGCCGAGTCCGAGGAGCGCGGCTACAGCAACAAGCTGAACGACGAGAACGTCGAGAACGGCCGCAAGTCCCTCGAGGGCATGCGGCCGCCGGTCGAGGGCTCGACGACCGGTGTGCAGAAGTCGGACGAGATCTTCGAGAAGGCCAGGCCGGCACTGAAGCTGTGGGAGGACTTCCTCCCGGTCAACGACAAGGTGCCGGGCGACACCCTGGGCCGCTACGGGAAGATCAACCTCGAGAACGACATCAGGAAGCGCTTCGACGAGCAGGTCGGCATCTCGTTCAAGAACTTCCTCGACGACGCGAAGCGCCTGCGGGACGCCCACACCCAGCTCAACACGCTGAACGGCGACACGGAGAGCGAGCTGAACAAGGTCTACAAGGAGTGGACCGGTCCCGCCGCCAACGCGTCGTACCAGAATTGGTCCGAGAAGATGTCGCCGAACATCAAGGACCTGCTGGAGTACCTGCAGACCGCGCCCGACCTGATCGACACGGCCGTCACCAACATCTTCACGGCCTGCAAGGACAAGGCGAACGACGTCATCGCCCTGTACCAGAACTGCCGCGGCACGGTCGGCAGCGCGACGGCCGACATCGCGGGCAAGGTGGTCAAGCTCGCGGCCGGCGACTTCGACTCGCAGGAGGAGGTGCTGGAGGTCGCGGCCTGGGTGGACGCCACGACCGGCAGCAACCTCGAGTCGACGATGCGGGCGGACAGCTGCGGGCTCAACGACGAGAACAAGGAATACACGATCCGCGAGTGCAAGAAGTGGATCCGCAACTCCTTCAACGTCGACCTGCACGAGACGATGTACGTCACGTTCAAGCAGGCGTGCGACGACGCGTTCGAGGCCGTGAACACGCAGTACGAGCAGCTGAACAAGTTCCTCAAGGAGTACGAGAACAAGTTCCCCGGGGCCGGCTCGCCGTCCCAGCAGCCCTCGAACACGCAGAACCCGAACCAGCAGCAGCCGTCGAACACGCAGAACCCGCCGGTCAACACCCCGCCCCCGTCGTCCTCGACGCCACCCAGCTCCTCGACGCCACCCAGTTCCTCGACCCCGCCGGCGTCGTACACCCCGCCCCCGGTCGACACGCCGCTGCCGTCGTCGCCCAACCCGGGCGGGTTGCCGTCGGGCCTCACGCCCGGCTCGTCGACGGACCCGTCGGGCGCGACGAGCCCCTCCGGCACGACCCCGCCCGGTTCGACGTTGCCCGGAGTCGGCACGCCGGGCAGCAGCCTGCCGGGCTCGGGCGCGATCGACCCGGTCACGGGCCTGCCGATCGGCTCGACCCCGACCGGCGGCGTCCCGAAGACGGCCACCATCAAGGACGGCGACAAGACCATCACCGTCGGCCAGCCGGACGCTCGCGGCCGCAGCAAGGTGACCGTCGACGACGGCAAGGGTGACCCCCACGAGTACGAGGTGGACTTCACCCCGGACGAGCCGGGTGAGACGTACGAGGACGGCGTGATCAAGGCCGGCCCGGACGGCAAGGCCGTCATCCAGGACGGCGACGCGGCCATCACGCTGGAACAGGTCCCCGGCCAGAGCTCCCAGATGAAGATGACCGTCGACGACGGCACCCCCACCTCGTACGACTTCGACTTCGACGCCGGCACCGACGTGCCGTTGCCAGGTCTCCCGGACGTGGCGACCCCGTCGAGCTTCGGCGCTGACGGCGCCGGTGGGGCCGGCGGCGGTGGTGTGGGTGGCGGCGTCGGCGGTGGCGGAGGCGGCGGCGGTGACTTCGGCGGCGCCGGCGGCGGCACCCCGGGTCAGTCGACCACCCCCGGCCCAGGCTCGATGGTGGGCGCCCAGGCCCCCGACACCACCGGCGACCGCGCGGCGGCGGGTGCCGGCGCGGCCGCGGCCTCGGCCGGCGCGTCGGCCGGCGGTGGCGCGGGTGCGGCAGGAGGCGCCCCGATGGGCGGCATGCCCATGGGCGGCATGGGCGGCGGCGGTGGTGGCCAGGGCGGCGACCAAACCCGCCAGAGCAAGTGGCGCACGACGGGTTCGCTGTTCGACGACCAGGACCCGGCGGCCAACTTCAGCGGCATCGTGGGCCGCGACCCCGCGGAGAAGCCGAAGCCCCCGAAGCGCTGACCCCGGCCCGAAGTGCCCTGAAGGACCCCTTCGAGACGTTCAACGTCTCGAAGGGGTCCTTCAGGGCATCGGGTCAGGCGACCAGTTCGGACGTGTCCTCGATCGGGGCGCCCTTGACATCCGCTTCCAGCAGCGGCCGGAAGCGGTTCTCACCCGCGAGGTGGACCAGGAAGAACGCGGTCAGGAGCGCCCGGGCGATCCGCAGCGCCCCGTGATGCGACGAGCCCGGGATCAGCAACCCACTCCAGTGCCGCCCCTCCGCGAACCCCATGTGGTCCACCTTCGGCAACACCCGGAACTGCGCCGGCCCACCCCAGTTGGCCGCGATCAGCCGCGAATGTCCCACGAAGGGCGCCACCACGTCCGCACCCCCCGCGAGGTGCAGCGCCGGCATCGGACACCGCGCCGCCGCGTCCGTGGCGAACGGCTTGGTCTGGGACGCGGCCAAGGTCGCCACCGCCCGCACAGCGCGGTCAGCCGCCGCCAGCACCGCGGCCCCGCCACCCGTCGAGTGCCCGGCCAACCCGAGCCGCTCGGCGGACACGCTGATCGACCCGTCACCCAACCGCACACCCGTGCACACGTCCAAGGCCGCCACGAGGTCGGCCGCGAAGAGCCGGGACGACGCCAAGGGCCCCCGCTGCGTGGCCGGCGCGGCCACGACGAAGCCCCACGACGCGAGGTGCCGGAACAACCCCAGATACCGGTCGACCGGCTGCAACCACCCGTGCCCGAACGCGACCGCGGGCAGGCCGAGGCCGGACCTGGGCGTGAAGACCACCCCCGGCAGGCCGATCAGCGCGAGGTCACCACGCAGCACCTGGTGCGGGCCGCGGTGGGTCAGTTCCTCGAACAGGTGCTTGGGCTTGACGGCCATGGCAGGAACCCTAGCGGCGGAAGCCCCGTGGGCAACTCGTTACCCTCTCGGCTATGTGCGGAATCGTCGGATACGTGGGGCACCGCCAGGCTCTCGACGTCGTGGTCGACGGGTTGCGACGCCTTGAATACCGCGGGTACGACTCGGCCGGCGTCGCCGTCGTGACCGGGCCGGGGCAGCTCGCGGTGGAGCGCAAGGCGGGTCGGCTCGCCAATCTGGAGAGCCGGCTCGACGAGGTCGGGCGTGACTCCTTCGCCGGTACCGCCGGCATGGGACACACCCGCTGGGCGACCCATGGGCCGCCCTTGGACCGCAATGCCCACCCGCACCGCGACGCAGCCAACCGCGTCGCCGTGGTCCACAACGGGATCATCGAGAACTTCGCCCACCTCCGGGCGGAGCTGGAGGCCGAGGGTGTCGAGCTGACCAGCGACACCGACACCGAGACCGTGGCGCACCTCGTCGCCCGGGAGTACGCGGCCAGCTTGGACCTGCCCGCGAGCATGCGGGCCGTCTGCCGCCGGCTGACCGGCGCGTTCACCCTGGTCGTCACGCACGTCGACGAGCCGGACATGGTCATCGCCGCCCGACGGAACTCGCCGCTCGTCGTGGGCGTCGGCGAGGGGGAGACGTTCGTCGCCTCCGACGTCGCCGCGTTCATCGAGCACACCCGGGACGCCGTCGAGCTGGGGCAGGACCAGGTCGTCACGATCACCCGCGACGGCTACCACGTCACCGACCTGGACGGCGTGGACGTGGAGACCCGCCCCTTCCACGTCGACTGGGACCTCTCGGCCGCCGAGAAGGGCGGCCACGAGTACTTCATGCTCAAGGAGATCGAGGAGCAGCCCGACGCGCTGGCCGACACGCTGCGCGGCCACTTCGTCGACGGCCGGGTCATCCTCGACGAGCAGCGCATGACCGACCAGGAGCTGCGCAACGTCGACAAGGTCTTCGTGGTCGCCTGCGGCACCGCGTACCACTCGGGCCTGGTCGCGAAGTACGCCATCGAGCACTGGACCCGCCTGCCGGTCGAGGTCGAGCTGGCGTCGGAGTTCCGCTACCGCGACCCCGTGCTCGACCGGGACACGCTGGTCGTCGCGGTCTCCCAGTCCGGTGAGACCGCTGACACCCTCGAGGCCGTCCGGCACGCGCGGGAGCAGAAGGCCCGCGTCCTGGCCGTCTGCAACACCAACGGCGCACAGATCCCGCGGGAGTCCGACGCGGTGCTGTACACGCACGCCGGCCCGGAGGTCGGCGTCGCGTCGACCAAGACGTTCCTGGCGCAGATCGCGGCGAACCTCATGGTCGGCCTCGCGCTCGCGCAGGCCCGCGGCACCAAGTACGCCGACGAGATCGCCCGCGAGTTCAACGAGCTGGCCGCCATGCCGGAGGCCGTCCGCAAGGTCCTCGGCACGGTCGACCACGTGCGCCGGCTCGGCCGGGAGCTGGCCGACGCCAAGGCCGTGCTGTTCCTCGGCCGCCACGTCGGCTACCCGGTGGCCCTCGAGGGCGCGCTGAAGCTCAAGGAGCTGGCGTACATGCACGCCGAGGGCTTCGCGGCGGGTGAGCTCAAGCACGGTCCGATCGCGCTGATCGAGGAGGGCCTGCCGGTCGTCATCGTGATGCCGTCGCCGAAGGGGCGGGCCATCCTGCACTCGAAGCTCGTGTCGAACATCTCCGAGATCCAGGCCCGCGGCGCGCGGACGATCGTGATCGCCGAGGAGGGCGACGAGACGGTCCGGCCGTTCGCCGACGAGCTGGTCGAGATCCCGGCGGTGCCGACGCTGCTCCAGCCGCTGGTCGCGACCGTGCCGCTGCAGGTGCTGTCCGCCGAGATCGCGCGGGCCCGCGGCTACGACGTGGACAAGCCGCGCAACCTCGCCAAGTCCGTCACCGTGGAGTAGGCCGTGCTGGGGGTGTGGACGACCGAGCAGGTCAGGGCCGCCGAGGACCGGCTGCTGGCGCGCACCCCCGAGGGTGCGCTGATGCGGAAGGCCGCCTTCGGCGTGGCCGTGACGGCGGCGGAGATGCTGCGCTCGTTGACCGGCGGAACGGCCGGCCGACGCGTGACGCTGCTGGTCGGCGGTGGTAACAACGGCGGTGACGCGCTGTGGGCCGGCGCCTTCCTGCGCCGGCGCTCGGTCGCGGTGACCGCCGTGCTGCTGAACCCGGACCGCGCGCACGCCGAGGGCATCGAGGCGCTCCGGCGTGCCGGCGGCCGGATCTCGGACTCGCTGGACGACCCGGACCTGGTCGTCGACGGCATCGTGGGGCTGCAGGCCCGTGGCCCGCTGCGCCCGGCCGCCGCCGAGCTGGTCGCCGCCGTGGACGTCCCGGTCCTGGCCGTGGACCTGCCGAGTGGCGTCGACCCGAACACCGGCGCGGTCGACGGCCCGGCGGTCCGGGCGGACGTGACCGTGACGTTCGGCGCCCGCAAGCCCGTGCACGTGCTCAACACCACGCACTGCGGCGAGGTCCGCCTGATCGACATCGGCCTGGGCCCGGAGCTGCCCGACCCGGACCTGATCACGCTGGAGCCCGACGACGTCGGCTACGCGTGGCGCGTCCCCGGTCCTCGCGACGACAAGTACACGCAGGGCGTGACCGGCGTCGCGGCCGGCTCGGCCACGTACCCGGGCGCGGCGGTGCTGTCGTGCGGTTCGGCGGTGCTGGCGACCTCGGGCATGGTCCGGTACGCGGGTTACGCGGCGGACGTGGTCCGCGGCCGCTGGCCGGAGCTGGTGGCGACGGGCACGGTCGAGGACGCGGGCCGCGTGCAGGCGTGGGTCGTCGGCCCCGGCCTGGGCACGGGTCAGTCCGGCAGGCACATCCTGCGGGCGGTCCTGGAGGACGCGGTCCCGACCTGCGTCGACGCCGACGGCATCACGTTGCTGGCGGCGGACCCCGCCCTGTGGGACGCCCGCGACCCGGACGTCCCGGTGGTCCTGACCCCGCACGACCGCGAGTTCGCCCGCATCGCCGACCCGCTGGGCATCGAGCTGGGCACCGACCGCGTGGCCGCGACCCGCGCCCTGGCGAAACGCCTGAACAGCGTGGTCCTGCTCAAGGGCAACGCCACCGTGGTGGCGGCCCCGGACGGTCGCACCCTGGTGAACCCGGCCACGTCGTCCTGGCTCGCCACCGCGGGCTCCGGCGACGTCCTGACGGGCCTGATCGGCGCCCTGCTGGCCACCGGGCTGGATCCGTGGCTCGCGGCGGGCTGCGCCGCGTGGGCCCACGTCCGCGCCGGCGAGCTGGCCGCGGTGGCCGGCACGGACGTGGGCGTCCCGGTCCCGGCCTCCCGGGTCCTCGAGGCGATCCCCGCCGCCGTCCGCGCCGCCCGCGCGGTCGTCACGCCTGGCGAACCCGCAGGCGCACCGTCCACACGTACGCCCCCGCCAGGCTGGTCAGCGCGGTGACGCCGAACAGCACCGGCGTCACCAGGTCGAGGCTCGCGAGGCTGCCCGCGCCGATCCCGACGGCGGTGCCGACCGCCGTGCAGCCCACCACCGGCCGCAGCCACCACACGCTGCCGCGCCGGCGCAGCGACGCCAGCGCGACCACGCAGACCAGGGCGATCGCGCCGGCGCTCACGGCCAGGAACCGCAGCAGGGCCTCGGCCACGTCGAGTCGCGGCACGGCCGCGGCGGTCTCGCCGTTGTCACCCGTGAGCCGCAGCACCTCGGTGTCGAGCACCGCGGCCCGCACCTCGTCGTGGTCGGCGACGGCCAGGCGCTCGACGTCCGCGGCCGGCAGGGTCGCGTGCAGCTCACCCCGCTCGGGCACGGCCAGCGCCATGTCCACCCCGGCCTCAGTCGTCGTGTGGCCGGTGACCGTGGCGGCCAGGGTGTCCACGCACCGCGGGGACAAGGAGCCGTCCGGGCACTCGTGGGCCAGCGCGTGCACCCACAGCGTCGGGATCGGGCCACCCCACAGGTGCGCGCCGATGACCACGAGGACGAGGATGGCCGCGATGCCCGAGCCCACTTCGCGCATTGGGCGAGACTAACGACTTTTCGGGGTTGTGCGACCATGGAGAACGTCATGCCTGATCAGCCGCGTCCCCGTGCCGAGGTGGTCGTCGACCTCGACGCCATCAGGCACAACGTCGCGCTCCTCGCCGCCCGGGCGCCGCACTCCGCGACCATGGCCGTCGTCAAGGCCGACGGGTACGGGCACGGTGCCCTCCCCGTCGCGAAGGCCGCGCTCGAGGCCGGCGCCACCTGGCTCGGGTCCTGCTCGCTCGCCGAGGCACTCGACCTGCGTGCCGGCGGTGTGACCGCCCGCATCATGAGCTGGCTCGACGTCCCCGAGACCGACCTCGCCCCCGGCGTCGAGGCCGGCATCGACCTGGCCGCGTCGAGCGTCCGTGAGCTCGCGGACATCGCCGACGGCGCCCGGCGGGCCGGGACTCCCGCCCGCGTCCACCTCAAGATCGACACGGGCCTGTCCCGCAACGGCTGCCAGCCCCACGACTGGCCCGACCTCGTCGACGCCGCGGCCAAGGCCCAGTCCGACGGCCAGGTCGAGGTCGTCGCCGTCTGGTCCCACCTCGCCTGCGCCGACGAGCCCGGCCACCCCGCGACCGACCGCCAGGCGGAGCGCTTCACCGCGGCGTACGAGGTGGCACTGGCCGCGGGCCTGACCCCCATGCGGCACCTCGCGAACTCCGCCGCCACCCTCGACCGCCCGGACCTCCACTTCGACATGGTCCGCGTCGGCATCGCCATGTACGGCCTGAACCCCATGCCGTACCCCGAGAACCTGAAGCCCGCCATGACGTTCCGGTCGAGCGTGGCCCTCACCAAGCGCGTCCCCGCCGGCGAGTCCGTCTCCTATGGACACACCTGGACGGCCACGAAGGACACCAACCTCGCCCTCGTCCCGGTCGGCTACGCGGACGGCATCTCCCGCGCCCTGTCCAACCGCATGGACGTCTTCCTGGCGGGCCGGAGAAGGCCGATCGTCGGCCGCGTCTGCATGGACCAGATCATCATCGACTGCGGCGACGACGTCGTGGCCGAGGGTGCGGAGGTCGTCCTCTTCGGCGACGGTGCCCGCGGCGAGCCGACCGCCACCGAGTGGGCGAACACGCTCGGCACCATCGACTACGAGGTCGTCACCGGCATGTACCGGCCCCGCGTCGTCCGGAGCTACCGGTGACCGTGTCCAAAAAGGTCGGCGCGTTGATCGGCACCGCCATCGGTGTCGGTATCGCGGGCACCGCGATCGCGGTCGGCGTGGCACGCAAGAAACACGAGGAACCCCAGCCCAGGGAAGGGCTCGGCGCCCTCGCACCCAGCCGCGAGTACACGGTCATCACCGAGGACGGCATCGAGCTGTCCGTCGAGGAGGTCGACCCGGCCGACGGCGGCAAGCCCGTGCTCACGGTCGTCTTCGTGCACGGCTTCGCCCTCGACCGCCGCTGCTGGCACTTCCAGCGCAAGGCCCTCGCCGGGCTGACCGAGCCCCGTGTCCGCCAGGTGCTCTACGACCAGCGCAGCCACGGCCGCTCGGGCCGGGCGAACGAGGCGTCCAGCAACATCGACCAGCTCGGCCGCGACCTCGGCGAGGTGCTCGCCAAGGTCGGCGGCCCGGTCGTGCTCGTCGGCCACTCCATGGGCGGCATGACGATCATGGCGCTCGCGGAGCAGCAACCGCAGCTGTTCGAGGACCAGGTCTGGGGCGTGGCGTTCGTCGGCACCTCGGCCGGCGAGGTCGGCAAGCGTGGCCTGCCAAGGCCTTTGCTGTCCCGGTACAACCCGCTGACCCGCAACCTCGGCAAGCTCGCCGACTGGCAGCCCGGCCTGGTCGAGTTCGTCCGCGCCGCCGGCGGCCAGCTCACCCGCCGGGCCGTCCGCTCGCTCGCCTTCGGCGCCAAGGACATTCCGTCGGAGATCGTCGACCTCACGATGGAGATGCTGGACGCGAACCCGGTGCGCGTGCTGGCCGACTTCATCGAGACCCTGGGCACCCACAACCGGTACGCCGCGCTCGCCGGCCTCAAACACACGCATGTGCTGGTGCTGAGCGGCGACGCGGACCGGATGACGCAGTTCTCGCACGCCGAGCGGATCGCGTTCGAGCTGCCGGACGCCGAGCTGGTGCGGGTGCGTGGGGCGGGACACATGGTGATGCTGGAAGATCCGCAGGTGGTGAACGACCACCTCGTGATGCTGTTGCAGCAGTGCGCGTTCGGCCGCGAGAACGGCCGCAGACGATGGTGGCGGCGATGACTGTGGAACTGACGACGGAGCACGACACGCTGCGGTTCGGCCGCAGGATCGGTGCGTTACTGGAACCGGGTGACCTGGTGCTGCTCTCCGGCCCGCTCGGCGCCGGGAAAACCGTGCTGGCGAAGGGCATCGCGGAGGGGCTGGGCGTCGAGGGACGGGTCAGCTCGCCCACGTTCATCATCGCCCGCGAGCACCGGCCCGCGCCGGGAGGTAAAGGTATTCCCCTGGTGCATGTGGACGCCTACCGACTCGGTGACGACCTGGCACAACTCGACGACCTCGATCTGGACAGCGAGCTGACCGAAGCGGCCGTGGTAGTCGAATGGGGTGAGACCGCGGAGCGCCTTTCGGAGGATCACCTCCTCGTCACGCTCACTCGCCGTGACGATGATTCCCGTTTGGCGGAGGTCAGACCAAAGGGAAAATGGGAAAACCGCTGGCCGGGGGTTTGAGCTTACCCTGGAGTGCATGCGTGCGGTGATCTTCGACTGGGGTGGCACCTTGACCCCGTGGTATCCGATCGACCATCTGGCCGCATGGCGTAGCTACGCCGACCACCTGCACCCGAACGACCCCGCGAAGGCCGCGGCGGTCGCACGGGCCATTGTGGACGCGGAGCAAGCGCACTGGACCGTCGCGCGGGACCACCACAAGGCATTCACCATCGCCCAGGTCCTGGCGGCCGCCAACGCACCCATGCACGACGACGGCATGGCCGCCTACCGCCTGTACTGGGATCCCTGCACCCGCACCGATCCCGACGTGGCGCCGACCGTCGAGGCGTTGAAGGCCAGCGGCATGCGGCTCGGCGTGCTGTCCTCGACACCGTGGCCCCGCGAGTGGCACGAGGAGGTGCTGGACCGCGACGGCGTGCTGCACCTGTTCGACGCGCTCGTGTGGAGCTCGGACCTGGAGTACACGAAGCCGCACGCGGAGGCGTTCCTGGCCGCCATGGCCGCGGTCGGCGTGGACGACCCGGCGGACTGCGTGTACGTCGGCGATCGGCTCTACGACGACATTTCGGGCGCCAAGTCGCTCGGGATGCGGGCGGTTCTCGTGCCGCACAGCGACATCCCCGCGTACCAGCGCGTCCCGGTCGACGTCGAGCCCGACGCGGTCATCCAGCGCCTCACCGACCTCCCCGAAGTGGTGGAACGCTGGCGTAAGTACGCTTGACGGTCGTGCTGGTACTTGCGGTGGACACCGCGACGCCCGCGGTCACCGCCGGCGTCGTGGATTTTGCGGAGATGGCCGTCCTGGCCGAGTGCGTCACGGTCGACGCGAAGGCCCATGGCGAGCTGCTGACGCCGCACATCCTGTCCGCGTTGTCCGAGGCCGGCCGCACGCTCGGCGACGTCGACGCGATCGTGTGCGGGGTCGGTCCGGGGCCGTTCACGGGGCTGCGGGCGGGCATGGCGACGGCCGCGGCGCTCGGCCAGGCGCTCAGCCGGCCCGTCTACCCGGTCTGCACGCTCGACGCCATCGCGGCCGTCGAGGAGGGCCCGCTGCTGGTCGCCTCCGACGCCCGCCGCAAGGAGGTCTACTGGGCGGCGTACGACGCCGCCGGCGCGCGGGCCGTCGGACCGTCGGTGGACAAGCCGGCCGCGGTCGTGGCCCGGCTCCCGGAACTGGCCGTCGAGCGGGTGGCGGGCAACGGCGCGACGCTGTACGACCTCGGTCTGACCCACACCGGCCGGGAGTTCCCGACGCCGCTGGGACTGGCCCGGGTGGCCCGGGACGCCGTGCTGGACCGTGCGACGCCGGGCCCGTTCACACCGCTGTACCTCCGCCGCCCGGACGCCGAGGTGCCGGGCGCGCGCAAACGGGTGACAACATCGTGAGCTTTCGGCTGGCACCATTACGCCGAACGGACCTGGCGCGTTGCGCCGAGCTCGAGACAGTTTTGTTCCCCGGCGACGATCCGTGGCGCGAGTCCGCGTTCCGCGCCGAGCTGGAAGCCGGACATCACTACGTAGGGGCATACACGGATGGCGGACTCGTTGGCTACGCAGGGCTTTCGATAGTGGGTCAGCGCGGCAACGCGGAGGCCAACGTGCACACCATCGGGGTCGACCCCGCGTGGCAGGGCCACGGCATCGGTCGCGCGCTGCTGCGGGCCCTGCTCGCCCGCGCTGACGAGTTCGAAGCACCCGTGTACCTCGAGGTGCGTACCGACAACGAGGCCGCCATCGGCCTGTACGAGGCACACGGCTTCATCCGAATCGGCATGCGGCGCCGGTACTACTGGCCGTCCGGCGCCGACGCGTACACCATGGCGCGCCCCGCCAGGGTTACGGAGGAGGCGACTTGAGGTCAATTCAGGCTGCGGGGCTTCGCAACCGCACCTCAGGGGAACGTGACGCAAATCAGCCACAAGTACGTGACCGGACTGAACCTTCCGTCCCCAACGTAACCAGAAGTTTGAAATTCCGGGGAGGCGGACTAGTCGCATGACGATCATTCTTGGCATCGAGAGCTCCTGCGACGAGACCGGCATCGGCATCGTCCGCCTGGAGTCGGACGGCTCGCTCACACTGCTGGCGGACGAGGTCGCGTCCAGTGTGGACCAGCACGCCCGCTTCGGCGGCGTGGTGCCGGAGGTCGCGTCGCGCGCGCACCTCGAGGCGCTGGTGCCGTCGGTGACCCGCGCCTTCGCGACCGCCGAGCTGGAACTGTCCGACGTGGACGCCATCGCCGTGACGTGCGGCCCCGGTCTCGCGGGTGCGCTGCTGGTGGGGGTCTCCGCCGCGAAGGCGTACGCGGCGGCGCTTTCCGTGCCGCTGTACGGGGCGAACCACCTGCCCGGCCACGTCGCCGCGGACACCCTCGAGCACGGACCGCTGCCGTCGCCCTGCCTCGCGTTGCTGGTCTCGGGCGGGCACACGCAGCTCCTCCGCGTCGACGACCTGGCCACGAAGATCACCGAGGTCGGCTCGACCATCGACGACGCGGCCGGCGAGGCGTACGACAAGGTCGCGCGCATCCTCGGCCTGCCGTACCCGGGTGGCCCGCCCATCGACAAGGCCGCGCGCCGCGGAAACCCCGACGCCATCCGGTTCCCGCGTGGTCTGACCGGTCCGCGGGACGCGCGGTACGACTTCTCCTTCTCCGGTCTGAAGACCGCGGTGGCCCGCTGGGTGGAGACGCACGACGAGGTCCCGGTGGACGACGTCGCCGCGTCGTTCCAGGAGGCGGTCGCGGACGTGCTGACCGCGAAGGCCGTGCGGGCGGCCACCGAGCTGGGCATCGGCACCATGGTCGTGTCCGGTGGGGTGGCGGCGAACTCCCGGTTGTCCGCATTGGCCAGAGAACGCTGTGCCGAAGCGGGCATCGACCTGCGCGTGCCGCGACCCCGGCTGTGCACGGACAACGGCGCCATGATCGCGGCGCTCGGCGCCCACCTCGTGGCAGCCGGAGTGCGGCCGTCCGCTTTGGACTTGTCGGCCAGTCCGGGCCTGCCGGTCGGCATTGTGTCCGTCTGACCCGTACCCTCGTCCGGGTGAAGGTCGCCGTCTCCGGAACCAGCGGGCTGCTGGGCAACGCACTGGTGCGCCAGCTGGCGGCTGAGGGGCACCAGGTGTTGCGACTGGTGCGCCGCAGGCCGGAGTCGTACGACGAGATCCTCTGGTACCCCGAGGTGGACACCGACCGGCTGCGTGAGGTGGACGCGGTGATCCACCTGGTGGGGGAGACGCTGGTCGGCAGGTGGACGTCCCACCAGCGCGAGGCCATCCGCGAGTCGCGGGTCGGCGGTACCCGGTTGCTGGCGTCCGCGCTGGCCACCATGTCCGGCGGCCCGCGGGTGCTGCTGTGCGCGTCGGCGACCGGCTACTACGGTTCGCGCGGCGCCGAGGAGCTGACCGAGGAGAGCCGGCCGGGCGACAGCTTCCTGGCGTCGGTGTACCGCGACACCGAGGCGGCGGCCGAACCGGCGCTGTCGGCCGGGTTGCGGGTGGCGCAGCTGCGGTTCGGCATCCTCCAGTCCGCCGAGGGCGGCGCGCTGCCCGTCCTGCTGCCGAAGTTCCGCGCCGGCTTCGGGTTGCGGGCGGGGCGGGGGACGCAGTGGGTGCCGTGGATCGTCCTGTCCGACGCGGTGCGTGCGGTCACCCACGTCCTGCGTTCGACCCTGACCGGCCCGGTGAACGTGGTCGCGCCGAACCCGGTGACCAACCGGGAGTACGCGGACACGCTCGCGTCGGTGCTCCACCGTCCCCGGCTGGTGGTGCTGCCGCCGCGGCTGCTGCGCCGCGTGTTCGGCGCGGGCCTCGCGGACGAGGTCCTGCTGGCCAGTGCCCGGGTCCTTCCGACGAAGCTCCTGGCCAGCGGTTTCCGCTTCGAGTACCCCATCCTGCGCGGCGCTCTGCAAAACCTGTTACTTCCGGTAACATGAATCGTCATGAGCGATGACGAGGACGGCTACGCCGGTCCCGCGACCCTCACGCTGGACGGCGAGTCGCTGACCGTCGAGGTCATCCTGCGCGGCAACTTCGAACCGGTCGACGGCCGGTACCACTGGTACGGCCGCGTCCAGGCGCATCCCTCGCTGGCGATCGGTCCCCGCAAGCCGGACGTGGTCCTGAAAACTCCGTTCGGGGAGGCCTCAGGCACACTGTCCGATCCGGACCCGTGGGGCCGCTACCGGATCTCGGGCACGAGCCGCCCGCCGTTCGACGTGCCGGTGACGCTGGCAGATCTCCCGGCGGGCAGCTGAGCTCCCGTTCTGGTCAGAAGAACGACGGCCGCACGTCCACGTCGTCGAGGTTGACGAACGCGACCCGGTGGCCGAACTGGATCTGCAGGTACTTCGTCTGCCCGCGCACCACCGTGTGGTTGGTCGCGTCCAAGGTCACCGCCCAGTAGTACTCGGACGGCGTGATCAGACCGACGGCGTACTTCTGACCGGCCGGCAGGGAGTACTGCAGTGGGACGACCGCCTGCGGCGTGATCCCCGCGGGGTAGGCCGCCGCCTCCGGGTACGCCCGACCGTAGACGGGGATGCTGTCGCGCCCCTTCTTCGGCGTGGCCACGAACCCGGCCGACCAGGCCGCGTCCTTCGCGTGGAACCAGCCCTTCTGCCCGAGGTACCAGACGGCGACCCAGCCGCCACGGCGCTCGGCGATGGCGAAGGTCTGACCGGTCTCGGCGCGTGAGGAGTGGTCGGAGACGTCCATCGTGCCCGGGGTGCCGTCCGGGTGGAGGCCGAGGTCGACCAGCAGCGGCGCGTCGTCACGCGGCTCGGTCCGCAGGACCACGGTGCCGGAGCCGCGCACCGGGCAGGGCACGCCGGAACTGATCTTGTCGCACCCGGTGAACGCCGGGGTGTTGGTGTCGAAGTCCGGCCGGACGGTCACGAGCCCGGTCCGCGCGGTGCCCGTGGACCAGAAGGGGGCGCGCAGCAGGTCGAAGTAGTGCGACCAGTCCCAGTAGGGGCCCGGGTCCCAGTGCATGCCGCGCACGGTCGCCGGGGTCGTGCCCGGGACGTTGTCGTGGCCGAGGATGTGCTGGCGGTCCAGCGGGATCCGGTACTTGGCGGCCAGGTAGCGCACGAGCTTGGCCGACGCCCGGTACATCGCCTCGGTGTACCAGGTGCCCTTCGCCGCGAAGCCCTCGTGCTCGAGCCCGATCGACTTCGCGTTGACGTACCAGTTGCCGGCCTGCCAGGCGACGTCCTTGGCCTTGACGTGCTGGGCGACGTGGCCGTCACTCGACCGGAGCGAGTACTGCCAGCTCACGTACGTCGGGTCCTGCACCAGGTCCAGGACGCCGTTCCAGTAGCCCTCGGTGTCGTGGATGACGATGTAGTTGATCTTCTGCGACTCCGGCCGGTTGCCCAGGTCGTGGTTGCCGTAGTCGGTGGGCTTGGGGCCGTACTGCTCATACGGCGCCGGAATCCACTCACAGCCGAGGTTGGCCGGGCACTCCGTCTCACCCGTCTGGGTGGTCCGCAACCCCAACCGGTTGACCTGCGCCTTGTCCGGAGTGACCGGCGTCGGGGCCAGCCGCACGCGCTGCCCGTCATCGGTGACCCGCTCGACACCGTCGTTGATCGTCGAGAACACCTCGTCGGCGAACGCACTGGCCGAGCCGGTGTCGGTAGCCTCGCTGTACCGCGCGACGGCCCCGTACCAGTCGGCCGGCCGGTCGCTGTTGATGTTCAAGTCGTGCTGGTACTGGGCGAGCAGGGCGGCGCCACCCCGGATGTTCTGCGCGGGGTCCGCCCGCAGGGTGGCCGCGTCGACCCCGGTCAGCGCGGCGGCGGTGTCGACGGTGCGCAGCGCGGGCGAGGAGAGGTCGCTGCTCTCCGGGGCGCTGGGCACGAGGGCGGGGCGGGCGTCGTCACCACGCGGGTCCTCGGTGCCCTCGTCGTGATGGGTGCCCCCGCCGGCGTTGGCGGCCTCGACGTCGGTGAGGTGCATGGGCCCGTACCCCGCGCTGGTGCTGGGGGTGCCGGCGTTGACGTTCCACCGCGACTCCAGATAGGACACACCGAGCAGAACACTCTCCGGCACCCCGAACTCGTCGGCGGCGGCAGCGAAGGCGCCCTGCCGGGTTGGGGGCGTGGCGGCGGCGGTGATCGGCGACAGGCCCGCGGCCACGGTGGCGACCGTGGCGACGAGGAGGACGGAGCGGGATCTGGGCATGGGTAGGCCTCCAGGGCAGGCGACCCCAGAAGTCTGGTGCCGCCCGCCCCCGTGAGTCAATGCCAACCAGATGGACTAGTTGGTGACAAATTTGCTTTAGGCCGGATGCAGTGCTTTTCCGCGGTCCTCGGCAACGAAGGTGGCGGCCGTTGTGGCGGGAGCGCCGGGCGTCCGGACATAGGGGAGAATCCGGAAATCAGCGGTCATCGTGTCCGCGGTGAACCGCGTCCGCACGTAGCCCCGCCGGTTCTTGTAGAACTTGAGGTGGGGGTTCTCGCCGAGCACACCGGAGTTGGTCGACTCGTCCCCGTCGCCGGTACTGGTGATCGAGGTGGCGACCAGCTCGACACCGACGTTGGCCGAGTCAGGCTGGTCGGCGTTCGCCTTGATATCGGCCGCCCAGTGCCGGTGCACGTCCCCGGTGAGCACGACCCCGTTCCGCGTGTGCCCAAGCACGCCCGCGATCCGGTCCCGGTTGACGCGGTACCCGTCCCAGGCGTCCATGGAGAACCCTTGCTGAGGCCCGACGGTGAGATCCCGCTGGGCGAAGAAGACCTGCTGGCCAAGGACGTCCCACCGAGCCCGGGACCGACGCAGCCCGTTGGTAAGCCACTGTTCCTGTTCGGCGCCCATGATCGTCCGCGCCGGATCGAGCCGGTCCACGCAGTCGATCTTGGTGCCGTCCCCGCAGGCCTGGTCGTCCCGGTACTGACGCGTGTCAAGCATGTGCAGGTTGGCAAGGTCGCCCCACCGGAACCGCCGGTAGAGCTGCATGTCGATGCCGCGCGGTCGTGCGCTTCCGCGGAGGGGCATGTTCTCGTAGTAGGCCTGGAAGGCGGCTTTTCGTCGGTCCAGGAAGCCCGGGTCAGGAGCTTCCGGCACCTCGTCCGCCCAGTTGTTCTCAATCTCGTGGTCATCCCATACCACGAGCCAGGGCGCCGTGGCATGAGCGAGCTGCAGATCGGGGTCCGACTTGTACTGGGCGTGCCGCTGCCGGTAGTTGGCCAGCGTCCGCGTCTCAGGCCCCTGGACCAAACGCACGTCGGCGGCCTTGGTCTCGTACTCGTACTGGTAATCCCCCAAATGGAGGACCAGATCCGGGTGATCCTCGGCCAACCGCCGGTAAGCGGTGAAGAACCCCTCCCCAAAGTGCGAGCAGGAGGCAAAGCACATGGTCAACCCCCGCGAGACCCCTCGGGCAGGAGTGGTCAACGTGCGCCCCGTGGGTGACACATACCCCTGCGCCCGAAACCGGTAGTAGTACTCCCGCCCCGCCTGCAACCCACCCACCTCGACATGCACGGAGTGCGCCGCCTCAGGGTTCGCGAGCGTGACCCCAGCCCGCACGACATGCCGAAACTTGTCGTCCGTAGCGACCTGCCACTGAACTGGGAACCGGCGGTCAGGCATCCCACCCAGCCCGGTATCAGCCACCGGATCCAGCGCCAACCGAGTCCACAGGACAACGGAGTCACTCCAGGGATCCCCCGAAGCAACCCCCAGTGTGAACGGACTGGCGGGCAACGGCTGATGCCCCGCCCCGGCCGAGGCAGCCCAAGCGGGCAACGCGGAAGCAGCAAGCCCACCCACCGCCAGCGAGGCGGCCCCACCAAGCAACACAGAGCGACGAGAAACGGACGAAGGCATGAGAACCTCCCTGATCGGGTGACTCTCAAACCCCACAATCCGATGACGGCCGTTACCACCAGCACCCGGTGAACCCACGCCGACAGGTAAATGAACAACCAACCGTAACTACGTCCGGTAGCTATCTACCCGTCAGGTGCGCACGGCTTCGGCTATCGGGTCGAAGGTGTCTGTCAGCTCCGTCCGAGCGATCTTCTCCGCCAACCTGGCCTGTTCCCAGAGCATGGCTCGCGTCCATCCCTCGACGACGTTCGGTCGCAGGTCGTTGGGAAGGTCGTCAAGGCTCTCTCCCGGCGCCAGGTCACGGAGAATCGCGACCTCGTCCGGGCCGCCCTGGATCCAGCCGAGTTCGTCAAGACTGCACAACATGCCGTGAGACCGCTCACCGCGAAAACGGCGGGCGCGCATCTTCTTGGTGCGCAGTTCTCCGATGTGGGTTGTACGTACGATGGCCCTGGAGCCAGGAGGAGCGACCGGGACGAGCTCGCCGCCCGTCAGCTTCCGATCGCCACCGAAGACGATCTGGCAGGGCGGGTCCTGGTCGCCCAGGGCTACAGCCGCCACCCAGATACGTGTCCCCTGTGGATGAGGTCGAACACGGCAGACCAGGCCCACGATCGCTCCAGCAATGCCGATGATCACATTGCAAGCTTATAAGTTAGCTGCGAGGGCCATGTGTGGTCGCCGCGTTCCACATGAAATCGAATGCTTTGCGGGCTCTTTCCACATGGCACGGATCCATCAACATGTCCGTGGTCGACTCACTGTTCGGCCGATTCACATATCCAAGCCAGGCGTCCTTGTGGAGATACTTGCGGAACTGGGTGAAGATCGCCGACTCCTCCTTCTCGAATGTTGATCTGTCCAACCGGTATAGAACGGCAGTGCTCGCCATCGGCCAAGTGGCTGTCCGAAAGAAACAGTGCTCGTGTAGACGGTCGCCGCCGACTGCCTCCATGACCATTTCGCGGAGGCGAACGACCGTTGCTGACCTGGTGGTGAGACCGTCGGTCAGGAGGAAGCGATACGTGCGGCGACGCATGAGATTTTCGACCACTACCGGAAAGAACTGGCCTCGTACCCACTCGCTGCCCTCGATCGTGATGATATTGGGGTCGAGGTCGGCGGTGATGATGTCGGCCTGCTGACAGTACCGCTCCACGCGAAGAATCTCCGCGTTCTCGATCAATCCCTCGATGCCCGCCGATCTTGAGTTGATAACGTCCGCAGCCACGTCACTGATCCGGTCCATGAGTAAGCGGCCGATGCGGGCGACCATGTCTGAGTGTTGGTTGGTGCGGCTGCGTACCTCCATGAGCGCTTGCTCGACGTACCTTGCGATCGGGCCGGGGTCCTCCATCGGGGCGCCGGTCGGCTCGCCGTAGACGAGGTAGTCGAGGCTGACGTCGAAGAAGTGCGCGAGTGCGATGAGCTTGTCGAAGCTCGGCCTGGTCCGGCCGCGGGTGTACTGGGACAACGCGGCGGGCGTTACCTTAATGGAATCTAGAATGGGCTGACGATTTCGGCTATATCCGCCCCGTTCGATCAGGCTGTTGAGCATTGCCTGCAGCTTGACTTCTCTCTTGATCACTTAAATCCTCGGATTGCGGTATGGTCTCGCGTCGGCGTCGATTTTGTCACCATTAAGTCCAACTCAACATCATTTAAGTGAGGCTCCGCTTAGCTGGACATCGATGTTATCTGTTCTAGCATGGCTTGCATGGCGTAGTACAGCTTTGTTGGAGTCCAGACGCTCTTTCTGACGGCAGGCGTTACTGGGTCTACAAATACTCTGCGGAGTCGGTCAAGATTGAGGCAATTGCCGAAAATTAAGGACAGATACATGACATCGCTCCGAGAAAACGGGTCGGAGGGCGGGATCGATGGAGGCAATTGACGGAAGTGGGAGTCGTCGGGGTTCGGTAACCTATGTCGAATCCGTGGCCAGGCGCTGCCGGGTATTCGTCTCGTACGCTCGAGTCGACATGCGGTTCCGGATGCGGTTGGAGGTGCACCTCGCGCCACTGGTGCGAGACGGCCTGATCCACGTGTGGAGTGACCTGGCCGTCGCCGCCGGGGCCGACTGGGAACGGGACATCCGGCACGAGTTGGCGACCGCCGACATCGTCGTCCTTCTCGTGACGCCGAACTTCGTGGCGTCTGTGCACTGTTTCGAGAGGGAGCTTCCCGTAGCCATGCGTCGCAACGAGGAGGAAGGCGTGCGCATCCTGCCGGTGCTCGTCAAGTCCGTCGACTTGGCCAACCTGCCCTTCGGGAGGTTCCAGGGCCTGCCCGCCGACCTGCGCCCGATCAGCGCGTGGCGGGACGCAGACGACGCGTGGTTGCAGGTCGCCCTGGGTGTGCGCAAGGCGGCCGAGGAGATCCTCGGTGCCTGAAGCAGGGGACGATCACCACCCTCGTTGCAGCTTTAGCAGTCCCGTGGGTAGAGAACGACCGCCGACTTCGCTCACGGAACGTGACCAGAAGGTCAACAGGTGGAGCGCTGTTTTCCTTGTGACGTAAGGAAAGAAGCCGTTGAAGAGGAGTTGTGCCGTCTGGGACTGTCTGTGATCGGGCGGGGTGGTTTGGCAGTGTCCACGGAACAGTCACGGAACAAAATTCGGGTGCCGATCTGCCCTCGGACCTGGGGTTATGGCCCGAGGGCAGATCGTAGCGCGGACACTCATTCGTTGTCGTCCAGGAAGGACTCGATCTTCCGATTCATCTGCTCGGCCGAGCCGTAGATGACCTTCGCGTACACGGCCGTCAGCATCTGCACGGTGTGCCCCGCACGCCGAGCGACCTCGGGCAACGGCACGCCGGCCGCGATCCACGATGACACCGCAGCATGCCGCAGGTCATACGGCCGCCGAGCCAGCGGAGAGGCCACCTGGTTGGGCGCGAGCCCGAACCGACGAGCCAACCGCCAGATGTCGGTGTACGACGCGTTCGGGATCGGACCACCCTCCGCCGTCCGGAACAACCGACCACCTTCCCCGGTGCCGGCCCTCTCAATGTGCTCCGACAGGATCCGCACCAGCTCAGGCGGTATGGGCACCTCCCTGGTCGCCTCCTCAGGCCGGTGCTTGAGCGGCCGAACCTGGTACATCTCCCCGTCATCGGTGAACCGAGCCGCGGACTTGCCCAGCGAACCGGGCAGCACCAACTTCCCCCAACCGGATGACGGCAGGTGACAGTTGCTCTCAGACAGAGACCGCGCCTCACCCGGCCGAGTGCCGGCGAAGTAGAGCGTGGCGAAGAACGGCAACCACGAGGAGTTCTTACCCCGAGGCCGCACGTAGGTCACCGCCGCCAGCAACGACCGGGCTTGAGCCGGGTTGACCACCACACCAGGGTCAATCGCCACGTCACCGCGATACCGGGACGGGCTCCATCCGCTGAACGGGTTCTCGGACAGGTACTGCTTGACCACCGCGAAGGACAGCGCTCGCGCAAGTGCGCCCTTGCGGGTGTCGACCGTGTTGGTCTTGGCCTTGCTACCGTCCAGCTTGACCAGCAGTTTCCGGCCGAGCTTCGCCCGCTCGTCGTCGTCCGCCAGCTCCGCGACCTTTCGTGAGTGCTGTTCCAACCAACGAGCGACCTCTTCCAGGTGAGCGTTGCCCTCCACCCGCGCGGACTCGGGCGGCAGGACCAGCGTCGTCAACGCCCGCCGGACGTCGACCGGATCCGCGTCGCACTCTGCATCCAGGAAGCCGTGCACCGCCACGGCCAAGCCGTCGACCAGCCGCCCACGCGAATTGGGAGACAGGTCGGCCCAGGCGTCGACCAGGAACTCACGAACCACCTGCAGCAACGTCGGCGAGTGCAACTCTCGGTACATCGATTCCGGCAGCCCGGTTTCGACGTCGAACGCCTCACCTCTGTTGGCAGCCTGGGTCAGCCTGTTGAGGTAGGCCCTGGCCAGCGTCTTGGTGATGAACCATTCGGAGTGCTCGTGCCCGGCAGTGACCCAGCGAGCACCATAGGGCCGCTTGCGTCCTTTGCGTACCGCGATCTCCCAGAAGCGGACCTGGTGCGTCGACCTCATGCGGCCCTCCGTTGGTCCGCCAGCCAGGTAAGCAGCTCCGATCGCGGGAACCTGAGCTGTCCGTTAGGCAGCTTCAACGCCGGAGGAGCCGTGTTGACCTCCCGCCACTCGTACAGCGTGTCCCGCGTGATGCCCAGGAACGCGCACACCTCGGGCGTGGTCAGTAGCTTGTCGAACCTCTCGTCCATGACTCCCCCTTTGGTCAGGCCGCTAGCTGCGGTCGAGTTGCCGAAAGATCCGTTGGTGGTGGTCCGGCGGCTGCGAGTAGGGCGCGGTCGTACTCGGCTCTCCACCGGATCCGCTCAGCTATGGCGTGCATGAGCAGGTGGTCTCGTGGTGGTTGGTTGGGGTCGCCGGGTTGGACCTTGTGCCAGACCAGCCGGGCGGGTTCCGGTTCGGGCTTGCTGATGCCGACCTCGGCGAGTGCGGCCAGGACGAAGGCCTTCCGGTCGGCGCGGTGGTCGGCCAGGGTCTTGCCGGACCACTTCCGCGACACCAGCACCCGCCGGCCGGGCAGGCCGAGGGTGGTCCGGCGGTGTGCTCGACCTTTGCAGCGGCCGGGGTGGGTGCGGGCGTTGGCGCCCTGGGGTTCGATGCCGTAGAGCAGCCACACCGCACACCTCGGTGAGCATGGCGTCACCTTCAGCTCGTCGTGGAGTCGGTCGTGGTGAGCCCGTTGACGGTCCGTGTCAGCGGTGATCACCTCCCCAGTGGACTTGGTGAGGTACTTGGTCAGGTATCCGATGTGTCGACCGGCCTCGTTCGTGTTGCCGAGGATGCCTTTGGAGTGCACCTGCCGGCCGAAGGTCACGACGTGCGCCGGCTCCTCCACCTGGTCCACAGCGTCCGCCCAAGCCGTGAGCGGTTGTCGGCTGTCGGGGTCGACAAACCGGCCGTCCTCCCACACCGGCAGCCGGTCGCCGTAGTAGACCAGCTTGTCGTGGGCCGGCCACCACACCTGGTGATATGTCGCCGCCGTGACCTGCCGCAGCACCTCATGCGGCACCGAGCCCCGCACCGCCGCGTGCAGGTGCGGAGCGCACCGCTTCTGGGGTTCGACGGTGGCGAAGTACTGGACATCCCACCCGACGACGCGGCGGAGGTTCTGCCACCACCGATCCACCAGTGCCGCGAAGTGCACAGCGTCCCGCGCCGCCCGCCGGTAGTCATAGGACGAGGGGTCGACGGGGGTGCCGTCCTCGCGCACCCGCCCGTAGCTGTCCAGCGTGAGGGTGACGAACATCGAGGGCCGGAACCGGCCGGCGTACTCCCGCCCTACGGTGCGCTTCTCGACGCGTCGCCGAGGCAGGTCGGGTGCGTCCTGCCGCCGCTTGGTTGACCGTTTGACCGGTCGCTTGGTTGGGCCGTCGGGGTTGGGGAGTCGGCCGCGCATGCCGAGTTGCCGAAGTTCCGCGTCCACCGAGGCGATCTCCTCGCGCAGCTCGTCCGCCTCACCCGCGCCGAGTCCCGCGGCTTCCTGGTAGGCCTTGACCAGGTCCGCCCGCAGCTCCAGCAGCGCGGTGTGATCTGCGGTGGGCTGGTCCGGGGTGAAGTCGGGTTCCTCCGAGAGGTGCCAGCCCTCCCGGCACTGGGTCATCCGCAGGGCTCGAGCCTTCCGCGCACACGGCCCGCACACCGACTCCACCGTCGACCCGCACGGCACCGGCACATACCGCAGCTCGCCGGTGTCCAGGTCCCCGACCTCCATCGTGAACGGCCGCACGCACACGCCGTGTTGCTCCGCCGTGGCCTTGACGACGTCGGAGGCGAGGGGTTGCCGCATCCGCTCCGCGCGTGTCTGGGTTGTGGTCATCTAGGCCGCCTCCCGCCGTTGTGAGGCTTCCTGCTGGGCCTCCCGCAGCAGGCCAGCGAGGGTGTACAGCTCGTCGAGTGAGACGTTCTCGGACTCACCGGCAGCGAGTGGTACCAGGCCGAGGCAGTCGGTGAACTCGCTGCCGCCGTAGACCTCCAGCTTGGTTCCTCCGCTGGTGCGTCCGGTGACGGAGATGTGGAGCCATCCGTCCGTGGTGTGCTTCCAGGTAGCGGTGATCTCGGTGAGCGTGCAGGCCCACAGGAGAAGGTTGCCGAGCTTGGTGACCGGGTCCAGGCCACCGCCGACCTGAACCACGATCTCCGGGTTGTGGGAGTAGAAGTGCACCAGGAACGGTGTCGGCAACGCCCGCCCCAAAACGTGGGAACGGTAGGCACCGATCAAAGCATCCACAGTAGACACAGTGGCGACAGCGTTGTTGCTCATGGCAAAGAAGGGTCCTTTCAAGACAGGGGTTTCAGGCAGCGCCACCGGGCGCGGTGTCACGCGCCATAGGGCGGGGGAAGGTGTGCACGGTGCCGGGCCGACTGGGCGGGGTCGTGCCGGTCACGAACGCCTCAAGGTCTTTGATCGTCTCGTCCGGCACCCACCCGCCCCGGACGCGCAGCGGTTCGCGGATGCCCTCACCGAACAGGTAACCCACACCGGGTTCGGATTCGCCGATCCGGTTGGCCCACGCCCCGCGTTCGTAAGCCTGGTCGCCGAGGACCATCCCAACGTGGGATTTGGTGGCGACCCGGAGGCAGATGCGGCGGGGGAACAGCTCCCGCACCGGCACGGTGTCCTTCGTGGGCTCTTGCACGTAGCCGCGCACCGTGCACCCCAACGCCCGGCCCTGCGTCGTGAGCAGGGCCACGCGTTCGGTGATCTGTTCGCGTAGTTTGCGGTCGCCGATGTAGCGGATCAGTGCGCCGATCTCGTCGAACTCCACAATCTCCAGCGGGTGCTCCCGCGAGATAGGCACGGTGCGGAGCCGGCCGGCGAACTCGGCCTTGCGCTCATCCATCACGGCGATGAGGTCATCCAGGAGCGCGAGGGCGTCTTTGCCGGTCACGGCGTAGCGGTGGAAGATGCGGCGGCCGTAGGCCAGCTCCATTCCCTTCGGATCGATCCCCGATACCCGCACCAACCCGTCACGGATGGCCGGGGCGATCGAGACCAGCGGACACCACATCTGGGCACCCTTGCCCGCACCGGTCACACCCGCGTGCAACGTGTGGGAGCCCTTGAGGGATTGGTACCAGTCCACGCCGTAATCGGTGCGGCCGCTCCACACCCGCCCCAAGTCCACATCGCTGCCGGGCACGTCGGCCAGGTCGACGAGGTCCCGGCACCACACCGTCTCAGCGAGCAGGTTGCGGCGCTGGAAGTCGATCGAGACCACGTTGGGCGACAGCTCCCGCACTTGACACCGCGCCACCCCCCGCGCTGACGCCAGTTCCCGGGTCTTCTCGTCGAAGTCCTCCGGCTTCTGACCCGGCACCAGCCGCACCCGCACCTCATCCCATGACGCCCCCGAGCGCACCTTGAGCACGCGTGGGACCTGGTCGGTGCGTTGCTTGGGTCGCCGGCGCACCTTGTTCCGGCCGAACGGACTCGGTGTGACCACGATGGGCCGGTCCTCATCCAGCACCGTCAGCCCGCACGAGCGCAGCCAGCGGGGGAGCTTGCGGGCGTAGACGGCCCAGCGCTGCCACCACGACCGCAGCCGCCGGCCGGCCCAGGTCTCGAACGAGAGTCGATGCCGCCACCGCCACACCACCAACGCCACTGCTACGGCAACCACGGCGAGGGTGACGGGCAGCCAGCCCCACAACCACACCCACGCACCCATGACGGTGACGGCGAGAGTGGTGCGCCAGTGGGTCACCGCAGCTTTCACCACTTCATAGATGGTCTTGGCCAGTAGCCACAGTGTCACGAGCACCATGGCGATGGTGGCCAGTGCTTCCAGTACGGCGGTGAGGGCACGGCCGATCTTGTTCACGGTCCACACCACGGCCGCGACCGCCCCACCAATTAGGACGAGGGTGCCGAGGGTTTGCGGGTTCATCGGTGCTCACCCGACCCGAAGTCGAGCGGAAGCATGCCGGCGCACGGTGCGCACCGGGTTTCGCCGGGCAACAGCCGAGCGAACCGCCGGCACCGCGCACACCGCGACCTTGCGGGTGTCACCGTTGTGGTGGCCCCCTCTGGCGCGGACAGGCGGCAGGGTTCTAACCTGTTCACTGTCTACCTCCGGGTGGACAGCGCAGGAGCGGAAAAACGGTTGGCAGACCTAGGGATTCCGCTTCTGCGCCTACGGGAACAACACATCGGTCCAGGGCGTGCGCCATCGCCACACGACCCCGCGTGTGTTGCGTCTACTTCGGACCTATCGAGCCGACACGACTCGCCTAATCAGGATGTTCGGGCTTCCTCTCGCTCGTAGAGGTCATCGGGGATGAACCGGGCCAGGTGGTCGGCGAGTTCACGGTGGTTGCAGCCGATGAACGCGGCCAGGTGCCGCACGGCCGCCGGCTCGACCTCGACGATCCCGTTGGGGTGGTCGTTGAGGGTGTTGCGTGTCCACGGGGCGAGCGGCCGGAACTTCACCCGCTCGTCCATCAATAGGGTGCGGAGATCGACCACGAGGGGCAGGTTCTCCACGAGGATGCGCGCCCGTTGGAGCCCATGCGCGAACACCTTCGTCGGGTCGAGGCCCAGCGCCCAGCACAGCTCGGCGAGCCGAAGCAACGTCAGCTGCCGTACGCCATGCTCATAGGCCAGCAGCGTGCGTTCACCGATCCCCGACGGGAGCCGACCGATGAACTGATGCCGCGACCAACCACGCGCCTCCCGCGCACGCCGCAACTCCGCACCCACCGCCCGCGTAATCGCATCACCGGTCAACAGACGCGGGACATCCAGCGTGCTCACTCGTCATCACCCTCAGGGTTGAGCCGATGCTCGATGTCCCGGGCCTTGCGAATCTCCAGTCCGGCGCACTGCGACGCCTCGTACCGGTGACGGACGTCAACCTTCGCGGTCTGCGCGTACACCTCGGCACTGTGTCGATGGAACGCCGCCCACACCTTCGGATCCGCGTCCTGCGGCGGTCGCTGCCGCCACAACACGTCATGCGCCTCAGCCAGCGTGGTCGGCACCCCCGATTGGTCCCCACTCACCGCGGCTCACCCCCGGACCAGCGATCGGGCGTCTCACGCGACTGGTGACGAGGCCCTTCCGTGGCCGGCGTGCTGTCGGGGTCGATCTGGGCGGCGAACTTCGCTGCTTCCCGCGCCAGTTCCCGGAAGAAGGAGGCGAGTCCACGAGCGCCGGCAAGGGAGGGTTCGCTGTAGATGGTCATGTTGACCGGGTCCAGGTAGACCACGAGGACCGGGCTGCCGTCGGGGCCGCGTGTCACCGCAGCCGCCGACTTCGGCCCGGGCACGCAGGCGATCTGATAGACGTTGCTGTGGGTGCTCATGCCGCTGACTTGCCCGTCTCACCGGCCGACTTCGCCGAGCCGCGACCGGTCGCCGGCGCATCCACGGCACGAAGGCCGGTAGCACGCACGACCCAGGTGATCCACTTCGCCTGCCCCGAGGCCTCAGCACGCGGCTGGACGGTCAGGCCTTCCAGGATCACCGGCCGGAACGGCAGGTTACCCACCGTCTCCGGGGGCACGGGCTGCACGTCGGCCGCGATCTCGACCGCGATGGACTTGTCCCGCTCCTTCTCCGCCGACGGGTCGGCGATGGTGGCGCGGTAGAGCCGCTTGCCGGTCCGCTCGTCGAGACGCGGACGCACCGGCCGGTTGCGTGCCTTGTCCTCCTGCGACTGGTACTCAGTCAGGGGCTGGATGTCGCCCATCAGGTACGCACCCTGCGGAAACATCTCATCGAACGCGATAGCGAAACGCGTGCCAGGTGGAACAGCCACTTGTCTAGGTCCTCTCGCTCAGTCATCAACTCCTCATTAGGAGTTGCGTGACCGAAGTTACGCCGCACCTCATCCTGTCGTCAAGTCCTCATGAGGACTATCGTGTTACGTGTCGGCCACTAGGACGGAGGACCAAGAGATGACTAAGGCAGGATCACCCATCAACAGGAGAGGAGGAGCGATGGCGAACGACATCGGCGGTCGCGCCCCGAAGTACCACCGGGTGGCCGACGCACTCCGCCGGGAGATCCGAGACGGTGACCTGCCACCAGGCGAGCGCCTACCGGCCGAAACCGCGTTGGTCGAGCGGTTCCGTGTCTCCCTGCCCACCGTGCGCCAAGCCCTGTCCGTGCTCCGCGCCGAAGGGCTGATCCAGTCGATTCACGGTGTCGGCACGTTCGTGAAGGACCAACGCCGGCTCCAGCGCCGCTCCCGAGGCCGGTACGGACGAGCACGCGGAGACCAGAAGCTCCTGACCGCCCACCTCAGGCACGACATCGTGTTCGCCGGCCGCGACACCGTACCCGAGCACATCGCCGAGGTCATGGGCGTACAGCCAGACACCGAGGTAGTTGTCCGCCGCCGCCACCTGTTCGACAAGGAGACCAACCAGCCCGAGGAAATCGGCGCCAGCTACCTTCCCCTTGCCGTGGCCGGCAACACCTTCCTTGAACAGCCCACGGTGGTCCCCAAGGCCCTGTTCCTGTGCGTCGAGGACCTGACCGGCCGGCACTACACCCGTGCCCGCGACCAGTGGACCGCCCGCATGCCCAGCGCCGACGAAGCCGCGGTGCTCGAACTCCCCGCGGGCGCAGCCGTCCTGCACGTCATCCACACCGCCCGCGACGAGAACGGCGACGTCCTCGAAGTCAGCGAGTCCATCTGGCCAGCCGACCGCGTAGTCGTGATCGACGACTACGACATCGAGCAGGAGCCGGAGGAGCCTTCCGCCCCTGGCGAAGTCTGACCAGCTGGACCACGATCACAACATGCCGCCCACGCATGCGACGCAGCTCCGCAACCACTGGTGGTGGCGGCCAGGATGGAACTCCAACAGGCGGTTCTACACCTGGCATCTCACCTTTGAGGGCCAAGACCAGCTCCACCAGCTTGTGACTACTTACCATCAGGCACTCCACGACGTCCCCGGCCTCGACCTCATCCCCCTCCAATGGCTCCACCTCACCATGCAAGGCATCGGCTTCACCGACGAAGTTCATCCCGACCAGGCCCAAGCCATCGCCGACGCCGCCGGCCGACGTCTCGCCGAACTCTCCCCAGTCGAACTGACCTTCCACCAGCCCGTCATCCGTCCCGAAGCGCTTGCCCTCCCGCCGGAGCCCGTGCAGGCAATTGTGACCATCCGCGACGCAATTCGAGACGGCGTCGCAGCGGTATGGGGCGATGACGGTGTGCCCGAGATCGGAAACCGGTTCGATCCCCATCTGAGCCTCGCGTATGTCAACACCGACGGCCCTGCCAAGACGGCGCTCGAAGCACTTACCAGCGTCACCCCGGAACCAGTGCGAGTTTCGATTAACGAAGCCTCACTTATCATCTTACGTCGTACCGAACACCTCTATCGGTGGGACACTTTTTCAAGTGCACGACTAAGCGGCAAAAGATAAACCGTACGGTGTTGGCTTCAATGACCGACTCTCGTCCAGTTGGTTCATGAGTGAAGTGCCATCTCTGTGGCTGGCATCCACAAGTATCTACTGATCAAAGACCAACTTCCACTGCTCGATCGCCTTGTCGTGCTGCTCTTTGAGGTAGAAGTCTCGCGCCTTCTCGGCGCGTCCCACTGCAGTCTCAAGTTTCGATATCGCGTTTGTGTGATTAGTCGGCGAAGAGCAAGCAGTGAAACGAGCGCCAAGCCCAGTAGGGTCATTCATGGCGGCCAGGTCAATATTAGCGAGGTATTTGAAGTATGAGTACAAATCGAGAGGCAGGCTCCAGTATGATTCACCGTCAACGTATTTAGCGGCACGCATTTCGAGGTAGCATGATGATACAGGTACATTACGCTTGTACTTCCAGACCTTGGCAAGTCTGGCAAGCTTTTTAGCGGCGCCGGAATGTTTCCTGTTCACGTCATTTACATAAGCATTGTGATCTTTGGGATATGTCTTCATCCAGTCGCTACTCTTTGGGTCGGGAATCCAATATCCTCCGTTTGTCGCATCGTCGAACGCTGGAACAACTTCCACAGTTTCAGCGCCTGACGCGAAGGCGCATACGACAGCCGGCCGCGCCACACGAATGCTAGTAGTTGGATATTTCTCTTTGAGTGCATCGCGAACTTTATTGAGTGCAGTAGTCGCTGTCGGACGGACACCTTTAAGGCTCGCGATATAGTCAACATCACTGTACAGCCACACGCCCGTACCGTGCTTCAGCGAGCCGGTCTCGAACATCTCTTTGACGCCAAGGGATGCATCGAGCTTTCCTTCAATGCCAGCTCTATGAGTCCGAGCTTTATCGAAGTACGATTCATATGGCGTGTAAAAAGATATCAAGTCGTTGAGGTATGCGAGTGTTGTCTGAGTCATAAAGCGACCTTTCTTGAAGTCAGCCGTCGAAGGGCTCATCCACCAAGCCCGTATCGCTTCGCCCGAGAGACGCTATCTGCAGTTGTTGTCCGCATCGTCGCTTCATTACTGCCGTGGAAAGCGTTGTCAAACCAATCCGGTACGTAAGGGTTACTTAGTCGAAGCAGAAGTATTTTATCTTGAATGGCGCGTAGATCTTCTTCGGCGAGGAGCTGTTTTCCGCTCATTCCCTTTTCCCATATGTCACTTAATCTTTGTCCCACAGACTCCTTTGTTCGGGCCGTCTCAAAATTTGCTTTTATCTGTTCGATTATCTCTTTAAAGGGAGCTAAAGACGGCACGATAAGCGCTGAAAGAACGTCTGCTCCCGATAGATTAAATATAGCCCATACAACCAAGAGGGCAGCGCCCATGCTGGTCGCCACGAAGACCAAGAACCATCCCCACAGTAAGTGCATTCTCGCGCCCCATCCTAGGTTGCTCGATTGGCAAATTAGCACATCAAAGGGGCGGTAAGTTTGCTCAGTGTCGTCGTACCAATCTTTATCCCGTTGACCCTTATATCTCTGGGCGGCTCGGGCAACGAGATGCGGCGAAGGACGGTCGATGTGTAGATGATTCCACGGCAGCTGAAAGATCTGCGTGTCAAACTGCTCTTGTGTGGCGACTGCTCTAGTTCTAACCCACTTCTCCATGCTGCCGATCACTATCGATAGCACCAGAACCAATGCGCCGCCCCCGGCACCCACGACCGCCCGAAGGCTCGGAAATATTAACGCTACAATCGCACTGGTTAAAGCTAGCGCAAATACTGCCAGCACTCGAACTGCGAAGATGATCTTCGCATCTGAATAGAGTCGCGCTTGCGCAGCCACCAATCGTCGAGCTTCGGGAGTGTTCTGGGCCTCAAAAATGCGCGGGCGAGTAGGCTTATTCATTCGAGCGCCCTACCGATAGATAGTTTGACTTTGAATCGCGGGGACTTGGGAAGCGCAGCTATACAGTCTGCGGTCCGGCTTGATTGGTCCTGGGTAAGACACGCCGAGGACTAGGTCAAACGTACTCAATCTGGTGATCTGTCCAGCCGTGTCAGATGTCTATGGTGTCTGGGTGGTGTCGTAGCGGCGTCCTGCCGAACTTGGCTCTATGGGATCAAGGGCGGCGCTTCGCGCCGCCACCGGCCGGACGGCCTGCCGCTCCGCTCACGGCCGCCGGCCGGCCATCACGACGACACCGCACCTCATCCAGGGGCCAGCTTGGCAGGAGCGTGTCACGAAGCCGGCCCCTCATACGCCTGGTGATCGTTTAACACCGGCCCGCCGGCATCAAGGGCACTTCGTGTCGCTGGCGCGATCGAGCTCCGCTCGACCCTTGACGCCACCGACCCGGCGCTAACTGCGGCCAGGACGAGGGGAACGGCAGGGTGCAGGTGCCTCAACCGACGACCGCGCCGTTACGTACTGTGGGCGCACACGCCACGTTTCACCTGGTCGCGGAACCATCACGGAACAAAGCGCAGCTGAACCAGCCGCGCGGACGTGATGAGACCAGGTCAAGGACCACCCTCGTTGCAGCTTTAGCAGTCCCGTGGGTAGAGTGCCAACCGTACGGCGCCGACACCGCCCCGGCACCCGCGACGGCGGGGTGGCAGGAGCCGCAAGCAACACAGGTAACTGCCAACGCAATCGAGTCGACCCGTGGAGGTCATCGCGGTGAGCGTGAACATCAAGCCGCTCGAGGACAAGATCGTTGTCCAGGCGAGCGAGGCTGAGGCGACGACCGCCTCCGGTCTCGTCATCCCGGACACCGCCAAGGAGAAGCCCCAGGAGGGCAAGGTTCTGGCCGTGGGCCCGGGCCGCGTCGACGACAACGGCAACCGCATTCCGCTGGACGTGAACGTCGGCGACGTCGTCATCTACTCCAAGTACGGCGGCACCGAGGTCAAGTACAACGGCGAGGACTACCTGATCCTCTCCGCCCGCGACGTGCTGGCTGTCGTCAACTGACGCGTCCTCAGCAAAACCCACAGTGCCCCGGCAACCCCACAAACGGGGCGGCCGGGGCAGCTGTGCAAGAAAGGTAGAACATGCCCAAGCAGATCAGCTACGACGAGGACGCTCGTCGGGCGCTCGAGCGTGGGGTGAACAAGCTCGCTGACGCGGTCAAGGTCTCCCTTGGCCCGCGCGGCCGGCACGTCGTCCTGGCCAAGAAGTTCGGCGGGCCGACCGTCACCAACGATGGCGTCACCATCGCTCGGGAGATCGAGCTGGACGACCCCTTCGAGAACCTCGGCGCCCAGTTCGCGAAGAACGTCGCCACGAAGACCAACGACATCGCCGGTGACGGCACGACGACCGCCACCGTCCTGGCTCAGGCCATGGTCCGGGTCGGGATGCGCAACGTCGCCGCCGGTGCCAACCCGATGGCGCTCGGCCAGGGCATCCAGCTCGCCGCCGACGCGGTCGTCGAGGCGCTGAAGGCCAAGGCCACGCCGGTCAAGGGCCGCGACAACGTCGCCCAGGTCGGCACCGTCGCCTCCCGCGACGCCTCCATCGGGTCCCTGCTCGGTGAGGCCATCGAGAAGGTCGGCGAGGACGGCGTGATCACCGTGGAGGAGTCCTCCACGATGGCCACCGAGCTCGTCATCACCGAGGGTGTCCAGTTCGACAAGGGTTTCGTCTCGGCGTACTTCGTGACCGACCCCGAGGGTCAGCAGGCCGTGCTGGAGGACACCTACATCCTCCTGTACCGGGAGAAGATCTCCTCCCTCAACGACCTGCTGCCGATCCTCGAGAAGATCGCCCAGGCCAGCAAGCCCGTGGTGATCATCGCCGAGGACGTCGAGGGTGAGGCGCTGTCCACGCTGGTCGTCAACGCCATGCGCAAGACGATCCGCGCGGTCGCCGTCAAGGCGCCCTACTTCGGCGACCGCCGCAAGGCGTTCCTGGACGACCTGGCGACCGTCACCGGCGGCACCGTCATCTCCTCCGACGTCGGCATGAAGCTCTCCGAGGTCGACCTCGACGTGCTGGGCACCGCCCGGCGCGTGGTCGTCACCAAGGACGAGACGACGCTGGTCGAGGGCGGTGGCACCAAGGAGGCCCGTGCCGCTCGCGTGGAGCAGATCCGTCGCGAGATCGAGGCCACCGACTCCGACTGGGACCGCGAGAAGCTGCAGGAGCGGCTGGCCAAGCTGGCCGGCGGCGTCGCGGTCATCAAGGTCGGCGCCGCCACCGAGACCGAGCTGTCCGAGCGCAAGCACCGCATCGAGGACGCGGTCGCCGCGACCAAGGCCGCGGTCGAGGAGGGCATCGTGCCCGGCGGCGGCTCGTCGCTGGTGCACGTGGCCAAGGAGCTGGACGCACTGGCCGACGCGCAGTCGGGTGACGTGGCCACCGGTGTCCGGCTGGTCCGGGAGGCGCTGGCCGCGCCGCTGGCGTGGATCGCGATCAACGCCGGTCTCGAGGGCCCGGTCGTCGTGCACAAGGTGCGTGACCTCGACTGGGGCCACGGCCTGAACGCGGCGAAGCTGACCTACGGCGACCTGGTCGCCGACGGTGTCGTCGACCCCGTCAAGGTCACTCGTTCGGCGGTCACCAACGCGGCGTCCATCGCCCGGATGGTGCTCACCACCGAGGCCTCGGTCGTGGAGAAGAAGGAAGAGGAGCCGGAGGCCGCCGCGGGGCACGGCCACGGGCATGGCCACGGCCCGGGCTTCTGATCCAAAGCTGTACGACGAACGCCGCGCCGGTGCTTTCCCCCACCGGACGCGGCGTTCGTTCGTTGTTCGGGTCCCTACCTGGCCACGGCCAGCGTGCGCTTCTCCATCTTGATGATGGCCTCCCGCTCTCCCTCGGAGAGGCCACCCCAGATCCCGTACGGCTCGTGCACCGCGAGCGCGTGCTGGCGGCACATCTCCAGCACGGGGCACGCCTGGCAGATCGCCTTGGCGCGTGCCTCGCGCCGTGCCCGCGCCGGGCCGCGTTCACCGTCGGGGTGGAAAAAGAACGCACTGTCCATGCCGCGGCAGGACCCCTCGAGCTGCCAGTCCCACACGTCCGCATTGGGACCGGGGAGCCTCCGAGTGTCTGCCATGGTGACCGCCTCCCTCGCCGGCTGTTCGCACTCACCGGCTACTCCATTCGGTGCAGCGGGACCAACGCTAGAACCGCGCCAAAGCTTGTTCAAGAGTGATCGACTCATTGGCCAGGGGATTCAACCGATCGGTGAAGGGCCTCCACGCTGCGTGTTCGTCGATCCAGTTGCCGGACCCCCGTGATCACCCGACGATGGGAGGGTGGCGACGAAGGAGACGTCCGTGGGCGATCACGTCCGGTTGGTGGGCTCGTCCGACGAGGAGACCCTGCCGGTCGCGGCCGTTGCCCGCAGGCTGGGGGTGGCGCCGGCGACGCTGCGGACGTGGGACCGCCGCTACGGGATCGGCCCGCGGGCACACACGACGGGCCGGCACCGCCGGTACACCCAGGACGACATAGCGCGGTTGGAGCTGATGCAGCAGGCACTGCTGCGCGGCGCGACCCCCGCGGAGGCGGCCGGGTACGCGATGCGCTCCGCCGCGCCCCCGACCCCGGAGATCGTGACCCCGCGCGACGGCGGCTCGGCCCTGCTGCGCGAGTTCAGCACCCGCTCGGCGTCGGTCCTGGGCCTGTCCCGCGCGGCGACGGCCATGGACGCGGTCGCGACGCAGCAGCTGATCGCCGACAGCATCGAGGCACTCGGCGTGGTGACGGTCTGGGATGACGTGCTGCGGCCGGTCCTGGCCGCACTGGCGAGCCGGTGGGCGCAGTCGGGTGAGTACGTCGAGGTGGAGCACCTGGTGCACGAGTGCGCGCTGGCCGCGCTGATCGGCGCGACGCCGCTGGTCACGGCGCCGAAGAACCCACGGCCGGTGCTGTTGTGCTGTGCGCCGGAGGAGCAGCACTCGCTGCCGCTGTATGTGCTGCGGGCGGCGCTGGCCAGGGAGGGCATCGGCACGCAGATGTTGGGCGCCGCACTGCCGACCGCCGCGCTGGCCGCCGCGGTCCGCCGAACCGGCCCCGCCGCGGTGGCCGTGTGGGCGCAGTTGCCGCGGCACGCGCGGGCGGAGGTCTTCAAGGAGGTGCCCCGGACCCGGCAGCGGGTGCGGCTGTTCGCGTGCGGACCGGGGTGGTTCACGACCGACCTGCCGGACCGCGTGGACCGGCTGGACGATCTTTCCGACGCGCTGCACCGGATAGAAGGCCTGGTAGTCGCGCCGCGCTGAGCCGCAGGGCGTGGCCTCCGGCCCCGGTTCCACGCTACGGCACGGCACCGACACCAGCGCGCGTTCAAGATCGGCAACTGGCTGGTTGTCCACAGCTGGTCCGGTTGTCCACAGGCGGCCGCCGACGCCCAGGATTTGTCGGCGGCGCCGGCTAGGCTGGATTCCGGGGGGCCGGAGGCCGCCCGCGTCCCCGTTCGAATGATGCTCGGGCGAGCGGTCCGTTCGTACGGTCCGGTGGCCTCGTCCTGTCCGCTGCCGAGGCTGGATCTCGGCCGGCGGGCCGACCATCTCGCGCCTTCGCGTCGCGTCCGTGTCGGGTGCCCGAGCAGACGTTGACCGACGCGGGGTGAAGGGGCCGTCGGCCTGCGCACTGGCCGGCTTCGCCGACCAGGTTCGAGTAGTTGATCAACCGTAACTGGTCGGCGCGGTTAGGGTGAGCTCAGCCAGGGTGCGGATCAGGCGGGCGATCAATGGTCCGGCCGCTCGGAGTTGTTCGTTCCAACCCGACTGTCTCCGCAGGTAGTGGACATGTCGGAGAGGCGTTGCGGGATCTTCCGCCGCGCCGGGCCGCCGGGTGGTCAACAGGTCGTCGGTGAAGCAGTACAGCGCGGTCGGCATGGTGTCCGGTCAGCATCCACCAGATCTCCATGATCAGGTTGGGCGGCCGCGCTGATCCTGGACACCCTGCATCCCCCATGCCAAGCGAGAGTTCCTTTCGCTCGGGTTGGGTGGGTGAATCGGGTCCCGGTTGCCGTTCGGGCAACGGAACTGCCGGTGGGTGCCGCTAGGCCCGGGCCAGCGGCCGACCGGTCACGGCGTCGTCGTGGTCGTGGTCAGCGTCGTCGTGGTGGTCGTCGTTGTCGTTGTGGTGGTCGTCGTCGGGGGTTCGGTGGTGGTTGACTCTGGGGCGGTTGTCGTGGTGGTTGCCGTTGAGTCGCCTGGGGCGGACTTGGGCTTGCCGGACACGCAGGAGTCGATGAAGAACTCGCGGATCTGGTCCGCCCATTCCTTGGAGACCCCGCCGCCGTCCTGGTCGGCGGGGTAGTCCTGGGGCCGCGTCAGGCCCTCGAAAGCCCGGTTGCAGCGCGCCTTGTCGATCTTCGGCGCCTCCTGGTCGCGCAGGAGGTCACCCGTCTCGGCGCCCTGCTGGGCGATCTGTCTGAGGTAGACGATCCGTTCCTGTGTGGTCGCGGCCGAGGACGAGCAGGCGGTGAGCGGCAGCACGGCCACGAACACCAGGGCGGCGGGGAACGCGTGTCGGGGTCGCATGGCGTCGAACCGTAACGGGCCGGAATTGTCGGTGGAGCCCGGTACGCTTGGACCCGGGGGCCGAAGGCGCTCCCCACCAGCATCGGGGGAGCTGTGACCGCCACATTGGAAGACGCCGCCTTCGGGCAGCGGCCTGACCTTCTGATCAGCGCCGCGCCCGGGGAACCCCGTGCGCGCTGGCTCGCGGCCGTGGTGCTCGGCGCCCAGGGCCGCTACGCCCGGGCCGCCACGCTCCTCACGCCACTGACCCACAGACCCGACGACCTGGGTGCCCTCGCCGCGGCCACGCTCGCCTCGCATCGCCGCCAGCTCGGTGGGCACGCGGCCGCCCGTCCACTCGACGCCCGCGCGCTGACCACGGCCACCAGCGACGACGCTCGCTCGGACGCCCTCCTGGGGCTCGCGGCGGACGCCATCGGCGCCGGACGGCTCGACGAGGCCAGGCGGCTGAGGGACCGCTCGCCGCGGACCTCCTGGCGCGCACGAGTGCGCACGGGCTGGGTCTCCGCCGAGATCGAGTTGAGTGCCGGTCGGGCCGATCTGGCGCGGCCTTACGCCGAACGGGCTACGGAGGAGGCCGCCGGGACCCGGCACCGGGTCAAATCGGAGATCGTGCTCGGGGCGACGCTCGTCGACGCCGATCCGGCCATGGCCCGAAAGCTGGTCACCCGAGCGCGGGACGAGGCTACGGATCTGCACCTGTTGTCGCTGGTCTGGCCAGCGTCACTGCTGTTGTCACAAGTAGACCCGGACGAGGCACTAACGCATCACCGGTGTGCCGCGATCGCCTTACACAGGGTGTTACGGAGAGCAGACCCCCGTGGGCGCGAGCTTGCGGAACGTTCTCCGTGGGTGCCCGAACTGACTGGCCCAACCGGGTGAACACGGACGCTCGGACATCTGGGCGAACTGGTCAGCAGATTTACCACCAGATCGTGTCAAGGTTCGCCCCGAAGCGTCCGATAGGGAGTAGTACGTCACTCGGCTGCAGGAAGGAGTCCCCGTGACGACGGTCTTGATTTGCGACGACCGCCGCGGCGTGCGGGAAGGACTGACTCGTGTCATGTCCGCGGTCCCAGGTGTGAGTCGCATCGACTGCGTAGCGCACGGTGACGAGCTGCTCGCCCGATTCTCCCGCGCTCCCGTCGATGTCGTGCTGGTCGGCACGCAGCGCGCGGTGCCCACCGGCGTTGAGGCCACGCGACGCCTGGTGTCGGCGAACCCGACGGCCAACGTCATCGTGTTCGGCGCCCCGGACGACGCGAGCAGCATCGCGGCGGCCATCGCGGGCGGCGCTCGCGGTTACCTCCGGTGGGACGCGTCCCGGCCGGAGCTGGTGGCCGCGCTCGCGCACACGCTGGCCAGCACCTCGGTGCCGGCGCCTCGGCAGCCGTCCGACCCGGGCGTCCAGCTCACCGACCGTGAGCTGCAGGTGCTCCGCGGGATGGCGATGGGCAAGAGCAACGGACAGATCGGGCGGGAGCTGTACCTCTCGGAGGACACGGTCAAGACGCACGCGCGGCGCTTGTTCCGCAAGCTCGGCGTTCGGGATCGTGCTCAGGCCGTGGCGCACGGGTTCCGGCGAGGGCTCGTCTCCTAGGCTCTGCCATGTGACTGGTTCCGAGCTGGCTGAGTCTGGCGACAGGGATGGGTCGGCCAGGCCGGCTGGGTCCGGGGCCGGGGTGCGTGAGGAAGGGGCTGGCGACAGGGATGGGTCGGCCAGGTCTTCTTCTCGCGGCCGCGAGGTCACTGCCGGTGGGGCTGAAGTACGTGAGGACGGGCTTGGCGACAGGGACGGGTTGGCCAGGTCTTCTTCTCGCGGCCGCGAGGTCACTGCCGGTGGGGCTGAAGTACGTGAGGACGGGCTTGGCGACAGGGACGGGTTGGCCAAGCCCGCTTCTCTCGACGAGGCAGACGAGGTAGACGACCTCGATGTCGACGACGAGTATCGAGTGCGGCCTTTCTGGGCGCGGACCTCGACGCTCGTCGTCTTCGTCGTGATCTTGTTCGCGTTGTCCGGGGGCGTGACCGCCTGGTTGCGGATCTCGGAGCTGCAGGACCGGGTTTCCTCGCTGGAGGCGCAAGCGATTGCGGCTGAGGAGGCGCGGCAGGTGGCCATCGTGCTGGCCCAGGACCTGGCCACCTATGATTATCGCGACCTCGGCGGTAACTTTCATCACGTTCGGGACGCCGCCACCTCGCGGTTCGCGGGGCAGTTGCGTCAGCTGACCGAGGAGTTGGGGCCGCAGCTCCAGCAGACCCGCGCGGTGGCCACGGCCACCGTCAGGTCGGCCGGGGTGGTGCGGTCCGATACCACAAAAGCCGTGGTAGCGGTGTTCGTCGACCAGACCGTCACGAACACGAGGACGCCGGAACCCCGTACCGAGCGGAGCCGCATGGAACTCACACTCGTGAAGCAGGACGGTGTGTGGCGGTTAGACCAGGCGGGGGAACTCTGACGTGTCACGTTCCGGTCAAAACGGAGTCGTTTGTGTTGCGCGGTACGGTGGGTGACACCTCCGTGAGGGAAGACACCGCGCCTGCCGGAGTGTGACGTACAACTGACCGTACCTGCACGTAACGTTGAGGCTGCTCGCTGCGATGACCACATTGGGGGACGGACTGGACGCTTCTGTAGGCGCTGCCGTCGAGGGCGATCCACGCGCCATTGACCGGGTGCTTGCGTCTATCCGGCCTCTAGTCGTGCGGTACTGCCGCGCGCGGGTAGGGAGGCAGGAGCGATCCTTCGCCTCTGCGGACGACGTCGCACAGGAGGTGTGTCTCGCGGTGCTAACGGCCTTGCCCAGCTACCGCGACCAGGGGCGACCCTTCCTGGCCTTCGTGTACGGCATCGCCGCGCACAAGGTGGCCGACGCGCACCGTGCCGCGGGTCGTAACCGATCCGAGCCCGTTGCCGACGTACCGGACGAGCCCGAGACCGACGCCGGTCCGGAACAACGTGCCATGCAGCAGGACCTGAGTCGACGGATGAGGGACCTGCTCGATGTGCTGCCCGACAAGCAGCGGGACATCGTCCTGTTGCGCGTGGTGGTCGGCCTCTCGGCGGAGGAGACGGCGGAGGCCATCGGCTCCACGCCAGGGGCGGTGCGGGTGGCCCAACACCGGGCGCTGGCCCGGTTGAGGAAGACTCTGTCAGCGGAGGAGGTGGTCTGAGTGAGTATTCGAAGAGACGATCCGGAGTTCCCCGACTTCGACGACGAAGCCATCGACCTCGCGCTGGTGCACGCCGACGACGAGTACCTCGACATGCTCAGCGGCGCTGGCCTCGGCGACAGCTTCGGCGAGATAGGCGACGACCAACTCACCCAGCTCCTGATGTCCTGGCGGCGCGAAGTCGACTCCGAGCCCATCGAGGAGCTCGTCGACACCAAGCTCGCGTCCGTCACCGTCCACGCGGCCCGCATGCAGCGCCGGCGCCGCCCACGGCTGCTCGTGCCGATCGCGGCCGCGGCCGCCGTGCTGGCCATCGCGTTCGCCGGGGTCGGCCTCGCCGCCCGGGACGCGCAACCCGGCGACACGCTGTGGGCGCTCACCAAGGTCCTCTACGCCGACCACGCCCGCTCGGTCGAGGCGGCGCAGGCCGTCAAGGCCGACCTGCGTGAGGCCAAGGCCGCGCTGACCGAGGGCAACATCGAGGAGGCCAAGTCCAAGCTCCAGGACGCCCACGCCACCCTGCCGACCGTCCTGCCCGACGACGGCCAGAAGGACCTCCTCGCCGAACACGCCTCGCTCATGGCGCAGCTGCCCGGCAACCCGTCCGACCAGGTCGGCTCACCGCCGTCCCCGGACCCGTCGACCCAGCCGGGCTCAGACCCGGGCTCCAGCGGCAGCGGCAGCTCGACGGACTCGTCGCCGACCGACCCGGCCACCGAGTCGCCGTCGCCGAGCAGCCCACCCGAGACGACATCGTCGACCACACCACCCACCGAGACGTCACGCAACGAGGGCGGCGGCACCGGCACGAGCGGCGAGACAGTGGGCACGAACGAGGCCCCGGCGAACGAGCCAGCCAACGCCCCCGCCGGAGAAAACTGACCGACTTGCCCGGCGCGTGATGCTCGCCGCAGCGTCGACTGCTGCTCGTCGGGCTTCGCCTTGCCTTGCGAGGCCCTAGTCTCTACCCCCCGGGGCAAGCACCCGAACTGGGCCTGCGCCATGGCCAACTCTGTCCAGCTCGGTTGCGAACGAGTGTCCCTTTCGCACGGACCCATCGGGTGAAAGCTATCCACAGCCCTTGCCGACCTGCGGTTTTGTCACCGCCGGCCGGTAGAATGGTGCCGGGGCTGCCCCCCCGGGACTGGGCAGGGGGTCGGCAAAGTCGATCACCCAGTTCGTGGAGCGGGCACGGTCTCGTTGATCATGTGATTGCTGATGTCCCATGATCGTTGGAGAGCCGTGCCCGTAGTGGAATCCTGCCTGATCCCTGCTGTGTTTGATCGATTGACCCCGCTTGGCGGTTCAGGCCCTGAGCCCGTGATCGTGCCTGAACAGATGGCTGACCTGCGAGATTACCTGGCTCGGGTGCCGGATCCGCGGGCTCGGCGGGGTGTGCGGCACTCGGCCGGGTCGCTGTTGGCGTTGGCCGCGGCTGCGGTGTTGGCGGGTGCGCGCTCGTTCGCCGCGATCCGGGGAATGGATCGCCGACGCCCCGCCACGGGTACTGGCGATACTTGATGCCCGATTCGACCCTCACCATGACCGTTACCTGGCGCCGGAGGAGTCCACAGTGCGACGGTTGACCCAGCAGGTCAACGGTGACCTGCTGGACGCCGCGATCACCGACTGGCTGATCCACCACACCGCCGGGCAACCCGATGACGAGCCCGATGACGAGCCCGATGACGAGCCCGATGACGAGCCCGATGACGCTGAGCGGCACGCCACCATGCCCCTGGCTGCGATCGCGGTGGACGGGAAATCACTGCGGGGCACATTCGGCCGCACTGGTGGTGCCGGAGTGCATCTGCTGGCCGCGATCTCCCACACCACCGGCGAGGACCGGACCGACGGGATCGTGCTCGGTCAGCGCCAGGTCGAGCAGAAGACCAGCGAGATCGCCTGGTTCGCCCCGGTGTTGGACCAGATCGATCTCACCAACACAGTGGTCACCGCCGACGCGTTGCACACCACCCGAGATCAAGCCCGTTACCTGGTCGAACGCGGCGGACACTATGTGTTCACCGTCAAGACCAACCAACACCGGCTCTACGGCCTGCTCGACTCCCTGCCCTGGCACGAGATCCCCACCCACACCCGTGAGGACAGTGATCACGGCCGCACCGAGCGCCGCACCATCCAACTCGCCCCACTCGGTGACTACCTCGGCTACCCAGCCATCGACTTCCCGTATGCGACCCACGCGTTCCTGATCGAGCGCTACACCACCCACCACACCAGCGACAAACACAGCTCCTACGCCGCCCTCGGGATCACCAGCCTGCCCACCGACCTGACCCACCCCGCCCAGGTCGCCACCTACGTCCGCAACCACTGGCACATCGAAAACCGCCTGCACTGGGTCCGCGACCTCACCTACACCGAAGACCACTCCCGCGTCCGCACCGGCAACGCACCCCGCGTCATGGCCACCCTGCGCAACCTCGCCATCAACACACTGCCATCAACACACTGCGCCACCACGGATGGCACAACATCGCCAAAGGCCTACGTCATATGGCACGCAACCCCAACCGCCCACTGACCCTGCCCGGAATCCCCACCTAACAACACAAACAACTTTGCCGACCCCCTGCCGGAGAGGGTGGGGGCTGGCCACCTACTTAGCGGGATTTCTGGGCCGGAAAACCGCAGTTCAGGGGCGTTGTCGCGGCGTGTATGGGGACGTCATCGGGGTCAAGGCGCGCGTGACAGAACCGGCCGGGGGCGAGGGGCGGACCACCGTCCGCAGGTAGGCTCATCGACCATGACCGCGGCCGATGTGTACAGCCAGGCACCCCGTTGCTCGCGGTGTGACGGGCGGGCACTGCTGGTGAAGGAAGCCGCCCAGGCGTTGGTTGAGGAGTCGCTGGGCCGGCTGACCGCCGTGCGGTGTCCCAGCGAGGAGGGCTGGCACGTCTACGCGCCAACCCTCGACCGCAAGTAGGTCTTCTAGTTGGACGACTCGGCCGTCTGGCGGGCCGTGGCCGTGATGCCGTCCGTGTAACCCCGGCAGTACTCCCAACTGACGTACGCCGCCGGGTTGGGGTCGTAGGCCGGCTCGTGGGGGCGCATGCGGCCGTCCGAGAGCAACTGCTCCAGCGAGGCACGCAGCAGCGCCCAGTCGTGGTAGTGCGGCTCCTGGCACTCCGCGCAGTCGACCACCACCCCGCGGACCGAGCGGGGCTCCAGCAAAGCCTGGTATACGGCCAGGTCACGTAGGTCAGCGAGCAGCTCGTCCCGTTCCTGGGCCGAGACCGGTGCCGGGGTGTCCGAGTCCGCGGCGTCGAGCGCCCAGACCGGGTCGTTGGGGTCACCCGCGAAGGGGTCAGGTGGCAGTGCGTCGTCCCTCACGCCCCGCACCGTACCCGCAGGGACCGTCGTATGGTCCAGATACCATGGGTCAACTGCGGAAACCCCGTGACAAAGAAGGGCCATGATGACCACCGCTGAGGGGCTCCCGGCAAAGTTCGCCACGATCGGCCTCACCTTTGACGACGTGTTGCTGCTGCCGTCCGAGTCCGACGTCGTCCCCAGCGAGGTGGACACGAGTACCCGCCTGACGCGCAACGTCTCGTTGCGCATCCCGCTGGTGTCCGCCGCCATGGACACCGTCACCGAGGCGCGTATGGCCATCGCCATGGCGCGGCAGGGCGGCATCGGGATCCTGCAGCGCAACCTCTCGATCGAGGAGCACGCGCGGCAGGCGGAGACCGTCAAACGCTCCGAGGCGGGCATGGTCACCGACCCGATCACCTGCCTGCCGACGGCCACGCTCGCCGAGGTCGACGCGCTCTGCGCCCGCTACCGCATCTCCGGCGTCCCCGTCACCGACGCCGAGGGCACGCTCGTCGGCATCATCACCAACCGCGACATGCGGTTCGAGGTGGACCACACCAAACCGGTCAGCGAGGTCATGACCAAGGGTCCGCTGGTGACCGCGCAGGTCGGCGTCAGTGCCGACGCCGCGCTGGGCCTGCTGCGCCGCCACAAGGTCGAGAAGCTCCCGATCATCGACGGCGCCGGCAAGCTGCGTGGCCTGATCACCGTCAAGGACTTCGTCAAGACCGAGCAGTACCCCAACGCCACCAAGGACCCGGACGGCCGCCTGGTCTGCGGCGCCGCGGTCGGCGTCGGCGACGACGCCTACAAACGCGCCATGACCCTCGTGGACGCCGGTGTCGACGTCCTGATGGTCGACACCGCCCACGGCCACTCCCGCGGCGTCATCGAAATGGTCGCCAAGCTCAAGAAGGAGCTGGGCGACACGGTCGACGTCGTCGGCGGCAACGTCGCCACCACGGCGGGCGCCCAGGCCCTGGTCGACGCCGGCGCGGACGGCGTGAAGGTCGGCGTCGGACCCGGCTCCATCTGCACCACGCGGGTGGTCGCCGGCGTCGGTGTGCCGCAGATCACCGCCATCTACAACGCCGACCAGGCGTGCCGGCCCGCCGGCATCCCGGTCATCGGCGACGGCGGCATCCAGTACTCCGGCGACATCGCCAAGGCCATCGCGGCCGGCGCGTCGGCGGTCATGATCGGCAGCCTGCTGGCCGGCACGGCCGAGGCGCCCGGCGACGTGATCCTCGTCAACGGCAAGCAGTTCAAGACCTACCGCGGCATGGGCTCGCTCTCCGCCATGCAGTCGCGCGGCGAGGCCAAGTCCTACTCCAAGGACCGCTACTTCCAGGACGACGTGCTCAGCGAGGACAAGCTGGTGCCCGAGGGCATCGAGGGGCGGATCCCGTTCCGCGGGCCGCTGTCCCAGGTCGTGCACCAGCTGGTCGGCGGGCTGCGTTCGGGCATGGGGTACACCGGCTCGCGTACCGTCGCCGACCTGCAGAACGCCCAGCTGGTCCGGATCACCGCCGCGGGGCTCAAGGAGAGCCACCCGCACGACATCACGATGACCGTCGAGGCCCCCAACTACACCACCCGCTAAGGAGATCCCCGTGCCGGATCTGGTCGAGATCGGCATGGGCCGAACGGCCCGCCGCGGCTATGCGCTCCACGAGGTCGAGATCGTCCCGTCCCGCCGGACCAGGTCCTCGCAGGACGTCTCGACCGCGTGGCAGATCGACGCGTACCGCTTCGACATCCCACTGCTGACCCACCCTACGGACGCGGTGGTGTCGCCGTCGGTCGCGGTCGAGGTCGGCAAGCTCGGCGGCCTCGGCGTGCTCAACGCGGAGGGCCTCTGGGCCCGGCACCCCAACGTCGAGGAGGTGCTGGCGCGGGTCATCACGATGGCCCTCGACCAGGACTTCGACGACGTGGACCTGACCGCGCTGACCCGGCTGCTGCAGGAGCTGCACGCGGCGCCGATCAACCCGGACCTGCTCACCGAGGCCGTCAAGCAGATGGCGGCGGACGGCGTGACCGTGGCCGCGCGGGTCAGCCCGCAGCGCGCCGCCGAGCTGACCCCGCACCTGCTGGCCGCGGGAGTGGAGATCCTCGTGGTCCAGGGCACGATCGTGTCCGCCGAGCACGTGTCGCGCGACGGCGAGCCGCTGAACCTGAAGTCCTTCATCGCCGACCTGGACGTCCCGGTGATCGCGGGTGGCGTGCACGACTACCGCACCGCCATGCACCTCATGCGCACCGGCGCCGCCGGCGTGCTCGTCGGCTACGGCTCGAGCGTCTCGACCACCACGGACCGGGTGCTGGGCATCGGCGTCCCCATGGCCACGGCCATCGTCGACGCGGCCGCCGCCCGCCGGGACTACCTGGACGAGACCGGCGGCCGGTACGTGCACGTCATCGCCGACGGCGAGGTCGAGGCGAGCGGCGACGTCGCGAAGTCCATCGCCTGCGGCGCCGACGCGGTGATGCTGGGTGAGCCGCTGGCCGCGGCCAAGGAGGCGCCGGGCAAGGGCCTGTACTGGACGGCCGCCGCCGCGCACCCGTCCCTGCCCCGCAGCGGCGTGATCCCGACCGCGGACCCGGAGGACCTGGTGGACCTCCGCACGCTGTTGTTCGGCCCCTCCGCCGATCCGGAGGGCCTGATCAACCTGTTCGGCGCGTTGCGGCGGGCCATGGCGAAGACGGGTTACTCGGATCTGAAGGAGTTCCAGAAGGTCGGCCTCTCGGTGCGCGGCTAACCGATGGACAGACAGATCCTCGCCACGCGTGCCGGTGTGGCCCTCACCGATCTGACCGAAGAGGACCGCCAGTGGCTCGCCGAGCGTGACGACCACGCCTACGACGTCGACCCGGACGACCGGCCGGCGCCGAAGCAGGGCTTCGAGGTGTTCCGGGCCGCGGTGGTCGACGCCGGGACCGGCGAGCTCATCGGCCAGGTCAACTGGCACGTCGTCGGCTACGGACCCACCGCGGGCTGCTCCGCCTGGAACGTCGGCATCGCCCTGCTACCCGACCGGCGCCGCCGCGGTGCCGGCACCACGGCCCTCCGTCTGCTGGCCGAGCACCTGTTCGCGACCACCCCCATCGACCGGGTCGAGGCCAGCGCCGACCGCGCGAACCTCCCGTCCCAGCGGGCACTCGTGAAGGCCGGCTTCCGCCAGGAGGGCGTCATCCGCGGCGCCCAGCTCCGGGGCGGCGAGCGGCGCGACATGGTGAGCTTCGGCATCCTGCGCGCCGACCTCGCCCCGACGGAGCGGACGATCATCGCCAGCCGGGACGGCGTGGCCCTCGCCGACGTCCTCGTCGGTGACTGGCAGGCGTTCCAGCAGCGTGGCGGCCACGCCTTCGACGTCGACGCCGACGACCGGCCACCGCCGGACTTCGACCGCCTCACCGTGCTCGCCGTCGTCGACGCCGACACCGGTGAGCTGCTCGGCAACGTCAACTGGCACGCGGTCGCGTACGGGCGGACCGCCGGATGCGTGGCCTGGAACATCGGCATCGTGCTCTTCCCCGAGTTCCAGGGCCGCGGCACCGGCGTGACCGCCACCAGGCTGCTCGTCGAGCACCTGTTCGCGACCACCGACGTGGACCGCGTCGAGGCCAGCAGCGACATGGCGAACCTCCCGGCCCTGCGTGTGCTCACCAAGGCCGGCTTCCGGCGGGAGGGCGTGGTCCGCGGCGCCCAGCCACGCGGTGGCCGCCGCCGTGACCTGGTGTCCTACAGCCTGCTCCGCTCGGAGGTCGCGGCCGGCGAGCGGACGGTCTACGCCAGCCGGGACGGGGTGACCCTCGCCAGCGCCGTGCCCGACGACCGCCGCCGGCTCGCCGCGCGGGCCGACGACCCCTTCGGCGCCGACCCCGACAACCGGCCCGTGCTGCACGCCGTGTTCGAGGTCCACCGGGCCGTCGTCATGGACGCCGAGACCGGCGCGCTCCTCGGGCAGATGAGCTGGCACCCTGTCGGCTACGGACCCACCGCCGCCTGCACGGCGTGGAACTTCGGGATCGTGCTCCTGCCCGAGAGCCGCGGCCGGGGCGTCGGCCCCACCGCCATCCGGCTGCTGGTCGAGCACCTGTTCGCGACCACCGACGTCGACCGGATCGAGGCGAGCGCCGACCAGGAGAACCTCGCCTCCCAGCGGGCACTCGCCAAGGCCGGGCTCATCCGGGAGGGCGTCATCCGCGGCGGCCAGCTCCGGGGCGGCCGGCGGCGGGACATGGTCGCCTACAGCATCCTGCGCGACGACCTGCCCGACCCGGACCAGGAACGGGAGATCGTCGCCAGCGGGGAGGGCATCCAACTGGGTGACCTGCTGCCCGGCGAGCGGGAACTGCTGCGTGCCCAGGACGACCAGGCGTTCGACGTCGACCCCGACGACCGGCCGCTGCGCCACCACCCGCACCTCGACCGGCTCGCGGTGCTCGACCAGCACACGGGTGAGCTGCTCGGCACGGTCAGCTGGCACGCCGTCGGCTACGGCCGCACCGCCGCCTGCGAGGCGTGGAACATCGGCATCGGCCTGCTGCCGCAGAGCCGTGGCCGGGGCGCCGGGTCCGTCGCCCTCCGCCTGGTCGCCGATTACCTGTTCGCCACGACCGACATCGACCGGGTCGAGGCCGAGACCGACCGCGAGAACGTGCCGGCGCAGCGTGCGCTGGCGAAGGCCGGCTTCCGGCCGGAGGGGATCGTCCGCGGCGCACACGTCCGTGGCGGGCACCGCCGCGACATGCTGTCCTACAGCCTGCTCCGCACCGACGTCGTCGAGGCCCTGGTGCCCGGCCAGCGGGAGGTCGTGGTCGCCAGGGACGGGATCACCCTCGCCGAGCCGGCGCCCGGCGACCGCGAGAAGTTCTACATCGCCGGTGCCGGTGACTTCGCCATCGACCCGGACGACCGGCCGCGGGTGACCGGGCCGACCCGCAGCTTCCTGCTGAGCGTCGTCGACTCGGCGACCGGTCAGCTGCTCGGCGGCGTCAGCTGGCACGCGGTCGACTACGGCGGCACGCTCTCGTCGTCGGCGTGGAACATCGGCATCGGCCTGCTGCCCGAGGCCCGCGGCCGCGGTATCGGCACGCTCGCGCAGCGGTTGCTCGTCGACCACCTGCTCGCGACGACCGAGCTGGACCGCATCGAGGCCAGCACGGACGTCGAGAACATCGCCGAGCAGCGGGCCCTCGAGAAGGCCGGGTTCCGGCGGGAGGGTGTGCTGCGGGGCGCCCAGCTCAGAGGCGGTGTGCGGCGCGACCTCGTGCACTACGGGCTGGTGAGGGGCGACCTTTCGAACTAGCCTCCCAAACATGAGTGAACTCGCCAGTAACTTCGACTACGACGTGGTGGTCGTCGGCTCCGGCTTCGGCGGCAGCGTGGCCGCGCTGCGGCTCACGGAGAAGGGCTACCGGGTGGCGGTGGTGGAGGCCGGCCGCCGCTTCGCCGACGACGAGTTCGCGAAGACGTCCTGGAACCTGCGCAGGTACCTGTGGGCGCCGGCACTCGGCTGCTTCGGCATCCAGCGCCTGCACCTGCTCAAGGACGTCATGATCCTGGCCGGCTCCGGCGTCGGCGGCGGGTCGCTCGTGTACGCGAACACGCTGTACCGGCCGCTGAAGCAGTTCTACGCCGACCGCCAGTGGGCGCACATCACCGACTGGGAGGCGGAGCTGGCGCCGCACTACGACCAGGCCAGCCGCATGTTCGGCGTGGTCCAGAACCCGACGGTCACCCCGTCCGACGAGGTCATGCAGAAGGTCGCGGCGGACATGGGCGTGGCCGACTCGTTCCACCCGACACCCGTCGGCGTGTTCTTCGGCAAGCCCGGGGCGACGGTGCCGGATCCCTTCTTCGGCGGCGTCGGGCCGGCGCGGACGGGGTGCACCGAGTGCGGCGCGTGCATGACGGGCTGCCGGGTCGGCGCGAAGAACACGCTGGTCAAGAACTACCTGTACCTGGCGGAGCAGCAGGGCGCGAAGGTCATCCCGCTGACGACCGTCACCGCCGTCCGTCCCCTCGACGAGGGTTTCGCGGTCGACCTGCGCCGCACCGGCCGCCGTGCCCGCGCCACCATCACCGCCGGCCAGGTCGTGCTGGCCGCCGGCACGTGGGGCACGCAGAAGCTGCTGCACCGGATGAGGGACGAGGGCGTCCTGCCGCGGCTGTCGGCCCGGCTCGGCGAGCTGACCCGCACCAACTCCGAGGCCATCATCGGCGCGGCCCGCACCTCGGTCGACCCCGCCCGCGACTTCAGCCGGGGCGTCGCGATCACGTCGTCGATTCACCCGAACGAGTCCACGCACATCGAGCCGGTCCGGTACGGCAAGGGCAGCAACGCGATGGGCCTGCTCCAGACCATCGCGACCGACGGCGCCGCGTCGGTGCCCCGCTGGTTGCAGGCGGTGCGGTACCTGGCGAAGCACCCGGTGGAGGGCGCGCGGATGCTGCGGGTGCGGCGGTGGAGCGAGCGGACCGTGATCCTGCTGGTGATGCAGAGCCTCGACAACTCGATCACCACGTACACGAGGAAGGGCCTGTTCGGCCGGCGGAAGTACACGTCGAAACAGGGGCACGGCGAGCCGAACCCGTCGTTCATCCCGGCCGGCCACGAGGCGAACCTGCTGGCGGCCAAGCACATCGGCGGCATCGCGGGCGGCTCGTGGCCGGAGATCTTCAACATCCCGCTGACGGCCCACTTCATCGGCGGCTGCCCGATCGGATCCACACCGGACGAGGGCGTGATCGACCCGTACCACCGGGTCCACGGCTACCCCGGACTGTCTGTTGTGGACGGATCGGCGATCTCCGCCAACCTGGGCGTGAACCCGTCCCTGACGATCACCGCGCAGGCCGAACGCGCCTTCTCCTTCTGGCCCAACAAGGGTGAGGCCGATCCGCGACCCGCGGACGGCTACGAGCGGCTGGCCCCGGTGCCGCCGCGCGCCCCGGCGGTGCCCGCCCACGCCCCGGCAGCGCTGCGCTGATGGCGTTCGCGTCGAGCGGGGACCTCACCGCCAAGGAGGAGACGTTCACCGAGCTGGCGTCCGGTGTGTACGCGCTGACCGCCGAAGGCGACCCGAACGTCGGCGCCGTCGAGGCCGAGGACTTCGTGGTGTGCTTCGAGGCGCGGGCCACGCCGGTCGCGGCGCGGCGGTGGCTCGACCGGCTGCGGGAGCGGACCGACAAACCCGTGCGGTACCTGGTGTTGAGCCACTACCACGCGGTGCGGGTGCTCGGCGCGAGCGCGTTCGGCGCCGCGGAGATCATCACGCACACCGAGACGCGCCGGCTCATCGCCGAGCGCGGCGAGCAGGACTGGGCCTCGGAGTACGCCCGCATGCCGCGCCTGTTCGAGGAGCCGTCGTCGATTCCCGGGCTGACCTGGCCGACCCTCACGTTCACCGACCGCATGGTGATTCCCCTTGGCGGGCAACGGGAACTCGTGCTGGCCTACTGCGGCCGCGGCCACACCGCCGGCGACATCGTGGCGTGGCTGCCGCAGGAGCGGATCCTGTTCGCCGGCGACCTCGTGGAGGCGCAGGCCGCGCTGTACACGGGCGACGCGTTCCACGACGACTGGGCGACGTCCACTTTGGACAACGTGGCCGCCTTCCCCGCGACGGCCCTGGTCGGCGGGCGAGGCGCGGTGGCGGTCGGCGCGGACGCCGTCCAGGCGGCGATCGCGCAGAGCCGGCACTTCCTCGACGAGCTGCGCCGCACGGTCGGCGCCGTCCACGCCGCGCGCGGCACGCTGAAGGAGGCGTTCGAGGCCGCGCACGCCGCGCTGGTCCAGCGGTACGGCCGGTGGCCGATCTTCGAGCACTGCATGCCGTTCAACGTGCAGCGGTACTGGGACGAGCTGGACGGCGTCGACTGGCCACGGATCTGGACGGCCGAGCGTGACCGGGAGGTGTGGGCCGCACTGGTAGCTTCCGACGCGTGAGCGGAGCTTGCGGAGCGAACCATTGGGCACTGAACGACCGAGCGAACACTGCTCGGAGCTTGCGAGGAGCGGTGTGAGCCGGTCGTGAGCGTCGTCGTCGTGGGTGGTGGGCCCGTCGGGATGACGGCCGCGTTGCTGCTCGCCCGGCACGGGGTGCCCACGACCGTGCTCGAGGCCGCGCCGAGCCGGGAGATGGTGGGCAGCCGGTCGATCTGCGTGCAGCGGGACGTGCTCGACATCCTCGCCCGCGCCGGGGTCGGCGCCCAGGTCGCGGAGGTCGGCGTGACGTGGACGCACGGCCTGACCTTCTACCGGTCCCATGTGGTCGGCGAGATCCGGTTCCCCGAGGTCGGCTCGGCCGCGTTCCCGCCGTTCGTGAACACGCCGCAGACGATCGTGGAGTTGCTGCTGGAACAGCGGATCGCCGAGGAGCCGCTCGTCGACCTGCGGTACGGCCAGCGGGTGACCGGCCTGTCCCAGGACGGGTCGTCCGTCACGGTGACCACTGTGGACGGTCCGGTGACCGGCTCGCACTGCGTCGCCGCGGACGGCGGCCACTCGACGGTCCGCGAGCTCCTGGGCCTCCCGTTCGACGGCATGTCCTTCGCGGACCGGTTCCTGATCGCCGACATCCGCGCCGACCTCGGCTTCACGGCGGAGCGGCGGTTCTACTTCGACCCGCCGTGGAATCCCGGCCGGCAGGTGCTGGTGCATCCCCAGCCGGGTGGCGTGTGGCGCATCGACTGGCAGGTGCCGGCGGACTTCGAACCGACCAACGACAACATCGAGGCCCGGATCCGCCAGATAGTCGCGGACTACGAGATCGTGTGGGTTTCGGTGTACCGGTTCCACCAGCGCCGGGTGCCGAGGATGCAGGTCGGCCGGGTCCTGCTGGCCGGGGACGCCGCGCACGTGATGAGCCCGTTCGGCGCCCGCGGCCTGAACTCCGGCATAGCCGACGCGGACAACCTGGCGTGGAAGATCGCCCTGGACCGCCAGGACCTGGCCGGCCCGGCACTGCTCCCGTCCTACGACGCGGAACGGGGCGCGGCGGCCGAGGAGAACCTCCGGGTCACGGGCAACACCATGCGTTTCCTGGTCCCGCGGACGGACGAGGACCGCACCCACCGGACCGACGTCCTGAACCGCGCGGTGACCGACGAGTCGGCCCGGGCGGAGATCGACGCGGGCAAGCTGGCGGAGCCGTTCCCCTACACGGACTCACCCCTCACCACCTCCGGCGGCGCCCTGTGCCCCGACGCCCAGCTGATGCGGGGCGGCCGCCTGCGGGAGCTGCCCACGTTCCGCGTCCTGACCAACTGGTGCGACTGGCACCCGGCCGACGCCTGGGAACGCCTGGTGGTGCCCGACGTCATCCCGCTCGACCAGGAGGACGACACGGTGCTCGCCGACGCGTTGGGCCTGAAGCCCCGCCAGGCCGTGGTGGTCCGGCCGGACGGTCACGTCGCGGCCGTGCTGACCGAGCCCCCGGGCGGGCTGGCCGCTCCGGTCACCGCCGCCCTGCGACGCGTGACCGGCTGGTGAGCGCCGTCAGGACGGCAGGAAGACCGCAGCCGCCTCGTCGGCCAGCGCGGCGGAGTCCGGGCCGTCCGGATCGGTCAGTGCCCTCGAACTCGGGGTCCTGCTCGACCAGCCAGGGCACCTCGTCGAGGACCACTCCGCTCGGCGTGTGCGCCGCGACGGCCAGCGCACGCAGGGCCTGGTTCCAGCCACGGTCGGCACAACCCGCGGATCCACCGCGCGTCTGATCAGTGCGGAGGTGGTCGGGGGTATGACGATCAACAGGCGGCGGTTCCTCGGGGCCGCGGCGCTCGGGGTGGTGGCGACGGCGTGCTCGCCGAAGCTGGCGGGTTCGCCGTCGACGACGGCGCCGCCGGTGACGACGACCGGCCAGGCGCCCGTCCCGCCGGACTGGAACGCCCTGCGTGCCCAGCTGCCCGGCGGGCTCGTCCTGCCCGGCGACAGCGGGTACCAGCTGGCCAGCCAGTCCTACAACCCGCGCTTCGACACCCACCGGCCCGTGGCCATCGCGCGGTGCACGTCGGTCGCCGACGTGCAGCGGTGTGTGGAGGTCGCCCGGAACGCCCGCATGCCCATCGCCGCCCGGTCGGGTGGGCACAGCTACGCCGGCTACAGCACCCCCGACAACGGGCTCGTCGTCGACCTCCGGCCCATGGCCGAGGTCAGGGTCGACGGCGACACGGCCGTCATCGGCGGCGGCGCCCGGCTGATGGAGGTCTACGCCGCGCTCGCCGCCGCGGGACGGGCACTGCCCGCCGGGTCGTGCCCGACCGTCGGCATCGGCGGGCTCACGCTCGGCGGCGGCATCGGGGTCACCGCCCGCAAGTTCGGCCTCACCTGCGACAAGCTGACGGCCGCGCAGGTCGTCACGGCCGACGGCAAGCAGCAGACGGTCGACGGCGGGGACCTGCTCTGGGCGCTCAAGGGCGGCGGCGGCGGCAACTTCGGCATCGTCACCTCGTTCACCTTCGCCACCGAGCCGGCGCCGGACATCACCGTGTTCTCGCTCAAGTACCCGGCGGGGTCCACCGCCGACGTGCTCGGCGCCTGGCAGGACTGGATCACCCAGCAGCCCGACGAGCTGTGGTCGACCTGCGCCGTCTCCGCCGGGTCGCCACCCGGCTGCCGGATCAGCGGCGCGGTCGTCGGCGACGAGAACCTGTGCAAGCAGCTGCTCAGGTCCCTGCCGCGGGCGTCCTCGATCCTCATCCAGGGCAAGGGGTACCTCGACGCCATGAAGTACTTCGGCGGCTGCACCCAGCGCAGCACCGGCCAGTGCCGGCCCGAGGCGGAGGGCGGGCAGCTGGGCCGGGAGTCCTTCACCGCCTCGTCCCGGATCATCGACGAGCCGGTCGACCCCGCCGCGTTCGTCAGCCTGCTCGACGGGCGCGCGAAACTGGACGTCCTGCTGGACTCGCTCGGCGGCGCGGCCGGCCGGGTCGGCGCGACGGACACGGCCTTTCCACACCGGAAAGCCATCGCCAGCGCGCAGATCTACTCGTCGTCAAGCCCGCGGGACGTCACCGAGGTACGCGACGGCCTGCCGAGCAAGAAGGCCTACGTCAACTACATCGACCCGACCATGCCCGACTGGGCGACGGCGTACTACGGCGACAACCTCCCACGCCTGCGGAAGATCGCCCAACGCTACGACCCCGACCAAGTCTTCGCCTTCGCCCAAGCCGTCATGCCCTGAAGGACCCCTTCAGGACGTTCAACGTCTCGAAGGGGTCCTTCAGGGCATTGGGGCGGGGGCGCTAGAGCTCCAGGCCGGTCAGGACCATCACGCGTTCCTCGGTCAGGTCGGCCATCGCGGAGCGGATGCCCTCGCGGCCCACGCCCGAGCCCTTCACGCCGCCGTACGGCATCTGGTCGGCGCGGAACGACGGCACGTCGCCCACGATCACGCCGCCCACGTCCAGCTCGGCCCGCGCCCGGAACGCCACCTGGACATCCCGGGTGAACACGCCCGTCTGCAGGCCGTACTGCGAGTCGTTGACCTGCGCGAACGCCTCGTCGACCGAGTCGACCACGGACACCGCCAGGACCGGGCCGAAGACCTCCTCCGCCCAGACCTTCGCGTCGAACGGCACCTCGGACAGGACCGTCGGCTCGACCGTGGCGCCGTCGCGCTTGCCGCCGGCCAGCAGCTTCGCGCCCGCGGCCACCGCCTCGTCCACCCACGACGCCACCCGCTCGGCCGCGGCCTCGTCCACCAGCGGACCGACCTCGACGTCCGGGTCGTGCGGGTTGCCGGTCCGCAACGCGTTGATCGCGTCCAGCAGCTTCGGCAGGAAGGCGTCCGCGACCGGGCGCTCGACGATCACCCGCTGCACGGCGATGCACGACTGCCCGGCCTGGTAGTTCCCGAACGTCGCGATGCGGGACGCCGCGAAGTCCAGGTCCGGCCAGTCCGCGCACACGACCGCCGCGCCGTTGCCGCCCAGCTCCAGCACGACCTGCTTGCGTGGCGCGGCGTCCATCAGCGACCAGCCGACGGGCCCCGACCCGGTGAACGACACGACCGGCAGCCGCGGGTCCTGCACCAGGGCCTGCGTCTCCTCGTTCCCGACCACCAGCACGGAGAAGGCGCCCTCGGGCAGGTCCGTCTCGGCGAGCAGCTCACCCAGCAGCAACGCGGACAGCGGCGTGCGTGGCGCGGGCTTCACGACGATCGGCGCACCGACCGCGATGGCCGGCGCGATCTTGTGCGCCACCAGGTTGAGCGGGAAGTTGAACGGCGCGATCCCCAGGACCGGCCCACGCGGCACCCGGCGCGTCACCGCCAGCCGGCCCACCGCGTTCGCGTCGGTGTCGAGCCGCTGGATCTCGCCGGTGAACCGCCGGGCCTCCTCGGCCGCGAACCGGAACGTGGAGATCGCGCGGTTGACCTCGACCGTCGCCCAACGGAGTGGTTTGCCGTTCTCCGCGGTGATCGTCTCGGCGACCTCCTCGGCACGGGCCGCGAGCCCGCGGGACACGTGGTCGAGTGCGGCGGCACGCACGTGCGCCGGTGTGGTCCGTAACTCCCGTACCGCGCCCGCCGCGGCCGCGACGGCACGTTCCACCTGGTCAGCGGTGGGGACGCAGACGGTTGCGATCTCGTCGCCGTCGTAGGGGTGGTGGACGGGGAGGGTCTCGTCACTCTGCTCGGCACGGCCCGCGATCCAGGCTGGCCGGGGTGTCGGCAGGTGTTCCTCGGACGCGTTCATGCCTTAACCGTAGGCCCGTAACGCCATGCGATGCTGTTGGCCGTGACCGACAACTTTCACCGGCCCGTTCTCGTCATCGACTTCGGCGCGCAGTACGCGCAGCTGATCGCCCGCCGCGTGCGGGAGGCGCAGGTCTACTCCGAGGTCGTGCCGCACACGGCGAGCGTCGAGGAGTTGCTCGAGCGGGAGCCGCTGGCGATCGTGCTGTCGGGCGGCCCGTCCAGCGTGTACGCCGACGGCGCCCCGGCCGTCGACCCGAAGCTGTTCGACGCCGGCGTGCCGGTGTTCGGGATCTGCTACGGCTTCCAGGCCATGGCGCAGGCACTGGGCGGCACGGTCGAGCACACCGGGTCACGTGAGTTCGGCCGCACCGAGCTGTCCGCCGACGGCGGTGCCCTGCACTCCGACCTGCCCGCGCGGCACCCGGTGTGGATGTCCCACGGCGACTCGGTCACGGCCGCGCCCCCCGGGTTCACGGTGACCGGGTCGACGCCCGGCACCCCGGTCGCCGCGTTCGAGGACACGTCGCGTGGGTTCGCGGGGGTGCAGTACCACCCGGAGGTGGCGCACTCGCCGCACGGGCAGGAGGTGCTGCGCCGGTTCCTGCACGACGTGGCCGGCCTCCGGCCGCGGTGGACGATCGCGTCGATCGTGGACGACCAGGTCAGGCGGATCCGCGAGCAGATCGGGGACGGCCGGGCCATCTGCGCCCTGTCCGGCGGCGTCGACTCGGCGGTCGCGGCGGCACTCGTGCAGCGGGCCATCGGCGACCGGCTGACCTGCGTGTTCGTGGACCACGGCCTGCTGCGGGCGGGCGAGCGCGGCCAGGTGGAACGCGACTACGTGGCGGCGACGGGCGTCAAGCTGGTCACCGTGGACGCCCGTGAGCGGTTCCTGACGGCGCTCGAGGACGTCACCGACCCCGAGCAGAAGCGCAAGATCATCGGCCGCGAGTTCATCCGGGTGTTCGAGGAGGCCGAGCGCGACCTGAGGGCGTCCGGCGACTACCGGTTCCTCGTGCAGGGCACGCTGTACCCGGACGTGGTCGAGTCCGGCGGCGGCAGCGGCGCCGCGAACATCAAGAGCCACCACAATGTCGGCGGCCTGCCGGAGGACCTGGCGTTCGAGCTGGTGGAGCCGCTGCGCGACCTGTTCAAGGACGAGGTCCGGCGCGTGGGCCTGGAGCTGGGCCTGCCGGAGACGATCGTGCACCGCCAGCCGTTCCCCGGCCCGGGCCTGGGCATCCGCATCATCGGCGCGGTCACCGCGGAGCGCCTGGAGATCCTGCGTGCCGCCGACGCCATCGCCCGCGAGGAGCTGACGGCCGCGGGCCTCGACCGCGACATCTGGCAGTGCCCGGTGGTCCTGCTGGCCGACGTCCACAGCGTCGGCGTCCAGGGCGACTTCCGGACCTACGGCCACCCGGTCGTGCTGCGCCCGGTGTCGTCGGAGGACGCCATGACCGCCGACTGGACCCGCCTCCCGTACGACGTGCTGGAACGCATCTCGACCCGCATCACGAACGAGGTGCCCGAGGTCAACCGTGTCGTCCTGGACGTCACGTCGAAGCCCCCGGGCACCATCGAGTGGGAGTGACCTACGGGAGGTAGGGCAGCATGAAGTGGAAGTCCGTGTCCCGGAAGCGGTGTGCGGTCGGCACCGGGCACCGTCCGTAGGTCGGGTAGCCGGCGAAGAACAGGCCCGCGCAGTCGAAGCAGTAGCGCCAGTCGGGTTGTGAGTTCCGCGGCAGCTGCAGGTAGTTGTGCGGAAGCGTGAAGTTCCACCCCTGTGCCCGGTGCCCGCCCCCGGCAGGACAGACGCCCTTCCAACTCTGGCCGTCCCAGAACATGCCGTGGCACTTCTCGCAGTACCGCCAGTCGGGCTGGTTCCAGCTGTCCGGTGCCATCTCGTACGGGAGGTGGAACACCCAGCCCTGGGCGTGATGCTCGCCGCCGGCAGGGCAGACGCCCTTGGGCGTGTAGCCGTCGAAGAACATGCCGTAGCACTTGTCGCAGAACCGCCAGTCCCGCTGTTGGCCCGCCAGGAGGCCGACGTCGGCGGAGGCCGTGGCAGAAGCAGTGGCCGTCGCCGTGATGCCGGCGGCGGCCACTCCGAGCGAGGACGCGAGGAAGGTGCGTCTTGTGGTTGCCATGGTCACATGCGTACGCGACCATTCCTCACAGTTCCCTGTCAGCGCACCTCAACGCTTCCTGAGCGACGAGGCCAGCAGCAGCACGCCCACCAGGAGCGCGCCGCCCGCCAGGATCCAGGTCGGGTTGGGGATGCGGAACACGCCGTCGGTCAGGACGTACGCCGACACCAGGAGCGTGCCGATGCCGGCGATCAGGGTCAGCACGTCCGGGAAGCGCCTGGTCTCGTTCTGGTCGCGGTCAGCCACGACGCACCTCCACGTTCCCCGTGTTCGTCGACGCGGTCAGATCGATCTTCAGGCCGCCTGGTCCGTCCTCGCCGTAGTCGACGCCCTGGATCTCCGAGCCGGGGCCGGAGGCGGATCGGTCGAAGCAGTCCGCGTTGCCGAGGTCGGCGATGCAGTGGAACGTGACGTCCGCGTTCTTCGGCACGGTCACCTCGACGTTGCCGAGGTTCGTGTGGGCGCCCGTGTACACGGTGGTGTCCGGGGCCTCGGGTGCCTCTGGCGCGCCGGGCCCGCTGGGCGGGGTGGGCGGCGCAGGGGGCTCGGCCGGCAGCCCGGTCAGGTCCAGCTCGACGTTGCCGACCGACCGCTCGTACTGCGGTAGCACGCTCTCCAGCTGGACCGGGCTCGCGGTCAGGTCACCCATGCCGTGGTAGCCGCCGTCGGGGCTGACGGCCGTCAGGCCCATCCCCACGACCGAGAGTGGCACGGCCAGCGCGAGCAGCCCCCGGCCGGCCCGCAGGAACGCGCCGGCCACCAGGCCGAGCCCGATGATCGCCAGCACCACACCCACGATGTGCTGCGGGGTGATCCACCCGCCCGAGGCCCACGACGCGCTCCCCAGGATCGCCAGGCCGGCGACCGCCACGAGCGCGATGCCCAGCGTCGCGGTGCCGACCCGCGGCTTGCGCCGCTTCTGCGGTCGCTCCGGCTCCTCCGGCTCCGGCGCGGTCGGCTCGGGCAGGTCCCACGCGAACGGGGCCGCGCCGAGCGGGTCCCACGCCGGCGGCGTGGTGCGTGGCTCGGGGTCCACCGGCGGCGCGGCACTGACCGGCGGCACCGGGGGCGGCAGGTCGACGGGCGGGTCGGCCGGCGGCGCGTACGGCGTGGTGACCGACGGCGTCGCGAACGGCATGGTGGGGGCCGGCGGCGGCGGATACACCGGCATGGTCGGCTGCGGTGCGGCCTGCGCGGCCGGCGCCGACGGGGTCAGCGGTTCCACCTTCCCCCTCGCCTGGTGGAGCAGGAACAGGAGCCCACCGGCCACCAGCAGGCTCGCCCAGCTCGAGAACTCCCCGGTGAACGAGCCGCTGAAGAACCAGCCCGTGATCGGCACCAGGAAGATGCCGAGCAGGATGGTGAACCCGGACGACGTCGAGCTGCGGCCCTTGCCGAACAGCGACTCCGCGGGTGACACCTCGTCGTCCTGCTCCGGCAGGAACAGCCAGCCCAGCAGGTACAGCAGGACGCCGGCGCCGCCGTAGATGGCCGCGACGACGAAGCCGACCCGCACCAGCACCGGGTCGATCCGGTACCGGTTGGCGATACCGGCCGCGACGCCGGCGATCTTGCGTCCCCGCCGCGGCCGCCGGGGGCGCGTGGCCCAGAAGTCCTTGACCGTGTCCTCGATGCGTGCCGCGCCGGACGGTCCCTGTGTCCCACTCACGTCCAAGAGCATGCGCCTGCCCCCGGGAGCCGCACATCCGGGAATCACCCTGACCCGTGGCTTCCGGGTATTTCCCTGATGGGCGCGGAGCGGGTAGATGTGACGATGTAGGTGTGAGCGTCGAGGTACGAGAGCCGGTGGTGGAAGCGGACCTGGAGCGGGTGCGGGACAAAGCCGTTGACGAGGCCGAAGAGGTCAAGATGCGTCGACGGCGGACCGGCCGTGCGGTCGCGGGGGTCGCCGGCGGGCTCGCCGACCACCTCGGCGTCGGCGTGCTCTGGGTGCGTGTGGCGTTCGCGGTGCTCGCGGCGTTCGGCGGGGCCGGCGTGATGGCGTACGGCCTGCTCTGGGTGTTCGTCCCGCAGCGGCGGGTCGAGACGAAGCCGGCCGTGGTCTCGACCAAGGAGAAGCAGCAGGCCCGCGGCCTGCTCGCGCTGGGCATCGGCCTCGCGATCGCGGTCGGCTCGCTGTCCGGGATGCTCAACGGCTGGGTCGCCAGCGGCATCGCCGTGACCCTCGTCGGCGCGGCCCTGGTCTGGCGGGAGGCCGACGAGCAGCAGCGCCGGCGCTGGAAGGGCTCCGGCGTGGTCGGCGCGGTCATCGGCCAGGGCGGCCGGTCCGCGGTGTTCCGCATCCTGACCGGCGCGGTGCTGGTCATGACCGGTATCGCGGTGTTCCTGGCCCGCAGCGTCAACCTCGACCAGGCGCAGTTCGCGCTGCTCGCGGTCATCGCCGCGCTGGGTGGCGTGGCCGTGCTGACCGTCCCGTTCTGGCTGCGGCTGGTCCGCGACCTCGGCGAGGAGCGCACGCAGCGCATCCGCACCGAGGAACGCGCGGAGATCGCCGCCCACCTGCACGACTCCGTGCTGCAAACGCTTGCGCTCATCCAGAAGCAGGCCGAGGCACCCCGCGAGGTGCTGCGCCTCGCGCGTGGCCAGGAGCGGCAGCTGCGGGGCTGGCTGTACGGGCCGGCCGGCTACGGCGGGGGCAAGGCGGACGGGCAGGCCGACACCCCGACCGTGCTGTCCGAGGCCATCGCCCGCGCGTGTGGCGAGGTCGAGGACACCTTCGCGATCAAGGTCCAGCACGTGGTCGTCGGCGACTGCGAGCTGGACGAGCGGCTCGCCGGCCTGGTCTACGCGGCCCGCGAGGCGACCGTGAACGCGGCCAAGCACGCGGGCGTCGGCGAGATCAGCGTGTACGCCGAGGTGGAGCCCGACGCCGTCGAGATCTTCGTGCGTGACCGGGGCAAGGGCTTCGACCCGGACGCCGTCCCGGAGGACCGGCATGGCCTCGCGGACTCCATCCGGGGCAGGATGGAGCGCAACGGCGGCGAGCTGCGGCTCCGCACGAGCCTCGGCGAGGGGACCGAGGTGCACCTGCGCATGCCGCGCACGCCGGTGACTTCGAAATAAGGGGATCTGATGGCCGAGAAGCCCGTACGGGTGTTCCTGGTGGACGACCACGGCCTGTTCCGGGCCGGGGTGCGGGCGGAGCTGGACTCCATCACCGACGAGGTCGAGGTGGTCGGCGAGGCCGGCACGGTCGGCGAGGCGGTCGCCGGCATCGGCCACAAGAAGCCGGACGTGGTGCTGCTCGACGTGCACATGCCCGACGGCGGCGGCGCCGAGGTGCTGCGCCGGGCCCGGCCCGACAACCCGGACGTGGTGTTCCTCGCGCTGTCGGTGTCCGACGCCGCCGAGGACGTCATCGCGGTCATCCGGGCCGGCGCGCGCGGGTACGTGACCAAGACGATCTCCAGCCACGAGCTGGTCCGCGCGGTCGTGCGGGTGTCCGACGGCGACGCGGTGTTCTCACCGCGGCTGGCGGGGTTCGTGCTGGACGCGTTCGCCGACCGCCCGGGCGCCGCGCCGATCTCCGACCCGGAGCTGGACCTGCTGACACCCCGCGAGCGCGACGTCCTGCGGCTGCTCGCGCGGGGTTACGCGTACAAGGAGATCGCGGCCGAGCTGTTCATCTCGGTGAAGACGGTCGAGACGCACGTGTCCAGCGTCCTGCGCAAGACGCAGCTGTCCAACCGGTACGAGCTGTCGCGGTGGGCGTCGGACCGCCGGTTGGTTTGACGCGGAGCGGAGCTTGCGGAGCGACCCGTTGACTCTGACATGGTGTGAGGCCGTAGACCTGGCGTCGTCATGTTGAACATCGGAGACTTCGCCAGGCACGGCCGCGTGACGGTCCGGATGCTGCGGCACTACGACGCCATCGGGCTGCTGCGGCCGGCCCGCGTGGACCCGCACAGCGGCTACCGCGGGTACGACGTCGCGCAGCTGTCCCGCCTGAACCGGATCGTCGCGCTGAAGGACCTGGGCTTCACGCTGGAGCAGGTCGCGTCGATCATCGACGACAAGGTCGGGATCGACGAGCTGCGCGGCATGCTGCGGCTGCGGCGCGCCGAGCTGGAGAACCAGCTGGCCGCCGACCGGGCCAGGCTGACGGCCGTCGAGGCGAGGCTCCGTTCCATCGAGGTGGAGGGCGCCATGCCAACCAACGACGTGCAGGTCAAGAGGATCGAGGCGGTCCGGGTCGCCGAGGTCAGCGGGGTCGCCGCGAGCTTCGAGCCGGTGTCGATCACGCCGGTGATCGGCCCGCTGTACCACGAGCTGGTGCACCGGCTGGAGGCCGCGGGGGTCGCCCCGGTCGGTCCGGCCATCGCGTACTACGAGGACGCGCCCGAGGGTGGCGTGCGCGTGCACGCGGCCATGCCGGTGAACGCGTCGTCCGTCGAGGGCGCCGACGTGGTGGACCTGCCGGCCATCGAGCGGGCGGCCACGATCATGCACCACGGCGACATGGACAACGTCCTGTCGACCGTCCAGACGCTGGCCAAGTGGATCGAGGAGAACGGCCACACCTCCGCGGGCTACAACCGCGAGGTGACCCTGAAGTGGTCCGAGGACAAGTCCGAGTGGGTCACCGAGCTGCAGGAACCGTTGCGGTGACGGGGACCGCCGGCGGCTCGGCGGGCCGCCGGCGGACCCTGGTCAGCGCGACCCCGCCGAGCACGACGACCATCCCGGCGATGACGTGCGGGGTGAGGTTCTCGTCCAGGAACAACGCCCCGAGCAGCACGGACACGACCGGCAGCAGGTACCCGACGGTGGCCGCGTTGGTGGGGCCCTCGTCGGTGATGATCCGGTAGTTGAGCGCGAACGCGAGCCCGGTCCCGAAGACCCCGAGGATGGTCACGGCCACCGCCGCGTCCCACTGCAGGTGTACCGGCTCGAGCCCGTAGACCGGCAGGGCCAGCGCGGTGAGCCCGGTGGCCGTGATGATCTGCGCGGACGACAACGCGATCGGCGCGACACCTCGTCCGGAGATGAACCGTCCGATGTAGGCGAAGCTGACGGCGTACATCATCGCCGCGACCAGCAGGAGCAGGGCGTCCCAGCTGGCGAACGACGCCTCCCACGGCGAGAAGATCAGCAGCGTGCCGGCGAAGCCGAGGACCAGCCCGCCGATCTTGATGGCGGACAGGTCCCGCTCGGTCCGCAGCACGATCGCGATGAGCAGCACCCACAGCGGCGTGGTGGCGTTGAGCACACCGGCCACCCCGGAGTCGACACTCCGCTCCCCGAGGGCGAACAACGTGAACGGCACCGCGTTGCCGAAGAACGCGGCGACGACCATGTGCCCCCAGGTCCGCCGGTCCCGGGGAAGCCGGTTGCGGCCGGAGTAACACAGGATGACCAGCACGGACGCCCCGAGGACCAGCCGGAGGAAGGTCATCTGGACCGGCGTGAAGCTCGCGAGGCCCATCTTGATCCAGAGGAAGCTCGACCCCCAGAACAGCGCCAACAACCCCATGCGAACCAACGTCGCCCCACCACCACGGATCACGTTCGCCACGCTGCCCGAGCGAAAGCGGTAGGACAATCAAATAGTCGAACAGGAACGTGTTAGCGGAACTGAACGGTGGGACCTAGCCCGGACCTAGCCCACCTTGTCGAAGTTGTCGATCAGCAGCTGGCCGTTCTGGTTCACCAGCATGATCACGTAAGTCTCGTTCGAGGTGCGGCTGTCCTTGGTCAGGAACTGCAGCGTTGTCATGACCTGGTCGTTCTGCGCGGTCGCCGACGTGACCGTCACCGACGCGATCTGGTTCCAGAAGTTCCGGTAGCCGTCCTGGTTGCCGGACCGGCTCTGCGCGCTGGGTGTCATCAGCTGCCAGGCCGCGTCCGGGTTGCCCGGCAGCAGGCCGTAGTAGTTCCGCACGGCCTGCTCGTAGTCCGCCGCCGTCGGGCCGGCCGGCGCCTCCGTGGTGGTGGTCGTCGTGGTCTCGGTGGTGGTCGTCGTCGTGGGCTGCGCCGACGACGTCTGCGACGTCTGCTCCACCGTGGTCGCGCTGGTCGTGCCCGAACCGGAACCCGCGCCGTTGTTCTTGTCGCCACCACCCGACAGCAGGCTCGCGACCAGGATCCCCACCAGCGCGGCCGCGATGATGGCCAGCACCGTCAGCACGATCGAACGCACCCGGTCGTTCTTGCCCGGGGTGCGGCCCCGCGGCGCGTTCGGCAGCGGCTCCCGCACCGGCCCGCTCGGCGTCGGCTCGGCGAAGGGGTGCACGTCCAGCCGCGTGCCGTCCGCCGGGGAGGGCGGGGACTGCGGCGGCGCCGACACCCAGGGCGCGGGCCGCTGCTGGGGTGGCGGGGGCAGTTGCATCGGCGGCGGGGTGTTCTGCCGCGGCAGCCGGTTGCCGGCGATCCGCTCGGTCGGCGCGGCCGCCACGTCCACCGGGGCGCTCACCAACCCCGCCGGCTGGCGGCCCTCCGCGACGGCCAGCAGGTTGTCCCGCGTCGTGCTCAGCGACGGCCGTTCGGACGGCTCCACCCGCAGCAGCTGCATCAGCAACGCGGTCAGCGGCCCCGCCTGCCGCGGCGGGGTGATCTTGCCGGCGGCCACGGCGTACAGCAGCGCGAGTGTGTTCTCGCTCAACCCGAACGGTGAGTGCCCCTCGACGGCCGTGTACAGCGTCGACCCGAGGGAGAACACGTCCGCCGCCGGCTTGGGGTCCTCGCCCTTCGCGACCTCCGGCGCCAGGTACGCGGGCGTGCCGGCCAGCATGCCGGTCGCCGTGACCGTGACGTCGCCGGTCGCGCGGGAGATGCCGAAGTCGGTGATCTTGACCGTGCCGTCGTCGCCGAGCAGGACGTTCGCCGGCTTGATGTCGCGGTGCACGATGCCCGCCGCGTGCGCCGCGACCAGCGCGGACGCCACCTGCGCGCCGATCCGCGCGGCCTCGGCGGGCGGGATGGTGCCCTGCTCGGACAGCACCGTCGCGAGGCTCTTCGACGGGAGGTACTCCATGATCAGCCACGGGTCGCCGTCGTGCTCAGCGACGTCGTACACCGTGATGGCGTTGGGATGCGTCAGGCGTGCCGCGATCCGCCCTTCCCGCATGCATCTTCGCCGCGCCTCCTCGGCCTGCGCCGCGGACAGGCCGGGCTGCAGCAGCAGCTGCTTGACGGCGACCGTGCGGTGCAGGCGCTCGTCGTGCGCCTGCCACACGATGCCCATCGCACCGCTGCCGATCTGCCGACCCAGCCGGTAGCGCCCAGCGACGAGCGCCCCCTCTGCCGTCATTCCATTCCCTCCACTACCCCTGTTGCCCCGTTGGCGGCCCGGTCGGGTTGTCGGGTGGGGTCGTGGTGGTCGTGGTGGTCGTCGTCGTGGTGGTCGTTGTGGTGGTCGTGGTAGTGGTCGTCGTTGTGGTGGTGGTCGTCGTCGTCTCGTCGGTCGTCGTCTCTTCTTCCGACGTTTCCGGCGTGGTGGTCGTCGCGGGCGGCGTCGTCGTCAGCGAGACCTGGCTCGTCCGCGTCTCCGCCGGCGGCGTGGTGTTGTCCTGCTCCCGGTTCCGGTCCCGGGTGGACAGCAGGAACGCCACCGTCGCGAGCACGGCCACCAGCGCGAGGCCGGCGCCCACCACGATCGGCGCCTTGGACTTGCGGCGCGGCGGCGGCGACGTCGGGCGGGCGGCTGCCGGGCGCACGGCCCGCGTCCGGTCCTCGGCGCCGACCATCTGGGTGGCCTGGTCGCCGTAGTAGCCGTCGTCGTAGTCGTCGTAGTCGTCGATCAGCTCGGTGCGGCGGGTGCCGGCGGCGGCCGGTAGCGCGACGTCCGGCGTCTCGCCCATGGCGACCGCGTACAGCAGGTCCCGCGTGCGCGACGTCGTCGGCCGCTGTTCCGGGTCGGCCGCGAGCATCGCGATCAGCACGTTGGTGAGCGGCCCGGACTGCTGCGGCGGGTTGATCCGGCCGGCGGCCACCGCGTGCAGCAGCTGCAGTGTGTTCTCCGTCAGCCCGAACGGCGGCTCGCCCTCGACCGCCGCGTACAGCGTCGAGCCGAGCGAGAACACGTCCGACGCGGGCGTCGGCTCCTGCCCGACCGCGGACTCGGGCGCCAGGTAGGCGGGGGTGCCGGCGATCATGCCGGTCTTGGTGACGGTGACGTCGTCGCTGGCCCGGGAGATACCGAAGTCGGTGATCTTCACCGTGCCGTCGTCGCCGAGCAGGATGTTGCCCGGCTTGATGTCGCGGTGCACGATGCCCGCCGCGTGCGCGGCCGCCAGCGCGGCCGCCGACTGGGCGCCGATCCGCGCCACCTCACGGGGCGGCAGCGGGCCCTGCTCGGCCATGACCATGGCGAGGCTCTTGGACGGCAGGTACTCCATGATCAGGCACGGCGCGCCGTCCTCGTCGACCACGTCGAAGACGGAGATCGCGTTGGGGTGCTGCAGGCGGGCGGCGATGCGGCCCTCGCGCATGCATCTGGCGACGGCCTCGGCCTGCTCCTCCGGCGGGAGGCCGGGCTGAAGGAGCAGTCGCTTGACGGCGACGGTGCGATTCAGTCGCTCGTCGTGGGCCGTCCAGACCACGCCCATGGCACCGGTGCCGATCCGGTGGACAAGGCGGTATCGGCCGGCGACCAGGCGACCTCCATCGGTCATCGTGCCGACTCCCGCAGGTTCATGCCGACTCCAGGGGTCATTGGGAACGGCTAACTGGCCCCAACGTGCGCCAACTCGCACCAGGCTAGGCGTTCACGCTGCGCACACGGACGGGGACCACACCGTGCACGTGGCGACCGGCTTGGTATGCGAGCGACGGAAGCAGGGGTACCGCAGGTTACCGGTTCAGTTGCGTTGTGCTGACAGCAGCTGTACCCCGACGATGCGGCGGGGACTCTCCGCGACGGTGAGCAATTGCTGGACGCGGAGGTGGCCACCGTCCGCGAGTCGCATACGCACAGTCGCGACCACGCCGTCGGCGTGCTGCGCGACATCGACCGAGTCGATCGCGACGACCGTCGACCAGGACTCGAGGAACTCGTCCAGGCTCATGCCCAGCACGTCCGGCGAGAGCAGGCCGAACGCCGCGATCGGGGAGGCCGGCAGGTTCTCGTAGAACTCGCGGACCAGCTCGAGGTCGCTGGCGGGGCCGACCGTCGTCGCGCCACCGCTCGCCGTCGTGCCACTGTCGGCGACGGGTGCGGCCGGTGGGGGCGCCGGCGCGGGGGTGACGGGCGCCGGTCTCTCGTCGACCGCCGCCGGCGTGCTCGCCGCCGGCGGTACGGCCGGTGACGCGGGCAACGTCTCGTCCAGCCGGTCAGGCAACAGTGCCTGTTCGCCGGTGATCTGCAGGGACGGTCTCAGCGCCTGGCCGGTCTCGCGGCGCTGGTGGGCGATCACCGAGGAGATCGTCACCGCGCCGCACAGCACCACGCCGGCCACGCCGAGGCTCGCCAGCTTGGCCAGCTGGGCGCCCTTGGCGGGCTCGCGGCGGTGCGCTGCCTGGACGATCACCGGAATGGTGTCGGTGACGTCGTCCTCCAGCGCCGGGGAGCTGTCGGTGCATGGCGTGGGTGACGCCTGTCTGGTGAGCAGCTCCGTGACGGTGACCGAACCGGCGCGAAGATGCCGCCGCCCGGTCGCGAGACGGTCCACTGTGTGATGGCCTCCGTGCGTAGCGTTAGGGGCCACTCATACTCCCGTTGCCGACGGGGGCGGTAGTGAATCCGAATGGATCACCCGAACGGGGTGATCGGGTCTCGGCGAGTTCACTCGAATGGAGTATGAGCTGGCTCACTGCGTAGTCGCGTCTTCGGTGATCTTCGGATCGCCACCCCAGGTGAAGGTCAACCTGCGGTGCTCGATGGTCTCCGTGCCGTCCTCCCGGACGATCTTGACGGTGGACGTGGTGATCGCCTGGTTGCGGTCGATGGTGATGTCCTGCACCTCGACCCGCCGGATGGCGCCGTACCGCGCCTCGATGCCTTCCGCGCCCTCGCGGGCCATGCTGCCGGTGCACATGGCGTGCGCGCCCGCGGGGTCGGCGGTGACCAGCCGGAAGTACTCCTCGGTCCGGTCACCCATGGCCTGTGGGTCGGTCGGCATGACCGGCGCCGGCCCGACCGTCTTGCGCGACGGCGGGACCGGCGTGGTCGTGGTGGTGTCCTGGCTGGGCGAGTCGCTGGTCTGGCCGTCGGTCGTGGTGGTGCCACCGGTGACGGTGTCCCGCGACGTCACCTCCTCCTGCGGCCTCGGCGCGACCGGCGTGCCACTCGGTGTCGTCGGCCGGCCCCGGCTCGTCGGCTTGCTGGGGGGTGCGTGGGTGGTGTCGTGGTCGGGCAGCTTCTCGAGCGTCAGCGGCCCCGTCGGGTACTCGGGCAGCGCGTCGATGATCGTGTCGTCACTGACGGGGCGGCCCATGAGCTCCGCCGCCGCGACCGTCAGCCCGAACACCACGGCGGCGGACGTGCCGACCGCGAACCACGCCGCCCGCCGCCAGCTGCGTGGCGGCGTCACGGACGCGGGCACGTTGCCGAGGTCGAACTTCCGCAGCCCGGTCGCCGTCGTCTCGGGGAGCGCGTAGACGACCGCCTCGTCCCTGCCCCGCGCCCTGGGCGCGGCGTCCATGCTCGTGGAAACGGTCCTCCGCAACACCGCGGGCACCTGGGGCGCCGCGGGCGTCTCGGGTCTCAACCGGTCCTGCCGGGCGGTGCCGGGCCGCTCCGGCCCCACGGCGGACCCGTCCGGCCACACCCGCTTCGCGGCCACCCCACGCTCGGGGCCCGCCGTGCCCGGCCGTTCGGCCGGGACCTGTCGTTCCCGCCCAGCCACCGCCGGGTGCCCGCCCGGCCACACGGGGTCCGTGGGGTACGCCGGCCGCCACTGCCGCTGCGGCGGCCACGCCCGGCCGATCTCCGCCGCCCGCCTGGCCGCGGGCACCGCCGGGTCCTCCGGCCAACCCGGCCGCCGCATGAGCACCTCGCTCACCGGCGGGGCCGTGTCCATCGGCCGGACCGGCACCGACCCGTCCCGGACGGCGTGCGCCGGTCCCGTGTCCGTCGGGCGCACGACGGGCGTCCACGCCGCACCGGTCGCGCCCTGCCGGTGCCGCCCATGACGTTGCTCCTGGCTGTGCCAGCCCCCGCTTGTCATGGCTGTGAGACTCCCCACCCTCCCGCTCGTGACGCGGTGCGACGGACCAATTACCGGCTCGTGTCCACGAGCTGGAAGCACTCGGCGAGCCGCCCCTCAGCGAGCCCGAACCGGGCCGCGGTGGCGGCGAGGCCCTGCCTCAGGGCCTCCTCGAGCTCGGCCGAGGTCGCCCCCGCCTGCGAGGAGTGGGACCGCAGCGCGGCCATCTTCTTGTCGAACGTGTCGGTGACGTCCACCGCGTGGTTGCGCAGCGGCGCCGGCCCGTCCGCCAGCCACAGCTCGGGCACCGCCCACGGCTCGAGGCCGTCGTCCACCAGCAGCGACCGGTGCGCGTGTGGGTTGCGGGCGTCCGGGTACACCGCCGCGAACGCGGCCTCGCCGACCGCGCGGTGATCCGGGTGGGTGGTCGGCACGAAGTCCCAGTTGATCTCCGGCGACCACGTGAGCACCCGATCGGGTCGTACGCGGCGAATCACTCGGGTGATGTCGCGACGCAGCTCCAGGGACGGCACGACGGCACCGTCCGGGTAGCCCAGAAAGGTGACGTCCTGAACGCCGACCTGCGCGGCGGCCGCCCGCTGCTCGGCCTCGCGCACCGCGGCCATCTCCGGCGAGCCGTCACCGCTGGCCTCGCCGGACGTGCAGACGCAGTAGGAAACCTCGATCCCGGCAGCCGTCCACACCGCGACCGTGCCGGCGGCGCCGAAGTCGACGTCGTCGGGGTGGGCCGTGACCACCAGAGCTGACCGAACGGTACTCACCCTCGGCAGCGTAGGTGGTTGCCCACGGTTGGAGTGGTCGGGTGCGCATGTCTTTCACGTATCACCTCATCGTGTGACACGTGTACGCACCGCGAAGGTCATTCGCCGGTGCGGTACCGCTTCTGCGTCGACTCCAGGGCCTTCACCGCGACGCCGCCGGACCCGGCGGCGAGCAGGATCGCCAGCACGTCGGCGAACCCGCTACCGCTGGTCAGGATCAGCCCGAGTAACGCGCCCGCCGTCGTGACGCCGGCGATCGGGAACCGGCTGCGCACGTACTGCGCGACGGGCGCGCCGCCGGCCCGCTTGTTGGCGGCGGAGTTGAGCATGGCGAGGTAACCGGCGTGCCCTAGCGCCGCCAGCAGCGCGACGACGGCGACGAGGACGGCGATGAGGTTGAGCATGCCTCCAGTGTGCCTGTGTTCGGGGCGCCCGGGATCGGTGAGAACCCTGAGAATCCCGAACGGTTACCTGCCGAGCTTGCCGCGCCCCAGATCGAGCAGCGCCATGGCGATCTTGCGACCCTCCGCGCCGAGGTCGCGGTAGCGGGCCAGCACGTCCATCTCCCGGTTGACCACGATCCGCGGGCCGCCGGCTGCCATCCGCGCCGCGCCGATCGTCTGGGACACCTCGGCGCGGCGTTTCACCAGCCGCACGATCTCGGCGTCGAGCCAGTCGATCTCCTTGCGCAGCTCGGCGATCTCCGCGTCGGCGGGCTTCTCCGTGGTCTCGCTGGTGGGGGGCATGACGTCTCCTAGGTCTGTTGTCTGTGGAGTTCTTCGGCCCCGTGCGAAAAGCCCCGGGTCCTGAGACTCCGGGGCTTCGTTGGTCTTTCGCGCGCTACGCGACAACGGGAGCCGGAGTCCGGATCCCGTAAAAAAACTCGAAGTGGCGGTCGCGCACGGATCGATTCTGACATTGCCCGGCCGAGCCTGTCCACCCGGCCTGTCTCCGCCTCGCTGTCGGGCCCTGCCGGTAACGTGGACCTACAATGAGCACTCTGTTCGAATTGCCAGCCCAGACGTCCCCACCACCCCGCCGCAAGGCCGGGGCGGAGCTGCTCGACGGCCTCAACGACCAGCAGCGCCGAGCCGTGCAGCACGCGGGCTCGCCGCTGCTCGTGGTCGCGGGCGCCGGCTCGGGCAAGACGCGGGTGCTGACCAGGAGAATCGCGTACTTGCTGGCCGAGCGGGACGTCCACCCCGGCCAGATCATGGCGATCACGTTCACCAACAAGGCCGCCGCCGAGATGCGTGAGCGCGTGGTCGAGCTGGTGGGGCGGCGCGCCAACGCCATGTGGGTGTCCACGTTCCACTCGATGTGCGTGCGGATCATGCGCCGGGACGCCACGACGCTGGGCATGAAGTCGAGCTTCTCGGTGTACGACGCGGACGACACCCGCCGGCTGATCACGCTGGTGTCCCGCGACCTGGACATCGACCCCAAGCGCTACACCGCACGCGGCCTCGCGGCGGCCATCTCGAACCTGAAGAACGAGCTGGTCGGCCCGGAGGAGGCCACGGCCAAGGCCACCAACGACTTCGAGCGGCGCACGGCCGAGGTGTACGTCGAGTACCAGCGCAGGCTCGCGCTGGGCAACGCGTTCGACTTCGACGACCTGATCATGCGCACGGTCGAGCTGCTGCAGACGTTCCCGGACGTCGCGGAGTACTACCGCCGCCGGTTCCGGCACGTCCTCGTCGACGAGTACCAGGACACGAACCACGCGCAGTACACGCTGGTCCGCGAGCTGGTCGGCACCGGGGCGGACGGCATCGAGCCGGGCGAGCTGTGCGTGGTGGGCGACGCGGACCAGTCGATCTACGCGTTCCGCGGCGCGACCATCCGCAACATCGTCGAGTTCGAGCGGGACTACCCGCAGGCCACGACGATCATGCTGGAGCAGAACTACCGCTCCACGCAGAACATCCTGACCGCGGCCAACGCGGTGATCTCCCGCAACCCCAACCGGCGCGACAAGCGGCTGTGGACCGCGCTGGGCGACGGCGAGAAGATCGTCGGCTATGTCGGCGACAACGACCACGACGAGGCCGCGTTCGTCGCCGCCGAGATCGACAAGCTGATGGACTCCGGCGAGGTCAAGTACGCCGACATCGCCGTGTTCTACCGGACCAACAACCAGTCCCGCGTGTTCGAGGAGATCTTCGTGCGCATGGGGCTGCCGTACCGGGTGGTCGGCGGCGTCCGGTTCTACGAGCGGCGCGAGGTGCGCGACGCCCTCGCCTACCTGCGCGTGCTGGCCAACCCCGAGGACACGGTGAGCCTGCGCCGCGTCCTGAACGTGCCCAAGCGCGGCATCGGCGACCGGGCCGAAGCGTGCGTGTCCACCTATGCCGACCGCGAACGGATCTCGTTCAACGCCGCTCTGCGTGACGCGGTCGAGGACAAGGTGCCGATGCTCAACCCCCGGTCCCGCAACGCGATCGCGGGCTTCGTGGAGCTGCTGGACGACCTGCGCGGCCTGGTGACCGACGGGCACGAGGTGGCGGAGATCCTCGAGGCGGTGCTGGACCGGACCGGTTACCGGGCCGAGCTGGAGGCGTCCGACGACCCGCAGGACGCGACACGGGTCGACAACCTGAACGAGCTGGTGACGGTCGCCCGCGAGTTCGCCAACGAGCCCGCGCCCCCGGTCGACGACGAGGCGCCGGTCGACGATGGCCTGGTCGAGCCGGGTTCGCTGGCCGCGTTCCTGGAGCGCGTGTCCCTCGTGGCGGACGCCGACCAGATCCCGGACGAGGACGAGGAGAACGCGACGGGTGTCGTCACGCTGATGACGCTGCACACCGCGAAGGGCCTGGAGTACCCGGTCGTGTTCTGCACGGGCTGGGAGGACGGCGTGTTCCCGCACATGCGGGCGCTCGGCGACCCGACGGAGCTGGCGGAGGAGCGCCGCCTGGCGTACGTGGGCATCACGCGGGCGCGGAGCCGCCTGTACTTGTCCCGCGCGATCGTCCGTTCGGCGTGGGGCCAGCCGATGGCCAACCCACCGTCCCGCTTCCTGGACGAGATCCCGGCGGACCTGATCGACTGGCGGCGCGTCCAACCGGAACGCAGCGCCCCGTCGGCCCCGACGACGTGGAACCGCCGCCCGGCGGCGTCGTCGACGTCCCCGTTCGGCCCGGCGAAGGGGTGGAAGGACACGCCGGCGCTGTCCCTGGACGTGGGCGACCGGGTGACCCACGACAAGTACGGCCTGGGCACAGTGGTCGCCACCGACGGTGTCGGCCCCCGAGCCACCGCCACGATCGATTTCGGCACCGCGGGCACGATCCGGCTCATGCTGATCGGCAGCGTGCCCATCCAGAAGCTCTAACTCACCCTTTGGAGTGATCTCCACCCCAACCAGTCGAACAGATGCCCGAAACTGTCGGTGCCATCCGATTGACTTCTCCCCGCCGGGACCACACGGGTCCCGCGGAGAGACAGGGGGTCCCAGATGTGGACGAGGTGCTGTACGGCGTGCTTGCCGAGAACATCGGCAGGTACCTCGACCGAGCCGAGCGGCGCGCGGCCCACTCGGCCGAGCTCAGACGCGTGGTGGCGGCGTGGCGCACGCTACTTGACCTGCATCGCCCGGCGGGCCGCAAAGGCCGCTGCAAGGGCTGTGCGGAGTCCCATCACCACCCGGCGATGTGCAACGTCTGGCGGGTGGCCAACGCGTTCTTCATCCGTACCGAGGGCTGAGGCGCCCCCGGCCGGCTCAGAGGACGACGCCGTGCTCGATGAGCCACGGGCGGGGGTTGATCTTGCGCTGGTCGCCCGCCTCCCACACCTCGAAGTGGAGGTGCGGACCGGTGGACTGGCCGCGGTTGCCCGTGCGCGCGATCTGCTCGCCGGCCTTGACCCGCTCGCCCTCGCGGACGGAGAAGTCCTGCATGTGGCCGTACACGGTGATGGTGCCGTCGTCGTGCTGGATGCGGACCCAGAGCCCGAAGCCGCTCGCGGGCCCGGCCTCGATGACCACGCCGTCGGCGGCCGCGTAGATCGGCGTGCCGATGGGAGCCGCGAAGTCCAGGCCGTAGTGGGTGGTACCCCAACGGGCACCGAAACCCGAGGTGATCGTGCCGTTGGAGGGCCGGACGTACTTCGGCCGCTCGGCCTCGGCCTTCGCGGCGGCGGCCGCGGCCGCCCGGTTCTGGACGATCTGGTTCGTCGAGGCGATCTGCTGCACCTCGGGCGCCGCGACGACCGGCTTGGCCACCGCCAGTACCTCTGGCGCGGCGGCGGAGGCGCTACCACCCACACCGAACGCGGCGGAGGCGTTCTTGCTGTCGGCGAGCGGAGCGATGTCGTCGGAGGCAGACGGACCAGCCTTGAGCGCCTGACCAGCCGTCGCGGCGGCGAACGCACCGAGCGCGACAGCGGCGACCACGACCCGACCGCGAAGCTGGGACGAGGGTGGGGTGACCACCCGGTGCTGCGCCATCCGGATCCGCGCTGTGCTGTTGCGTGCAGCCAACGCTTCCTCGAGAGCGTCGCACTCCCGTGTATCGCCGCCGGGGGAGCGGTGTCGAGACAAGTCCTGCCCTTCCGTCTTCGGGGAGTCCGGACTCGACATGCGCCTGGCTCGTTGGGGCCGAGCTGTCGGCGTGGGCACCGGGCGGGGGATCCCGGCTGGACGGAAACCAGTTGGTTGCCGCCCGACCCAATTCGTGACCGGACCGTGACAACGGACCGGGGGACGATAACGAAGGGGCACCGCTTAGGGCAACTTCCGTGCGCCAAGTCCGCCAATCGGGTGGCGAGCAAACCCTCCGTAGCCAGCACGAATGCCAAAAGATGAACTGAAGGTGACATGGTCAATGTGATCCAAGTTACTTAATTCCCGACCGCGCCGAGCGTTTGGCGGCCGCCTGACGCCCCTCTCCCGAGCCCAAACTCAAGCCCTCCTGACGCCCGCCGTCCCTGCCCGTGGTGCGGGGCCTCCGGGGCCCTGCGGGGCCGGCGCCCGAGGGGGCCGGGGGCAGGGGTGGGACCGGGGCCGGGGGCCGGGGTGGGGCCCGGGGGTGGGCCGGGGTGGGCCCGGGGTGCGGGAGGGGGCTTCGCAACGGGGGCGGGTTGGCAAGGTCCGCTTCAGGTTCCAGCGGGGCCTTCCACCCGCCGGTTGAGCCGGGGGCGTAGGAGCGGCTTTGACGATCGGGTCCGGTCGGCCAGGTCCGCTTCAAGCGCTTGCGGGCTGGCCACCGCCCTAGCGGGCTGGCCACCGCCCTAGCGGGCTGGCCACCGCCCCAGCGGGCTGGCCACCGCCCCAGCGGGCCGGTCACCGCCCCCAGCGGCCAACCACCGCACCGAAGTCCGCCCACCGCACCGAGGTCCGCCCACCGCACCGAAGTCCACCCACCCCTCACTCACCTGCCCCTCACTCACCTGCCATCCCCACCTGCGCCCGCTCACTCACCTGCTCCCACCCACCTGCCATCCATCCACCCACTTCCTCCTGCCTGGCGGTCCCCTCCTGCCCGCCAGCCCCACCCATCCACCAGCCCCACCCACCACCGCCCCCACAAAGGCCCCGCTCAACCCCACCCCCACCCCACCAACCCGACCGCCGCCCCCACTCAGGTCCGCCAAGCCGGGCCAGCCTTGCTAGCGTTCCCCCCAATGACTGCGCGGACTCGATCGTCGCTCGGTCCGTCGGAAGGTCGGCGGCGCGGCGCACAAACCGACGACAAGGGCCCTGATAGAGCGGGCAACAACCCACTCGGCAGGCTCGGCTTCGTGGCCAGTCCTCTTCGGCTTCGGCTTGCGCTTCTGCTCTCCGTCGCGGGGGCCGTGCTGACCTTCGTCGGGGTGCGGGCGCCCGTGGTTGGCACGCCGCCGGCCGCGTTCTCCAGTGGCCCGTGGCTGCTCGTCCTCGCTGCGGCACCCGCCGTGCTCGCCCTGCTCGGCGTCCTGGCCGGCCGGGCGCCCACCGCCGCCGGCATCCTCGTCGGTGCCGGGCTGCTGGCGCCTGGGCTCGCCCTCGTTGACGCCCAGCTCATCAGCGACGCGCTTCAGGCTTCCCGCCCGGAGGTCATGGTCCCTACCTCGCTGGCCGCCCTCACCCCGGCCGCCGGCGCCTACCTGCTCCTCGGCGGGCACCTCGCCGCGGCTCTGGCCGGTGTCCTCGCCGCTGGGCGGGCGGGGGCGGACCCCGACTCCGACTACCACGCCGCGCTCGATGCGGGGCTCGACATCAGCGGGCGTGGCTGGGCCGTCGGGTCGGCACTGGCCGCGGGCACGATCAGCGTCGTCGGGCTGTTGCTCGCGCCCTTCGCGTCCGACAACGCCTTCATCGTCGCTCAGGACCTCATTGCCAGTCCGGCCCTTGTCAGGTTCGGCGGGTTGCTGATCGCGCTCACGGTCCTCATCGGTGGGGTCGCCGCGGCGGTGAACTCTCGTCCTCCGATCCGGCGGGGCATGGCGCTCGGGCTCTTCCTCGCCCTCGCCTGGCTTGTGTTGCCGCAGCTCGTGGCCATCGCCGCCGTGGGCTGGTTGCACTTCGTGATGGGGCCCGTTCTCGCGCTCGTGCCTGTGGGGCTGCTGGCGGCGGCGCACTTCTTCATCGGCGGAGAGGAAGCCGGGGAGGTCACCGAGCGGGAGTTCCGGGTCGAGGCCAGCCCGGTCGTCGCGGCCGTGCTCGGAGTGCTGACCGGGCTCGCCGCGCTCTTCGGGGCGTTCGGCACGCTCGTGGTGTCCGATGTCGACCAACCGATTAGCTATGCCAACCGTCAGCTGCTGCCGGCCGGCATTCTGCTGGTTCTGCTCAGCGTCGCCCTCTTCACGCGGTGGGCGTCCGTCGTCCGGCCGGCGTTCGTCGTCGCGCTCGGGGCGGTGCCGCTCGTCGGGCTTGCCGCGCTCGACACGGCCTTCACGGCCACGACCGTCGGCAACATCCTTCCGGGCATCCCCGTCGCCACCGCCAAGACGCATGTCGGGGCGGCCGTCTGGTTCATCATCGCCGCGTTCGTGCTCGCGGCGGCCGCCGCCGTCGCGGCCGCGGTCGCCGGTGGGGCCGAGCGGGACGACGTCGACCTCACCGAGCGCACCCTGCACCTGCGGTACGGCATCCCCGCGGCCGGCGGCGTGTTGTTCGCCATCGGCGCGTTCGCCTCACCGATGATCAAGGCGCCCGGCTACACCCCGCCCGGCATCCTCACCGACTTCCGGCTCGCCTCGTGGGGACTGCTGATCGGGCTCCTGGTCGTCATCGGCGCCGCCGTCGTCGCGGCGCTCGCCCGGCCGGCACGGGCGGCCGCGTTGCTGCTCGGCGCGGCGGTCGTTGCCGGGGTCCATCTGCTTGAACTGCCGTTGACCGGCGGACGTGTACCCGGCGCTGAGGCCGGCGGCGGCACCTGGCTGTCGCTCGCGTGCCTCGTCGCGCTCGTCGCGGCGGCGGTCGCGGCGGCGACGGACCCCGCCAGAACAAGCGAGTGAGGCACCTCACGGACGCCGACTGCGGCCCATAACTCGCAGGTCGCTAGGGTCTTTGGCGTGCCGAACCCCCACCGAGTCGAGCCGTAGATACAGGAGACCGTTGTAGTGGATCTGTACGAGTACCAGGCGAAGGACCTCTTCGGGGCCCACGGGGTCCCGGTGCTGCCGGGGGATGTCGCCGACACTCCGGACGAGGCCAGCCGGATCGCGGCCGACCTCGGGCAGCGCGTCGTCGTCAAGGCGCAGGTGAAGACCGGTGGTCGCGGCAAGGCGGGCGGCGTCAAGCTCGCCGACGACCCCACCGACGCGAAGACCAAGGCCGAGGGCATCCTCGGGCTGGACATCAAGGGCCACCTGGTCCGTCGCGTGCTGGTCGCGCCCGCTTCGGACATCGCGGAGGAGTACTACTTCTCCTTCCTGCTGGACCGCGCCAACCGCACCTTCCTCGCCATGGCCTCCGCCGAGGGCGGCATGGAGATCGAGCAGCTGGCCGTCGAGCGGCCCGACGCGCTGGCCAAGGTGCCGGTCAACCCGCTCGAGGGCGTGGACCTGGCCAAGGCCAAGGAGATCCTCACCGCCGGCAACTTCCCCGAGGCCATCCGCGACCAGGCCGCCGAGGTCGTCGTCAAGCTCTGGGAGACCTTCGTCAGCGAGGACGCCACGCTGGTCGAGGTGAACCCGCTGGTCCGCGACCCGCAGGACAAGATCATCGCGCTGGACGGCAAGGTCACGCTGGACGACAACGCGTCCTTCCGCCACCCCGCCCACGCCGACCTCGTCGACACCGCCGCCGAGGACCCCCTCGAAGCCGCGGCCAAGGCCAAGGACCTCAACTACGTCAAGCTCGACGGCCAGGTCGGCATCATCGGCAACGGCGCCGGCCTCGTCATGTCGACGCTCGACGTCGTCGCCTACGCCGGTGAGGAGTTCGGCGGCATGAAGCCCGCCAACTTCCTCGACATCGGCGGCGGCGCGTCCGCCGAGGTCATGGCGAACGGCCTGGAGATCATCCTCGGCGACGGCGACGTGAAGTCGGTGTTCGTCAACGTCTTCGGCGGCATCACCGCCTGCGACGCCGTGGCCAACGGCATCGTGCAGGCGTTCAAGCTGCTGGAGTCCCGTGGCGACGCCGTGAACAAGCCCATCGTGGTGCGCCTGGACGGCAACAACGCCGAGGAGGGCCGCCGCATCCTCACCGAGGCCGCGCTGCCCGGCCTCGAGCAGGTCGACACCATGGACAACGCAGCCCGCAAGGCCGCCGAACTCGCTTCCAAGGGGGCCTGACATGGCTATCTTCCTCAACGAGGACAGCAAGATCATCGTCCAGGGCATGACCGGCGCCGAGGGCACCAAGCACACCCGCCGCATGCTCGCGTCCGGCAGCAACGTGGTCGGTGGCGTCAACGCGCGCAAGGCCGGCCAGAAGGCCGACTTCTCCGACGTCCGGGACGGCCTGACCCTCCCGGTCTTCGGCTCGGTCAGCGAGGCCATGACGGAGACGGGCGCGGACGTGTCGGTCGTGTTCGTGCCGCCGAAGTTCGCCAAGGACGCGGTCGTCGAGGCCGTCGACGCCGGCATCGGCCTGGCCGTGGTGATCACCGAGGGCATCCCGGTGCACGACACCGCGAGCTTCTGGGCGCACGCCGGCGCGACCGGCAACAAGACCCGGATCATCGGCCCGAACTGCCCCGGCGTGATCAGCCCCGGCAAGTCCAACGCCGGCATCATCCCGGCGGACATCACCGGGCCGGGCAGCATCGGCCTGGTGTCGAAGTCCGGCACGCTGACCTACCAGATGATGTACGAGCTCTCCGACATCGGCTTCTCGACGGCGGTGGGCATCGGCGGTGACCCGATCATCGGCACCACGCACATCGACGCGCTGGCCGCGTTCGAGGCCGACCCGCAGACCGAGCTGATCGTCATGATCGGCGAGATCGGCGGCGACGCCGAGGAGCGGGCCGCCGCGTACATCCAGCAGCACGTGTCCAAGCCGGTCGTCGGCTACGTCGCGGGCTTCACCGCGCCGGAGGGCAAGACCATGGGCCACGCGGGCGCCATCGTCTCCGGCTCGTCCGGCACGGCACAGGCGAAGAAGGAAGCACTGGAGGCCGCGGGCGTCAAGGTCGGCAAGACGCCGTCCGAGACCGCTGACCTGGCCCGCCAGCTTGTGAAGGCCAACGCCTGACGCGAGTCGCCCGACCGTGGGGCCGGCTGGTCGTGTACCGTCCGGCCCCACGATGGTCATGGTTTCGGGGGAACCACCTCGTGCCTTGAACCGTCGGAAGGTCAGGAACCGAAGTCTGTTTAGTACCGATCGCGTCGAGTGAGCTGAGGAGAGCAACGCGATGACCTTCCCAGGCGGGGCACCGGGCGGATACCCGGGCCAAGGGCCGCAGCAGCAGCCACCCTTCCCCGGCCCCGGCTACGGGCCGCCTTCGGGCGGTGGGACGAAGCTCAGCCTGCCGACGATTCTGCACTTGGCGGTGGCGGGTCTCGGCCTGATCAACTTCTTCATGGGCTTCGCCGACGTCTCGGACGCGCCCGCCGGGTACGACAGCTCGGGCTTCTTCGCCGGGGCGAACACCCTGCCGGCGCTGTTCCTGCTCGCCGGCCTGTTCTCGTTGCCCGCGATCCTGCCCGGCGAGAACAAGAAGCCGGGCCTCCCGCCGGCCGCGTTCGCGGTCGCCGGCATGCTGACGATCCTGTTCTTCGCGTTCTCGTCCGACGGGGACATGGGCATCGGCGCGATCCTGCTGCTCATCTTCGGCATCCTGCAGACCGGGGGCGCGGTCGCCGCGTACCTGTTCGACACGGGCATCCTGAAGGTCCCGGCGCCGAACCCGTACGGTCACCAGCCGCCCGGTGGGCAGTTCCCGCCGTCCGGCCAGTTCCCGGCCCCGCCGCCGCAGCAGCCGCAGCAGCCGCCGGGCCAGTTCGGTGCGCCCCCCGGGCAGCAGACGACGTTCGCGCCGCAGCAGGGCCAGTTCGGCCAGCCGCCGCAGCCGGGCACACCGCCGGGTGGTTACCCGCAGCAGGGCTGAGCCCAGACACACCCGGATGGGGTGGTGCCGTCGACCGGCGCCACCCCATCGGCGTATCCGGCACATTCACCTGATCCGGTAATGGCCGGCGCGCCCTGACCGGATAACCAGAAGTCCACATGCGACAGTGGACGCATGGCCCCCGACCTCGACGGATCCGCTGAGCCGGGCCCTGAGCCCACTCCGGCCATCGATCTTGGGAGGAGTGCCGGCTCGGACGGCGCCGGCGAAGACAGCACTACCGACGACGCACGAACCGAGCCGACCGGTGACGCGGTCACCACGGACGATCCGGCTACCGAGCCGGAGTCCGAGACCGCCGACCCGGACCCCAAGTCCAGCGAGCCGGAAGCCGAAACGCCCGAGCCGGATCTTGAGATCTCCGCGGCGGAACCCGAGATCGTCGCGGCGGACGGTGAAGCCGTCGACCAGGTGGGGCCGCCGCCGGAACCCGTGCCCGCGTGGGCGAGGTTCCGTGCCATGACCGCGCTCGCGGTCGGCCCGCTCGTCACCGGGTACCTCGCGATCGCCACCCTGCTCGCGGTCGTCACCGGGATCGCCAGCAACGCGCGGTTCACCACCAGCGGCGTGCTCACCGCCGCGTTGCCGAGTTGGCTGGCCGCCCACCAGGTGCCCATCGAGATCTTCGGGCTGGAGTTGGGCGTCCTGCCGCTGCTGCCGACCGTCGGCGTCGCCGTGCTCACCGCGCGGGCCGCCGCGCGGGCGGCGGGCCGGCTCGAACTGCACCACCCGCGTCAGGCCACGGCCGTCGTCGGCACGGTTGCCGCCGCGCACGGGGTTGCCGGGTTGCTGGTCGCCGGGCTCACCGTGGACGCCCAGGTCGCCGCCGATCCGCTCGCCGCCCTCTACTACCCGGCACTCGTGTCCGCGCTCGCCGCGACGGCCGGGGTGGCGCGGCGTTGCGGGCTGCTCGACGCCCTGGCCCGGAAGGCGGACGCCGTCGCCGTCGCCGGGATGCGGGCCGGTGCGCTCGCGGTCGTGCTGCTCCTGACGGCCGGCGGCGCGGTGCTGACATTCGGCCTGCTCACGTCCATCTCCACCGCCAAGGGTCTCTTCCCGATGGGGGCCGGCAACGCGGCCGGCATGCTCCTGCTGTCCATCGGCTACCTCCCCAACGCGATGGTCGCCGCGACCTCGTTCATCGCCGGCCCCGGGTTCTCGCTCGGCACGTTCACCGTCGCGCCGCTGGAGTTCCACGGCGGCCCGCTGCCGGGCGTGCCGCTGCTCGCCGCGTTGCCCGAGCACCGGGCGGCGTGGTGGCCCGCGCTGTTCGTGCTGCCGCTGATCGTGGGCATCGTCGTGGGGCGGCGGCTGCGGGACGTCGACGACGACCCGGTCGCCCGCCTGCGTGCGGTGGCCGTGGCGACGGGCGTGGTCGCGGTCTGCTTCGTGGTCCTGGCCGGCACCGCGGGCGGCCGGCTGGGGAAGGGCGCGTTCGACCCGGTCAGCATGCGTGCCGTGGCGCTGTCCATCGCGCTGGTGCTGTGGACCGCGATCCCGGGCGCGTTCGTCGCGTGGTTCGGCGGCCCCCGCGCCGCGGCCGAACCTCTCCCAGGCCTGATCGACGACGAGCCCGAGCCCGACGAACCCGAGCCCGAGCCCGTCGACGAGCCCGAGGACGACGCAGAGGAACCCACCGAGCTGCCCGGCCCGCGGGACGCGGTCGAGGAATCCGGTGAGACTGAGCGGAGCTTGCGGAGCGAACATCGCCACGGCTAGGGACTGACCAACTCGCGGATGTCCTCGGCGATCCCCGGCAGCGGCCCGGTGTTGCCGATCTCCGCGAACCAGTCCCACAGCTCCAACGCCTGGTAGAGGCGGTAGAGCTCGATCCGCGCGAGCCCGTCCGCCGGCAGCGGCCCGTACCCGGCCAGCAACCCGGCGACCTTCACCGGCGACCGCGTCCGCTCGTACTGGATGGTCTTCGCGAGGTCCATGAGCGGATCCGCCGCGATCGCGTTCTCGACGTCCACGAACCCGGTGATCCGCCCGCCCTCGACCAGCACGTTCCCCTCGTGCAGGTCGTTGTGGCACACGACCGCGCCGGCGCACGACCCGAACAGCCCCGACCGCTCGGCGACCCGCGCCGCGGCCAGCCGGTGGATCTCCGGATCCCCGCCGCGGTCGGCGAACTCCGCGAGCTTCACCGCGAACTGCCTGGTCAGGTACGCCGTGTTGGTCGGCACCGGGTCGAGCACCTCGGTCGTGAGGTAGCCGAACGCGGGCTGGGTGACCCGGTGCATGGCCGCCTGCAACGCGCCGAGCTGCCGGTACAGGTCATACATCTCCGCCTCCGGCGCGAAGGCCAGCGGCGACCCCGGTACCCGGGTCATGACCGTGACGCCGTGCTCCGTGTCGAGGTCCACCACGGACGGGACCCCGGGCACGTCCGCGAGCAGCGCGTAGACGTGCGCCTCCTTGGCCTGCTTCCACCACGACTCGCCGGTGTACCGCTTGACGACCAGCGAACCGGGCAGCAGGTACACCGCCGTGCTCACGAACCGCGAACCTAGAGTGACCCGGACGTGCCGGGCCACCGGTTATCCGTGGTGATCACCGGTTGCCTAAGCTGCGGGTATGCCGAGGAGCCCCCGCTGAGCGAGCCCACCACCGTGAGACCCGATCTCCCGGCCAGGGTCATCGTCCTGGTCTCGGGGTCCGGCACTCTGCTGCAGGCGGTGCTCGACGCGTCCGACCTCCCCGTCCGGGTGGTCGCCGTCGGGGCGGACCGCCACGGCATCGCCGGGCTGGACAGGGCGGCGCGGGCGAACGTGCCGAGCTTCGTCGTCCGGCTGAAGGACCACCCGGACCGCGCCGCGTGGGACCGCGCGCTGACCAAGGCGGTCTCGGTGTACGAGCCGGACCTGGTGGTGTCGGCCGGGTTCATGAAGATCCTCGGCCCGGAGTTCCTCGAGACGTTCGGCGGGCGGGTCATCAACACCCATCCCGCGCTGCTGCCCGCCTTCCCGGGCGCGCACGCGGTGGCCGACGCGCTCGCGTACGGCGTGCGGGTGACCGGCTGCACGGTCCACCTCGTCGACGCCGGCGTGGACACCGGGCCGATCGTCGCGCAGGAGGCGGTGACCGTCGGGCCCGGCGAGGACGTCGACGCGCTGCACGAGCGCATCAAGGTTGTCGAGCGTCGGCTGCTGGTCGACGTGATCGCATTGCTGGCCCGGCAGGGGTACACGGTGCACGGACGAAAGGTGAGCATCCCGTGACTGACGAGCGGCGCCCGGTTCGCCGGGCCCTCATCGGGGTTTCGGACAAGGCGGGTCTGCTGGAGCTGGCGACGGGCCTGCACGCGAACGGCGTGGAGATCGTGTCGACCGGCGGCACGGCGAAGGTCATCGCGGACGCGGGCGTACCGGTCACGCCGGTCGAGCAGGTCACCGGGTTCCCGGAGTCGCTGGACGGGCGGGTGAAGACGCTCCACCCCCGCGTCCACGCCGGCCTGCTGGCCGACCTCCGCAAGCCGGCGCACGTCCAGCAGCTCTCGGAGCTGGGCATCGAGCCGTTCGACCTGCTCGTGGTGAACCTGTACCCGTTCGCGCGGACGGTCGCCTCGGGCGCGTCGCCGGACGAGTGCGTCGAGCAGATCGACATCGGCGGCCCGGCCATGGTCCGCGCGGCCGCGAAGAACCACGCGAGCGTCGCGGTCGTCGTTGACCCCACGCGGTACGACTGGGTGCTGGAGTCGGTGCGGGCCGGCGGTTTCACGCTCGCCGACCGGCAGGGGCTCGCCGCCGACGCGTACCGGCACACGGCGTCCTACGACATCGCGGTCGCGTCGTGGATGGGTTCGGTGCTGGCCCCCGACACCGAGACCGTCTTCCCGTCCTGGGTTGGCGCGAGCTGGCAGCGGCGCAACGTCCTGCGCTACGGCGAGAACCCGCACCAGAAGGCCGCGCTGTACACGGCGGGCTTCGGCCCCGGCGGCCTGGCGACCGCGGAACAGTTGCACGGCAAGGAGATGTCGTACAACAACTACCTCGACTCGGACGCGGCGTGGCGTGCGGCATACGACCACGAGCTGCCCTGTGTCGCGATCATCAAGCACAACAACCCGTGCGGCATCGCGGTGTCCGGCTCGGACGTCGCCGACGCGCACCGCAAGGCGCACGCGTGCGACCCGGTGTCGGCCTACGGCGGCGTGATCGCCGTGAACCGCGAGGTGTCGGTGGAGATGGCCGAGCAGGTGGCGGAGGTGTTCACCGAGGTCATCGTGGCCCCGGCGTACGCCGACGGCGCCGTGGACGTGCTGGCGCGCAAGAAGAACATCCGCATCCTGGTCGCCCCGGTGCCCCACCGCGGCGGGCCTGAGTTCCGCGCGGTGTCCGGCGGCCTGCTGATGCAGCAGTCCGACATCATCGACGCGCCCGGAGACGACCCGGCCAAGTGGACCCTCGCCACCGGCGCCCCGGTCGACGACGACACCCTGGCCGACCTGGCGTTCGCGTGGCGCACCTGCCGCGCCGTGAAGTCGAACGCGATCATCCTGGCGTCCGGTGGCGCGACCGTCGGCGTCGGCATGGGCCAGGTGAACCGCGTCGACTCCGCGAAGCTGGCGGTGACCCGCGCCGGCGACCGGGCCCGCGGCGCGGTGGCCGCCTCGGACGCGTTCTTCCCGTTCCCGGACGGCCTGGAGATCCTGACGGAGGCCGGCGTCCGCGCGATCGTCGAACCGGGCGGCTCGGTCCGCGACGCCGAGGTCATCGCCGCCGCGGAGGCGGCCGGCGTCCCCGTCTACCTGACCGGCACCCGCCACTTCGCCCACTGACCCCATGCCCTGAAAGGCGCGTTCGAGACATCACCGCCGCCCTGAAAGGCGCGTTCGAGACGTTGAGCGTCCTGAAAGCGCCTTTCAGGGCACGGCGGGTGTCCTGAACGCGCCTTTCAGGGCAGTTCCACCCGCCGGGGGCCGCGTAGGTTCGGTGGTGTGACCAAACCTGATCTTGGGGACGTGTTCGACGCCGGGGCGGCGGAGTTCGCCGTGTTGGCGCCCGTGCTCTGGAACCCGCTCGGCGAGGCGACCGTCGCAGAGGCGCGGCCGGAGCCGGGGGACCGGGTGCTCGACGTGTGCTGCGGCGCGGGTGCCTCGGCGATTCCCGCCGCGCGGGCCGTCGGGGAGACCGGGCACGTCGACGCCGTCGACCTCGCCGAGCGGCTGTTGGAACAGGGCCGGGCCAACGCCGCGGACCTCCCGCACCTCGACTTCGTCCACGGCGACGCGACCGCCTGGCCGCACCGGGACTACGACATCGTCCAGTGCGTGTACGGCATCTTCTTCCTGCCGGACATGGACGCCGGCGCCGACCGGCTCATCGCCCTCCTCAAACCCGGCGGTCGGTTCGTCGTCACCACCTGGTGCCGGGGCGCCATCACGCCCGTGCCGGAGATCCTCGGCGAGGCGGTCGTGGCCGAGGGTGGCGAACTCGCGCCGCACAGGCGGGGCGCGTCCTGGCGGATCGACCAGCCCGAGACGCTCCACGCCTGGCTCATCGCGCGGGGACTACGCGATGTGAACGTCGTGACAAAACAGCACCGCATGCCGCTCGACGAGACCACGGCATGGGCGATCGTGCTGGGGTCCGGGATGCGAACGCGGCTGAACGGCCTAGCGGAAAGCGCCCTTTCGCGGGTGCGGGCCCGCTTTCTCGATCTTCTCGCCACCCGTAAGGTGGATCATATGAATGCCGTTTCGCTCATCGGAGTAGGCCGAACGGCGTAGTCGGCGAGATTTTGCTCAACCGCTGACAAATCCGCGCGATCACATTGTCACCAAGGTCAGAAAAACCGAATGAATCTTGCTGCGTGAGACGCGTCTCGTTAGCGTACTCGCCAGTAGATAAGCGCGGCCTTGACACCATCGGAGGTGCCCATTGGGAGTCGAGGTCGTGGTGGAGAATCTGTCGAAGTCCTTCGGGCGGCAGCGCATCTGGCACGACGTCACGCTCACCCTGCCGGCCGGCGAGGTCAGCGTCATGCTCGGCCCCTCCGGCACGGGGAAATCCGTCTTCCTGAAATGTCTGATTGGCCTGCTGAAGCCGAACACCGGGCGGATCCTCATCAACGGCATTGACCTGGTGCGTTGTTCCGAACATCAGCTCTATGAAACCCGAAAACTGTTCGGTGTCCTGTTTCAGGACGGTGCGCTGTTCGGCTCGATGAACCTGTATGACAACATCGCGTTCCCGTTGCGGGAGCACACGAAGAAAAGCGAACGCGAGATCAGGGACATCGTGTTGGGCAAGATGGAGATGGTCGGCCTGGCCGGGGCGGAGAAGAAGCTGCCCGGCGAGATCTCCGGCGGTATGCGCAAGCGCGCCGGTCTCGCCCGCGCGCTCGTCCTCGACCCCGAGATCATCCTGGTCGACGAGCCGGACTCCGGCCTCGACCCGGTCCGCACCAGCTACATCTCCCAGCTGCTCATCGACCTCAACGCGCAGGTCGACGCCACGATCCTGATCGTGTCGCACAACATCAACCTCGCCCGCACGGTCCCGGACAACATCGGCATGCTGTTCCGCCGCGAGCTCGTCATGTTCGGCCCGCGCGAGGTCCTGCTCACCAGCGAGGTGCCGGCCGTCAAGCAGTTCCTCAACGGCTCGCGCATCGGTCCGATCGGGATGTCGGAAGAAAAAGACGAGGCCACGATGGCCATGGAGCAGGCACACGCCCAGGCCGGCCACCACGACGGCTCGACCGAGGACGTCCGCGGCGTCGTGCCGCAGCTCCAACCGACGCCGGGGCTGCCGTACCGCCAGGCCGTGCGCCGCCGCAAGGACCGCGTCATGCGGATCATGCACACGCTGCCGCCCGACGCCCGCCGCGGCATCCTGTCCAGTTTGGACGCCGAGGACCGGCTGAGATACCAAATCGGGGCGCCAGGCAGATGAGTACGAGGCAAGGCTTTCCGGGTGCCGCGGCGATGCGGCAGACCGGCCGGCTCTACGCGTTGGGCCTGGACGTCATCCGCTGCACGTTCAAGCGCCCCTTCCAGTTCCGCGAGTTCGTCGGACAGTTCTGGTTCATCGCGAGCGTCTCGCTGTTACCCGCGGCACTCGTGTCCATCCCGTTCGGCGCGGTCATCGCACTGCACCTCGGGTCGCTCACCCAGCAGATCGGCGCGCAGTCGTTCACCGGCGCGGCCAGCGTGCTCGCGATCATCCAGCAGGCCAGCCCGGTCGTGACGGCGCTGCTCATCGCGGGCGCGGGCGGCAGCGCCATGTGCGCGGACCTGGGCTCCCGCACCATCCGCGAGGAGATCGACGCGATGGAGGTGCTGGGCGTCAACCCCGTCCAGCGGCTCATCGTGCCGCGCGTGCTCGCCGCCATGGGTGTCGCCGCGTTCCTCAACGGCCTGGTCAGCGTGGTCGGCGTGCTCGGCGGCTACTTCTTCAACGTGGTCATGCAGGGCGGCACGCCCGGCGCGTACCTGGCGAGCTTCTCCGCGCTGGCGCAGCTGCCGGACCTGTGGATCTCCGAGATCAAGGCGGTGATCTTCGGCTTCGTCGCCGGCGTCGTCGCCTCCTACCGCGGCCTCAACCCGGGCCGCGGGCCGAAGGGCGTGGGCGACGCGGTCAACCAGTCCGTGGTGATCACGTTCCTGCTGCTGTTCCTGCTGAACCTGATCCTGACGACGCTGTACCTGCAGCTCGTGCCGCCGAAGGGAGCGTGAGACATGGCGCTCCTGGACGAGAGACCGAAGACCGAGAACCGCTTCATCGCCGCGGTCGACCGCCGCTTCACCTTCCTCGACGTCCTCGGCGACCAGATCTTCTTCTTCCTGAAGGCGATCGCCTGGATCCCCCGCGCGATCCGCCGCTACGGCAAGGAGATCATGCGCCTGATGGCCGAGGTGAGCTTCGGCTCCGGGGCACTCGCGGTCATCGGCGGCACCATCGGCGTGATGGTCGGCATGACCGCGTTCACCGGCGTGGTCGTCGGCCTGCAGGGGTACTCGGCGCTCAACCAGGTCGGCACGTCCGCGCTGGCCGGGTTCATCTCCGCCTACTTCAACACCCGCGAGATCGCGCCGCTGGTCGCCGGCATCGCCCTGTCCGCCACCGTCGGCTGCGGCTTCACCGCGCAGCTCGGCGCCATGCGGATCTCCGAGGAGATCGACGCGCTGGAAGTCATGGGCGTGCCGAGCATCCCGTACCTGGTGACCACCCGGATCATCGCCGGCTTCCTCGCGATCATCCCGCTGTACGCGATCGGCCTGCTGACCTCCTACATCGCGTCCAGACAGGTGACCATCTGGTTCTTCGGCCAGTCCGCGGGCACCTACGACCACTACTTCCACCTGTTCCTACCGCCGATCGACGTCATCTACTCGTTCGGCAAGGTGCTGGTGTTCAGCGTGGTCGTCGTGCTGGCCCACTGCTACTACGGCTTCCGCGCCACCGGCGGCCCCGCGGGCGTGGGTGTCGCGGTAGGACGGTCGGTGCGCACGTCCCTGGTCGCGGTCAACGTGATCGACCTCTTCCTCAGCCTCGCCCTGTGGGGCGCCACCACGACGGTGCAGGTGGCGGGATGAGAAAGCTGGCGCGTAGATCCGCGGGAATCGCGTTCCTGCTGGTGATGGCCGTGCTCGCGTGGCTGGCCATCTCGGTGTACCAGCAGAGGTTCTCCGACGACGTCACGGTCACGCTGAAGACGGACCGCGTCGGCAACCAGCTCAACAAGTCCTCCGAGGTCAAGGCCCGCGGTGTGGTCGTCGGCACGGTCCGCGCGGTGCACCCCGCCCAGGACGGCGCGACCGTCGAGCTGGCCATGAAGCCGGACATGCTGTCCCGCATCCCCGAGGACGTGACCGCGCTGCTGATCCCGAAGACGCTCTTCGGCGAGCGGTACGTCCAGCTGTCCATTCCGGACGGTTCCACGAAGGACCCGATCAGGGCGGGCTCGGTGATCCGGCAGGACCGCTCGACGAACGCGATCGAGCTGGAGAAGGTGTTCGACGACCTGCTGCCGGTGCTCAAGGCCGTGCAGCCGCAGAAGCTCGCGACCACCCTCACCGCGATCTCCACCGCGCTGGAGGGGCGCGGCGAGCGGATCGGCGATGCCATGGTCTCCACCGCCGCCTACCTCGAGGAGTTCAACCCGAACCTGCCGACGCTCACGGGCGACCTGCGTGACCTCGCGCGGGTGAGCGAACTGTACGGCGACATCGCGCCGGACCTGCTCGACTCGCTCACCGACTCGTCGGTCACCCTCAACACCGTCGCCGACCAGCGTGTCCAGCTCACCGACCTGTACGCGGACGTCACCCGCTCGGCCCAGGACGTCACGATCTTCCTGCGCAACAACAAGGACAACCTGATCCGGCTCGCGCACACCAGCAGGGCGCCGCTCGAGGTGGCGGCCCGGTACTCGCCGAGCTTCCCGTGCACGCTCAAGGCGTTGACCGACCTCAAGCCGTCGGTGGACAAGATGCTCGGCGCCGGCACGGACGAGCCGGGACTGCACGCCAACGTCTTCGTGGTCCCGGACCCCGGCAAGTACGAGCCGGGCAAGGACGACCCGGTGTACGACGTGGACACCGGCCCGCGCTGCTACCCGAGTGGCGTCGCGCCGACCGAGGGCGTGGCCGCCGCGCGGACCGGCGGCGAGGGGCATCCGCTCCTGGACGGCGGCGACCTCGGCCTGCCGAACTCCCCGCAGGAGCAGGAGTTCATCGCGACGCTGCTGGCGCCGTCGGTCGGTGAGGTGCCGGCGTGGGGCAGCGTGCTCGTCGGGCCGCTCTACCGGGGGACGGAGGTGGAGCTGCGATGAGGAAGCTTGCCGGGCCGCTGGTCAAAGGTCTTGTCTTCGTGCTGATCACCGGTGTCGCGACCGCGGTGCTCGCGGTGTCGATCGCCAACACGAACGTCGGTGACACGATCAGCTACGCGGCCAGGTTCACCGACGTCACCTCGCTCAACCCGGGTGACGACGTCCGCATCCGCGGCGTGCGTGTCGGCCAGGTCGACGAACTGTCCGTCGTGGACCAGAACCTGGCGCTGGTCAGGTTCTCCGTGGACAAGTCGATGCCGCTGCCCGCGGACGTGACCGCGACCATCAAGTACCGCAACATGGTCGGCCAGCGCTACATCGCACTCGACCGCGGCGAGAAGCTCTCCAGCGACCTGCTGCCGGCCGACGGTGAGATCCCGGTCGGCCGCACGCACCCCGCGCTCGACCTGACCGACCTGTTCAACGGTTTCAAGCCGCTGTTCCAGGCGCTGTCGCCGAAGGACGTCAACAACCTGTCCGGCGAGATCATCCAGGTGCTGCAGGGCGAGGGCGGCACGGTCGACAGCCTGCTGCAGCACACCGGCTCGCTGACCAGCACCCTCGCGGAGCGCGACCAGGTCATCGGCCAGGTGATCAAGAACCTCAACTCGGTGCTGGACAACATCAACGGCCAGGGCGACGCACTGTCCACACTGGTCTCGACGTTGCAGCAGCTGGTGTCCGGCCTGGCCGGCGACCGCACGGCCATCGGCGACGCGATCGAGGGCATGGGCGCGCTGACGGAGGCCACCGCGGGCCTGCTCGAACAGGCCCGCCAGCCGCTCAAGGACAGCATCTCCGGCCTCGGCATGCTCGCGTCGAACCTCGTCGCCGGCAGCTCGGAGCTCGAGCAGTTCCTGGTGGCCACCCCGGAGAAGTTCGACGCGCTCGGCCGCACCGCGTCGTACGGCTCGTGGCTGAACTTCTACCTCTGCGAGGAGACCGTCGTCGGCTACCCGGACCAGCACTACGAGAACGACGATCCGAGGTGTCAGCCGTGAAGTCCTTCCGCGAGCGGAACCCGGTGCCCATCGGGGTCATCGGCACGGTCGTGCTCGTGGCGATCGCCGCGCTCGTCTACTTCTGGGACGACATCCCGGGCATCGGCGGCACCACCTACCAGGCCGAGTTCTCCGAGGCCGCCGGGCTGCGGCCGGACGACGAGGTGCGGGTCGCCGGCGTCAAGGTCGGCGTGGTGAAGGACGTCGAGCTGGACAAGGCCCACGACTACAACCGCGTGCTCGTCACGTTCCGGGTCGAGGACACGTGGATCGGCGACCACACCACCGCCGCCATCAAGATCAAGACGTTGCTGGGCCGCAAGTACCTCGCGCTGCACCCGACCGGCAACTTCGAGCAGGATCCGGACGCGCCCATCCGCCTTGACCGCACGGCCACGCCGTACGACGTGACGAAGGCGTTCGAGGGCCTGGCGAACACGGTCGGCGACATCGACACGGTTCAGCTGGCGGACAGCTTCCGCACGATCTCCGACACCTTCGCCGACTCGCCCGAGCACGTCCGGTCCGCGCTGGACGGTCTGTCCGCGTTGTCCCGCACCATCTCCTCGCGGGACGACCAGCTTGCCCAGCTGCTCGCCAACACCCGGGAGATCACCACCACCCTGGCCGGCACGAACAGCGAGTTCGACAAGCTCCTCGACGACGGCGAGCTGCTGCTGACGGAGCTGAACAACCGCCGCGACGCCATCCACAAGCTGCTCACCGGCACCTCCGACCTCGCGCGGCAGCTGTCGGGCCTCGTCGCGGACAACAAGCGGCAGCTCGGCCCGGCACTCGCGCAGCTCGACCAGGTGACCGACATCCTCACCAAGTACGGCGCCCAGCTCGACCGCAGCCTCCAGCTCGCCGGGCCGTACTTCCGCACGCTCAACAACATCACGGGCAGCGGCCGCTGGATCGACACCTACGTCTGCGGCCTGGTGCCCGAGAACCGCGAACCCTGCACGCCGCGACGGCCGCCGGGGAGGACGAAGTGAACGAGACACGGGCACGCCGCCGGTTCGGCCGCGCGGTCGCGATCGTCCTGGTCCTCGGCGTGGTCACGGCCGGCGCGCTGTGGTGGATCTTCGGCGGCGACGGCCAGAAGCGCGTCACGGCGTACTTCTCCCGCGCGGTCGGCGTGTACGCGGGCTCGGACGTGCAGGTGCTCGGCGTGAAGGTCGGCGCGGTGGAGTCCGTGACGCCGCGCGGGAACCGCGTCGAGGTCGTGTTCACAGTGGACCGCGACCTGCCGATCGCGCCGGACACCAAGGCGGTCGTGATCGCCCCGAGCGTGGTCTCCGACCGGTACGTGCAGCTCACCGACCTGAACAGCCGGGGCCCGGTGATCGAGGACGGGGCCGTCATCCCCGAGTCCCGCACCGCGACCCCGGTCGAGCTGGACGAGCTGTACGCGAGCCTCAACACGATCCTCACCGCGCTCGGCCCCGACGGGGCGAACAAGGACGGGGCGCTGTCGGAGCTGCTGGACACCGGTGCCGCCAACCTGGAGGGCAACGGCAAGGCGTTCAACGAGAGCGTGCGCAACTTCGCCGACGCGGCCCGGACCCTGTCCGGCTCGGCGGACGACCTGTTCGGCACCATCGACGAGCTGCAGAAGTTCACGACCATGCTGGCCACCAACGACGAGCAGGTCGCCACCGTCAACCAGCAGCTCGCCCAGGTGTCGGGCACCCTCGCCGCCGACCGGGACGACCTGACCACCGCGCTGGCGACGCTCGCCGACGCCCTGGCCGACATCCAGGACTTCATCAAGAAGAACCGCCTCTCCATCAAGTCCAATGTGGACAAGCTGGCGCGGACCACCCAGCAGCTGGTCGACAACCGGGCGTCGCTGGCCGAGGCGCTGGACGTCGCACCGCTCGCGGCCACCAACGTCCTGCAGGCCTACGACGCGGAGACGGGCACGCTGCGGGGCCGGGGACTGCTGCTGGAGTACTTCCCCGACCCGTCGACGGCGCCGGTCCTGCCCGTGCCGATCACCGACGGGGTTCCCCTGGACGGTGGGCGATGAGAAGGACCTTCCTCGCGCTCGCCGCGGTCCTCGTGTTCGCCGCGGGGTGCACCTCGACCGGCGTGAATGGCATCTACGACCTGCCGCTGCCCGGCGGGGCGGACCTCGGCGACCACGCGTACCGGGTCACCGTCGAGTTCGCCGACGTGCTCGACCTGGTGCCGCAGGCCGCGGTGAAGGTCAACGACGTGGTCGTCGGCCGGGTCGAGTCGATCAAGCTCGGCGGGAGGGACCACTGGACGCCGCAGGTCGTCGTGGCCGTCAACGGCGACGTGAAGCTACCCGCGGACGCGACCGCGAGCCTGCGCCAGTCGAGCCTGCTGGGTGAGAAGTTCGTCGAGCTGTCGGCGCCGAAGGGCAGCGACAGCTCGCGCCGGCTCGCCGACGGCGCGGTGATCACGGCCGACCGCACCAACCGGCACACCGAGGTCGAGGAGGTGTTCGGCGCGCTGTCGCTGCTGCTCAACGGCGGTGGCATCAGCCAGCTGCGCACGATCAGCCAGGAGCTGACCAGCGCGCTGTCCGGCAACGAGCCGGAGATCAAGGCGTTCCTGGCGAACGTGAACGAGCTGGTGACGAACCTGGACGCGCACCGAGGCGACATCACCGCCGCGCTGGACGGGCTGAACCAGCTGTCCGCGACACTCGCCGGCCGCAACGCGCAGATCAAGGGTGCGCTCACCGACCTCACGCCGGGCCTGCAGGCCCTGGCGGACCAGCGGACCGCGCTGGTCACGATGCTGCAGTCGCTGGACATGCTGTCGGACGTCGCGGTGGACACGATCAACGCCACCCGCGACGACATGGTCGCCGACCTCGAGGCGCTGGCGCCGATCCTCCACCAGCTCGCCGACGCGCGCGAGTACCTGCCGCAGGCGCTGGAGATCCTGCCGACGTTCCCGTTCACCGACGAGGTGCTGAACGTGAAGAAGGGCGACTACATCAACATCTTCTTCACCGTCACGCCGCCGGCGGACTTCCCGGCCCCGCTGCCGCCGCTGCCGATCCCGGGAGGCAACTGATGCTCACCAGGACGGTCCGGTGGCAGGTGCTGGCGTTCGTCGTGATCGCGCTCGCCGCGGTCGCGTTCGTCGGCGCGAACTACGCCGGCATGGACCGGCTCATGGGTGGCGGCACGTACACCGTCCGGCTGGAGCTGGCCGACGGCGGCGGCCTGTTCACCAACAGCGAGGTCACCTACCGCGGCGTCGCGGTCGGCCGGGTCGGCGACATGCGGTTGACCGACAACGGCATGGAGGCCGACCTCGTCCTCGACGACGCGGGGCCGCCCATCCCGGTGGACACGAAGGCCGTGGTGGCCAACCGGTCCGCGATCGGCGAGCAGTTCGTCGACCTGCGGCCCCGCGGCGACGGCGGCCCGTTCCTCGCGGACGGCTCGGTGATCCGGCGCGAGCAGACGACCGTGCCGATGCCGGTCACCACGCTGCTGTCGAACCTGTCCGCCCTCAACGAGTCCGTGCCGACCGAGTCGCTGCGGGTGGTCGTCGACGAGCTGTACACGGCCATGAACGACACCGGCCCGAGCCTGCAGCTGCTGCTCGACTCGACCATGTCGTTCACGGACGAGGCCAGGAACCACCTGCCGCAGACCACGATGCTGATCACCGACGGCGCGACGGTGCTCAGGACGCAGCTCGACTCGTCCTCGGCCTGGCGTGAGTTCTCCAGCAACGCCAAGCTGTTCGCGCACGAGCTGGCGAGCGCGGACGGCGACCTGCGCCAGCTGATCGGCGCGGCGCCGCAGGCCGCGACCCAGCTGTCGCAGCTGCTGGCGGACACGAACCCGGGCCTGCCGGTGCTGGTCGCGAACCTCACGACCACCGCGGAGATCTTCGAGTCCCGGATCGCCGGCATGCGGCAGCTGTTCGTGAACCTGCCGAAGGCGGTGGCCGCGGCGTCGACGTCGATCACGCCGACGGGCGCGAACCTGTCGATCGTGCTGAACTTCTGGGACCCGGCGCCGTGCGTGACCGGCTACGACACGCCGTACCGCCCGGGTGAGGACACGGCCCACCTGCCGTTCGACACGGCCAGCGCGTGCACCCTCCCGTACGGCGACCCGCGCCTGGTGCGTGGCTCGCAGAACGCGCCGGAAGGCGGCGTGCCCGACCCGGTGCTGCCGGGTGGCGGGGCCACGCTGCCCGGTCCGCTCGGCGCACCCGACCTGCCACTGGCGTCCACTGTGGAGGAGTTGCTGTGGCTCGAGAAGTGAAGGTGATGCTCGGCGTCGTGGTCGCCGCGCTCGTGTTCGCGAGCTTCGGCGGCTGGACCTGGTGGCAGGCCAGCGGCGACGACTCGATCGCGTACGCCAACGCGCGGGACGAGGTCCTGTCGGTGGCCAGGACGCAGGTCGCCACGCTGACCACTTTGGACGCACACGACGTCGACGGCGGCATCGACAAGTGGCTCACCGTGTCGACCGGCGGGCTGCGTGACGAGCTGGCCGCGACGGACACGAAGACGAGGCAGGCGTTGACGAGCGCCGGCACGGTCGCCACCGGCCGGGTGCTGGACGCGGCCGTGAGTGAGCTGGACACCCGGTCCGGCACCGCGAAGCTGCTGGTGTCGGTGGAGATCTCGACCGTGAAGGACGGTTCGCCGGCGGTCGCCAAGCGGAACCGGTTCGTGGCCGGTATGTCGCGTGTGGACGGTGCGTGGAAGCTGTCCGCCCTTGACCAGGTGCCGTTGGGGGCGCAATGAGCACGAAGCTGGACGACGACCGTGACCTCGACGCCGACGATCTCGAAGACCTGCCGGAGGACGAGGACCTGGCGGACGACGACCTCGAGGACGGCGAGGTCGACGACGACCCGCCGGACGATGACGACGATCCGCCCGCGCGGAGCCGGTTCTTCAGCCCGCGCCGGATCTCGGTCGCGCTCGGCGTGGTGGCGGCCCTGCTCGTGGGCACGGGTGCCTGGGCACTGATCGCGGCCGCCGGCCTGCGTGACTCGCCGGCCGCACGCAACAGCGCGCTGGTCGACACCGGCGCCACCGCCGAGGTGAGTGCCGAGGTCTCGACCGCGCTCAACCAGATTTTCTCGTACTCCTATGACAAGACCGACGTGACCGACAAGGCGGCGAAGGAGGTGCTCCGCGGCGACGCGCTGACCACCTACGACAAGCTCTTCGCGGAGGTCAGGGCCAAGGCGCCGGAGCAGAAGCTCGTGCTCACGACGCGGGTCGTGTACTCGGCCGTGCGGTCGCTCGAGGGTGACCGCGCGCAACTGTTCGTGTTCCTCGACCAGTCGGCCACCCGGGTCGACACGAACACGACTTCCGCCGCGGCCGCACAGCTGTCCATTACCGCGAAACGTGAAGGTGAACGCTGGGTGATAACGGACATGTCGCCACGCTGAGCGGAGCTTGCGGAGCGGACATCGCTACTGATTTATCCGGAAGTGACAACTCCACAGTCGGTACTTAGCGAGTAACGATAAAACGGGAAAATGGTTGTTGTGACCTCTGTTACTGGTAGGTAACATAAATTAAAGAAATTGTCGGGAGAAAGGAACGATCGCATGCGTGCTCGTTTGATAGGCACATTAGCGGCGGGCGCCGCTCTCGCCGTCTCGGCTGTCCTCACCGGCACCGCCTCGGCGCAACCGGCCACCTGGACGGTCACCCCGGGCGGCGCGTTCACCGGCGCGGCCGGCGAGACGGACCTGACCACAGAGGGTGGCGTCGAGCTGTTCTGCAGCTCGTCCACCGCGGCGGGCACCGCCCAGAGCGGCTCGGGCCTGTCGAACCCGCTGGCCCAGCTGCCCGAGGGCAGCGTGACGTTCAACGACTGCCAGGGCCCCTTCGGCCTGTCGTTCGACGTGGCGCACATCGGCACCTGGGACCTGAACGGCGTCTCCTACGACTCCGCCTCGGGTGTCACGACCGGGACGCTCGACAACATCACCGCGAACATCTCGGGGCCCGGCTGTGAGGCCACGGTCACCGGTTCGGTCAACGCCACCTACACGAACGGCAGCGGCGTGCTGAGCGTGCTGCCGGACCAGACGCTGACGATCTCGACGGTCGACCCGAACAACGACTGCCTCGGCCTGATCACCCAGGGCGAGCACGCCGGGTTCTCCGGCGACTACCAGATCAGCCCGGTGCTGACCGTCACCAGCCCGTAGCGGCGAAACTCCAGAAGGGCGAGCGCGTGCGCTTCGGACGAATCCTGCCGATCATCGCCGGCATGGTGGTCGGGACGCTGGCGCTCGCCCCGGGAGCCGCTGGGGCGCAACGGGAACCGCTGCTCGTCGACACCACGCTCAACTACGCCTGCGCCGAGGCGGGTCCGGTCACGGTGCGGGTGACCGCGTCCCTCCCGGCGACGGGCACGGTCGGTGAGCCGGTCGAGCCGTCGCACGTCGGCGTCGACGTGACGGTGCCGGCGGCGGCGCTCGCCGGCCTGCCGAACGCGGCGTCGGTGACGTCGGTGGCGAAGCTCGAGGTGCTGCCGGAGACGTGGACGGCCACGCTCTCCGAGCCCGTGCCACTGGCCGATCCGGTGGCGCTGGGCGGCAAGGTCACCGCCCCGGCCGTAACCCCGGACCAGGCCGGTGACCTGGACTTCACCGCCGGCAACCTGACGGTGGCGGTCACCGGCTACACGGCCGACGGCGCCCCGACCGAGCCGCCGACCGTGGACCTGACCTGCGTGCTCGACCCGGAGCGGTCCGGTGTGCTCGCGACGGTCCCGATCTCGGCGCCGGACGGCACGACGGAGCCGACTCCGCCGCCCGGCGCGCCGAACGAGCGGGATTCGGGATCGCTGGCGGCCGCGGCCGGGCCGGCGCCGGAATGGTGTCACCGGCTGCAACCCTTGTTCCCTCCCGACCAAATTCCGACGACACACTCGCAGTCTTTCTGCACATATCTGACCGGCTATTCCAACGTCAAGAAGTTGAATGCGTCCGTGCTGCAGCCCCCGGCGCAGATCAACATTGCCGCGACGAATTTCATCAACAACAAGACGTGTCCGGAAGGCACGATCTTCTGGTGCCAGAAAGCGAAGACGCTGCCCGAGTTGAACGGACAGCCGCAGTTGCCGCCGGCGCCGGGATCGTTCTTCACGCTCGGCGTCATCCCGACGACCGGCACCATGCAGCTGACCCAGGTCGGGCTCGCGGACGTGTACACCTACTTCACGGTGACCCGTCCGTACCAGGGCGTCGCGACGATCAAGGTGAAGCTGTCCGCGCAGATCCTCAACGACCCGAAGCCGGAGGTCAACGGCGTTCCACTGGACATCGGCCCGGACTGCAGGACCGCTGAGCCCATCGACGCCGTGCTGACCGCGCTCTACCCCGGCTACTCCATCACCGACGGCGGCGTGATCAGCGGCACCGTGACCATCCCCCCGTTCACTGGCTGCGGAGTGAGCGAGGACCTCGATCCCCTGTTCACCAACGTGATCTCCGGGCCGGGCAACTACGTGAAGCTCACCCAGGGACCCGTCTGCTACTTCACCGGCAACCTCAAGGGTTGTCCGCCGGTGGCACCTACCCCACAACGTTGATCCACCTGAGAGGTGCGGCCATGTTCCTGCGAAGAACCGTGTCCGTCGTCGCCGCCGCCATGATGGCCGCCGCGACCGCCGTCATCCTGCCGGCCGCCGCCCAGGCGACCACCCTGGCCGGCGCGTGGGCCCCGCTCAACCGCTGCCCGGTCGACGACCCGGCCATGCTCGCGGCCGACGGCGTGACCGTCGTCGCGGCGTGCCTGTCGTCGAGCGCGCCGTCCGGCACGTTCACCATCGGGGCCACCACGCTCACCACCGGCGCGACCGACCTGCAGCTGGGCATGCTCAACCAGGGCGGCACGTACACGACCGTCGCACCCGCGTCCGGTGCCGTGGTCGGCGACCCGGTGGACATCCCCGGCGGCCTGCTCGGCCTGATGTGCCCGAGCAACCTCCCGCTGGTCTCCGCGATCTGCCTCCAGCTGGTGAACAACCCGCTCAACAAGGTGACCGCGACCATCCAATCCGCGGGCGCGCCGACCGACTTCAACCTCGCCGCGGGCGTCGGCACCGGCACCGGCACACCGATCATCACGCTGCCGGTGAAGATCAAGCTCGACAACCCGTTCCTCGGGTCCACCTGCTACATCGGCTCCGAGTCGAACCCGATCCTGCTGAAGCCGGCCAACCTGGCGAAGCCGACCGGCAAGGTCGTCCGCTTCAACCCCGACGGCACGCTGAGCGCCACCGGCCAGCAGGGTTACCTGTCGCTGTCCGGCGCCGCCCAGGGCGACAGCACGTTCGCGGTGCCGAAGTCCAACGGCTGCGGCCTGTTCGGCATCCTGTCCGGCGCGGTGGACCTCAAGCAGGGCCTGCCGTCCCCGGCCGGTTCGAACAGCCTGGTCCTGAACGACGCCGTCACCAACCTCGGCGGCTTCCAGGTCCCGCGCAACTTCGCCCCGACCGAGGGCCAGCAACTGTCCCAACGCTGGCACGCCGCGGTCGTCGGCTAGCGCCCATGCCCTGAAGGACCCCTTCGAGACGTTCAACGTCCTGAAGGGGTCCTTCAGGGCTTTCAGCGGCGTTGGGCCGGGAGTTGCACCTCGGGGTCGCGGCGGCGTGGGGACGCGCGCAGCACCAGCTCCAGCTCGAAGCGCTGGTGCGGGTCGTGCAGGAGGTGCCCGAGCGACTGTTCCAGCTGCCGCATCCGGTACCGCACCGTCTGCGGGTGGACGTCCAGCAGCGTCGCCATGTCGGGGACGCTGCCCTGCACGTCCAGCCAGGCGCGCAACGTCTCCAGCATCCGTTCGCGCTGCTTGACCGTGAGCCCGCGCAGTGGCGCCAGCAGCCGGTCCCGCAGGGTCGCGAGCAGCCGGTCGTCCGAGTGCACGAGCACGGTCGACAGGTACTGCTCGGCGCGGATCACCTGGCGGTCCGGCAGAACTCCTTGCTGGGCGAGGGAAAGCGCCTTGCGGGCCCAGCGCAGCGCGTACGCGGCGGAGTCCAGCCGCACGCACGGACCGACCGCCAGCCGGCACTGCGGCAGTGCCGCCCGGATCGCCGCCAGCCGCCCGTCCGTCACCTCGCCGGGCACGAGCAGGCGTGGCTCGATGCCGTCGAGGTCGGCGAGAACATCGTTGTCCAGCGTGGGTTTGCGCTGGTTGTGGCCCGTGCCCGGCAACGGGTGCACGGCGATCGGGCACACCTTGTCCGGCACCTGCCAGCTGATCAGCTGCGCCAGCTCGGCGATCGCGGCCGCCGGGGCCGGCGGGTTCTGCAGGATCATGCCGAGCAGCCGGCGCCGCCAGGTCTCCAGCGCGCCGGCCGAGGTCGCCTTGGCCTCGAGGTAGCCGTCCAGCGCGACACTCGCGAGCTTGTCCATGTAAGCGAACACGGCGTCCGCGAGCTGCGACATCACCGCGGAGGACAGCCCGTTGCGCTTGCCGATGCGCATCATCCGCCGCCACGCGACCCGCGCGCCGACCCGGTAGGCGGCCTGCAGGTCGTCGAGGCTGCGGCCCTCACGCATCTCGTTCTGGCCGAGCTTCTGGTGCACCTCGTAGCACTTCTGCGCGGAGGCGTCCGGGTTCGCGATCTGCTCGATGAACAGCGTGAGCGCGTGCTGCACCCCGGCCTTGATCGACTTGCCGTACGGCCCGTCGAGCGGACGGGCGTAGTTGGGGATCTTCGCCCGGATCTCGTCGACGATCTCGGCCGCGACACTCGCGAACTCCGGTCTCAGGACGTCGGCCAGCGGCTTAGGCAGGACGTTGTTGTCGAGGCGGTACTCGACAGTCATGTGGTGCCCCCTTACGGCCCGCGCGCCTTCGAGCGGTGGCACTCGCTTTATCGGCCCACACGCGCGAGATGTCACATCTGGATGTGACAAACCGACGGTTTGTCAGCTCGGTGACAGGTTCGCGGGACCTCGTTGTGTGCCAGTGACAACGGCCCTCGGCTGGTTGTCAGACCGCCTGACCGTGGTCCGAGCTCGCCGACGGCTCGCGCCCGTCGCCGGGGGTGTGCTACTATCGAACAGGCGTTCGAGCTTGCTGCCTTCCCCGCAGCGCCTGGCGGGGAAAGGAGTGCATGCGAATGCCGGCGTTGGGTGCGGTGTCGTCGCTGGCCACCTCCGGTGCGGTGGGGGTGGCCAGCGACCTCGCCACGGTTCCGGACGACCGGTCCCGGATGCTACCCGTGCACCCGGTCCTCGAGGACCTGTTCCCGAGGGGCGGTCTGCGCCGGGGGCGCACGGTGGCCGTGCGTGGTTCGGCGTCGTTGCTGTTCGCGGTGCTGGCGCGGGCCACGGCGACGGGCTCGTGGGCGGCACTGGTGGGCATGCCCAACCTGGGATTGCGGGCCGCGTCGGAACTGGGGGTCGCGGTCGAACGCCTCGCGCTGGTCCGCCATCCGGGCGCCGACCTGCCCAGGGTGGTGGCGGCACTGCTCGACGGGATGGACCTGGTGGCCGTGGATCCGGCCCGCCTGACGGACTCGCAGATCCACCGCCTGTCCGCGAGAGCCCGTCACAGGGGGGCGGTGCTGGTGTCCACAGGGCCGTGGCCGGGCGCCGACCTGGAGCTGACGCAGGAGGCCGCGACCTGGTCCGGCCTTGGCGACGGCCACGGCCACCTGACCACGCGGGAGGTGCGCGTCAGCGTGCGTGGCCGGGGCGCCGCCACCCGCACGGCGCAGGCGCGGCTGTGTCTCCCCGCCACAGACTCCTTCGGGGCGTTCGGCACCGATCGGCTCTCCCCGCCAACGGCCGATGCCCCGAAGGACCCCGCACGGCTCACGGTCCTGCCGGCCACGGCCGAGGCACCCACTCCCACCCCGCCTCGGCCTGCCGCCCTGAAGGACCCCTTCGAGGCATCCGACACTCCGGAGGGGTCCTTCGGGGCCCCTGCGCCGCGGCGGCCCGAGGTCATCTCCCCGCGGTCCGTCACGTTCGAACAGGCCGACCCCGTCCTCGCCGGACACGGCGCCTGACGAGTGCGCGTTTCCCTTGTCGTGCAAGGAAAAGCGCAACCAACTTGACGTCCACAGTGTTCGAACGTATGTTCGACGCATGCAACGGATGCTCGTCGTGTGGTGCCCCGACTGGCCGGTCACGGCCGCGTCGGCGGCGGCACGGCTCGCGCCGCACCAACCGGTCGCGGTGGTCGAGGCCAACCGCGTCGTGGCGTGTTCCGCGCTGGCCAGGACCGAGGGCGTCCGCCGCGGGATGCGTCGCAGGGACGCGCAGGGCCGTTGCCCCGAGCTGGTCGTCTTCCCCGACGACCCGGTGCGGGACGCGCGGCTGTTCGAACCCGTCGCCGCCGCCGTCGAGGAGCTCGCGGTCGGCGTCGAGATCATCAGGCCCGGCGTGGTCGCGGTCCCTGCCCGCGGCCCCGCCTCCTACTTCAAGGGCGAGGAGCAGGCCGCCGAGCGCCTCATCGACCAGGTCGCCGACCGCACCGGCGCGGAGTGCCAGGTCGGCGTGGCCGACGGGCTGTTCACGGCCATCCTCGCCGCCCGCCGCGGTCTGCTGGTCCCGCCGGACAAGAGCCAGGACTTCCTCAACCCGCTGAGCGTCCGCGAGCTGCACCGCCCCGCCGAGGGCCACCACCGCGCCGACCTCGTGGACCTGTTGCGCCGCCTGGGCCTGCGCACCCTGGGCGCGTTCGCCGCGCTGCCCGAGAAGGACGTCTCCGCCCGCTTCGGCGCCGACGCCGTGCTCGCCCACCGCCTGGCCAGGGGCCAACAGGAAAGGCCACCGGCCCGCCGTAGGCCACCGCCCGACCTCACCGTCACCGAAGCGCTCGACCCGCCCGTCGAACGGGTCGACGCCGCCGCGTTCGTGGCCCGCACGCTCGCCGAGCGGTTCCACGCCGGCCTCGCCACGCACGGCCTGGCCTGCACCCGCCTCGGCATCAACGCGACCACGGCCAACGGCGAGGAACGGACCAGGGTCTGGCGCGCGGCCGAGCCGCTGACACCGGGCGGCATCGCCGACCGTGTCCGCTGGCAGCTCGACGGCTGGCTCACCAGTACGGACGGCCGCCCGTCCGCGGGCATCATCACCCTGAGCCTCGAACCGGTCGAGGTCGTCGAGGGCCACACGCTGCAGCTCGACCTGTGGCGCGGCGAGGGCCGCGCCGAGGCCGACGAGCGCGCGGGCCGCGCCATGGTCCACGTGCAGGGCCTGCTCGGCCCGGACGCCGTGGTCACCCCGGTCCTCGGCGGCGGCCGCGACCCCGGCGAGGAGGTCCGGCTGGTGCCGTGGGGCGACGAACGCAGCCCGACCCACGACCCGGACCCGCCGTGGCCGGGCCGCCTGCCATCCCCGTCCCCGTCCACCGTGCTCGCGAAACCCTTACCCGCCAAGGTGTTCGACGCCGAGGGCCGCCCGGTGGACATCAGCGCCCGGCACGAGCTGACCGGCCGGCCGTGCCAGGTCTCGGTCGACGGCGGTGCGCCCCGCCGCGTCCACGCCTGGGCCGGTCCGTGGGCCACGGACGCCCGCTGGTGGACCAACCCGTGCCGCCGCGCCCGCCTGCAGGTGCTGCTGGAAGAACAGACCGCGCTGCTCCTCGTCCTGTCCGAGGAGCGGTGGACAGTGGAAGGGATCTACGACTGATGAGCAAACCTTGCAGGGAGTGCCGTTTCGCCGACGGGAGCTGCCGGCAGTTCGTCATCGGGCACCCGAACCCCGTGTGCCTGGCGGGTTATCCGCTACAGCCGGCGGCCCAGGAGGAAGGGCTCGCGATGCTCATCCCTTCTCCCCGCCGCTCCCCGGAGAACGTCGGGGTGCGGTAAAAGTGGGTTGGCACAACCCGCCGGTTCGGTGGTCGGAGGTGGAGCGCATCCTCTCCGGCCGCCCCGAGCCGAAGGGAGACGGCGGCGACAGTCCGGCGTGGACACACAAGCGTGAGCGCTACACCGCGCCGGCCGGCGTCGGCCCGCCCGGCGTCACCGACTACGCGGGCGGCGACGCCGACGTGCGTGTGCCGTACGCGGAGCTGCACTGCCACTCCAACTTCAGCTTCCTCGACGGCGCGAGCCACCCCGAGGAGCTGGTGGAGTCCGCCGCCCTGCTCGGCCTCGACGCCATCGCGATCACCGACCACGACGGCATGTACGGCGTGGTCCGCTTCGCCGAGGCGGCGCGGGAACTGGCCATCCGCACGGTCTTCGGCACCGAGCTGAGCATGGGTCTTTCCCAGCCGCAGAACGGGATCGCCGACCCGGAGGGCGATCACCTGCTGCTGCTCGCGACCGGCGTGGACGGCTACGGCCGGCTCTGCCGCGCGATCACCGACGGCCAGCTCGCGAACGGCGATATCGACAAAGCCGAGAAGGGCCGCCCGGTCTACGACTTCGACGACGTGGTCGACCAGACCCGGGGCCACGTCGTCGCGCTCACCGGCTGCCGCAAGGCGTCCGTGCGCCGCGCGTTGCTGCGCGATGGTCCGGACGCGGCGTTCGCCGAGCTGTACCGGCTGGCCGACGCGTTCGGCCGCGACCACACGTTCGTCGAGCTGATCGACCTCGGCTACCCGCTCGACACCACGCACAACGACCTGCTCGCCGAGATGGCCCTGGAGTTGCGGCTCCCGACCATCGCCACCAACGCGGTCCACTACGCGCAACCCACCCGGGGCGAGCTGGCGACCGCGCTGGCCGCCGTGCGGGCCAGGCGCAGCCTCGACGAGATGGACGGCTGGCTGCCGCCGGCCCCGACCGCCTACCTGCGCTCCGGCGCGGAGATGCGCCGCCGCTTCGCGCGGTACCCGGGGGTCGTGGCGCGGTCGGCGCTGCTGGGTGTGCAGCTGTCGTTCGACCTGAAGCTGGTCGCGCCGAACCTGCCGCCGTTCGACATCCCCGGCCACACCGAGATCACCTACCTGCGGGAGAAGACGTTCGCGGGCGCGCTGGTCCGCTACGGCACGCGCGAGGAGAACCCCAAGGCGTACCAGCAGATCGACCACGAGCTGAAGGTCATCGAGGAGCTGGGCTTCCCCGGCTACTTCCTCATCGTCGCCGACATCGTGGACTTCTGCCGCGGCAGGGGGATCTACTGCCAGGGCAGGGGTTCGGCGGCCAACTCCGCGGTCTGCTACGCCCTCGGCATCACGAAGGTCGACGCCGTCCGCTGGAACCTGCTGTTCGAGCGCTTCCTCGCCCCGGCCCGCGACGGCCCGCCCGACATCGACCTGGACATCGAGTCGGACCGCCGCGAGGAGGCGATCCAGTACGTCTACGAGAAGTACGACCGCCGGCACGCCGCCCAGGTCGCGAACGTCATCGCGTACCGGGCGAAGTCGGCGGTGCGGGACATGGCGAAGGCGCTGGGTTACTCGTCGGGGCAGCAGGACGCGTGGAGCAAGCAGATCGACCGCTGGGCCCCGGTGAAGGAGACGGTGGGGGAGAACGACCACGACGTCCCGGTGACGGTGCTGGAGCTGGCCGGCCAGCTGGAGGACTTCCCACGGCACCTGGGGATCCACTCCGGCGGCATGGTCATCTGCGACCGCCCGGTCAGCGAGGTGTGCCCGGTCGAGCGTGCCCGCATGGACAAGCGCACGGTCCTGCAGTGGGACAAGGACGACTGCGCCGCCATCGGCCTGGTGAAGTTCGACCTGCTGGGCCTGGGCATGCTGTCCGCCCTGCGGTACATGGTCGAGCTGGTGTCGGAACACCACGGCGTCGACGTGAACATCGACAACCTGGACCTGTCCGATCCCGCGGTGTACGAGATGCTGTCCAAAGCGGACTCGGTGGGTGTGTTCCAGGTGGAGAGCCGCGCGCAGATGGCGACGCTGCCCCGCCTGAAGCCGAAGGAGTTCTACGACCTGGTGGTGGAGGTCGCCCTGATCCGCCCGGGCCCGATCCAGGGCGGCTCGGTGCACCCGTACATCCGGCGGTCCAACGGTGCGGAGAAGGTCACCTACGACCACCCGCTGCTGGAGAAGGCGCTGCGCAAGACGAAAGGCGTCCCGCTGTTCCAGGAACAGCTGATGCAGATGGCGGTGGACGTAGCGGACTTCACCCCGGCGGAGGCCGACGAGCTGCGCCGTGCCATGGGCGCGAAGCGCTCCACCCGCCGCATGGAACGCCTACGCGAACGCTTCTACGCGGGCGCGGCCCAGCACGGGATCGGCGAGGAGCTGGCCGGCCGCATCTACGAGAAGCTGATGGCGTTCGCGAACTTCGGCTTCCCGGAAAGCCACGCGTTGAGCTTCGCGTACCTGGTGTTCGCGAGCGCGTGGTTCAAGCTGTACTACCCGGCGGCGTTCTGCGCGGCGTTGTTACGGGCCCAGCCAATGGGTTTCTACAGCCCGCAGTCCCTGGTGGCGGACGCCCGCCGGCACGGCGTGACGGTCCAGGGGCCGGACATCAACGCCAGCCTGCCGTACGCGACGCTGGAGCCGCTGGACGGCACCCAGACCGTCCGAATAGGACTGGGCGTGGTCCGGACGATAGGCGACGACCTGGCCGAGCAGATAGTGGCGGAACGGACTGCTCGTGGACCGTTCCAGAACATGACCGACCTGTCCCGCCGAACCCAGCTGACCAGAGCCCAGATAGAGGCGCTGGCCACGGCGGGCGCGTTCACCTGCTTCAAGGTGTCCCGCCGCGAGGCCCTGTGGGCAGCGGGCGCCGTGGCCGGCGAACGCCCGGACCGCCTACCGGGCACGACGGTGGGCGCGGAAGCCCCGCCGCTACCCGGCATGGACGGCATAGAGCTGGCGGTGGCGGACGTCTGGGCCACGGGCCTGTCCCCGGACAGCTTCCCGACCCAGTTCGTCCGCAAGTGGCTGACCAGCCAGGGCGCCCTACCGGTAGCCGACCTGCCGACGGTCACGAGCGGCACCCGAGTCCTGGTCGGCGGCGCGGTGACCCACCGCCAACGCCCAGCCACCGCCGGCGGCGTGACGTTCCTGAACCTGGAGGACGAGACCGGCATGGTGAACGTCGTCTGCACGATGGGCCTGTGGACCCGCTACCGCCGAATAGCGAGGAACTCGGCGGCCCTCCTGGTCCGCGGCACGGTGGAGAACGCCGAGGGGGTGACCAGCCTGCAGGCCGACCGCCTGGAACCCCTGGACCTGAGAATCCCCAGCCGCTCCAGGGACTTCCGTTAGCGGTGCGTCGTCGAGCGGGTTGTAGGGTCTCATTTTCCGTGGCCATTTCTCAGTTCTGATGGCCCCTGGATGGCCAATTGGCCGTCCGCTTGAGACGGTCACGGCCGAAGGCGTCGGTTCTCCGTGGACCTTGCGGTGTGTCTCATGACGTCGCGCGCAGGTCTGGTGGATTCTCAGGGCGGCAGCACATCCGACGGCCGGGGTTTGGCTGTTTATATCGGTCCGTGCCGATGTGAGCTCATCCGAGTAGGCATTTCCCATCGACGTCTGCCAAAGGCGGCCAGGTGGACCCGGTGAACGTCCACAAACACGCTGTCATGTCGAGAAATCGGACACGGTGCGTTCCTATTCATGCATAGCTCTTGGGAAGCGACAGATTGATCGTGCTGGGTCAGTTTGGTCGCTGATTAGCTTTTCGATGTCGGATTGGATCGCTTTGGTCAGGGGATGGTCGGTTCCCAGAACTCGCTCGGCGTCGGCCAGGCTGGTCTCGAACAGCGGGACGGCCTGTTCTAGATCACCCGCTGTTTCGTAGGCGCAAGCCAGGTTTTTCCGTGAGAGCAAGGTGTCCGGGTGATCGACGCCCAGCACGCGTGTCCGGTCAGCCAGCGTCGCCTCCAACAACGGGATCACTTCCTCCAGATCACCCACCGCTTGGTAGGCGCCAGCGAGGTTGTTTCGTGAGCGTAGGGTGTCGGGGTGGTCGGGGCCCAGCACTCGCTCGGCGTCGGCCAAGGCCGCCTGGAACAGTGGAATCGCTCGCTCCGAGTCACCCATGTCTTGGTAGGTGCCGGCAAGATTGTTCCGCGAGAGCATAGTGTGCGGGTGGTCAGGACCCAACACCCGTTCCCGATCATTCAGTGTCGTCTCCAACAACGAGATCGCCTGCCCCGGATCACCCGCCGTCTGGTAGGCGCCGGCGAGGTTGTTCCGTAAGGTCAGGGTGTCGGGGTGGTCGGGGCCCAGCACCCGCTCGGCGTCGGCCAGTATCGCCTCGAACAGTGGAATCGCTCGTATTGAGTCGCCCTTCTCTTGGTAGGCACCGGCCAGGTCGTTGCGCGAGGCCAGCGTGTCCGGGTGGTCAGGGCCTAGCACCCGCTCCCGATCGGCCAGGTTCGTTTCGTACAGCTGGATGGCTTGGCTCAGATTCCCAACCGTCCGGTAGGCGTAGGCCAGGTTGTTGCGCGAAGCCAGGGTGTGCGGGTGTTCTGGGCCTAGTATCCGTCTGACGTCGTCGAGGGTCGCCTCGAACAAGGGGATGGCCCGCCCTAGATCACCCGCTGCTTGGTAGGTGCCAGCCAGGTTGTCGCGTACGCGCAACGTGTTGGGGTGGTCGGGCCCGAGGACCCGCTCGAAGTCGGCGAGCGCCGCCTCGTACAGCGAGGTGGCCCGTTCCAGATTACCTACCTCTTGGTAGGCGGCGGCGAGGTTGCTCCGTGAGATGAGGGTGGCCGGGTGGTGCGGGCCTAGCACCCGCTCCCGATCGGCCAGGTTCGCCTCGTACAACTGGATGGCCTGTCCTAGTTCCCCCACGGCGCTGCGGGCGTAGGCAAGGTGGTTCCGCGACGTTAGGGTGGAGGGGTGGTCAGGCCCCAGGGCCCGCTCGGTGCTGGCGAGGTTCGCCTCCAGCAGCGGGATGGCCCGTTCCCAGTCACCCGCTGCGTGGTAGGCACCGGCCAGTCCGTCGCGTGCACGCAGCGTGCTGGGGTGGTCGGGGCCTAGCACACGCTCGGTGCTGGCGAGCGTTGCCTCAAACAGCGGGGTAGCCCGTCCCAGATCACCAACCTCCTGATACGCCAAGGCCAAGTTGTTCCGTGAGGTCAAGGTGTCCGGGTGGTCAGGACCCAGGACCCGCTCCCAATCGGCCTGATTCGCCTCCAACAGGGGGATAGCCCGCTTCCAGTCACCCGCCGCCTGATAAGCGTGACCCAGGTTATTCCGTGAAGTGAGGGTGTTCGGATGGTCAGGACCCAGGACCCGCTCCCAATCGGCCTGATTCGCCTCGTACAGCGGGATGGCCCGACTCCAGTCACCCGCCGCCTGATAGGCGGTGGCCAGGTGGTCCCGCGCGCCTAGCGTGTTGGGATGGTCGGATCCGTGCAGACGCTCAAGACCGTGGGTAGCCCGGACGGACAACGTGATAGCCGCAGTGATGTTGCCCTGGCCGCAAAGGTAGACACTGCAGCGATCGGCGAGGAAACAATGCGATTCGGTGTCGGCAGACGGGTCGGTGTGGCCGAGCAGCGTTCGCGCATGCGGCAGGACTGCTTCGAACAAGACCCAATCCGCAGGCAACCCTGGGTCGGCTTCGGCGAGCGTGCGGGCGAGGTTGGCGGCGACAGTGTCGCGGGCATGAGTGATGTCCTTCGCGCGCCGATGGGGACCGAGGGGGTCGGGGGTGCGGGTCACGGCCTGCACCAGCCGGTGGACGCTGATCGTGTCCGCCTCGAGGGTGATCATGCTGTAGGCGGCCAACCTGCCCAGCGCGTCGAGTGTCTCCGGGTCCGGGGATGTTCCGGTCACCAGGACGCGGGGGATGTTGTCCGGGGCGTACCACGCCAGCTGCCGCAGCATGCTTCCCGCCGCCGGCGTGTCGGCCAGCCGGTCGAGGGTGACGTGCCAGATCCGGGCCATCGTCCGTTCTGCGTCGCCGCCTTCGCCGGTGGCGGTGAACATCCGGGCCGGATAGGCGTCCAACAGGGTCAGGTAGGCGGCCGGGGTAATGCGAGTGTGAGCGAGGTAGGAGCCGGCCTGGTGCACGGCCAGTGGCAGCCAGCCGAGTTCGGCGCACAGCCGGGCGGCGCCGTCGAGGTCGGCCTCGGGCCAGTCGGCGTGCACGGTCCAGACCAGCAACTCCTCCGCCTCGGCCGGCTGCAGCACGTCCACGGCCACGGCCGGGATGCCCCGCCAACCGGTGCTGCGCCTGCTGGTGATCACCACTGTGCCGGTGCGCACCCGCGACAGCACCACGTCCGCGTCGGCGGGCGTGGCCAGGTTGTCCAGGACCAACAACCAGTTCCGGTGGGTCGACAGCCACCGCAAGGCGGCCTCCACACGCTGCTCAAGCGGCGCCGACGCGGTCCCGGGCGTCACGGTCACCGCCAAGTCGGCCAGTCCGTTGTCGATCGCGCCCGGCGCGTCCCCGGTCACCCACCACACCAACTCGAACCGGTCACCGTTCAACTCGACGAACCGTGCCACCAGAGTGCTCTTGCCCACCCCACCCAGGCCGTGCACCGCCACCACCACAGCTCGGCCAGAACCGGCCACCACCGACTCCAACCGCGCCAACTCCTCCGACCGCCCCACAAACATCTCCGACGGCAGTAGCACCCGCCCCACCAGCGACGCCGTCCCCACCGGCCGGACAATCTCAGCGTCCGATCCGGGCTTGCGTGCGCGACGAGTTAACCGCCGCACCAGATCGGCGTGCTGCTCCCGCCACCACCCCAGATCACCCAACCGGCGTGTCTCCTCAACCGCACCATCCGCCGCTCCTGACGGCAGCGCAGCCACACACGCTGCCACGAGACCCGACACCCGATCCCACGACGGCGTCCGCACCCACTCACCACGCAACAGGTCCCCAACCGACGACGACGGCTGTCCCGCCCGCTTCGCCAACTCAGCGACCGACAACCCGGCAAGCCGCCGCAACTGGTCCAGATCGGCGGCGAACGCCTCCTGCAGTCCCGCCAACTCGTCCACCCCCAACCCGCTCGGCAACCGGAAAACGCCGGATCCCGGTCACCGCAATCTATCCACCACCAGCCCGACCAACGCACATAACCGGAAACGACCGACAACAACACACCCGAACGGCGCAACCAACGACCGTAGCCACCAATAACCCCAACCACCGGAGCAAACAATGACCAACACCCGCGACCGCAAAGAACGGCCACTCATCCACGCCATCATCACCAGCACCCTCCCCGTCATCATCCGCACGATCCTCGCCTGGATCATCAACCATTTCGACCTCTGAACCCACCCCACGGCGACCTATAAGGCACAGCGCGCCGTTTCTTGATCGAACACCAGCAACAACATGGTCACTGAGATCCACCACGCCGGATCTCAGTGGTTCTGTCACGTGCCTGGTCAGGGCCCACCGAAACCGACAAGGATCATCGAGACGTCGGCGGCGTGACGTCCAGGTTCGTCAGCAACCCGGTAGCGCCCTGTTCACTAATTCAGGGTGAACAGGGCTCGCTTGCGTTCACAGAAGATGTCTGCGGTGTCAACGTTGCGGCAGCGAAGATCCCAGCTGTCAGCATGGAGCAGACGTGGGCGATCTACATGTGGTATCCCCAGTTATGAAGGTACGTCGAAATCACGACGGCGATCACGACGAACGTCCCTGGCCGAGCGCTGCCGTCGAATGGTTGGGAAGCGCGCTGCCTTGACGAACCTTCCGTTGGCATCACGGACAGAAGCACTACTCGGGAACCTACTGGTCGGCGACCAACGCCGACACCGGCGCCCGGATCGACGTGCTGCCCGGGCGCGGTGCGCAGGTGGTGGCCGGCTGGCTGCGGTCCCATCCCGGGGTCGAGGTCGTGTGCCGGGACGGCTCGACCGCGTATGCGCAGGCCGTGCGGGACGCGCTGCCGAACGTGGTCCAGGTCGCCGACCGTGGGCATCTCTGGTACGGCCTGTGCGATGCCGTGGGCAAGGAGGTCGCCGCCCATAGCGCGTGCTGGGCAACAGCCACGGGACTACGTGAGGGAAAGCTGGCCGAGACCACGTTGCAGCGGTGGCAACAGATTCACGCTTTGCTCGAGGCCGGGGTCGGGTTGCTGGACTGCTCACGCCGCCTCGGCCTGGCGATGAACACAGTCAAGCGATACGCCCGGGCCGCCACCCCGCGCCGTGTCCAGCGAGTTCCCAAGTACCGGGCGTGCATGGTCGACCCATATCCGGACCACCTCCGCGCCCGTCGTGAGCAGGAACCCGCGTGGGGGCCACCGCGCTGCTGGCCGAGATCCGCGTTCATCGACGCCGTCGCCGCCGCCATCACCCTCGACCACCACAACGGACGCACCGAAGGAGTGAACACCAAAACAAAGCTGATCAAGCGGCAGATGTACGGCAGAGCCGGCTTCGCCCTCCTACGGCACCGCATCCTCCTCGGATAACGCCACCACCGAAAGCGCGCCAGAGCCGATCACGGGACAGACCCGGTCGCGAGTCTGCTCGTGCGGCCCGGTGGAACCAAACCGTCGGAGCGTGCAGGCAGACGACTGAGGAAATGCCACGAGTTTGAGACTGATCTTGATGTCGTCGCCGTGAGACAGCGAGACCTTACAGGGTGTGTGGGTTAATGCCTCGTGTTTCGGGGTGGTAGCCCTACTGATTTGCGGTGGGCGCGGCACGATTATTGAGGCATGACGTTCTGGGGATCTTCATCACGTCGTGCGTTCGGGATTGTCGCGGTGGCGGCCGCGATGCTGGCCGGGGCGGCACCGGCGTGGGCAGGGACATCAGGTGCGCGGGTGAGCTTGCCGGCTCCGTCCGGCCGCCACGAGATCGGCGTGGTGGCGCTGCACCTCGAGGACCGTTCGCGGCCGGATCCGTGGGTGGCCTCGCCGCCGTATCGGGAGTTGATGGTCAGCGTGTGGTACCCGGCGCTGCCTGGTGGAGGTGCGCTGGCCCGGTACATGCCGTCGGGGGCGGCCGAGCGGTTCGACGCGGGCGGTGTGCATGGGATCCCGCCGGGCCGGGTCGACTGGGCGGCGACACGGACCCATGCCCGGGAAGGCGCGCCGGTCGACCCGCGGGGTGGCCGGCGGCCGGTGGTGCTGTACTCGCCGGGTTCCGGTGATCCCCGCGTGTGGGGCACCGTGCTGGTCGAGGAGCTGGCCAGTCGCGGGTACGTGGTGGTGACCATCGACCACCCGTACGAGTCGCCCGCCGTGCAGTTCCCGGACGGATCGGTCAGGGGCAACGAGCCCGTGCTCGCCGCGTTCGCCCAGGCCGCTCGGGACGGCACCGTCCCGGCGTTGCTGGAGAAGATCCTGCGGGTGCGGACCGCCGACACCGCGTTCGTGCTCGATCGGCTCGACACGCTGCCGCGCGGGCTGTCCCGGGTGGTCGACACGACTCGGGTCGGCATGTTCGGCCAGTCCGCCGGCGGGATCACCGCCGCCCAGGGCATGGACGAGGACCGGCGGATCAAGGCCGGCATCGACCTGGACGGCACCCTGGAGTTCAACCAGGAGCCGAACGGGACCAACCTCATGCCGGTGGCCGAACACGGACTGGATCGCCCGTTCATGCTGATGGGCAGGGACGGCAGCGACCACACGACCGAGCCGTCGTGGCGGGCGTTCTGGTCACACAGCAGCGGCTGGCACCGCGACCTGACCCTGCGCGGCTCCCGGCACCAGACCTACACCGACCTCGCGGCGATCATGCCGCAGACCGGGCTCGATCCGGACGTCGTCGAACAACACATCGGCACGATCGACCCCGCGCGGGCCGTGGCAGCGCAGCGGGCGTACGTGACCTCCTTCTTCGACCGCTGGCTGCGCGGCCACGACGACCACCTGCTGGACGGGCCGTCACCGCGTTACCCGGAGGTGGTGTTCGTGCCGTGACCTGAGTCAGAGCGTGATCACGACCTTGCCGTGGACGTGGCGTCCGGCCTGCAGGGCCACGGCGTCGCGGGTCCGCTCGATCGGGAAGGTCGCGGCGATCGGCACGGTGATCCTGCCGGCGAGGATCCCGTCGGTGATCTGCCGCATGGCGTCCGGGTCCGCGTCGAAGCCGCCGGTCGCGCGCACGCCGCCGGGCGGGTTGGGGCCGGCGGCGATGGTGGAGATCCGCTCGGGCGGCACACCGAGCGCGAGCGCGGCCTCGGCGGTTTCGGTGCCGAACAGGTCGGTTGCCGCGGTCACCCCACCGGGAACCAGGGACCGCACCCGGTCCGCGAGTCCGGGGCCGTATGCCACGGGCTCGGCGTCGAGCTTCCGCAGGAACTCGAACGTGCTCTCCGAAGCGGTCCCGATCACCCGGGCGCCCGCGAGCGTCGCGAGCTGTACGGCGAACACGCCGACGCCGCCCGCGGCACCGCCGATCAGCACGGTGTCGCCGGACCGCGGGTCGATCGCCGCCAGGGCAGCGGCGGCGGACAGGCCGGCGACCGGAAGCGTGGCCGCCACCTCGGCGCTGATGCCCTCCGGTGTGTGCCAGAGCGCGTCGGGCGTCTCGGTAACTGCCTTGACCACCACGAAGTCAGCGGCGGCTCTGCCCAGCGCGCCGCCGTGGACGCGGTCGCCCACAGAGAAACCCGCGACACCGGCGCCCACCTCGTCCACAACGCCGGCGAAGTCGTAACCGAAGCCGGCCGGCACGGTGATGCCGAACCGCTGGGCCGCCTCGGGCCGCGCGGCGATGGCCCAGTCCATGGGGTTCAGGCCCGCGGCCGCGACGCGGACGCGGACCTCGCCCGGCCCGGCGTGCGGCTCCGGAACTTCCCGCAACTCCAGTACCTCGGGACCGCCGAACGTCTCATAGATGACAGCGCGGTTCATGGGAGCCTCCATAGGAGTGATGAGACTTGGTCCCATCACCATACACCGAGTGACGGGACCAAGTCCCGTACCCTGTTCCCGTGGCCCGCTGGCAACCCAACGCACGAGAGCGACTCGTGGTCGCCGCACTCGAACTGTTCGAGGAGCGGGGCTACGAGAACACGACGGTGATCGAGATCGCGGAGCGTGCCGGGCTCACGAAGAGCACCTTCTTCCGCCACTTCCCGGACAAGCGGGAAGTGCTCTTCGGCGGCGACACGATGACCGCGCTGCTCGTCAGAGGGATCGCCGCCGCGCCGGCCACGGCCGGTCCGCTCGAAGCGGTGGCCCACGCCCTGGACACGATCGGCAGGGAAGCCTTCCCACCCGCTCGCCGCGAGTTCAGCGCCAGGCGGCGGGCAGTGCTCGACGCCAACCCCGAACTGCGGGAACGCGAGGCACTGAAGGCCCTCGGCCTCACCGCGACGATGACCGACGCCCTTGAGCACCGCGGCGTTCCCGCCCTCACCGCGTCCGTGGCGGCGGAGCTGGGCGCACTCGCCTGGAAGATCGCCTACACCCGCTGGAGCGACCCGGCCAACGACGACGACTTCGGCGACCTCGCGCGGCGCACACTCGGCGAGGTGCGTGCGGCCAGTGCACTGGTGCTCACGGCCACATCAGCCGGATAACAACCATTCAACACGGCCGCCTCCCGGCCATAGGATCCCGGGAGTGCGCGACTTCGAGGTCGGTAAAGACGGACTTGCCGTGATCGTCGTCGGTGTCGACGGGACGCCGCGCGCACTGCATGCCGCCGCCTGGGCGAGTGGGTTGGCCAGACGCGAGCGCGCGCGGCTCGTCTTCGTGTACGTGGAGCCGATCGTCGGTCCCGCGTACTGGTCCCCGTTCGGCATGGCGACCGCCGCGGAGACCGCGAGTGAACTGGTCAACGAGCTGCGCCGGACGGTCGCCGACTACCTCGGCACCATCGGCGTGCGCTGGGAGCTGGTCCACCACCGCGGCGATCCGGCGCACGGCCTGGAGAAGGTGGCCGAGGAGCTCCACGCGGACTGCATCGTCGTCGGGCGGGGCGGGAGCGTGGCCAAGTTCCTGATCAGCGATGCACGCCGGCCCGTCGTGGTGGTTCCCTAGACGGGTGCCGACCTTCGAGGAGATCACCCGACAGCCCGACCGCGACCCCGACGAGAACCCCTGGGTGATCGGAGCACCGCCACCCGAGCACATCGCGATCGTGCCGTACGACCCACGATGGCCGGACCGCTACCGCACTCTCGCCGACCAGCTCCGCGGCGCGCTCGGCGACGCGGTGCTCGATCTGGAGCACGTGGGGTCCACGTCCGTGCCCGGCCTGGCCGCGAAGGACGTCATCGACATCAACCTCACCGTCGCCGACCCACGCGACGAGAGCGCCTACATCCCGGCGCTGGAGAAGATCGGCTACGTCCACACCGTCCGGGAGCCGTCCTTCCACGAGCACCGCTGCCTGCGCCTGACCACCCCGAGGGCGAACCTGCACGTGTTCGGCCCGGACTGCCCGGAAACCATCCGGGTCCGCATGTTCCGCGACTGGCTGCGCACCCACCCCGAGGACCGGAAACGCTACGAGGACGCGAAACGAGCCGCGGTTCCCGGTGGTGGCCACGTGATGGACTACAACGCGCGCAAGGAGCACATGATCCACGACATCTACGCCCGCCTCTTCCGCGCGGCCGGCATGCTGTGACCATGGAGGACTACCGCGACGCCGACCTGTCCAACCAGAAATGGGAGGACCGCCACTTCGAGAACGCCGACTTCACCGACGCGGACCTGCGCGGCCTCGTCACGAAGGGCTGCACGTTCGACCACTGCGACTTCACGCGCGTGGACCTCGGCGAGTCCAGGCACACGGCGTCGGCGTTCCGGTCGTGCACGTTCGAGCGCACGAACCTCATGCACTCGGAGTTCCGCGGCTGCAGCCTCCTCGGCGCCACCTTCCACGAGTGCCGGTTCCGGCCGTGGCAGGTCACCGACACCGACCTCACTCTCGCGAGCCTCGGCGGCGCCAACCTCCGCGCGATCACGCTGGCCGGCCTGCGCCTCCGCGAGGCCAACCTGACGGGCGCCGACCTCCGCGACTGCGACCTCTCCGGCACCGACCTGACCGGCGCACGTCTCATGGAGGCCAAGCTGTCCGGCGCCGACCTCCGTGGCGCCCGCATGGACGCCAACGGCCTCCGCCAGGCGACCCTGACCGGCGCGAAGGTCGACATCGACATGGCCATCGCCTTCGCCGCCGCCCACGGCCTACAGGTAGGTGAATGAGTCGCGTGGTCAGGCCGGCGGCCGCTCCCGATCGTTGATCTCCACCAGCGCGCCCTGCGCGACCATGTCGTTGATCGAGTCCGGCAGGAGGAAGGCCGTGCCGCCGCCGGGCTGGTCGAACCACGGGATCGCGGCCCCGGTCAACGCCTGCATCGGATGACGGACGCGGTAGACGTGGTAGGGCCGGTCGATCCACTCCGGCACCAACGACCGCTCGGCGAACGGCGTGCCCGCCGCGTACACGAGGTTCCCGTCGTCATCCCCGAACCGGTCGATCTCCACGCCCGGCTCCAACTCGATGACCCGCTTGCCGCGGAACAACGTCAACGGCGGCTCCCCGGGCAACGGCACGATCGGCCACTCCGACCCGGGCGGCGCGGCCGCGGACCCATTGGTGGGCCGAGCCGCGAGGACGGTCGCCTGATCCCCGCCACGCGCCGGCAACTCAACCCCGCGTGGCGGCGAGTCGAGGCCGCGCCCGGACGAGTCACGGCTGGGGTCAAGCCCTCGCCCGGCGGGGTCGTGCCCACGCCCCGGGGCGTCGGCGCCGTGGCCGGCGGAATCGAACCCGTGGTTGGCGGGGTCGAAACCGCGCCCGGGGTCGAGGCCGCGTCCGGAGTCAGGCCCATGACCGGAGTCGAGCCCATGACCGGCGGGGTCAAGTCCGCGCCCTGGGGCGTCGGCGCCGTGCCCGGCTGAGTCGAATCCGTGGTTGGTGGAGTCGAAACCGCGCCCGGGGTCGAGGCCGCGTCCGGAGTCAGGCCCATGACCGGAGTCGAGCCCATGACCGGCGGGGTCAAGTCCGCGCCCTGGGGCGTCGGCGCCGCGGCCGGCTGAGTCGAATCCGTGGTTGGTGGAGTCGAGTCCGTGTCCTGGGGTGTCGGTTCCGCGGCCGGCTGGGTCGAGGCCACGCCCGGCTGAGTCGAACCCATGCCCGGTGGAGTCGAATCCGTGGTTGGCGGGGTCGAGGCCGCGGCCTGGGGTGTCGGCTCCGTGGTTGGCGGAGTCGAGCCCGCGCCCGGAGTCGAGCCCGCGCCTCGGGGAGTCGAACCCGTGGTTGGCGGAGTCCAGTCCGCGGCCGGCGGAGTCGCCGCCCCGCCCAGCGGATTCGAGGCCCGAAGCATCCCCTCGGCCGGGGTCGAACCCTCGGCCGGGCGAGTCCTCTCCTCGGCCGGAGTCGAATCCATGCGCGGGAGAGCCGTCCGCTCGGCCGTTCTGGTCGAACCCTCGGCCCGAGGAGTCGAACCCGCGTCCAGGGGTGTCGAGTCCGCGGCCTGCCGAGTCGTCGCCCCGGCCGGGCGGGGCGAATCCACGTCCGGGGGTGTCCAGCCCGTGCCCGGGGGAGCCGGCGCGACCCGGGGGTTCGAATCCCCGGTCGGCGGGGTCGAGCCCGTGGCTGGGGGAGTCTCCGTGGTCGGAGCCGAATCCCCGGCCTCCTGGGTCGCCCCCGCGTCCGGCGGGGTCGAGCCCGTGGTTCGGCGAGCCACCGTGGTCGGAGTCGAATCCTCGGCCTGCTGGGTCGAATCCGCGTCCAGGGGTGTCCAGCCCGTGGGAGCCGCCCCGGCCCGGTGGTTCGAACCCGCGGTCGGCGGAGTCGAGCCCATGGCTTGGGGAATCGCCTCGACCGGAGTCAAAACCTTGGCCAGGGGTTTCCAGTCCGTGGGCCGGGGAGCCGTGCCCGGGTGCGCCGAACCCGCCGCCTGAGTCGAAGCCGCGGTCGGGTGTGTCGAAGCCGTGTGCCGGTGCGTCCATCCCACGCGCCGACGTGTCCAGGCCGTCCACGCTCGGCGGCTCCATGGCCATGGTCGGCGCGGGGCGGGGCGGCGTGCCCGGCGGCGGTCCGAAACCCCTGCCCGGCGAGTCCGTGTACCCCGGCGTGCCGGGCGGCGGCTTCACCGGCCCCGCCGGACGCCCGAACTCCGGACCCCCGTCGAACGCCTCGATTGGGGCGGACATGGGCTCGAAGCCGTGGTCGTCCGACGGCGACGCTGGCGGCAGTTCCGGGTTCTTCGGCCCGGCCGCCCACCGGTCGGTGTCCAGCAGCAGCTTGCCCAGCAGGAACGCCGACGCGTCCGCGACGTCCTCGAACATCGCGGGGGCGACCCAGTCCCGGTCGTGCCAGCCGACTCGCCAGCCCTCGTCCGTCTGCTCCATGACCCAACCGCGCCCGGCCGGCGGGCCGATCCGGTACGCGGTCTCCGGCACGTCCAGATCGTCCAGCCGCGCCCGCAGCTGGTCGATCTGCTGCGCCGGCGGCCCCTGCGACGGCAGCGCGGCCCGCGGCGGCGCCGACGACGGCACAGGCACCGGCGACGGCACAGGCGGCGGCGCGGGCACGGGCATGGCACGCGTCGGCGCGGGAGCGGGCGGGCCCGGGCGCGGACCAGGCCCGGGCGGCGGCGGTCCGAGGAACAACTGCGCCGCCGAGCGGGTCTGCTCGTCGACCGGCACCAGCTTGAACCGCATCCGCCGGATGTGCTCGATGAGGTCCGTCTCCGGGGAGATGTCGTGCTCACGCAGGTAGTAGTTCACCGCGGCCGGCCAGATCCACGTGCCGTCCGTGTGGAACGCGACCGGCACCGACTTCTGCCCGTTCGGGTCCAGCAGGTCCACGTCGTACCCGCGGGCGGGCCCGACGAGCGGCGCGCCGTCCAGGTAGTCCAGCAGCTCCGGAATGTCCATCTCGTCCACCGGCGGCCGGTTCACCGACGGGCGCCCGTCCTCGCCGGGGCCGTCGAAGATCCGGGCGACCCGGAACCGCGGCGTCGGCGGGCCGGCCGAGGGACCACCAGGACCAGGGCCGGGTGGAAGCGGGGGCGCGGACGCGAGCCGGCGGCGCAGCCACTCCGGCACGTTCTCGTCCGTGCGCGGGAACATCCGCATGTCGTCCGGGTAGGCCTGGGGCGGCGGTGGGGCGTCCCAGACCGGCTCTTCGCGGTCGTACTCCAGGTTGTAGCTCGACGGGTGGTCCAGGCGATACCGTGCGTTGAACCAGGTGCCGCGTCCCTCCCGGTACATCCCGGCACGCAGCCGCGCGAACAAGCCTCTCAGGTCGGCCGGCATCTCCCACGGCTCCGCCGAGCCGTCGGTGAAGGTGACCTGGCCGGTCGACTCGGCGTACCGGCCGACAGCGCGATAGTCGACCGTGAGCTGCTCCCAGTCCTCGGGAGCGACGCGCAGCATCGCCAGCCCGATCTGCTTGACCAGGGCGTCCTGCTCAGTCGGGGTTAGCTGGGTCGGTTGTGCCACGGTGACATCTTCCCTTGTCCTTCGGTCGGCGTCACAGCCTGCTTCTCTACCTGGCCCTCCTGGGCGCCGCAAGGTCGTGTGAGCGAGGATGACCAGGCGTGAGCACCGCCGTCTCAGCACATCATCCGCCCACCCGGCTCCGCGTGGCGGGGTCAGCCCTGGCCGCGCTGGGTGGCGTCGCGCTCGCCGTGCAGGGCCGGATCAACGGCCAGCTCGGTCACCAGCTGCATGACGGCCTCTTCGCCGCGTTGGTCTCCTTCTCGGTCGGGTCCGTGCTGCTTCTTGCCGCGGCACCGATCTTGCCAAACGCTCGCGCCGGTTTCGGCCGTTTGCGGAAAGCACTCCGTGACCAGGCATTACGCCCCTGGCAGATGCTCGGCGGCGCGTCCGGTGCGTTCCTCGTCACCACCCAGGGAGTCACGGTCTCGTTCCTCGGCGTGGCCGTGTTCACGGTCGCCGTCGTGGCTGGTCAGATCGTCTGCAGCTTGCCCGTCGACCGTGCCGGGCTGGGGCCTGGCGGCCCTCAGCCCATCACACTCCCCAGAGCAGCCGGTGCGTTACTTGCTGTCATCGCGGTGATCATCTCGGTCTCCGACCACGGTGCCGTCACTGCTTCGGGTGGACTTTGGTGGGCCGTTCTACCGGCGGTAGCCGGCTGCGGCCTCGCCTGGCAGGGCGCCATGAACGGCCGGGTGCGCGCCGCGGCCGACGACGTGGTCGTCCCCACGGTGGTGAACTTCCTGGTCGGCACGGCTGCGTTGCTCGTCGCCGCGGTCGTGGACGTGATCATCCGCGGCTGGCCCGCGGGACCACCCGGTCAGTGGTGGCTCTACATCGGCGGAGCACTGGGTATCTGCGCGATCATGACCGCCGTGGCAGCCGTCCGGGTGACGGGCGTGCTGCTGCTCGGGATGTCCTCGGTCGCGGGCCAGCTCATCGGCGCGGTGCTGCTGGACGTGTTCGTGCCGGCGGCCGGCGGCCTGTCGGTCACCACCCTGATCGGCATCGCCCTGACGATGGTCGCCGTCGGCATCGCCGCCATCCGTGTCGGTGGGCGATGAGAGGATGGGTGCCGTGACCGCGACGATCCTGGACGGCAAGGCCACCCGAGCCGCGATTTTCGACGACCTGCGCCTGCGCGTGCAGGCGCTGGCCGCGCGCGGCGTCGTGCCCGGACTGGGCACGATCCTGGTCGGCGACGACCCCGGCTCGCACTCGTACGTCCGCGGCAAGCACAACGCGTGCGCCAAGGTCGGCATCAACTCCATCCGGCGGGACCTGCCGGCCGACATCACCCAGGCCGAGCTGCACCGGGTCATCGACGAGCTGAACTCCGACCCCGCCTGCACGGGCTACCTCATCCAGCTGCCGCTGCCCGGCCACCTCGACGCGGGCACCGCGCTGGAGCGAGTCGCCCCGGCCAAGGACTCGGACGGCCTGCACCCCACGAACCTCGGCCGCCTGGTCCTCGGCGAGACGGGCCCTCTGCCGTGCACCCCCCTGGGCATCGTCGAGCTGCTGCGCCGCTACGACGTGCCGATCGCCGGCGCCAACGTCACGATCGTCGGCCGCGGCGTGACGGTCGGCCGCCCGCTCGGCCTCCTGCTGACCCGCCGCTCCGAGAACGCGACTGTGACGTTGTGCCACACCGGCACCAAGGACCTGGCCGCCGAGGTCCGCCGAGCCGACATCGTCGTCGCGGCCGCCGGCAACCCGGCCCTGATCACCCCCGACATGGTCAAGCCAGGCGCGGCTGTCCTTGACGTGGGCATCACCCGCACCGACGACGGCCTGGTCGGCGACGTCCACCCGGACGTCCGCGAGGTGGCGGGCTGGCTGGCCCCGATGCCCGGCGGCGTGGGGCCCATGACGGTGGCGATGCTGCTGACGAACACGGTCGCGGCGGCGGAGCGGGCGGCGGCATGACGACGCCTCACGGTCGCAAGCACCCGGTGCTGGCGCACCTACCGTTCGCGATGGTGCTGGCGGTGGTGGCGTTCGGCCTGTTCCGGATCGTGCTGTACCACTGGCGGCAGGGGACTGTGTTGATTGGCGTGGCCCTGTTCCTGGCCGCGGCCCTGCGGGCGTTGCTGCGGGACGACCAGGCCGGCCTGATCATGATCCGCAGCAGGGGCGTGGATGTGCTGACCTACTCGGGGTTCGGCGCCTGCATGATCTTCGTAGCCATGACGATCGAAGGCGGCCCACTGGGCAACTGAGGGAAGGTCAGAACGGGCCCACCCGGATCCTTCGAGTCCCGCACAGCGATCGCGGCACCAAGATGGGCCAGCTCAACACAGTTCTCGTTCCCGGTGAAGCTGCTCTTCTTCCAGATCACGTTCACTCCAAGGTTGCGGCCATCTCGGCCACAAACCTTACTGAGTCCTCCTCGCTGATAGCCAGGTCAAGCAACTCGACAACGGCCTGGTCATAGGCGGCGGTATCGCTGTGGGCCTCCAGGAAGAGACTCGAGGTCTGGTTCTCGAGGAACACCACACTCGGCCGGTCCTGGAAGCGCATCCGAAGGAAGCTGCCGAGGAGCCCGGGATGCCCGCCGACCAAGGTCGGCACAATCCGCAGGGTCACGTTGTCGCGTTGCGCCACCTCGACGAGGTAGCGGAGCTGATCACGCAGGATCTCTCGGCCGCCGATCGGGCAGCGCAAGGCAGGTTCGCCTACAAGCGCCACCAGTGGCGGGGCGTCGTACCTGCGCAGCACTGCCTGGCGATGAATTCGCCCCACCACTCGCTCATCGATAGCTTCCTGGTCAGTGAGCATGAGCAGTTTGGCGATGCATGCCTGGGCGTAGGGCATCGTCTGCAACAACCCTGGAATCGTCAGTGGTTCGAAGCTCACCAGGCTGGTTGCCCTTGATTCGAGGAGCTTCAGGGTGGCGAATCTGGACTCGGTGGAGCCTTCGCGTTGCCAGAGGCCGGGTTGGCCGGCCTTCTTGGCCAGGGCGAGGAGATCGAGGCGTTGCTCACCCGTCACGCCGTAGATGACCAGGAGCGCGGCGACGTCCTCCGGGTTGGGCACCCGCCTCCCGTTCTCTATCCGCGACAGGTACGACTCGCTGATCCCGATCCGGGAGACGACCTCCGTCAGCGTCAACCCGCAGGCCTCGCGCAAACGGCGCAGCTCCTCGCCGAGCACCTCGATCCGAACAGTGGAATCCGGCCGCTGCAACATCATGGTCATACTCGATCTCCCTCGCGTGATCCGAGCCCTATCATCGCGCGTTGACCAGCCAAAACCAGCCGTCCGGCACCCGTGCGGGGCAAGTCCACCCGAAGGGCTGCCGCCTTGCCCCCATGGCAAATCCGCCAGAATGCACGGAATGGGAGAGTGGGTCGTCGTACGCCGGTTCGCGCCCTGGCGTCGGGTGCTCCGGCTGTTCGCCTGGGCCAGGGGGCGCTACCGGCAGTGGCCGTCCAACAAGCAGTCGAGCCTCGACGCCGAAGGGGAACTCGTCGCCTTCGTCTTCAAGCTGCTGCTCGCCGTGGTCCTCCTCCCGCTGACCCTCGTCGAGCTGCTGGCCTGGGCCGTCGCCGGGGGCGTGCTGGCCGCGCTGCGGTCCACCGGCAAGGCTCGTTACCGCGTCGACGTCCTCGGCTACAAGGGCGAACTGCTGTACTCGGAGACCATCCTCCTGGGAAACAGCGGGCTCGTCGACACCATCAACACCGAGCGGCGAGAGAACGCGCACGCGTTCCGGCCGGACTGGCTCCCCGAGGACGTGGAGGTCCGCAAGCACCGCAGCCTGTGGCAGGCCAGCAGTGAGTGGGTGTAACCCAGGCCGCAGTGACTCGCTGCTCACAAGCGACCCCACCGCCGCCGACCCTGCTTGATAGCCTCCTGGCACCGAATTCTCTTCTCAGTCGGGAGGCTCTTCCCCGTGGCAAGCAAGGCTGCCGTCAAGGTCACCGTCACCGGTGCCGCCGGCCAGATCGGTTACGCACTGCTCTTCCGCATCGCTTCCGGGCAGCTGCTCGGGCCCGACACGCCCGTCCGGCTGTCGCTGCTGGAGATCCCCCCGGCGCTGAAGGCCGCCGAGGGCACCGCCATGGAGCTCGACGACTGCGCCTTCCCACTGCTCGCCGGCATCGACATCACCGACGACCCGAAGCGTGCCTTCGACGGCGTCAACGTCGCCCTCCTCGTCGGCGCCCGGCCCCGCACCAAGGGCATGGAGCGCGGTGACCTCCTCGAGGCCAACGGCGGCATCTTCAAACCACAGGGTGAGGCCATCAACGCCGGCGCCGCCGACGACGTCAAGGTCCTCGTGGTCGGCAACCCCGCCAACACGAACGCCCTGATCGCGAAGGCCCACGCGCCGGACGTGCCGGCCGACCGGTTCACCGCCATGACCCGCCTCGACCACAACCGGGCGCTGTCGCAGCTGGCGCGGAAACTCGGCATCTCCGTGACCGACATCTCGAAGATGACCATCTGGGGCAACCACTCCGCCACCCAGTACCCGGACCTCTTCCACGCCGAGGTCAACGGCGAGTCGGCCGCGAAGGCCGTGAACGACGACGAGTGGCTGAAGAACACCTTCATCCCGACCGTCGCGAAGCGGGGCGCCGCGATCATCGAGGCCCGGGGCGCGTCGAGCGCCGCCTCCGCCGCGAACGCCGCCATCGACCACGTCCACGACTGGGTCCACGGCACCGACTGGACCTCGATGGCGGTCGTCTCCGACGGCTCCTACGGCGTGCCCGAGGGCCTGATCTCGTCGTTCCCCGTCCGCACGTCCGGCGGCGGGTGGGAGATCATCCAGGGTCTGGAGATCGACGACTTCTCCCGCGAGCGCATCGACGCCTCGGTCGCCGAGCTGGCCGAGGAGCGCGACGCAGTCAAGGGTCTCGGTCTTATCTAAAACCGCAGGTCAGGCGTTACCTGTGTGGTGCCCGTCATACCTGATGGCGTGAACCTGCGGCCTCAGTCGTCAGTTCTGGCCCCCTCCCGCATCTCACCCTCGACCGACCCAGTCGAGAGACCGAGGAGGGGGCCAGAGATGACCACCGAAGCTATTCACGCTGAGCTCGTCGCGTTGTATGACGGCGCCACGCCCGTCCGTTCCCGCTGGTCCTACCGCGCTGACCAGCCCTTCACCGTCACGGCGGCGTTCCAGACGGAGCGGGACCGCTGGGTCGAGTGGGTGTTCTCCCGCGAACTGCTCGTCGAGGGCCTGGACGACTCCGCCGGCGTCGGCGACGTCCGCTTCCGCCCGATCGAGGAGCGCGGGCTGCACATGCTCGTCGTCGAGATCGAGTCGCCGGAGGGCTACGCCCTGCTGGAGCTGGACCACGAGGCCGTCGCCGAGTTCCTCGACGCGACCGAGGAGATGGTCCCGCTCGGCAGCGAGGGCGAGCACTTCGACGTCGACGGGCTGATCGCCGAGCTCACCAAGGTCTGACCGGGCGCGGTCGAGCCCAGTAGGCGGCGTGCGGGGCAGTGCGCCGCCTACTGTGTTTCCTCCTTCTCGACCACGCAGTCGGGCCCGGGGAACACGAGCCCTTCGTGCCCGTCCGGGTAGCGGACCAGGTACGGCGGCCCACCGTTCTCCCCGCGTACCTCGATGATCTCGGCCAACTGGTCGGGGTTACCCACGATGCGACCGTGGACGTGAAGGCGGTCGCCGACTGTCGCCTGCATAATGCAAATCCCTCCCAACGCACCCAGGGTAGGTCCGGATTGCCGGACTTATTTTAGTCTGTTGGGGTGATCTCGCAGGTTCTGGCGCGTGTAGACGGAGTGTGCGGCGAGCTGGTGCTGCGCCGAGCCGGCCCGCACCACGAGATCATCGCGAACGGCGTCTTCCTGATGGACACCCGCAACGGCGAGTCCGAGCGCCTGATGGTCCGTGCGGCCGCCGACCGCATGCCCCTCGGGCGCCTGCTGGTCGGCGGCCTGGGCGTCGGCTTCTCGCTGCGGGAGGCCCTGACCCACCCGTCCGTCGACGAGGTCGTGGTCGTGGAACGCGAGCGCGCGGTGATCGAGTGGAACTCGATCTACCTGGGGAACGCCGGGTTGCTGGCCGACCCCCGCGTCCACGTGGCCCGCGAGGACCTGCTCACGTGGCTCCCCGGCGCCGGCCGGTTCTCCGCCCTGTGCCTGGACATCGACAACGGTCCGGAGTGGACGGTCGACGAGGGCAACGCGGCGCTGTACGGCCCGGCCGGCCTGGACATGATCGCCGACGCCCTCGTCCCGGGCGGTGTGCTGGCGGTGTGGAGCGCCGGCACGGCCCCGGCGTTCGTCGCCGCGCTGACCGAACACTTCGGCCCGGTCGACACCCTCGAGATCCCCGTCCCCCGGGGCGAGCCCGACCTGGTGTTCCTGGTTCAGTCGTCAAGGAGCACGCCGGACCAGGTCTCGGGCCTCCCAAGGTGAAATCAGTACACCGATTGGGTGACTTTCAGTTGTCCTGAAACGGAAAGCCCAAGGTCACGCATGGCGTCGCAACCTGCGCAAGTGCAGATGCACGGGCGGTATGAAGCCGTTCCGCAAGATCCAACGCCGCGTTTACCGGTGTGAGGCACGTCGCTACGCTCAATCGCGTCCGCGGGAGTTTCTCGGGTAGCGAGGTTTGCGATGGCCACGATCGCGTCAAAGTACGACGCGCCCAGCAAGGTGCCTGTTGGCGTCGACCCGAACAGGGCGAGCATCGCCCGGGTCTACGACGCGTTCCTGGGGGGCAAGGACAACTACGCGATCGACCGCGAGGTGTTCCACCGCGTCCAGAAGGTCGCGCCCGAGGCGCAGGACCTGGCGTGGTCGAACCGGAACTTCCTGATCCGCGCCGTGCGGTTCCTCACCGACCAGGGCGGCATCCGGCAGTTCCTCGACTGCGGTTCCGGCCTGCCGACGGCGGAGAACACCCACCAGGTCGCGCAACGCATCGCCCCGGAGGCCAAGGTCGTCTACGTCGACAACGACCCGGTGGTCATCGCACACGGCAACGCGCTGCTGGAGGAGAACGACTTCACCCACTTCGTGTCGGCCGACATCTTCCAGCCGCAGGACGTGCTGCAGCACCCCGAGGTGCGTAGGCACCTGGACTTCAGCGAGCCCATCGCGTTGCTGCAGGTGGGCACGCTGCACCACTACACGGCCGACAACGGCGGCGAGCTGATGCAGGAGTACGTCGACGAGCTGGCGCCGGGCAGCTTCGTCGCCATCTCGCACTTCCTGAACCCGGAGACACCGGAACACCAGGCGCTCGCCGAGCGGATGGAGGACGTGTTCATCCACAGCCCCATGGGTTCCGGGCGCTTCCGGACCAAGGCGGAGCTCATGAAGTTCATCCCGGGGCTCGAGATCATCCCACCCGGCCCCGGTCTCGAGCCGGACATCACGCTGTCGGACCTGTGGTGGCCGGACGGTCCGCGCCTGCGCCCGCTGAGCCAGGTCGAGGAGTGCAGCGCCGCGGTCGTGGGCCGCAAGCCGCTCAGTTGACCGTTCGGAACGCGGTTGTCGGGGCGGGACGGTAGCGTCCCGCCCGTGCCAACCTTTCTCGAACTGCAGGACGACGCCGCGCTGCTGTCGTTCGAACACCAGCTGCACCTCGCCGAGACGATCGGCGAACACGCCTGGGAGACCGACCTCGCCGAGCCGCGGTTCTCCTTCACCGGCGACCACCCGTTGACCTGCACGAGGGTGCACCTGCTCGGCAGCGCGGCCCCGGGCCCGAAGTCCTGGCTGTGGTCGTGGGCCAACCCGTTCGGCTACCGCGACGACCTGCTGGAGCTGGCCACGTTCGTCCGCGAGTTCGGCGAGCGGCACGACATCCCGGAGCTGTCGACCGCGGAGGTGCCGTTCGACGCGCTGCCGGGTGCCCCCACGGACCCGGCCCACGTCACCGCGCTGATGATGGAGGCCGCGAAGGCCGTCGCGCAGCGCTGGACCGGCTACCAGGGCCCGGTCGGCGGCGGCACGCGTGCCGGGTTCCTGATCGAGCACCCGGAGTTCGCCCTGCCGGCGCCGGAGGGGCCGCGGATCACCCGGGTGCTGCAGCAGAGCCTCGTCGACCTGCGCCTGTACGACCACCGCCGGGCGTTCCACGCGTACGCGAAGAACCGGGGGCTGGGGGTGCAGCACAACGGGCCGCAGATGTACCTGAGCGGCCCGGGCTTCTCGGTGTCGGTGCAGTTCAACCAGCAGAACCTGGTCACCGCGATGTCCGCCAACCTGGGCGGCAGCCAGCAGTGAGCGTGGACGCCGGGCTTCGGTGACGTGAAGGCTAGGCTTTCGCGGCCTTGGCGGCCGCCTTCATCTGCTTCTTGTACGCGCGGACCTCTTGCAGGCTGGCCTCGTCGGTGATGTCCGCGACCGACAGGTGCGTGCCCTTCCTGCCGAACTCGCCGGCCGCCTTCTGCCAGCCCTTCGCCGCCAGGCCGCGCTGCTTGCCAAGCAGGGCAAGGAAAATCCTGGCCTTCACGTCACCGAAGCCCGGCAGTGCCTTGAGCCGCTTGAGCACCTCGGCGCCCGACGGGTCGCCGGACGTCCACACCCCGGCCGCGTCGCCGCCGTACTCCTCGACCAGGCCCTGGCACAGCGTCTGGATCCGCTTGGCCATCGAGCCGGGGAAGCGGTGGATGGCCGGCGGCGTCGAGCACAGCGCGGCGAACTTCTCCGGGTCGTACTCGGCGATCGTGCGCGCGTCGAGCGAGCCGATGCGGTCAAGGATCTTGCGCGGGCCCATGAACGCGGTCTCGATCGTGATCTGCTGGTCCAGCAGCATGCCGATGAGCAGGGCCAGCGGCTCGCGGTCGAGCAGCTCGTTGGCCTCGGAGTCCGTGGTCAGCCAGATCGCCATGGCGCCATCATGGCACGCGCCGCCTACCTCGCCGAGAGTAGCCGCGTGCTCGCCAGTACGACCCGTGGCGCACAACGAATCGGGCTCCCGCGACGACGACAGCCCGGGGTCGGCGAATCGACCATATGGGGCATGACGACCACTATCGAGCGAAGTACCAGAAGGCTCGCGCCCACGACCCGTAAATGGCTGCTGCTCCTGCACATCGTCGTCTCGGTCGGGTGGCTGGGCCTCAACGTCGGCAACCTGACGCTCGCCATCACCGGCCTGACCACCGACGACCCCGCGACGCAGCACTTCGCGTTCGGCGCGATGTACCTGATCGGGGGACCGCTGCTGGTGCCGGTCAGCCTGCTGGCGTACGCGTCCGGGATCCTGCTCGGCTACTACAGCAGGTGGGGCGTGTTCCGGTACCGCTGGGTGCTGGTGAAGTTCACGCTGACCACGATCGCCGTCGTGCTGGTGCCGCTGTCGCTGCTGCCGGGCCTGCGTGAGCTGTCGGCGCTGATGACCACCACGCCCACGGGGACGTTGGCCGACCTCGGCCAGCTGGGCACGAGCATGCTGTCGGCGGGCATCGTGTCGACCGCCATGTACGTCACGTGTGCCGTGCTGTCGGTGCTCAAACCGTGGGGACGGACGCGCCGGTTGGGTTAGCGTGGCCGGGTGCTCCGACCTGACTACCCGATCAAGACCGACCGCCTCGTCCTCCGCCCGTTCACCGACGCCGACCTCGACGCCTTGTACGCCTACCAGCGGTTGCCCGAGGTGGCCCGCTACCTGATGTGGCCGGCCCGCGATCGTGAGCAGGTCGCGACCGCGCTGAAGTACCGGGTCGAGCACCCGACCCTCGAGAAGGAGGGGGACGTGCTGGTGCTGGCGGTCGAGCACCAGGAGACCGGGGCCCTGCTGGGGGACGTCAACCTGGCGTGGGTGTCCACGCAACACCGAACCGGCGAGTTCGGCTTCGTGTTCGACCCCCGCCACCACGGCAAGGGCTACGCCCGCGAGGCGGCGACGGAGATCCTGCGGCTGGGCTTCGAGCAGCTGGGCCTGCACCGGATCATCGGCCGCGCGGATGCCCGCAACGGCGCGTCGACGGGCCTGCTGACCAGGCTGGGCCTGCGCAAGGAAGCCCACTTCGTGAAGAACGAGCTCGTCAAGGGCGAATGGACCGACGAGGTCGTGTTCGCCATGCTGGCCGAGGAGTGGCAGGCACGTTCGTGAGGGCCGGCCTCCGGCCCCCGGTTCCACGCTACGGCAAGGCACCGACAGTCCCGGGCCTGTCCACAGCCGGCTGTCCACAACCCCCGGTTCGTCGGTGCCCCGTGGGACGATGGAACCGGGGGCCGGAGGCCAAACCCTGAGGCGGAAACCCGGGTTCGCCCCGATGGCACCGGCCCGGCCGGCCGCCAGGCTGTGGATCGTGCGAAACACCATTACCGCAGCGCTGTTGGCCGCCGCGATGTTCACCCTCGGCGCCGTGCCGGCCATCGCGGAGCCCGTCACCGCCGCCGAGACCCAACTGCCGCCGCTCGACCCGGCCAAGCTCACCGCGGCCATCGCGGGTCTGCCCAACGACGAGGCGAGCGGCGCGTTACTCCAGGTCCGCGGCACGCAGTGCTGGCAGGGCACCTCCGGCGTCGCCAACGTCCACACAGGACAGAGGGTCCCGGTCGACGGCAGATTCCGGATCGGCAGCATGACCAAGTCGTTCACCGCGACCGCCGCGCTTCAGCTGGTCGCCAGGGGCAGGCTCGACCTCCACCGCACCGTCCAGTCCTACGCCCCCGACCTCCTGCCGGAGTCCTACGACCCCATCACCATCGACCAACTACTCACCTACACCTCCGGCCTCCCCGGCCCGCGCATCGACCACAAGGACCCCACCTGGTTCCTCGCGCACCGGTTCGACACCTGGACGCCCCGGCAGCTGTTCGACCTCGCGTTCTACAAGAACGGCGAGGTGGTCCCGCCGCTGTTCCCGCCGGGCACCGAGCAGAAGTACGGCAACATCGACTACCTGGTCCTGGGCGCGGTCATCGAGGAGGTCACCGGCCGGCCGTACGGCGACGCGATCCGCGACGGCATCATCCGGCCGCTGCACCTGACCGCCACGACCGTGCCGGGCACCGACACGAAGATCCGCGGACCGCACGCCCGCGGCTACGAGGAGCAGAACGGGTCCTATGTGGACATCACGGAGGCCAACCCGACCTACCAGTGGGCCGCCGCCGAGATGATCTCCAACGCGCCCGACCTCGACCGCTTCCTCACCGCGCTCATGTCCGGCCGCCTGCTGCCGGCGAAGGAGACGGCGTTGCTGTTCGAGATCCCGGACGTGCCGCTGTACGAGGGCGGCGGCGCCCGCGCCTACCTCGGGCACGGCCTCGCCCGGCTGGCCGTGGCCGACGTCGTGTTCTGGGGCAAGACCGGCGACCGGCCCGGCTACAACAACGGCATGGCCGCGACCCGCGACCTCTCCCGGCGCATCGTCTTCTCGGTCAACACGCTGCACATGGGTGGCAGCTCGCAGCCGGTGGTGTCCCAGAAGATCATTGCCGCCGTGGCAGGCCTCACCTGAGCGGTACAACCCGTACGCGTGTACTGTTTGGGCGGGCAAAAGCAGACGAACGCGCGCGCAATGAGGACGCGAGAGGAGCATCCCGGCACATGGCCAAGATCAAGGTCCAGGGGACGGTCGTCGAGCTCGACGGCGACGAGATGACCCGCATCATCTGGCAGTTCATCAAGGACAAGCTGATCCACCCGTACCTGGACATCAACCTGGACTACTACGACCTGGGCATCGAGCACCGGGACGCGACCGACGACCAGGTCACGGTCGACGCGGCGAACGCCATCGCCAAGCACGGCGTCGGTGTGAAGTGCGCCACGATCACCCCGGACGAGGCGCGGGTCGAGGAGTTCGGCCTGAAGAAGATGTGGCGGAGCCCGAACGGCACGATCCGCAACATCCTCGGCGGCGTGATCTTCCGCGAGCCGATCGTCATCTCGAACATCCCGCGGCTCGTGCCGGGCTGGACCAAGCCGATCATCATCGGCCGTCACGCCCACGGCGACCAGTACAAGGCCACCGACTTCAAGGTGCCCGGCCCCGGCACGCTGACCGTCACCTACACCCCGGCCGACGGCGGCGAGCCGATGGAGTTCGAGGTCGCCCAGTACCCGGAGGGCGGCGGCGTCGCGGTCGCGATGTACAACTACCGCAAGTCCATCGAGGATTTCGCGCGGTCGTCGTTCCGCTACGGCCTGGAGCGCAAGTTCCCGGTGTACATGTCGACGAAGAACACGATTCTGAAGGCCTACGACGGCATGTTCAAGGACGTGTTCGCCGAGATCTTCGACGCGGAGTTCAAGGCCGACTTCGACGCCGCCGGCCTGACCTACGAGCACCGGCTCATCGACGACATGGTCGCGGCCGCGCTCAAGTGGGAGGGCGGCTACGTCTGGGCGTGCAAGAACTACGACGGTGACGTCCAGTCCGACACGGTCGCGCAGGGTTACGGCTCGCTCGGCCTGATGACGTCCGTGCTGATGACCCCGGACGGCAAGGTCGAGGCCGAGGCCGCCCACGGCACCGTGACCAGGCACTTCCGCCAGCACCAGCAGGGCAAGCCGACCTCGACGAACCCGATCGCGTCGATCTTCGCGTGGACCCGCGGCCTCGAGGCCCGCGGCAAGCAGGACGGCACGCCGGAGGTCGTCGGCTTCGCGGAGACGCTGGAGCGGGTCATCATCGAGACCGTCGAGAGCGGCAGGATGACCAAGGACCTGGCCCTGCTCATCGGCAAGGACCAGGAATGGCAGACCACCGAGGAGTTCCTCGCGACACTTGACGAGAACCTCCAGAAGAAGATGGCAGCTGCCTGATTGGATTTGTCAAATGCCGCGCCCCGCGATTGTGCGGGCGCGGCATTTCTTATTACGGAGCGTGTTGTCCGTAGCCCGCCCGCTGCTTCACGAGAGTGTTTTATGCCCAGACCCTTTCAATTCTCCAGGGGGCTGGGCTATACCTGTTGGGGATAGCGTCTTGTCGCTGCCTGAGGAGCGTCACCGGTGAAAGTGAAGTTGACCGGCAAGCGAACGGTGATCGCGGTCGCGCTGCTCGCGGGTGTCGGGATCCTGTACGTGCAGGGCAAAGAGGAGCGGCAGCAGCAGGGCCCGGCCTCCAGCGAGACCGTCGCCTGCCGCATCGCCTCGACCGAGGACGGCGTCCGCGTCCGCTCCGCCCCGGTCCTGGACCCCGCGAACGTCGTCGACGAACTGGCCAAGGCCGAGGAAGCCGACGCGACCAAGGAGATCCAGAACGGCTTCCGCAAACTGAGCGAGGGCCACTGGGTGTCGGTGGACTACATCCGCCCCCTCGACGCCACGAAGTGCTAGCTCGGCGTCACTCCAGGTCGATGACCAGGCCTTCGTCCGCGGCCAGGAGTTCCCCGCCGTAGTGCTCGGCCGCCTGCCGCAACGACACGCCCCGGTCGTTGCCCGGCCAGAAGTGCGTCAGGAGCAGCCGCCGGGCCTCTGCCTCCCGCGCCCAGTACCCGGCCTCCGCCGCGGACAGGACGTTCCGCGTCCCCTCCGGCTGCCGCTGGAGCGTCGCGTCCATGATGTAGAGGTCCGCCCGCCGCCCCAGCTCGGCAAGCGCCGGCGACGGCCCGGTGTCACCTGTGTAGGCGATGGTCCGGTGACGGGTCGTAGTCAGCCGCACGCCGACGTTCTGCACGTGGTGCGGCAGCTCCATCCCCAGCACCTCGAACGGCCCCACCTTGTGCGTCCCGGGCAGCTCGACCACGTCGAACAGCTCGGCCAACCGCGGCGACGGCTCCAGGGCGTCGACCAGGGACGCCACCCCCGGCGGGCACAGCAGGGGGATCCGGTCGAAGGAGCGCTCCCCGTAGTGCCGCACCCGGAGTAACCCGTTCAGGTCGACACAGTGGTCACTGTGCGCATGGGTGATCACCACGGCGTCGACGGCGCCGTTCGGGCAGTGGGCCAGCAGCCTCGGCAGCGTGCCGAAGCCCAGGTCGAGCACCACCCGGAAACCCGCGTGCTCCACCAGGAACCCCGCGCACGCCCGCCCGGGCTCCGGCCAGGCCGCACAGCTCCCGAGAACGGTGATCTTCACGACCGAGCAGCCTAGCCACCCCCGTCATGTGACAGGGTCGCCCGCGTGGACGAACCTTTGCTTGTCGAACGCCGCCCGCTGCCCGCGAGCATGTCCCGCGGCCGGCTCGGGCAGCAGTTGGCGTTCCTGATCGAGGTGGACCGGCTCAAGACCATCCTCCGCGCGTCGACGCTGGCCGCCGCGAACCGGCGCGAGAACGACGCCGAGCACTCCTGGCACCTGGCGCTGATGGTGCCAGTCCTCGCCGAGTACGCCGACGAACCCATCGACGTGGGACACACCATCAAGCTCGTCGTCGTGCACGATCTCGTCGAGATCTACGCCGGCGACACGCCGCTGTACGACGACACGCTCCGGACCAGCCAGGTCGAGCGGGAGCTCGAGGCCGCCGACCGCCTGTTCGGGCTCCTGCCGGCCGACCAGGCACGCGAGTTCCGCGCGCTCTGGGACGAGTTCGAGGCCCGCGTGACCCCCGAGGCCCGCTTCGCCAAGGCCATCGACCGGCTGGAACCCAACCTGCTCAACTGGATGGCCGCCGGCGGCACGTGGCTCACTCCGGGTGTCACGATCGACACCGTGCGCACCCGGACCGCCCACATCGGTGAGGCGTCCGCGAAGCTGGGCGAGGCCATGGCGTCGTTGATCGACGGCGCGGCCCGTAACGGGTGGGTTGCCGCTGGTCAGCAGCCGGTCACCAGACCCGAGTGATCGCCGGCACGGCCAGGGGGCTACTCTCCCGCCACATACCGATTGGGCTAACTCGCCAGCACGCACGGTAGGGTTCCCCGGTCTGTAGGCCCCCAAACGGGGGTAACCCGATGGTGACGAGCGCAGGAGGCGCACCAGTGCGCAACCGACTTGCCCTGGCATTTCGGCTGAGTGTGGTCTTTACCCTGGTGCCGGTCGCCCTGGTGACCGGAGCACTCGCGGCGAGCGCGAGCACGGCGGACGGCGTCGCCGCGTCCAACATGCAGTTTCCCATCGGCCCCGTCGGCGTGGCCGCGATCGTCGTCGGGCTGGGCGGGCTGGTGACCGGCCTGCTGCGGCACCGTCGCCGCGGGCTCACGGCGCCCCCGAAGCCACAGCCGGAGCCGGCGGTCACGGACAAGGCCGCTGCCTGACCCTGGACGACCGGGACACCAGTCGCCTCTGGGAGAATCGAACCCGTGACGGAAGCGCAAGAACGTCGCCCCCGCGTCCTGTCCGGGATCCAGCCGACGGCCGACTCGTTCCACCTCGGCAACTACCTCGGCGCGGTGCGCCAGTGGGTCGCCATGCAGGAAACGCACGACACGTTCTACTGCGTCGTCGACCTGCACGCGATCACCGTCGAGCACGACCCCAAGCTGCTCCGCAAGCGCACCAGGATCTCCGCCGCACAGCTGCTGGCACTGGGCATCGACCCGGAGCGCGCCACGCTGTTCGTGCAGAGCCACGTGCCCGAGCACGCGCAGCTCGGCTGGGTGATGCAGTGCCTCACCGGCTTCGGCGAGGCCAGCCGCATGACCCAGTTCAAGGACAAGTCGGCCAAGCAGGCGCAGGACCGCATCACGCTCGGCCTGTTCGGCTACCCGTCGCTGCAGGCCGCGGACATCCTCTGCTACCAGGCCAACCACGTGCCCGTCGGTGAGGACCAGCGCCAGCACCTCGAGCTGACCCGCGACCTCGCGCAGCGCTTCAACTCCCGTTTCGGCCGCACCTTCGTGCTGCCCGAGCCGTACATCCTCTCCGACGCGGCCAAGATCTACGACCTGCAGGACCCGGGCTCGAAGATGAGCAAGTCGTCGTCCTCGCCGGCCGGCATCGTCGACCTGCTGGACGACCCCAAGGTGTCCGCCAAGAAGATCCGCTCGGCCGTCACGGACAACGAGCGGGAGATCGTCTACGACCCCGAGCGCAAGGCGGGCGTGTCGAACCTCCTCGTGATCCTCTCCGCGTTCACCGACCGGACCGCGGCGCAGCTGCAGGAGGACTACGCGGGCAAGGGCTACGGCGACCTGAAGAAGGACGTCGCCGAGGCGCTCGTCGAGTTCGTGACGCCGGTGCGGGAGCGGGTGAAGTCCTACCTCGACGACACGGCCGAGCTGGACAAGGTGCTGGCGCGGGGCGCGGAGCGGGCGCGTGAGGTCGCCTCCCGGACGCTGGCGCGGGCGTATGACAGGTTGGGCTTCCTGTCACCCTCCTGAAGTGCGGGCGTGGCCTGGCACGGCTAACGTTTGTCTGTGGCGGCGGACAAAAAGGAATCGTTTCTGACGCGGCAGCGGCGTGCCCGGCCGTGGCTCGACCACCTCGTGCGGGCGGGTGAGGCGTACACCGAGCGTTACGGCAACCATTACGCCGCCGCGATCACGTATTTCAGCGTGCTATCGCTGTTCCCGTTGCTGATGATCGCGTTCGCGGTCGCCGGTTTCGTGCTGGCCGGCAATGACGCCCTGCTGACGGAAATGAAGAACGGCATTACCGAGGCCGTGCCCTCCGGATTGGGCAAGACCATCAACGAGGTGGTCGACGAGGCGATCGAATCGCGGGGCGCGGTCGGGATCATCGGTTTGCTGGCCGCTTTCTACTCCGGGCTCGGCTGGATGTCGAACCTGCGGGACGCCCTGACCGCGCAATGGGGTCTGGAGCACAAGCAGCGGCCCTTCCTGGCGACCACCGTCAAGGACCTGCTGGCGTTGTTCGGGCTCGGGCTCGCGATGGCCGTCTCGTTCGGACTCTCCGCCGCCGGCAGCGGGCTCGGCTCCTGGCTGCTCGGGCTCGTGGGCCTCGACGACGACGCCTGGGCGCTGTTCATGCTGCGGCTCGCGACCATCGTGCTGTCGCTGATCGCGAACTGGCTGGTGTTCCTGTGGGTGCTCTCGCGGCTGCCCCGGGAGAAGGTCAGCGCGAGGTCGGCGATCCGCGGCGCCGCCGCCGCGGCCGTCGGGTTCGAGGTGCTCAAACAGGTCTTCACGATCTACCTGGAGAGCGTGATGGACTCGCCGTCCGGACAGCTCTTCGGGCCGATCATCGGGTTGCTGCTCTTCGCCAACTTCGTGTCGCGGTTCCTGCTGTTCATCACCGCGTGGACGGCCACCGCACAGGAGAACGTCGTCGAGCCGCCGCCACCCCCACCGCCCGCGGTGATCCAGCCGCGCATGGTCGTGCGCGGGGGACCGACCGTGGGCGGCGCCGCGGGGCTGCTCGGGGTCGGGGCGCTCGTCGGTCTGCTGGTGGGACGCCGGAGGCGTTAGCTCGCGGCGCGGTTGGCCCGGGCGATGCGTGCCCGCCGGCGGCGGAACCACATCGCGACCGTGACCAGGACCCCGATGGCCGCCAGGATGACCAGCGGCAGGCCGACGTTGCCGAAGGCCGAGCGGTCCGGGTCCGCCGACGAGGCCTCGTCGGACGGCTTGCGGTCCGCCGTCTGGCTCACCGCGTCGTCCTTCTGCTGCTGGTTCGTGCCCTTCGGCTGGGCCTCGGGGGACTTGCTCACCAGCTCACCGACCCGCTTGGCCTTCGCGTCCGTCAGGGTGAAGCCGTAGTCCAGCAGCAGCGCGCCCTGGTGGGCGAGCGGCTTGGCGTCCTTCTCCCCACGCAGCAGCACCACCGCCAGCCGGTGGCCGTCGTGCGCCGCGGCGCCCACGTACGTGTGGCGGGCGTCGTCGGTGAAGCCGGTCTTGCCGCCGAGGAAGCCGTCGTACTCGCCCAGCAGCTGGTTGTCGTTGTTGACCTGGAAGCCCGCCCGGCCGCCGTAGCCGGGGAAGTCGATCTTCTGGGTCTTGGCGGCGTTCGCGAACTCCTCGTGCTTCATCGCGGCACGGAAGATCAGGCTCTGGTCGTACGCCGAGGTCGTCATCCCCGGACCGTCCAGGCCGGACGGGGTCGCGGCGCGGGTGTCCAGCGCGCCCAGCTCCTTGGCCAGCGCGTTCATCTTCTCGACCGCGACGTCCACGCCGCCCAGCGCGCGGGCCAGTGCGTGCGCCGCGTCGTTGCCGGAGCGCATGACGAGCACGTGCAGCAGCTGGTCGACCGTGTACTGGCCGCCCGGGCCGATGCCGACCTTGGTGCCCTCCTGGTTCGCGTCCTCCTGCGCGCCCTCGACCACCTGGTCCGGGCGCAGCTCGCGGATCACGACGATCGACAGCAGGACCTTGATCAGGGACGCCGGACGCTCACGCGCGTGGGGGTCCTTGGCGGCGAGCACGTCGCCGGAGTCGAGGTCGGAAATTATCCATGTGGCGGCCGTCACAGTGGGCGGCGCGGGGCTGCCCTCGGGCTGAATGACGCCACATTCACCCATCCGTGCTCCCCCGACTGGGTCCTCCGGTACGGGGAGTGGTTCGGGGCTCGGGCTGCCTGGTGGCGGCTCCTCCGAGGTGTCGACCGGCGGCGGCGGGACCTGGCGATCGGGGCAAGCTCCCTGCGTGGCGTCGTTTGGCTGCCCGAGGCGTGCGTTGCGTGCGGCAGCGGCGCCGGGGGCGGCGACGATTGCGGTGATGACCAGGGCGCACAGCGACAAGATGAAGGCCGGCACGAACCTGGTGGCTGCAAGGCGCACGGGGGCAGCCTAGGGCTTCTCAGTCATGTGGGAACGACGACCCTCTCGGATGCCCGAGAAAAGGGCTTTGCTAGCAAGCGCTCGCAAAGCCCCTTTCGGGTGAAACTCGATCAGGCCTTCGCCTTCTCGTCAGTCTTGTCGTCGATCTCCGCCTCGGCCGCGGCCCGCTTGACCGCGTCGACGCCGTTGATCACGCCGGCCTTGGTCTTGTAGCTCTCGCCGGTCGCCACGACCTCGCCGTTGCCGGCCTTCAGGCGGAACCGGAACTCGCCCTTCGCGTCCTCGTAGATCTCGAACTTCGCGGCCATGTGTCACTCCCAGAGGTTGTTCTGTTTGAGACGCCGCGACCCGGTGGGGACCGAAAGGGCGCGACGGCGCCGCAGTCTAAGGCCGCGAGTACCCCTTCGGGGGTTAGATTGAACAGGTGAACTCGCCGAGCACGGGGCAGCAGGTGAAGGTGTCCTCGCGGCAGCAGTCGCGGCTGCTCGCGTTGCTGCGGGACGAGGGGCCGATGTCCCGTGTTGCGCTGGGTGAGCGGCTCGACCTGCCCCGGGCCAAGCTGACCGGCGAGCTCACCCGGCTGATCGACACCGGGCTCGTGGAGATCGGCGGGCCGGCCGCGAGCCGCGGCGGGCGCCGGTCGACGCTCGTGCACCTGGCCGACGACCTGCGGTTCATCGCCGCCGACGTGGGCGCGACGTCGATCAACGTCGCGGTGACCGACGGCCGGTGCGAGGTGCTCGCCATCGAGAGCGAGGACTGTGAGGTCCGGCTCGGTCCGACGCCCGTGCTCGGCCGCGTCGTCGACCTCGCCGCCCGGGTGCTGGAGAAGGCGCCCGGCCGACTGATGGGCGCCGGCATCGGCCTGCCCGGTCCGGTGAGCTTCCGCGACGGCATGCCCGTCGCGCCGCCGATCATGCCCGGCTGGGACCGCTACCCCGTGCGTGACGAGCTGGCCGGCAAGTGGGACTGCCCGGTCACCGTCGACAACGATGTCAACGTGATGGCCCTCGGCGAGCGGCACGCGGGCGTCGCGCGTTCGCTCGACGACCTCATCTTCGTCAAGGTCGGCACCGGCATCGGCTGCGGCATCGTGCTCGGCGGCAAGGTGTACCGCGGGGTCGCGGGCACGGCCGGCGACATCGGCCACATCCGCCTCGACGACTACGGCCCCGCGTGCGCGTGCGGCGAGGTCGGCTGCCTCGAGGCGTACTTCGGTGGCGCGGCCCTGGCCCGCGACGCGCTGACCCTGGCACGTTCCGGCCGCTCGACGATGCTGGCCGAGAAGCTGACCGACCGGGGCAAGCTGTCCGCTCAGGACGTCGGCGAGGCGGCCACGGCCGGCGACTTCGCCGCCGCGAACCTGGTCCGCGAAGGCGGCCGCCGCCTGGGCCACGTGGTCGCGTCCCTGGTCAGCTTCCTGAACCCGGGCATGGTCGTGATCGGCGGCGGCGTCTCCCGCCTGGGCCACCCGCTCCTGGCCGAGGTCCGCAGCTCGGTCTACCGCCGCTCCCTGCCCCTGGCCACGGGCAACCTCCCGATAGTCCTGTCAGAACTGGGCGAAATAGCCGGCGTCACCGGCGCCGCATGGTCAGCAACCGACCGCGCCTTCGCCCCCATGAACTGACCCCCCGCGTGTCCAACGCGGCTGACCCGCGTGTCCAACGCGGCTAACCCGCGTGTCCAACCTTCCCGACCCGCGAGTTCAACAAACCCGACCAGGCCGGATCAGGCTCGTGTTCGGTTTTGTCGAACTCGCCGGTCCGCGTTGTTGGACACGCGGTTTCTGGGCGTTGGACACGCGGGGGGTGGGGGTGGACTTCGTGTGGGAGTGGCAGGACTTTTGATGGGTTGAAGCGAAAGTAGGGGTTAGATGTTGCGCCAATCGGACTATTGCGGACCTATGTCTCGCTGAGACAGTCTTCTTTGTGAGTTAGAGCACCGGTCTTCGATCGGGCACTCAACGAAGTGGGAGCGCCGGTGGGCCAGAGTCGCCCGGCAGACCAGGCGGGTCTGCGTCGAGGGAACCTCGCGCTGCTCGTGCGTACGTTCCGCGAGCACGGGGCGCTCTCGCGGGCGCAGCTCGCGGTGCGGTCCGGGCTCTCCAAGGCGACCGTCTCCAGCCTGGTCACCGACCTCGAGGCACGTGGGCTCGTGCACGACGCCGGGGTGTCCGCCGGCGGGCAGGGCAGGCCCGGCCAGCTGGTCGACCTCCGGCCGGACGCCGTGTGCGGGGTCGGCCTGGACGTCCACGTCGGGCACGTCGGCGCGCTCGTCACCGACCTCGGCGGCGAGGTGCTGTTCCGGCGGAAGAGCCTGATCGACGTGCCGACGGCGGGGCCGGAGCGGACGCTCGACGTGCTCGCCGAGCTCGCGAACGAGGCCATGGCCGGCCTGAAGAACGCCATCGGCGTCACCGTCTCCGTCCCCGGCCTGGTCGACACGCTCGCCGGCACGGTCCCGTTCTCCCCGCGGCTGCGCTGGCGCGACGTCGCGGTCGCCGACGGCCTCGCCGCGCGCACCGGCCTGCCGCTCGACCAGATCGTGGTCGACAACGACGCGAACCTCGGCGCGATGGCCGAGCTGGCGGACCTGGACGTCGCCGACCTCGTCTACCTGACCGGCGACTTCGGCATCGGCGGCGGCGTGGTCGCCGGCGGCCGGCTGATCCGGGGCGTCGGCGGCTTCGCGGGCGAGATCGGGCACATGGCCATGGACCCGCTCGGCCCGTACTGCTCGTGCGGCCGCCGCGGCTGCTGGGAGACCCAGGTCGGGCTGGGTGCGCTGCTGCACGCGTGCGCCGACCCCGACGACCCGATCCGCGACCCCGCACTCGATCTCGACCAGCGCATGCGCATGATCCGCTCCCGCGCGGAACAGCACGACCGGCGCACGCTCGACGCGTTGCACCAGATCGGCATCGCGCTGGGCCTCGGGGTCTCGTACCTGGTGAACCTGCTCAACCCGGCCGTGGTGGTGCTCGGCGGCTACTTCGCCGCGCTGCCCGAGTGGCTGGTCGAGCCGATCCGCAACCAGGTCGTGGCCCACGTCCTCGCACCCGGCGCGGGCGGCGCCAGGGTGGTCGGCTCGCGGCTCGGCTTCACCGCGGCCACCACCGGCGGCGCGTTGGCGTCGCTGCGCCGGGTGCTGGAGGACCCCACGGTCGTGCCGGTGATCACTGAAGAGGAGGCTCCCGCGTGAGTGAACCTACGGACGAAGTCCTCCTGACGATGTCCGGCATCGTCAAGACCTTCCCCGGCGTGCGTGCGCTGGACGGCGTCGACCTGGAGGTGCGGGCCGGCGAGGTGCACTGCCTGCTCGGCCAGAACGGCGCCGGCAAGTCCACTCTGATCAAGGTCCTGTCCGGCGCGCACCAGCCGGACGAGGGCCACATCATCTGGCGTGGCAGGCCGACCACCCTCAACTCCCCGGTCGCCGCACTGCGGATCGGCATCGCGACCATGTACCAGGAGCTGGACCTCGTCGACGGCCTCTCCGTGGCGGAGAACATCTTCCTCGGCCACGAGCCGGCGACGTTCGGCTTCTCGAACCGCCGGGCCGCCCGCAACCAGACCCGCGAGCTGATGCGCCGCCTCGGACACCCGGAGATCCCACCCGGCCGCGAGGTCGCCCTGCTGTCCGCCGCCGGCCAGCAGCTCGTGTCGATGGCCCGCGCGCTCGCCCACGACGCCCGGCTGATCATCATGGACGAGCCGACCGCCGCGCTCGCCGCCGACGAGGTGGACAACCTGTTCCGCGTCGTCGAGGACCTGACGAACGACGGGGTCGCGGTCGTCTACATCTCCCACCGGCTGGAGGAGATCCGCCGCATCGGCGACCGGGTCACGGTCCTCAAGGACGGCCGCACGGTCGCGACGAACCTGCCGGCCGACACCCCGACCGGGGACCTCGTGAACCTGATGTCCGGACGCATGGTGGAGACGGTCTTCCCGCTCCGCGAAGTATCCACAGTGGACGAGGGGAACGAGGTGCTGCGCGTCGAGGGCCTGTCGCGCAAGGGTGAGTTCGAGAACGTCAGCTTCTCCGTGCACGCCGGCGAGATCGTCGGCCTCGCCGGGCTCGTCGGCGCCGGCCGCAGCGAGGTGCTCGAAACCGTCTACGGGGCACGGAAGTCCGACGCCGGCTCGGTGTGGGTCAACGGGAAGCGCATGCGCCCCGGCAGCGTCACCTCGGCGGTCGCGGCCGGTGTCGGGCTCGCGCCGGAGGAGCGCAAGAGCCAGGGCCTGCTGCTCGACCAGTCCGTGGCGAACAACGTGACGCTCGCGAGCCTGCCGGAGTACAGCACGTTCGGCTTCACCGACCGGAGCAAGGAGCTGAAGGACTCCCGCGCCACGCTGGAACGGCTCGACATGCGCCCGGCCGACCCGCGGCGGCTCGTGCGCACGTTCTCCGGCGGCAACCAGCAGAAGGCCGTCGTCGCGCGGTGGCTCGTGCGGGACTGCAAGGTCCTGCTGTTGGACGAGCCGACCCGCGGTGTGGACGTCGGCGCGCGGGCCGAGCTGTACCGGCTGATCCACGAACTGGCCGCGGCCGGCGTGGCCGTCGTGCTCGTCTCCAGTGAGGTGCCCGAGGTGCTCGGCCTGTCCGACCGTGTGCTCGTCATGCGGGAGGGACGCCTGCTGACCGAGGCGGCGGCCAAGGATCTCACCGAAGCGTCCATCTTGGACATGGTGATGGAAGGTAGCGAGGTAGTGGTGTGAGTGACGTGACCGAGAAGTCCACTCTGGACGAAAGGCCGGCAGTGCAGACCGCGCCGGCCAAGAGCACATCCGGCCTGCGCATGGACATCCGGCTGACGATCCTCATCGGCGTGCTCGTCGCGCTGTGCGTCGTCGGCTACGCACTCAACCCCGCCTTCCTCGGCGAGACCAACATCTCCATCATGCTGCGCCTCGCCGCGGCCATCGGCGTGGTCTCCGTCGGTATGACGTTCGTCATCATCTCCGGCGGCATCGACCTGTCCGTCGGCTCGATGGTCGCGTTGTCGAGCGTGTGGATGACGACCTTGGCCACACAGGAGTACGGCCCATGGGTCATGGTGCTGTGCGCGCTGCTGGTGGGCCTCGGCGCGGGGCTCATCAACGGCGTGCTCATCGCGTACGGCAAGGTCGTCCCGTTCATCGCGACGCTCGCCATGTACGCCTCGGCCCGCGGTCTCGCCGAGCGCCTGTCCGAACGGCAGACGCAGGTCGTCCGCGAGCAGGGCTTCTCCGACTTCTTCCGCGGTGACCTCATCGGCATCCCGGTGCTGATCTGGATGCTCGCCGTCGTGTTCGCGGTCGGCTGGGTCCTGTTGAACCGCACCACCTTCGGCCGCCGCACGTTCGCCATCGGCGGCAACGCCGAGGCCGCACGCCTCGCCGGCATCAACGTCAAGCTGCACACCGCGATGGTGTACGGACTCGCCGGCCTGCTGTGCGGTGTCGCCGCGATCATGGTCGTCGCCCGCACCACATCGGGCGCCTCGACCAACGGCATGTTCTACGAGCTGGACGCCATCGCGGCGGTCGTCATCGGCGGCACGCTGCTGTCCGGCGGGCGCGGGACGCTGATCGGCACCCTCATCGGCGTGCTGATCTTCACCGTCGTGAACAGCATCTTCACCCAGAACAACCTCGAGACCGACATCCAGAACATCGCCAAGGGCGTGATCATCGTCGGCGCCGTGCTGCTGCAGACGCTGACCTCGCGCCGCGCCAAGACCTGACCCCCGCCACGAGAAACCCCGACCGACCTCAGTACAAGGGAGTACCCCAAATGGACCCGTCCCTGGCCCGCCGTCGATTCCTCCTCGGCGCCGGCGCACTCGGCGCGAGCGCGTTCGCCGTCGCCTGCACCTCCAACGAGTCCGGCGGTGACACGCCGCAGCAGGTGGCGCAGGGCGGCGAGGACAACGCCCAGCCCGGCAAGCAGGTCACCATCGGCTTCTCCGCACCGGCGGGTGACCACGGCTGGATCGCCGCGATCACCAAGAACGCCAAGGCGCAGGCCGACGCGTTCAAGGACGTGACGTTCAAGCCCACGGAGGGCACCAACGACGTCAACCAGCAGATCTCGCAGGTCGAGTCGCTGGTCAACGAGAACGTCGACGTGCTGGTGATCCTTCCCTTCGACGGCAAGGCGCTGACCGCCACCGCCCAGGAGGTGATGGACAAGGACATCCCGGTCATCAACCTGGACCGCATCTTCGACACCCCGACCGCGTACCGCACGTGGATCGGCGGCGACAACTACCGCATGGGTTACAACGCGGGGCTCTACATCGCCGAGCAGATGAAGGCGAAGAGCGTCTCGAACCCGATCATCGGCGAGGTCGCCGGCATCGACTCGCTGCCGCTGACCCAGGAGCGCAGCAAGGGCTTCAAGGACGCGCTCGCGAAGTCCGGCTTCTCCGTGGGCCCCCGGGTCGCGGCGGAGTTCACCGTGGAGACGGGCGAGAAGCAGACCGCGAACCTGCTGCAGGGCGCCAGCAAGCTCGACGCGCTGTGGAACCACGACGACGACCAGGGTGTCGGCGTGATGGCGGCCATCGACGCCGCGGGCCGCAGCGAGTTCCTCATGGTCGGCGGCGCCGGGTCGCGGAACATGATGGACTACATCAAGGCGGACAACAAGGTCATCAAGGCGACCGTCCTCTACAGCCCGTCGATGGCCTCCTCGGCCATCTCGCTGGCCCGCCTGCTGGGCCAGTCGAAGGGCGTCGCCGACCTCGCGGAGCACGAGATCCCAGCATCCATCACGACGTACTCGGCCGTGGTCACCAAGGAGAACGTCGACCAGTACATGGACATCGGCTTCGAATCCTGAGTTCTTCCAAGCGGGTGTGTCAGCGCGTACTTCCTTGATGACAGACGGAGGGTGAGATGACAGAGGGCAGCGGGGGACGGATCGGGGTCGGCATGGTCGGCCACGCGTTCATGGGTGCGGTGCACTCGCACGCGTGGCGGACCGCGCACCGGTTCTTCGACCTGCCGGTGACACCGGAACTCGCCGTGCTCGGTGGGCGTGACCTCGCGCGCACCAAGGCGGCCGCGGCGAAGTTCGGGTGGACCAGCGTGCAGACCGACTGGCGCGAGCTGGTCAAGTCACCCGACGTGCAGATCGTGGACGTCTGCACGCCGGGCGACTCGCACTGCGACATCGCGATCGCGGCGTTGGAGGCGGGCAAGCACGTGCTGTGTGAGAAGCCGCTCGCCAACACGGTCGAGGAGGCCGAGCGGATGGTGGCCGCGGCGGAGGCCGCCAAGGAGCGCGGTGTGCGCTCGATGGTGGCGTTCAACTACCGCCGCGTACCAGCCATCGCGTTCGCCCGCACGCTCATTCAGGACGGGCGGCTCGGCGACATCCGGCACGTCCGCGCGCTCTACCTGCAGGACTGGCTGTCCGACGAGAACGCGCCCATGACCTGGCGGCTGCGCAAGGACAAGGCGGGCTCCGGCTCGCTCGGCGACCTCGGCGCGCACATCATCGACGCGACCCAGTACCTCGTCGGTGACCTGCTCACCGGCGTCTCCGCGCTCACCAAGACGTTCGTCCACAAGCGACCGACTGAGGGCGGCGGGGAGGTCGACGACGTGACGGTCGACGACGCCGCGGTGTTCTTCGGCCGGTTCGGCAACGGCGCGATCGCGACCTACGAGGCGACCCGGTTCGCGCTGGGCCGCAAGAACGGCATGTCCGTGGAGATCAACGGCTCGCTCGGCTCGTTGCGGTTCGGCTTCGAGGACATGAACGAGCTGTGGTTCTACGACGGTGCCAACCCCGGCGACGAGGCGGGCTTCCGGCGGATCCTCGTGACGGAGGCCACCCACCCGTACGTCGGCGCGTGGTGGCCGCCCGGGCACATCCTCGGTTACGAACACACGTTCACCCACGAGGTCGTGGACTTCCTGCGGGCGATCCACGCCGGGGTGGACCCAACTCCGTCCTTCAAGGACGGACTCCAGGTGCAGCGGGTGCTCGGCGCGGTAGAAAGGAGTGCCGAGAACGGTTCACAGTGGACGGAGATTCCCGTATGACTGATTTCACCCCTCGCCCGGAACACAGGTTCAGCTTCGGTCTGTGGACCGTCGGCTGGCAGGGCGTGGACCCCTTCGGCGTCGCCACCCGCGAGCCGATGGACCCGGCGTACGCCGTCGAGAAGCTCGCCGAGCTCGGCGCGTACGGCGTGAACTTCCACGACGACGACCTGTTCGGGTTGGGCTCGCCGGACACGGACCGGGCCGCCAAGATCGCGAGCCTCCGCAAGGCGCTCGACGCCACCGGGGTGATCGTGACGACGGCCACCACCAACCTGTTCAGCCACCCGGTGTTCAAGGAGGGAGCGCTCACCGCGAACGACCGTGACATTCGTCGCTACGCGCTGCGCAAGGTCCTGCACAACCTGGACCTGGCGGCCGAGCTCGGCGCCAGGACCTACGTCCTGTGGGGTGGCCGCGAGGGCGCCGAGTCGGACGTGGCGAAGGACGTCCGTGCCTCCCTCGACCGGTACAAGGAGGCACTGGACATCCTGTGCGCGTACGTGCGCGAGCAGGGCTACGACATCCGCTTCGCGTTGGAGCCCAAGCCGAACGAGCCGCGTGGCAACATCTTCCTGCCGACGATCGGGCACGCGCTCGCCTTCATCAACGAGCTGGAGGAGCCGGACCGCGTCGGCCTCAACCCCGAGGTCGGGCACGAGCAGATGGCCGGTATGTCCGTCGTGCACGGATACGCCCAGGCGCTGTGGCACGGGAAGCTGTTCCACATCGACCTGAACGGCCAGAACGGGCCCCGGTACGACCAGGACCTGCGGTTCGGCAACGGCGACGTCAAGACGGCGTTCCTGCTGGTCGACCTGCTCGAGAACAGCGACTACGACGGTCCGCGCCACTTCGACTTCAAGCCGGGCCGGATCGAGGACGAGTCCGGCGTCTGGGAGTCGGCCAGGGCCTGCATGCGCAACTACCTGATCTTCGCGGAGAAGGCGCGGGCGTTCCGGGCCGACCCGGAGGTCACGGCGGCGTTCGACGCGGCTCGCGCCGGTGAGCTGGCCAAGCCGACCCTCGGCGACGGCGAGAGCCTGGCCGACCTGCGGGCGGAGGAGTTCGACCCGGCCGAGGCAGCGCTGCGCGGCGCCGGTGTGGAGAAACTGGACCAACTGGCGCTTGAGCACCTTTTCGGAACCCGTTAGTCCAAACAGAAGAATGCGGCGTCGCCCGACCGGCACGTCAGGCGACGCCGCGAACACGGAAAGGAGTGTCAACCCCTTCTCGCGGTCCCCATTTCGGTGAGAACAAGGAGAAAATACCAGTGCGTCGCCACGGCACGAGTAAGAGCATGGTTAAACCACCAGGGGTGAGACGAGGATTACGGGGCGCATCCCGTTTCGCCGTTGCCGCACTGGCGCTGTTGACAGGTGTTGGCACAGCGTCGGCGGAACCGGTTTCCGTCCAACACGACACCACCGTCCTGGTCTTCTCCAAGACCGCCGGCTTCCGGCACGACTCGATTCCTGACGGCATCGCCGCGATCCAGGCGCTGGGGGAGCAGAACGACTTCCACGTCGAAGCAACCGAGGACGCGACCGCGTTCACGCCCGACAACCTGTCCCGGTTCGCCGCCGTCGTCTTCCTTTCCACGACCGGCGACGTGCTGAACGCCGAGCAGCAGACCGCGTTCGAGAACTACATCGCCGCGGGTGGCGGGTACACGGGCATCCACGCGGCCGCCGACACCGAGTACGACTGGCCCTTCTACAGCCAGTTGGTGGGTGCCTACTTCAAGTCGCACCCGGCCATCCAGCAGGCCACCGTGAACGTCGTCGCGCGCGACCACCCGTCGACCGCGCCGCTGCCATACCAGTGGACCCGCACCGACGAGTGGTACAACTTCCGGACCAACCCGCGCGCGAACGTCAAGGTCCTGGCCACGCTCGACGAGTCGAGCTACGACCCGGGGCCGGACGCGATGGGCGACCACCCGATCTCCTGGTGCCACACCCAGGAACAGGGCCGGTCCTGGTACACGGCCCTGGGCCACACCAAGGAGTCCTACGCCGAGCCGAACTTCCTCGCGCACATCGCGGGCGGCATCAGGTACGCGGCCGGTCTGGAGACGGCCGACTGCTCGCCGGCCACGGACCCGGAGGAGCCGCCGGTCGACGCGGACTTCGACCAGATCACGCTCGCGAAGGGCGAGGCGGTCACCGGCGAGCCGATGGCGCTCGCCGTCCTGCCCGACCGCAACGTCCTGCACTCCTCGCGGGACGGCCGGATCTTCCTGACCACGCCGGAGGCCACCACCACCCAGATCGCCCAGCTCCCCGTCTACAGCCACGACGAGGACGGCCTGCAGGGCATGGCGATCGACCCGGACTTCGCGACCAACCGGTGGGTGTACCTCTACTACTCACCACCGCTCGACACCCCACCCGGTGACGCGCCGGAGAACGGGACCGCGGCGGACTTCGCGCCGTTCCACGGGTACAACCTGCTGTCCCGGGTGAAGCTGACCGAGCAGAACACGCTCGACCTGTCCACCGAGCAGCAGATCCTGCGGGTCGACACCGATCGCGGCATCTGCTGCCACGTGGGTGGCGAGATCGACTTCGACTCGGCCGGCAACCTGCTGATGTCCACCGGCGACGACTCCAACCCGTTCGCCTCGGACGGCTACACCCCGATCGACGAGCGGCCGGACCGCAACCCGGCGTTCGACGCCCGCCGCACCGCGGCCAACACCAACGACCTGCGGGGCAAGCTGCTGCGGATCACCGTGCAGGAGGACGGTTCCTACACGATCCCCGCCGGCAACCTGTTCGCGCCGGGCACCGAGAAGACCCGCCCGGAGATCTACGCGATGGGTTTCCGCAACCCGTTCCGCTTCGCGGTCGACCGGACGAACAACTGGGTCTACCTGGGTGACTACGGTCCGGACGCGGGCGCGGCGAACCCGGCCCGCGGCCCCGGCGGCACGGTCGAGTTCAACCTGATCAAGGAACCGGGCAACTACGGCTGGCCGCTGTGCGTCGGCGACAACGTCCCGTACGTCGACTACGACTTCGCCACCGGCGCGTCCGGGCAGCCGTTCGACTGCGCGGCGCCGAAGAACGACAGCCCGCACAACACGGGGCTGGTCGACCTGCCGCCGGTGCGGCCGGCGTGGATTCCGTACGACGGCGCGTCCGTGCCGGAGTTCGGGGACGGCAGCGAGTCGCCGATGGGCGGCCCGGTCTACCGCTTCGACCCCGACCTCGACCTGACGACGAAGTTCCCGGAGTTCTACGACGGCAAGAACTTCGCCTACGAGTGGGGTCGCGGCTGGATCAAGACCATCGACGTCGGCGCGAACGGCGAACGCGGTGCGATCAACCCGTTCTTCGACTCGATGGACCTGTCCTGGCCGATGAACATCGAGTTCGGGCCGGACGGCTCGCTGTACGTGCTGGACTACGGCGACACCTGGTTCGGCGGCTCGGAGGTCTCGGCGCTGTACCGGATCGACTACACCAAGGGCAACCGCACGCCGCAGGTGTCGCTGAAGGCGGACAGGACGTCCGGCCCGACACCGCTCACGGTGCGGTTCGACCCGGCCGGCACGCATGACGAGGACGGCGGCGAGCTGACCTACGCGTGGGACTTCGACGGTGACGGCACGACCGACGCCACCGACGAGGCCGCGGTGACGCACACCTACGACACCCCCGGGCAGTACCACGCGAAGCTGTCGGTCACCGACCAAACAGGACTGACGGGCGCGGCGAGTGTGGTCATCACGGTCGGCAACACCGCGCCGACGGTGACGCTGGAGGTCCCGGAGAACGGCGGCTTCTTCAACTTCGGTGACGGGGTTCCGTTCAAGGTCACCGTGACCGATCCGGAGGACCCGTCGATCGACTGCGCGAAGGTGACCGTGGAGTACATCCTCGGCCACGACGCGCACGGCCACCCGCTGTCGCGGGCGACCGGCTGCGAGGGTGTGATCACGACGCCGGGTGACGAGGGCCACGGCCTTGACGCCGACATCTTCGGTGTCCTCAACGCCAGCTACACCGACACCGGCGCGCCCGGCGTCCCGGCGCTGACCGGCTCGGCGGAGAGCGTGCTGCAGCCGAAGCTGAAGCAGGCCGAGTTCTTCACCGAGATGAGCGGCATCCAGGTCGTCACCGCGGACGGCGCCAGCGGCGGCAAGCGGGTCGGCTACATCGACAACGGCGACTGGATCAAGTTCGACCCGGTGAACCTGCGTGGTGTCACGGGAATCGGCTACCGCGTCTCGTCGGGTGCGTCCGGCGGCACGATGACGTTGCACAAGAACGCCGTCGACGGTCCGGTGGTGCAGACGGTTTCGGTGCCCAGCACGGGAAGTTGGGACACCTACGTCGACATCCCGGCCGCGCCGGTCACCGACCCGGGTGGTTCCGGCCCGCTGTACCTGGTGTTCTCCGGCGGTTTCGACGTGGACAGCATCCAGGTCGCCGGGCCCGGTGTCACCGGGCCGGCGGAGTGCCGGCCGTGGACGCCGGACGCCGGTTACCGCGCGCTGTACGACGGCACCGGCATGGACGGCTGGTCGCACTCAGGGCCGGGTGAGTTCACGCAGGAGGACGACTGCACGCTGAAGTCCGCGGGCGGACTGGGACTGCTCACCTTCGACGAGGAGTTCAACGCCTACAGCCTGAAGCTGGACTGGAAGGTCGCCGGGGACGACAACTCTGGTGTCTTCGTCGGCTACCCCGAGGTGGGCGACGACCCGTGGGTCGCGGTCAACCAGGGGTACGAGATCCAGATCGACGCGACGGACGCGCCGGACCGGACGACGGGTGCGATCTACTCGTTCCAGTCGGCCGACATCCCGGCCCGCGACGCGGCTCTGAAACCGCCGGGTGAGTGGAACTCCTACGAGATCGTGGTGCAGGCGCAGACCATCAAGGTCTACCTGAACGGATCGCTGATCAACTCGTTCGTCAGCACGGATCCGGTCCGCGACCTCACGCAGGGGTTCGTCGGCATCCAGAACCACGGCGACGGCGACGACGTGTGGTTCCGCCACATCCAGATCAAGGAGATCCCGGACAACGCGGCGCCCGTCACGACGGCGACGTTCGCTCCGCCGGCCGCCTCCGGCTGGCACCCGGGCACGGTCCCGGTCCAGCTGGCGGCGACGGACGAGGGCCAGGGTGTCGACCGCATCGAGTACAAGTTGGACAGTGGACAGTGGACGCGGTACACCGGCACGGTCACCGTGACCGGCGACGGCAGCCACACCCTGCTGTACCGCGCGGTCGACAAGGCCGGCAACACCGAGGCGGAGAAGGCCGCGACCATCAGGATCGACGGCACGCGGCCGACGCTGCTCGTGTCCGGTGTGGCGAACGGCCGCGTCTACGGCGACGCCACGGACGTGGTGCTGTCGTGGCACGCGGAGGACGCCACGTCCGGTGTCGCCTCGGTGGTGGGTGCCCTGGACGGGTCACTGATCGAGTCCGGTCGGGTGGTGGCGCTGTACCAGCTGCCGCTCGGCACGCACGGTTTCGCGGTGACGGCGACCGACGTGGCGGGGAACGTCACGTCCCAGTCGCTGACGTTCGCCACGACGACGTCGCTGCGGGACATCGCCCAGCTGCTCGACCGGTTCCGTGCGACGAACCGGCTGTCACTGGCGGCGTACAAGGCGCTGTCAGACCAGTTGGCCAAGGCCCGCAAGGCCGAGGCGAGCGGTAACGACACCCGCGCTGTGCGTGAGTTGAGGAAGTTCCTGACCATGGTCGGCGACGGCCGGGTCACCGACGCGGATGTGCGGTCCACGTTGGAGCGTGACACCCGGGCGGTCATCGACTCAATCAACGGGGTAACAGCCTTGCCCCGAGCGGTGAACGCCCGTTAACTGGGAGTGGGCACCCGGTGGGCCGGCAACGCAGCGCAGCGGCTGCCGGCCCACCGGGATCACCACCCACTCCGGAGGAGGGATTCATGTCGGGAACAGGACTGTGGTTAGTCGGGGCAAGAGGCTCCGTGGCCACGACGGCGGTGGTCGGTTTACTGGCACTACGGGCGAAACTGGTCGAACCGGTCGGTTGCGTGACCGAACGGCCGGAGTTCGCCGGCGTGCCGTTGCCCGCCTGGGAGGACATCGTCGTCGGCGGCCACGACATCGTCCACACCCCGCTGGAGAAGCGGGCCGAGCAACTGGCCGACGCAGGCCTGATCCCCCACCGAGTACTCTCCGCCACCGCGACGGGCCTGAGAGCGATCGACGCCCGCGTCCGCGACGGCTACCACCCCGCCACCCACACGGGCGCCCAGGCTGATGCCGTCGCGCGCCTGGTCGGCGACATCACGACGTTCCGGGCAACACACGGCCTCGACCGAGTGGTCGTGGTGAACGTGTCATCGACCGAGCCACCGGTCCCCACGCTTGCGGAACACTCCTCGCTGTCGCTGCTCGAGGGTGCGTTGTCCGACCCGTCCCGAGCCGTCCTGCCACCCAGCTCGCTGATGGCGTACGCGGCCCTGCGCGCCGGCGCGGCCTTCGTCGACTTCACCCCGTCGCCCGGTATTCGCCTACCGGTCCTGCACGACCTGGCCGTGTCGCTGGGCCTGCCCTACGCCGGCTCGGACGGCAAGACGGGCGAGACGCTGCTGCGAACCGTCCTGGCCCCGATGTTCACCGCCCGGGCCCTGCGGGTCCGCTCGTGGGCCGGCACCAACCTGCTGGGTGGCGGCGACGGCGCCAACCTGGCCGACCCCACCCAGGCCCGCGGCAAGCTGGACTCGAAGGCCCGCGGCCTGGCCGCGCTGCTCGGCGACGGCGTGACGGCCCCCCTGCACATCGACAACGTCCCGGACATGGGCGAACAGAAGACGGCGTGGGACCACGTGTCGTTCGAGGGCTTCCTCGGCGCCCGGATGACCCTGCAGTTCACGTGGACGGGCCTGGACTCGTCGCTGGCCGCACCGCTGGTCCTGGACCTGACCCGCCTGGTCTCCGCGGCCCACGCGGCCGGCCGGTCGGGTCCCCTGGCGTCCCTGGCCTTCTTCTTCAAGGACCCGGTGGCCACGGACGAACACCGCTTCGCCCAACAGACCGAGATGCTCACCACCTGGGCACAGGCCCTCACCAATCCACAACTGGCGAGTAATCCACAACCCGCCGGTAACAACCCGCCACTGTCACCCACCACCGATAGGATGGCAAGGCGGGACGCCCCCGGGAACGGGTGGGGGCTGGGCATCGCGCGCGAGGATTTTGGCCAGCAGTCCGCGGGCGAGGACTCGCCGTGAAGGCCTACCTTCAGCTTGTCCGCGCCCCCGCCGCGCTGACCGTCCTCGGCGACACCGTCGCCGGGGCGGCGGCGGCCGGGAAGCCCTTGCGCGGCAGGCGACTCCTCCTCCCCCTCTCCTCCGTCTCCTTCTACTGGGCCGGCATGGCCCTCAACGACTGGGCCGACCGCAAGCTCGACGCCGTCGAGCGCCCGGAGCGGCCCATCCCCTCGGGGCGCGTCAGCCCCGGGCAAGCGCTCGCGGTCGCCGGCGGGCTCACCGCCGCGGGTCTGGGCCTGGCCCGCGCCGCCGGCGGCCGCGGCACCACCGCCGTCTCGCTCGCGGCCGCGATCTGGGCCTACGACACCGTCCTCAAGAACACCCCCGCCGGGCCCGTCGCCATGGCCGCCTGCCGCACGCTCGACGTCCTCCTGGGCGGTGACAGCAGGCAGGCGCTCCCCACCGCCATCGCCGTCGGCGGCCACACCCTCGGGGTCACCGCCCTCTCCCGCGGCGAGGTCCACGGCGCCTCGCCCGCCGTCGCGAAGACCGTGCTCGCCGGCACCGGGCTGACCGCGCTCACCGCGCTCACCGGCGCCCGGACGTGGCGGGACCGCCTCGGCGCGCTCGCGTTCGCCGGCCTCTACACCTCGACCGTCGGCCGGCCGCAGTACACCGCCGCCCAGGACCCGTCCGCGGACAAGGTCCGCAAGGCCACCATGGCCGGCATCCACGGCATGGTCCCGCTCCAGGCCGCGCTCGCCGCCCGCCGCGGCTCGCTGCTCGGCGCCGTCGCGGTCGCCGCCGCGCTCCCCGTCGCCAGGAGGCTCGCCAGGAAGGTGAGCCCGACATGACCTTCCGCCTCGGCTACGGCACCAACGGCTTCGCCAACCACCGCCTCGACGACGCCCTCCGCGTCATCGCCGACCTCGGCTACACGGCCGTCGCGCTCACGCTCGACCACGACCACCTCGACCCGTACGCCGACGACGTGGCACGCAAGGTCGAGCACGTCGCGAACCTCCTGGACCGCCTCGGCCTGCGCAGCGTCGTCGAGACCGGCGCCCGCTACCTGCTCGACCCCACCCGCAAGCACTACCCGACGCTGGTCTGCGACGAACCCGAACGCCGCATCGACTTCCTCAACCGCGCGGTCCGCATAGCGGCCGGCATCGGCGCGGACTGCGTGTCGTTCTGGTCCGGCATCCAACCGTCCTCTGTGGACGAGGAAACGGCGTGGCGCCGGATGCTCGACGGCATCGCCCGCGTGCTCGACGAGGCAGCGAAGCACGACGTCCCGTTGGGACTCGAACCCGAGCCGGGCATGTTCGTCCAGCACCTGTCCGAGGCGTTGCGCCTGCGTGAGGAACTGGGCGCGCCACGGCTTTTCGGTATCACGCTCGACGTCGGCCACTGCGTCGCCGTCGAGCCGGTCGACGCCGCCACCTGCATCCGGCGGGCCGCCGACCTACTCGTGAACGTCCAGCTCGACGACATGCGCACCGGGGTGCACGAGCATCTTGAGTTCGGCGAGGGCGAGCTCAATCTGCCCGCCACCCTGGCCGCGCTGATCGAGGTGGGCTACACCGGCGTCGCGGCGGTTGAGCTGCCACGGCACAGCCACGCGGCGCCGGTGGTGGCCTCGCGCGCGTTCGGTGCGCTCCGTGCCGCGCTGGCACCCGACTCGGAATGGGTGAGTGACGTGGATCATCCCTGGCTGGTGGAAGCCGAGGAGAAGGTACGCCGGGAACCCGCCTCGATCGCGACGCTGTTCCCCGCCGTCGGGCGCAAGGTCGGCCGCGCGCCGCTGCGGCCGGAGACCGACCCGAAGGGTCTCATCCACGGCACCGTCGACGACCTCGCCCGCACCCGGCTGCTCGCCGTGCTCGCCGAGGTCCTCGAACCCGCCCTGCTGGCCACGGAGATCGCGCAGCTGTACCGGTACGGCGACGACGCCGAGCGGCGCGGCGTGCTCCGCGGGTTGGCCGCGCTCCCGGACGAGACCGTCCCGACCGGACTGGAACTCGTCAAGGACGCGTTGCGGGCCAACGACATCCGGCTCGTCGCCGCCGCCATGGGTGAGTTCGCCGCCCGCCACCTCGACGACCACAACTGGCGGCACGGCGTGCTGAAGTGCCTGTTCGTGGGCGTGCCGCTGGCCGCAGTGTCCGATGTGGACAAACGGACGGACGACGAGCTGCTGCGGATGGTCGGCGACTACGCCGAGGAACGCAAGGCCGCCGGCCGCGAGGTGCCGGCGGACGCCGTCTCACTGCTGGAGGCTCGCGCATGAGGATCTTCGACCCGCACATCCACATGACCTCGCGGACCACCGACGACTACGAGCGGATGTTCGAGGCCGGCGTCCGCGCGCTGGTCGAGCCCGCGTTCTGGCTCGGGCAGCCACGCACGAGCGTCGCGTCGTTCACCGACTACTTCGACTCGCTGATCGGCTGGGAACGGTTCCGCGCCGCGCAGTTCGGCATCCGCCACCACTGCACGATCGCGCTGAACCCCAAGGAGGCCAACGATCCCCGCTGCCGCGAGGTGCTCGACGTGCTGCCGCGCTACCTCGCGAAGGACGGCGTGGTCGCGGTCGGCGAGGTCGGCTACGACTCGATGACGCCCGAGGAGGACGAGGTCTTCGCCCGGCAGCTGCGGCTCGCGGTCGAGCACGAGTTACCCGCGCTCGTGCACACCCCGCACCGCGACAAGCTCGCCGGCACCCGCCGGACGTTGGACGTCGTGAAGGAGTCGGGCATCGACCCGGGGCGGGTGATCGTCGACCACCTCAACGAGCCGACCGTCGGCGTGGTCGCGGAGTCCGGCTGCTGGATGGGTTTCTCCATCTACCCGGACACGAAGATGGACGAGCAGCGGATGGTCGCGATCCTGCGCGAGTACGGCACCGACCGGATGATCGTGAACTCGGCCGCCGACTGGGGTCGGTCGGACCCGCTGAAGACGTACAGGACCGGGCTCGCGATGCTCGACGCCGGCTTCAGCGAGTCCGATGTGGACAAGGTGCTGTGGCAGAACCCCGTCGCGTTCTACGGCCAGAGCGACCGGCTGGTGCTCGACGAGCTGCCCGGCTTCGCGCCGTCCACGGAGACGTTCGCCGGCAACTCGGTCCTGCGTGGCGGCGGGAACACATGACCCCGCTTTCGTACTGCACCAACGTGCACCCGGCCGAGGACCTGCCGGGTGTGCTGGCCCAGCTCGACCGCTACGCCGAGCCGGTGCGCCGGCTGGTCGGCGTGGACGTGCTGGGTCTCGGGCTGTGGCTGCCGGCCGCGCTCGCCGGCGAGCTGGCCGCGGCGCCCGAGCTGCGGGCGAAGCTGCGGGCCGAACTGGACGCGCGTGGCCTGGAGGTCCACACGCTCAACGCGTTCCCGTACGGAGGCTTCCACGACGACGTCGTCAAGCACTCCGTGTATCGTCCGGAATGGACAGATAACGCACGACTCCGGTACACAGTCGACTGTGCGGTCGTGCTCGCGGACCTGCTGCCCGACTCGGCCACCTACGGCTCGATCTCGACGTTGCCGCTGGCCTGGCGCACCCCGTGGACCGAGGCCGACGACGCCACCGCGACCGCCGCGCTCACCGAGCTGACCGGGGTGCTGGATGGGATGGCCGCCGCCCATGGCCGTCCCATCCGGCTGGCGGTCGAGCCGGAACCGGGCTGCGTGCTGGACACCGTCGCGGACGCGGTCCGCTGGCTCGCGCCCCGCGTCGATCCGCGGTACGTGGGGTTGTGCCTGGACACCTGCCACCTGGCGGTGTCCTTCGCCGACCCGGCGGAGACGGTCGCGTCGATCCACGAGGCGGGGCTGGCGGTCGTGAAGGTGCAGGCCTCGGCGGCACTGCAGGTCGAGCACCCGGCCGGCGAGGCGGCGCGGCACGCGCTCACCGACTTCACCGAACCCCGGTACCTGCACCAGGTGCGGGAGCGTTCGCCGGCGGGCGTGGTGCTGGCCGCGGACGACCTGCCGGCGGCGCTGACCGAGCTGCCGGGCCGGAACCCGTGGCGCGTGCACTTCCACGTGCCGCTGCACGCCCGCCCGGCCGCGCCCCTGTCGGCGACGACGGACGTGCTGCGGGCGGCGGTCACGGCGCTGCGGTCCACCGTGGACGAGATGCCGCACGTCGAGGTGGAGACCTACACGTGGAGCGTGTTGCCGGAAACCGCCGGCAACGGTGGTGACACGGCACTGATCCGGGGGATCGCCGCGGAGCTGCGCTGGGCCGCGGCCAACCTGTTCGAGCTTGGAGGAGTTGGATGACACCGCTCGTGGTGGTGGACGTCGTCGGCATGACGCCGAAGTTGTTGCGGCACATGCCGAACCTGTCGGCGCTCGCGCGTTCGGGCTGGCAGGCGGACCTGGGGACGGTGCTGCCCGCGGTGACGTGCAGCGCGCAGTCGACGTTCCTCACCGGGAAGATGCCGAACGAGCACGGGATCGTCGGCAACGGCTGGTACTTCCGGGAGCTCGGCGAGGTCTTCCTGTGGCGCCAGCACAACCGGCTGGTCCAGGGCGAGAAGCTGTGGGAGACCGCGCGTGCGGCGAACCCGGACTTCCAGGCGGCGAACGTGTGCTGGTGGTACGCGATGGGCGCGACCACGGACATCACGGTGACGCCGCGGCCGATCTACCACGCGGACGGCCGAAAGTCCCCGGACGCGTACGTCCGCCCGCCGGCACTGCACGACGACCTGGTCGGCGCGCTGGGTGAGTTCCCGCTGTTCCAGTACTGGGGCCCGACGGCGTCGCTCGCGTCGAGCGAGTGGATCATCGGCGCGTCCCGCAGGATCCTCCGCGAGCAGCACCCCGACCTGCTGCTCGCGTACGTCCCGCACCTGGACTACGACCTGCAGCGGTTCGGCCCGGACGCGCCGGAGGCCGCGCGGGCCGCCCGCGAGGTGGACGAGGCGCTGAAGCCGCTGCTGGACGACGCCCGCAACGCCGGCGCGACCGTGGTCGCCCTGTCGGAGTACGGCATCACGTCTGTCAGCCGCCCGGTGGACATCAACCGGTTGCTGCGCCGCGAGGGCCTGCTCGAGGTGTACACACAGGACGGTATGGAGTACCTGGACCCGTGGGTGTCCCGCGCCTTCGCGGTGGCCGACCACCAGGTCGCGCACGTGTACGTCGCGGACGAGTCCGACATTCCACGGGTCACCGCGATGCTGCGTGAACTGTCCGGTGTGGACGAGGTGCTGGACCGCGCGGCGCAGGCCAAGTACGGTCTCGACCACGAGCGCGCCGGCGAGCTGGTGGCGGTGGCCGACCCGGACGCGTGGTTCACCTACTACTACTGGCTTTCCGACGACCGCGCCCCGGACTTCGCGCGTGGCGTGGAGATCCACCGCAAGCCCGGCTACGACCCGGCGGAGCTGTTCTTCAACCCGGCCGACAAGCTGGCGAAGGCGAAGGCCGGCCTGAACCTGGTGCGCAAGAAGGTGGGCCTGCGGTATGCCATGCAGGTGGTGCCGGTGGACCCGTCGTACGTGCGGGGTTCGCACGGCCGGCTGCCGTCGGATCCGGCGGACGGTCCCGTGATGTTGTGCTCGGTCCCCGATGCCGAGCCGGCCGGTGCGTTGGCCGCTACCGATGTACGCAGTCTTCTGTTGCAGTTGCAGGGAGTCCCGGAAGGAGCTCGACGATGAGTCGACCAGTCACGTTGTTCACCGGCCAGTGGGCCGACCTCCCGTTCGAGGAGGTGTGCAAGCTTGCCGCGCAGTGGGGTTACGACGGACTGGAGATCGCCTGCTCGGGTGACCACTTCGAAGTCGACCGCGCCCTGGCCGAGGACGACTACGTCCAGAAGAAGCTGGACCAGTTGGCCTCCCACGGCCTCAAGGTGTGGACCATCTCGAACCACCTGGTGGGCCAGGCGATCTGCGACGACCCCATCGACGACCGGCACAAGAACATCATCCCGTCCCGCATCTGGGGCGACGGTGACCCCGAGGGCGTCCGCCAGCGCGCGGCGGCCGAGATGGCCGACACCGCGCGGGCGGCGGCCAAGCTGGGCGTGAACACGGTGGTGGGCTTCACGGGCTCCAAGATCTGGAAGTACGTGGCCATGTTCCCGCCGGTGTCCCAGGAGGTCATCGACGACGGCTACGCCGACTTCGCCGCCCGGTGGAACCCGATCCTGGACGTGTTCGACGAGGTGGGCGTGCGCTTCGCCCACGAGGTCCACCCGTCCGAGATCGCGTACGACTACTGGACCACGAAGCGGACGCTGGCCGCCGTCGACAATCGTCCGGCCTTCGGCCTGAACTGGGACCCGTCCCACTTCGTCTGGCAGGACCTGGACCCGGTGGGCTTCATCCTGGACTTCGCGGACCGGATCTACCACGTGGACTGCAAGGACACGAAGAAGCGCTTCGACGGCCGCAACGGCCGCCTGGGCTCCCACCTCGCCTGGGCCGACCCACGGCGCGGCTGGGACTTCGTGTCCACCGGCCACGGCGACGTGCCGTGGGAGGAGTCCTTCCGCGCCCTGAACGCGATCGGCTACGACGGCCCGATCTCGGTGGAGTGGGAGGACGCGGGCATGGACCGCCTGCGCGGCGCCGAGGAGGCGGTGGGCTTCATCCGCTCCCGCCTGTTCGACAAGCCGGAAGCGGCCTTCGACGCGGCCTTCTCCACAAAGGACTAACTCACCAGTGGGCGGGCTCACCCACGGAGCCCGCCCACGCCCGACCTCGGTCCGCGCCGATCCGGTCTGGTCTGGTTCGGCTGGTCTGGTTCCGCTGGTCTGGTTCCGCGCCGGTCTGGTCTGGCTCGTGGCTCCGCGAGAGGCGCTGTGGCCTCCGGCCCCCGATTCCATTGTCCCATGAGGCACCGACAAGACCGCCCGCGTCTGGCCGGCGACTCCCTGCAGAAGCTTGTCGGTGCCCGCTGATTCATCGAACCCCTGCTCCTCCAGAAGTTCACTCTCAAACCCGACGGAGGGATTTGTCGTGGCTGTCTCCAGAAGGTCGATGCTTCGCGGTGCCGCCGGTGCGGCGCTCGCGGTCGGGGCGGCCGGTGCCCTACCCGCAGTGGCTTCCGCCGATAACGCCGGGCGTGGCGGCCACCGTTCGCTGCGGGTGCGCAAGGACAAGATCAGCATCCAGATGTGGACGGTGCGGCACCTCGCCGAGGCCGATCTCGAGGGCACGCTCGACGCGCTGGCCGACATCGGTTACCGCAAGATCGAGCTGGCCGGGACCTACGGGCGCAGTGCCACGGAGTTCCGGAAGCTGCTCGACCAGCGGCACATCCGGGCCACCTCGACGCACGTCGGCATCGACGGGGTCGACATCAACCAGGCCATCGCCGACGCGAAGATCCTCGGCAACCGGCGGAGCAACGTGGCCTGGGCCAACTACGCCACGATCGCCGAGTGGGAGGCGTTCGCCGACCGGCTCGAGGCGGCCGGGGAGGCGTACCGGCGCGCCGGGATCGGGTTCGGGTACCACAACCACAACCAGGAGTGGGCGTCCATCGGCGGCGTGCGGCCGTACGACGTGCTTACCCGCCGGACCTCGCGGCGCAACGTCAGCTTCGAGATCGACATCTACTGGGTGGTCACCGGCGAGGCGGACCCGGTGCGGGAGTTCTACCGGATCGCGGGCCGGGTCAAGCAGTGGCACGTGAAGGACCGCAAGCCGGACGGTGGTTTCGCCGACCTGGGCGAGGGGACCATCGACTTCCCCCGGATCTTCCGCGCCACCTGGCCGCTGGAGGTCGAGGAGTACATCGTGGAGAACGACGAGCCGGTCGACGCCCTGAAGTGCGCCGAGACCGGGTACAACTACCTCGCCAACGTGCGGTTCTGACCCGCCGCTCGCCGGGTGCGGCCGCGAGAGAGCGGCCGCACCCGGCGGCGGTGAGTTTGCCAGCGATTACGTTGCCAAGTCGGCTCGTTTCCAACTGCCCTAAGCGCACCTAGACTCGATCTCGGAGGTGTTGACCATGCCGCTGGTGGCCGGGGTCGACTCGTCGACCCAGTCCTGCAAGGTGGTTGTGCGTGACGCCGAGTCCGGCGCCCTGGTGCGCAGTGGATCCGCGCCACATCCGGACGGGACAGAGGTGGACCCGGCCGCCTGGTGGGCCGCACTGCGGTCCGCCGTCGACCAGGCCGGTGGGATCGACGATGTCGCGGCCGTGTCGGTCGCCGGCCAGCAGCACGGCATGGTGTGCCTCACCGAGACGGGTGAGGTGGTGCGGCCGGCGCTGCTGTGGAACGACACCCGCTCCGCGCAGGCCGCCGCCGACCTCGTCGACGAGCTGGGCGGCGGCGCGGCCTGGGCCGACGCCGTGGGCATGGTGCCCGTCGCGTCGATGACGGTCACCAAGCTGCGCTGGCTGCGTGACAACGAGCCCGAGTCGGTCGCCCGCACCGCCGCCGTGTGCCTACCCCACGACTACCTGACGTGGCGCCTCTCCGGCGGCTCACTCGACCGGTTGACCACCGACCGAGGCGACGCCTCCGGCACCGCCTACTTCTCCGCGTCGACTGGCACGTATCGCACCGACCTGCTCGAGCTGGCCCTGGGCGCCACCCCACGGCTGCCCCGAGTGCTGGGCCCGTCCGACGACTCCGGCCGCACCCCGGCTGGTGCGCTGCTCGGCGCCGGCACCGGCGACAACATGGCCGCCGCCCTGGGCGTAGGCGCCGAACCGGGCGACGTGGTGGTGTCGATCGGCACGTCGGGCACGGCGTTCGCCGTCGCCGACAAGCCGAGCGCCGACGCCACCGGCCTGGTCGCCGGCTTCGCCGACGCCACCGGCAGGTTCCTCCCGCTGGTATGCACCCTGAACGCGGCCCGCGTGCTGGATGCGGTGGCCCGCATGCTCGGCGTGGACCATGAGCAGTTCGCGGAGCTGGCGCTGTCCGCCCCGCCCGGCGCCGACGGCCTGACGCTGGTCCCGTACCTCGAAGGCGAGCGCACCCCGAACCTCCCCGCCGCGACCGGCGCCATCCACGGCCTCCGCCTGGCGAACGCCACCCCCGCACACCAGGCCCGCGCAGCCGTAGAGGGCATGCTGTGCGGCCTGGCCGACGCGTTGGACGCCCTTGTGGCACAAGGGGTCCGCACCGACCGCGTGTTGCTGGTCGGCGGTGGGGCCCGGTCCGCCGCCGTCCGCCGCATCGCCCCGACCGTGCTGGGCCGCCCGGTCCTGGTGCCGGAGCCGGGTGAGTATGTCGCCGACGGTGCCGCCCGCCAGGCCGCCTGGACCCTCGCCGGTGGGGACGCCCCGCCGAACTGGCGCCTCGGCGCCATGCAGCGGGTGTCGGGTGAGGTCACGCCGGGCTTGCGTGAGCGCTACGCCGAGGCCCGGGACAAGATCCTCGACCGCCCGGCGTGAGCCTCGGCCCGCCCGCGCCGACGTGACGGGGGCTGGTCGGCGCGGCGGGGCTGGTCGGCGCCGGCCGCTGTGGTCGGGCGGTGCGGTCGGGCGGGGTGGCCGGGCGGGGTGCAGTCGGGCGGCGGACTGACGCGGCAGTGCGGCTGGGGGGGTGTTTGTCGGGCGGTGCGGGTTGGGCGGCAGTGTGGCTGGGGCAGCGCGGCTGGGTGGCACGGTCGGGCGGCGGACGGTGCGGCAGTGCGGTTGGGCCGGTGCGGCTGGGCGGCGGAGTGGTGCGGCTGGGAGGTGTGGTCAAAGTGGCGCGGTCGGGTGACGCGGCTGGCGATGCGGCTGGGCGGCGGTGCGTGAGGGGCAGGTTGGCTACTTGGTGCGTCGGTGGGGACGGCTCGGTGGGATGGCTGGGTGGCGCGGTCGGGCGGCGGGCCGGTGCAGCAGCGCGGTC
>Ga0081539_10000123_pt1 | contig 181245 bp, 162 predicted proteins | sample TabmetS4T2R2_FD_71023 | JGI IMG/M metagenome (GOLD analysis project Ga0081539, IMG submission 71023) | Tabebuia heterophylla rhizosphere microbial communities from the University of Puerto Rico - S4T2R2 | ecosystem: Host-associated > Plants > Roots > Rhizosphere ... | reverse complement strand
CTGCGTGGCGCCCACCGCGAGACCGGCGATCGTCATGCCCTCGATGAGCATGAGCGGGTCGCCTTCCATCAGCATCCGGTCGGCGAACGTACCCGAATCGCCCTCGTCGGCATTGCAGGTCACGTACTTCTGCGGCATCTGCTGGTCGAGCACCGTCTTCCATTTGATACCGGTCGGAAATGCCGCTCCGCCACGACCGCGCAGGCCGGAATCGGTGACAGCCTGCACCACTTCCGCCTGGGTCATCGCAAGGGCTTGCTTTAGGCCGCGGTAGCCGCCGTGGGCGACATAATCCGCGACGCTGACGGGATCCGTGATGCCCACGCGCTCGAACGTGAGACGCTGCTGGGACTTCAGGAACGGCAGCTCGTCGGTCAGCCCCAGGCTCAATCGATGCGCGGCGCCGGTGTGGAAGCCCGCATCGAAGAGGCCGCGCACGTCTGCGGTGACCACCGGACCGTACGCAGTGCGACCGGCCGGGGTGACGACTTCGACCAGTGGTTCGAGCCAGTACATGCCGCGCGATCCGTTGCGGATGACGCGGAGATCGAGGCCACGCGCGCGGGCCTCGGTGGCGATCGCCTGCGCAACCTCTTCGGCGCCGAGGGACAGCGCGCTCGAATCGCGGGGGACGTAAACGTCGATACTCATGACTTCCGCCGCCACTTCGCGAGCAGCTCATCGAAACGCTGCGGGGTGACCCGCCCGCAGAGCTCCTCGTCCTTCATCAACGCCGGGGAGCAGGCGCAGTTGCCCAGACAGTAGACCGGTTCGAGCGTGAATTCCCCATCAGCCGTGGTCTCGTGAAAGTCCACGCCGAGTCGCTCTTTCACGTGCTTCGTGAGCCCCTCGGCCCCCATGGACTGGCAGGACTCGGCCTGGCACACGCGCACGGTCTGGCGGCCGGCCGGGTGGTGCCGGAAGTAGTGATAGAAGGTCACCACGCCGTGCACTTCGGCGCGGGACAGATTCAATTCCTCGGCCAGTACCTGGACCGCCGCCGGGGGAATGAACCCCAGCTCGGCCTGGACGCCGTGGAGGATTTCAATGAGCGCGCCGGGACGCGTGCGGTGGGCCGCCACGACGCGGAGCACGGCTTCCCGCTGAGCTGGAGCAAGGCTTTGCATTTGGGACCCGAACGTTAGGGGGTGGCCCGAAACGGTGCAATCGGTTTTCCGTATCCGAGCTATTCACCACCCGGATAATCCCAAGAGTACGTCGGAAACCGCGGATTCGTCAGTGGAAGTTGCGCCCGCCGGCACCCCGTTCCATGGAAGGGACACCCCCGCCCGCCACGGCTAAACTCCCGCCCCGCATGCAGCTCAACCGCTTCGACCTCAACCTGCTGATTGCCCTCGATGCGCTGATTCACGAAAAGAACGTGACGCGGGCGGCGGAACGGGTATTCGTGTCCCAGCCGGCCATGAGCGCGGCCCTCCAGAAGCTGCGCGACTACTTCAACGATCCGTTGCTGGTGCGCGTGGGGCGCGACATGGAGCTGACACCCAAGGGACTGTCGCTCGTCGAGCCGGTGCGCGAAGCGCTCCTGCGCATCCAGATCACGCTCGGCACGCAACCGACCTTCGACCCGGCCAAAGTTCAGCGCAGTTTCACGGTGATTTGCTCGGCAGACGCGCATCTGCGCGTGATGCCTGCAGCTCTGCGCCGCGTGGTGCGAGAAGCGGCCGGCGTTCAGTGCCACATCGAACAATTCTCCGAGACCACGCTTTCGCGGCTCGAGTACGGCGACGCCGATATGTATCTCGGCATGAATATGCTGTCCGTGTTCGGCGCGCGTGCATTTCCGGACACGCTGCGTGTAATAGACGTGCGTCCTGTGGAGTGGGTGTGCGTCGTGTGCCCGGAGAATCAACGCGTGCAGGACGAGCTGACGGAAGAGCAGTTCCACTCGCTGCCGCACCTCCTGGGCTGGCCGAACAGCCACAGCGTGCCGCTCGAGGAATTCACCCGGCGCATGTTCAATTCATCCGAGATCAACGTGCGCGCCACGGCGCAGAGTCTCGTCGACATTCCGTTCCTCATCCAGGGGACGGAGATGATCGCCACGATTCCGAAGCGGATTGCGACGGTGCTGGGAAGTTTCGCGCACCTCAGGATGTTTCCGATTCCGGTGCGCATTCCGGAGACGCGCGAAGTGCTGGTCTGGCACAAGCGCAACGAGCCGGATCCGGGCCATGCCTGGTTGCGCGACATCCTGCTCGAGGTCGCCCGCGAGCCATGAGGAGCTCCAGATGTTGATTCGCGACGCGCGGGATGAGGACCTTCCCGCCATCCTGGCCATCTACAACGATGTCGTCCTCACGACGACGGCCATCTACGAGGACACGGTCTCCACGCTCGAGGCGCGCCGTGCCTGGTACGAGGAACGCAAGCGCCGCGGCCTGCCGGTGCTGGTTGGGGAAGAGAACGGCGAAGTGCTCGGCTTTTCCAGCTTCGGCGACTGGCGCGCACGCTGGGGCTATCGATTCACCGTCGAGCACTCGGTGCACGTGCGCGCGGATTGCCGCGGGCGTGGCCATGGGCGCGCGCTGATCGAAGCGCTGTTTCCGCGCGCCGCTGCCCTCGGAATGCACGTGATGATCGGCGGCATCGACGCCGACTCGGCCGCCTCACTTCATCTGCATCGCAAGCTCGGTTTCGTCGAGACCGGCCGCTATCGCGAGGTGGCCTGGAAGTTCGACCGCTGGCTCACGCTCGTAACCATGCAGCGATTCATCTGAGCATCAGCTGTTCAAAATGCGCGCGTGATGGCGCAAGTGATCGTCGATGAAGCTCGAGATGAAGTAGTAGCCGTGGTCGTATCCGGGCTGCCTGCGGAACGTGAGCGCATAACCCACTTCACGCGCGGCGTCCTCGAAGGTCTGCGGCTGCAGCTGCTGCTCGAGAAACTGATCCGCGAGCCCCTGGTCGATCAGGATCAGCGGACGCCGCCCGACGTCCTTCATCTTCGAGACGAGCAAGGTCGCATCGTACTCATCCCACTGACCGCGATCCGGCCCGAGATAGTGGGTGAACGCCTTCTGCCCCCACGGCACCTGCTTGGGGGCGACGATCGGCGCAAACGCTGAAATCGAGCGATAGCGCCCGCCCGGATTCTTCAGCCCGATGGTGAGCGCGCCATGCCCGCCCATCGAGTGCCCGAAGATGCCCTGCCGGCCGGTGTCCACCGGAAAGTGCGCATCGATCAGCGCGGGCAGCTCGGAGGTCACGTACGAATACATCTTGTAATGCCGCGACCATGGCTCCTGTGTGGCGTCCAGGTAGAACCCGGCCCCCACGCCGAAGTCGTATGCGTCGCTGTCGCCGGGGAGCGGAACACCGCGCGGGCTCGTGTCCATCGAAACGAGCATGAGACCGAGCTCAGCGGCACGCCGCTGAGCTCCGGCCTTGATCATGAACGTCTCTTCCGTACACGTGAGACCGGCGAGGTAATACAGCACCGGGACCTTGCCCCGCTCGGCCTGCGGCGGCGTGAACACTGCAAATTTCATCGTGCAGCGGTTCGTCGCCGAGGCGTGCTTGTAGAACCCCACCGTTCCGCCGAAGCAGCGGTGTCTGCTCACCGTCTCGAAAGGCGCTTCGCTCATGCCGCGAGCACGCCCTTCGCTTTTGCCGTGTGCGTGGCGATGAGGTCCATCAGCGCCGGCGACAGGCAGTCATACGGCTCGAGGCCCAGCTCTTTCAGGCGCGCGCGCACGGCGCCCATCTGGTCCGGCTTCGCGCCGCCGCCCTCGATGATCGAGGACACGAACGCCGCAAACTCGGGAGCGGACCAGCCGGAATCCTTCGACAGCTCGGTGTGCACGAAGTCGAGGCCATAGAAAGGATGGTTCTTGTTCTCGATGCGGCCGTACATGTGCACGCCGCAGTCCTTGCAGGCATAGCGCTGGATGACCGCCGACGGATCGACGACCTTCAGCTTGTTCTCGTTCGCGGTGACCTTCAGGTTGTCGCGCGAAATGACCGCGACCACCGAGAACTTCGCACCATTCGGCTTCCAGCACTTGGTGCAGCCGCAGGCGTGGTTGAAAGCGGTGTTCCCTTTCAGGCTCACGGTGACAGGATTCGAGCCGCATTTACAGGTGAGCGTGCCGCCGGCGAAGTCCTTGTTGCCGGGCTTGATGCCGTTGTCGATCGACGGATGCAGTGAGATAGCCATGATCAGGTCCCCTCTGTAATTGGAAAAAAGTCGCCTGCGGCGCTTTTTTCAGACATCGATTTCGTTTCCGGCGGCGAAAGGCGCGACTTTCGCCGCCTGTTCAACAATTCAATAGGTCACCACGGAGCGGATCGACTCACCCTTGTGCATGAGGTCGAACGCATCGTTGATCTTCTGGAGCGGCATCTTGTGCGTGATCAGATCGTCGATGTTGATCTTGCCGTCCATGTACCAGTCGACGATCTTCGGCACGTCCGTGCGACCCCGGGCGCCGCCGAACGCGGTGCCTTTCCACACTCTGCCGGTCACCAGCTGGAACGGACGCGTCTTGATCTCCTGCCCGGCGCCCGCAACGCCGATGATGACCGAGACGCCCCAGCCGCGATGGCAGCACTCGAGTGCCTGCCGCATCAGGTCCACGTTCCCCACGCACTCGAAGCTGTAGTCGGCGCCGCCGTCGGTGACTTTCACGAGCTCCTGCACGATATCGCCGCCGATTTCCTTCGGATTCACGAAGTGCGTCATGCCGAATTTCTCCGCAAGCGCCTTGCGGCGTGGATTGATGTCCACACCGACGATTCTGTTGGCGCCCGCGAGGCGCGCTCCCTGGATGACGTTCAGGCCGATGCCGCCGAGGCCGAACACCACGACGTTCGCGCCGGGCTCGACTTTCGCCGTGTTGATCACGGCGCCGATGCCCGTGGTGACACCGCACCCGATGTAGCAAACCTTGTCGAACGGCGCGTCCTCACGGATCTTCGCGACCGCGATCTCGGGCAGCACGGTGTAGTTCGAGAACGTGGAGCAGCCCATGTAGTGATAGACGGGTTTGCCGTCCAGGGAGAAGCGCGAGGTGCCATCCGGCATCAGGCCCTTGCCCTGCGTGGCACGAATGGCCGTGCACAGATTCGTCTTGCGCGACAGGCAGGATTTGCACTGCCGACATTCAGGCGTGTACAGCGGAATGACGTGGTCGCCTTTCTTCACCGAGGTCACGCCGGGCCCCACGTCCACGACGATGCCCGCCCCCTCGTGACCGAAGATGCAGGGAAAAATACCCTCAGGGTCCGCACCCGAACGCGTGAATTCGTCCGTGTGGCAGATGCCGGTCGCTTTCAGCTCCACGAGCACTTCGCCGGCTTTCGGCCCATCGAGGTCGAGGGTGACGACTTCGAGTGGCTTGCCGGCCGCATACGCGATGGCTGCTTGAGTTTTCATGATTCGTGCCTTCTTACTTGGATCAAACGACTCTACGCCGCGACGGCGCGCGCCTCGGCTTCGATGAATGTATTGAGCAACCGGCGGCCGGCCACCGCACCCGCATCGGCCTTCACCGCCACCTTGTACGCAGGATCGAAGTCCCCGCTCCCGAGGTTCGCCTGCTGGGCCTCGAGCATGTCCTTGTCTTCGTCGAACGTGCGCCGCACGTTCTCGCGCAGGAACTCGGTGACCTCCGGTTCATCGAGACGGAAGTTGCGCGCGAACGCCCAGAAGTAGTGCGAAGTGGCATCGGTCTCGGGCGTCATGAGATTGATGACCCGGCCTTCCACGCGTACGGCCCCCGGCACGTCGCCCAGCGCATCGATGCCGACGTCGATCACGATGTAGCCGGGCGGCTGGTAAGTCGTACGCTGCCAGCGCTTCACTTCCGCGTTCGCGGGCACATTGCCCAGGTACTGATAGAGCGGCGGCGGATTGCAGCGCTCGATTTCCTTGCCGACGTACACGGCCTTGTCGTCCGACTTCACCGTGACGGGCGTGTCGGCAACGGCTTCGTTGCCGATCGTATGCACGTGAACGTACGTCTCGTGGGAGAGGTCGAGCAGATTGTCGTTCAGCAGCTTGTAGTTGGCAGCGATGCGGTGATACCCGTCGCTCGCAACCCAGCTCTTGTCATCGATCCAGTGCACGTCCGGGATGAGGGCAGGATTCGCTTTCTCGATGTCGCCCATCCAGATCCAGGCGAAGGTGTGGCGTTCGACGATGGGATAGATGCGGGCGCGGGCCTTCGGCGGAATGAGCGTCTGGCCGGGAATCTGCGTGCACTTGCCTTCGGCGTCGAAGCGCAACCCGTGATAGCCGCAGCGAATTTGCTCGCCGAGGAGCGTTCCCCTGGACAGCGGCGCGGAACGGTGCGGGCAGCGGTCTTCCATCGCGACGAGCTTGCCGCGGGAGGTGCGGAACAGGATGAGCGGCTCGTTTGCAATCCGCCGCGTCATGATCCGGCCGGCGATCACCTCACGCCCGTACGCCGCAACCTGCCAGCAATTCCTCAGGAACGTCATTCGCCCGACCACCTCAGACATGTCCGCATCGGCCCGGCGGGGTCCGCGATGTTGTCACTCTCATCGCCTCCGGACAACGCGTGATGGCGTCCTTATACGGCAGCCGATAGCGGCGTGGACACCTCGAGTTTGCGTCAGCGCTGCCGAGGCTGCGATTCGGTACGGATGTGTCCCGAAAGCGTGACACTCGACGACACAAATTCCCCTATGCTGCCGGCGAAATGCCTACCTATGACGCGCCGTTAAAGCAGATTCGCCTCGCCCTGAATCACGCCGCCGAGGCGAGCGGACTCGCCGCCATTCCCTCGATGCAGGAATCCTTGGGAGATGTAATCGATGCTGTGCTCGAAGGCGCGGCACGATTCGCCGGGGAGGTGCTCTCCCCCCTCAATCCGATCGGTGATCGAACGCCCGCGCGTTGCACGCCGGAAGGTGTGACTACCAGTCCAGGGTTTGCGGATGCCTACGCGCGGTTTCGCGCCGATGGCTGGACCGCTCTTGGTGCACCTGCCGACGACGGCGGGATGGGGCTGTCGACGCTGGTTGGAGCAGCCTGCGGAGAGATGTGGGCGGGGGCGAATCTGGCGTTCGCGATGTGTCCGGAAGTTGCGGTGGGCGCGGTTGAAGCCTTGCGACATCACGCGCCGGCGGAGTTGCGGGACCGTTACCTGCCGCAACTCGTGAGCGGTGAGTGGACTGCGTCGATGGCGCTCACTGAGCCGCAGGCGGGCTCGGATTTATCGACACTGCGCACACGCGCAGAGCCTGACCCTGCGCGCGATGGAAGCTGGCGGCTGTTCGGTCGCAAGATCTACATCTCGTGGGGCGATCACGACTTCACGGACAACATCGTGCACCTCGTGCTCGCGCGCACGCCGGATGCGCCGGAAGGGCTCAAGGGAATCTCGCTGTTCCTCGTGCCGAAGCGCGTTTCCGGCGCGAACGGTGCGCTCGTTGCGAACGACATCCGTGCGATTTCGATCGAGCACAAGATGGGGATTCGCGCGAGCCCGACGTGCGCGATGGTTTTGGGCGAACGGGATGGTGCGCGGGGCTGGCTCGTCGGCGGACTGAACGAGGGGCTCGCGTGCATGTTCACGATGATGAACACCATGCGACTGGGTGTTGGGATTCATTCTCTCGGTGTGGCCGAACGCGCGCTGCAGCTTGCTCGCGCTCATGCGCATGATCGCCATCAGGGCCGCACCTCAGCCGGGCCCAATCGCCCGATCATCGAGCATGCCGACGTGCGCAGGATGCTTCTGCAGATGAAGGCGCTGGTAGGCGCCGCGCGGGGGCTGGTTTACCTGACTGCGGCAACGTTGGACGTAGAAAACTTCGGCGCTTCGTCAGGCGCCTCTTCACTCGCCGCTGGCGACGCCAAGCGCGCATCAGCGTCGCCCCGAGCGAGCCTGCTCACGCCGATAGTGAAGGCATGGGTTTCCGAGGTAGCAGTCGAGGTAGCGTCGCTAGGCGTCCAGATCCACGGCGGCACCGGCTACGTCGACGACGCCGAAATCTCCCAAATCTACCGAGATGCTCGAATAGGCCCCATCTTCGAAGGTACCAACTACATCCAGGCCCAGGATCTGCTAGGCCGCAAAATCATTCGCGACCGATGCGTCACGCTCAACGCTTTGCTGGACGATGTCCAGCGTACTGCCGAGCGCTTGCCGGCCTGCGACCTTCGCACCCAGATGCTCGCTAACTGCGCAAACCTTCGCGAGGTCGCGACTACGCTTGCTCGTGAAGCGGAAAGCGACCCCAATCTCGTCGGGTCAGTCGCGCATCACTTCCTGCAGTGGTTAGGCGTCGTGATCGGCGGATGGCAGTGGTGCCTGTACGCGGATGACGATCCGCAGACGGCTGCGTTTTATGCGGCGCATGTGTTGCCGCGAGCGCGTATGCATGAGGCGATTGTCAGGAGTGGCTCAGAAGCGTTCGCGGCGGTGGCGCCCACTTCTATATAGAGAACGCTGCGGTCAGGAGGCCGCAGACGCTCCGCGCATATGCGGACTTTGCTCGCCTTCGCCGGCGGTCTCGCTCGCTCCGTCATCCAGCCGCAGCTTCACGAACGTCACCACGATCGCGGCGATCAGTGATCCGATGGCCATCACCATCGCCACGGTGGGCAAGGGCTGGTTGGCCTTGAACAGGAAGCCCGCGATGATCGGCGCAAGCGCCGATCCGCCGCGGCCAATGCCGATGGCGAAGCCAGTGCCGCCGGCGCGCACGTGCGTCGGGAACGCCTGAGCAAAGATTGCGTACATGCCAACGATTGCACCGTTGGTGAAGAATCCCGAGAACGCGACCAACATCGACATGGTCTGCAGATCCGGTGGCGTGCGGCCAAACACCGCCACCATTACCGCGGACAGCAGCATCGCCACTATGGTGAGCGTCTTCACCGCGAAGCGCAGCGTCAGCAGCCCGAGCACGGCGCCGCCGAGCGCGCCACCGACGTTGGCCCACACGAGCACACCTGCCGCTGATGAGGCCGGGAACCCCATGCCGGCGACGATGTTGGGTGTCCACTTGAGGACGAAGTAGAAAGTTGTTATGTGGAAGAAGTACGCCATCGCAACCAGTAGCGTGGTCGCGATCAGTCCCGGTGCGAACAGGTCGGACACCGAGCGCTTGCGAACGCTCTCCGAGATCACCGGCAAGGCGGAAACGGTCGCGTGACCCATGCGCGCGAGTGTCCGATTGATCTTCTCGAGTGCGCCTTTCGGCTGCTTCCGCGTGAGCCAATGAACGGACTCAGGCACGAATGCGAGCACGAGCGGGATAAACGCGACGGTGCAGACGGCGCCAAAATAGAAAACCGAGCGCCACGTGTAGCTCTTCAGTAGCTGCGCAACGACGAGGCCACCGAGCACAGCACCGATCGGGTAGCCAATGGACATGATCGATACACAGAGATGTCGGCGCTTGAGGCTCGAATACTCGGCCGCGACCGCATTGATTGCTGCGAGAAGCCCGCCTATGCCGAGACCCGTGAGGATGCGCCATGCCGACAACTCGTAAATGTTCTTTACCGTCGTAGCCATGAACATGCCGACGGCCATGAGCACGAGGCAGAAGAGCATGAGCGGACGGCGTCCGATCTTGTCCGCCAGCGGACCGAGGACCAGCGAGCCGATCGCCATACCCCAGAGTTCCATCGACAGAACGAAGCCCAATGCCGCGCGATCAAGTCCCCATTCGCCGAGGATCCCCGGTCCCGCGAAGCTGATGGACAGCACATCGAACCCGTCAAGACCATTCAGACCCACCGTGAGGGCAACGATGAGAACCTGCATTCTGCTCATCGGTGCGTTGGAGATGATTGCACGCGGATCGTTGTTCACAGGCGTGAGCCCCCTCATGGCGGTCCGTTACAGGTCACATGTGCGGTAGAGCCTAGCATCTCCGCATTCCCACTGACCGCCCCATGTGACAGTACGGCCACGGCCGGAACAAGCAGCTCACCGCCCCTGCGTAAGCCTTTCCAGCAGGCCAAGAAGCTGCGCGCGGCCCTGCTCGCCAAGCTTCTTCACCAGGTGTGCTTCGTGTCGGGCCTGCGCGCCGCGCGCCCGGCGCAGCAGCGCCTTGCCGGCGGGCGTCAGAAACAGTGCGTACGAACGGCGATCGCCGGCCGCCTTGCGGACCGCGAGACCCCGCCGCTCGAACCCGTTCAGCACTGCGACGAAGTTTGTCTTTTGAATACCGAGGGCACTCGACACTTCGGACTGCCGCAGCCCCGGGTTCGTATCGATCACGGTGAGCACGCCGAACTGCCCGGGGCTCAAGTCGAGCTCCGCGAGCTCGGCGATGAAATCCGCATACGCCAGCATCTGCGCACGACGCAGGAGGTACCCGAGGTACCCGTGCATCTTGCCCATATCGACCTCGCGCTCCGCAGTGAATGCGCCCTCCATGTCCGTCGTGGCATTGGAGCGTCTGCGGCGGGACGCATGCCGCACGGCCGGCTCGGGCGCCGGCTCGTCGGCTTCGGGGATGCGTCGCGAATCACGCATGACGGAAGCGCTCGAACAGCTCTTGCGGGATCGGGCGCGCGCGGATGCCGCCGGGGCGCTGTGGGTCGTGCCCGGCCCAGACGCGGGTTTCGAAGCCCTCGACCGCCAGCTCGTCCCCCTTCATGAGCCGGTGGTGCACCTTGAAGCTCGAGCGCTTCCACTCGGGAATCGTCGTGTGGATGACTACGTCCTCGCCGAACTTCGAGGGGCTCAGGAAATTCGCGCGCGCCTCGACGAGCGGGATTCCTGCAATGTCGAAGGTCTTCAGGAGCTCGGATTTGCGATAACCCACGGCCTCGAAAATGCCGGCCGTGCAGCGATCGAAGAATTCGAAGTAGCGCGGGAAGAAGACGATGCCCGCCGGGTCGCAATCCCCCCATTCGATGCGCACCGTGCGTGTCGCCGTGAGCATGCGTTCAGCTCCGTTCGATGAGCATGGCGATGCCCTGCCCGCCGCCGATGCACGCGGAAGCGATGCCGTAGCGAAGCCCCGAACGCTGCAGCTCACGCGCGAGCGTGAGCACGAGCCGCAGGCCCGATGCGCCGAGCGGATGCCCGATGGCGATGGCGCCGCCATTCACATTCAGTTTCGACTGATCGATATCGAGCTCGCGCACGCAGGCGAGCACCTGAGCACCGAATGCTTCGTTGATCTCGATGCGATCGATGTCCGCGAGCTCGAGGCCGGTGGCTGCGAGCACTGCGCGAATCGATACGACAGGACCGATGCCCATCACATCAGGTGGAACGCCGACGGCAGCAGCGGCGACTACACGTGCAAGGGGTTTGAGCTGTTTGCGCTTTACGTACTCGCCGGACGCTACGAGCACGGCAGCGCCACCGTCCACGATGGCCGAGCTGTTCCCGCCTGTCTGCACTCCACCGAACGCAGGACGGATGGCGGCCAGCGTTTCGAGCGACGTCGGCCGAATGTGCGTGTCCTTATCGATGACCTTCTCTTTGCCGCTCAGTTTGAGACTGCGCGGTTTGAGGCCCGGCACCTCGAAGGTCTCGCTGGTCACAGCACAGACTTCGCCGGCGAGGAATCCGTTCGACTGTGCATCGACGGCGCGCTGGAAGCTGCGCGCGGCATACGCGTCGACTTCCTGTCTGCTGATGTTGAACCGGCGCGCGAGATTCTCGGCAGTGTCACCCATCGTTGCGTCGATGCAGGGATCGAGCAGCGCTTCGAACAGGAAATCCTTGAACTCGACCGGCTTGCCCAGGCGGAAGCCGGAACGGTGCGTGTACGCGGCGATGGGATTGCGGCTCATCGATTCCGCGCCGGCGCAGAGCGCGAGCGATGCGCGACCGAGCATCAGCGCATCCGCGCCCTGACTGATGATCTCGATCCCTCCGCCGCACACTCGTTGCACCAGGTGCGAGGGCACCTCGAGCGGCACGCCAGCGTACATGCCGATGTGCCGCGGCAATAAAAACGCGTCGAAGCTGGTCTGAGCCATCGATGACGCGATGACCGTGCCGACATCGCCTGGCTCCACACCTGCCAGCGCTGCGCGCGCCGCCTTGATTCCCAGGTCGATCGGTGAAACCAGAGCGAACGCTTGTGTGTAGTCGACGAAGGGCGTGCGAGCGCCCGCGAGCAGCCAGGCGTCCGGCCACTGCGAGATGAGCGCGCGCGATGCGTTCGGGTGAGGCATCAGAGTGCACCGTAAATGTGACAGGTGGTTGTGGGCATGGCGCCACAACGAGCGGCGTGAGACGCTGCGACGGTGATGAACAGCTCCGGCATCTTTACCGGCCCCCTTGCTGTTATGCGGGCGCGCCTTGCCTCGTTTGGCGCCACAGTTATAGAGTATAACCAACGATACGGTATCGTGTAGCCATGACATTCAGTGTGGTGAATACGAGACGATGACGTATCAGCTCGGGTCTGGAGGGGTAGCGAATGGCTCACCTTGAGACGTTTTCCACGTTCGGACTCGATCCACGACGCAAGATCGAATACTGGAACGACTCCGTCTGCGCCTCGTTCACGCCGAACGCATCCGAGCCTGCCGACCTTCGCGCCTTCAACGGCCACATTGCCCGCACCGTCGTCGGCGACATGACCGCCGCCGAGGTCTACTCGGACGCGCAGGCGGTGCTGCACACCCGCTCGCACGTGGCGCGCTCGAAGCGGGCCATGTTCTTCATCCACATGCAGCTCGATGGCGAAAGCGTGAACCGGCAGGACGGCCGCGAGGCGCGCCTCGGCCCCGGCGACTTCACCCTCTGCGACACCACGCGCCCCTACGAGATTCATTTCGATACACCGAACCGCATGTTCGTCCTCGGCATTCCCGAGTCGCTTCTCCGCCGGCATCTGGCGTGCCCGGAGAGCGTGGTTGCCATTCCGATGTCGGGTGCGGACGGCATGAGCGGGCTGTGCTCGAGTTTCCTGCGGGACTTCTGGAAGCAGTGTCGTCACGACATCGATCCGATCGTCGTGCCGCGTGTGACGAATGCCATCCTGGACCTCGTGGCCAGCGCGTACACGGTGCTGCCACAGTCCCAGTCGGATCGCTCCTCGCTTGCCACCGCGCATCGCATCCGCATCGTCAACTTCATAGAAGCGCATCTCGGCGACCCGGATCTCACGCCGATGCGCGTGGCGCAGGCGTGCAAGATGACGCCGCGCTACCTGCACCACTTGTTCTCGCACGAATCGGAAACCGTCGCGCGTTACATCCTGCGGCGCCGGCTCGAGGAATGTTCGCGGGCGCTGACGGTGCAGTCTCAGCGTGGCCGCACGGTCACGGCCATTGCGTTCGACTATGGCTTCAACAGCCCGACGCACTTCGGGCGCGTGTTCCGCGCGCGCTATGGAGTGACGCCACGGGAGTATCGGCGCCAGGTCGGCGCCGACTCCTGATCGTAGCCGCGCGAGTCCCGTTCAGGACTCCGTGATGAACTTCGTGACGAGGCAGGCGTCGAGTCCTTCGATGCCTTCTTCCGAACCGTGCCCGCTTTCCTTCACACCGCCGAACGGCGATTCCGGCACCGAGATCTGATAGCTGTTGATGCCGATCATGCCGGCCTCGAGCTGTTCGCCGAGGAGGTTCACCGTCTTCGACGAACGCGCGAAAGCGTAAGCCGCCAGGCCATACGGCAACCGGTTCGCCTGAGCGATCGCATCCTCGAACTTCGAGAACGGATTGATGATGGCGACCGGACCGAAGGGCTCCTCGTTCATGATGCGCGCTTCGTTCGGCACGTCCGACAGCACTGTGGGCGAGTAGAAGAACCCGTTCGGCCTGCCCTCGACCTTCAACGGCGAGCCGCCGGCATTCACTTTGCCGCCGTGCTGGCGCGCGTCGCCGATGAACATCTCCATTGCGTTGATGCGGCGAGGGTTGGCCATCGGGCCCATCTGGCTCGTCTCGACGAGGCCGTCACCGACGCGCCACGCTTTGGCGCGAGCCGTGAATCCTTCGACGAAGCGCTTGTAGATGCTCTCGTGCACGTAGTACCGCGTGGGCGACACGCACACCTGGCCGGCGTTGCGGTACTTCGCCATCACGGACATGTCGAGCACCTGGTCGACGTCGACATCGTCGAATACGAGCACCGGGCCGTGTCCGCCGAGCTCCATCGTGGTGCGCTTCATGCCGTCCGCCGCGAGCTTCATGAGCTGCTTGCCGATGGGCACGGAGCCGGTAAACGAAATGGCGCGAATGACCGGAGAGCTGATGAGATGCGTCGACACGAACGCCGGCACGCCGAACACCACTGAAAGCACGCCTTTTGGCAGGCCCGCATCGACGAGCGCACGCGCCACTTCGAGCGCAGAGCCAGGTGTTTCCTCAGCGGGCTTCACGATGACCGTGCAACCTGCGCCGAGTGCGGAGCCGATCTTGCGAGCCGGATTGCCGATGGGGAAATTCCACGGCGCGAAGCCTGCGACGGGGCCGACGGGCTCTTTCACCACGGTCATGCGAACGCCGGGCGCACGTTGCGGGAGCACGCGACCGTAGGCGCGACGGCCTTCTTCCGCGTACCACTCGAAGATTTCCGCGGAGAGACCGACCTCCCAACGCGCTTCGGCGAGCGTCTTGCCCTCTTCCGTCGTCGCGATGCGCCCGATGCGCTCGGTGCGCTCACGCAGAAGGTCTGCAGCCTTGCGCAGAATCTTGCCGCGCTCGTGAGGCGCAAGCGCGCGCCATTTCGGATAACTCTGCTGGGCACCTTCCAGCGCGCGATCCAGATCCTCGGTGCTTGCATGCGGCAGCTCGCCGATGGTTTCACCCGTGGCCGGACTGACGACAGGCTGGCTCTTGCGATTGCCCTTCGCCACCCATTCGCCGGCGATGAACAGCTTCAGATCGGCGTACGGCTCGGATGCGGTGACCGGGGCCTGGTTCGGCTTTGCCTGACTCGATTGCACTTCAGTTCTCCTCTTAGCTCATGCTGCGCGCTTGCGGCCTTCCAGCTCAGCCGCCGTGACCCAGTTGCCGTGGACGGCCGCGCGCAGGCGCAGGGGCACGTGTATGCGGGCAATCGGTCCCTTTGGCAAGTTCGCCGCCTCCACGAGCCACACCTCCGAGAGGTTTTTCTCGTGCACGTCCACCACGAAGGCGAGATAGCCCTCGTCACCGGCCTTCTTTGACGGAATGTGGACGGCCTCCTGAATCGTCATGCCCGGCGGCACGGCCAGGCTGGTGATTCGCCCGCTTTTCACTTCGATGCGCAACATCGTGTTGAAGCCTGCGCCGACCGGGCCGCAGAGCAGAGGCGGTCCCGCCTCCGGGTTGTACGTCTGGTAGTACCCGACGTCGTAATCGACCATGAAGTCCTTCTCGGCGATACGCGGCATCTCGCCGCCCGGGCCGAGCTTGTACTCCTCCCATCGGTCACTCGGTCGCGCGAGATCGAAGGTCCAGCGAACGTAGTCGCCGGCCGCTTCGCCCGGCTGCACCTGGATGCCCGAGGCCTGCTGGATGAACGGGAACGGATTGACTTTGCCTGCACCGAAATCGAGGTGGACCTTGCTGCCTTCGGTGTACGCGTTCATGAAGTGATACGCGGACGTGGGTGGGCCGCGGAACCAGCGAATGTCTTTCACGCTCGCGCCGCGCGGCATGATGCCGACGAACGTTTCCTTCGTGGGCTCCCACACCCAATGCGCTCCACCTGACTTCATGCGCGCCAGGTCCGCAGTGGTGGGGAACACGGGGAAGATCACGTGCTCTTTCGTGACCGCGAAGTCGTGCATCATCGAACAGTACGGCACTTCGAAGAATTCTTCCTTGACGAGACTGCCGCTCTTGTCGGCAATACAGTACGACACGTCTCGTGTCGCGAGGCCGCTCGCTTCATAGCCAAAGAAATGAAGCTCGCCGTTTTCCGGGTCGAGGCGCGTGTGAGCCGTCATCGTCTGGCTTCTGAGCTTGCCGTCGTAGTCCCATTCGCCGCGTGTCTCGAGCGTGATCGGATCGAGCTCCCAGCCGCGTGAGTCTTCCTTCAATGCGAGAAGACGCCCACCGTGAAAGATCGGCGTGGTGTTCGCGACGCCGCGACTGCCCTTGCTCGTGCCGGCGGCGGAGCCGCGCACGCTCGGATCGTCCGTGTACGGATTGCGGTACAAGCCGTACAGCGAGCGCCGTGCCTTGCGCTCGTGTTTCCAGCGATCGGTCTGCACGTAACGCATGCGGTAGTCGACGTGGCCGTTCTCGAAGACGAACGCGCTCACCATGCCATCGCCGCTCAGATAGGTGTCGTCGCCGAGCATCGGCGCGTATTGCGGATCGGGAATCGAGCGATACCAGGTGCCGTCGATGTCCGCGGGCACCTGACCTTCCACGACGAGATCGTAGATGTCGCACTCGACGCGCGAGGGCGCGTTGTAGCCGGCGAAATCCATCGAGCTCGGAAATGGCTTACTCATGTCAACCTCCGGGGCCTTGCCACGGCGCGCCCGTGACCGGATGCGGATAGTGGAACGGCAGCACGGCCGTATCCGGCCACATCACGTATTTGGGTTCCATAACGAGAGTGTCAGGACCGAATGGGTCTTCGGGAAACGTCTTCGCGAACAGCGGCACGAATCGTTTCGGTGCATGGGCCCAGCCTTGCTCGAACGTACCCTGGTATACGCAGACGTTGCCGCACACGCGGATTTTCCAGACGCCGTCTTCGTTTACGTAGTCGTTCTCGTACAGGCCGCCTTCCCACCACTGCTGAGGCAGCATGCCCGGTCCGCCGGGCCGCGTCTCGTGACTGCCGGCGGCCATGATGTAACGAAATCTTCCTTTGGCCGTCTTGCGGTCAGGCGCCACGTCGACGATGTCCTGCAGCTGCGGGTGATCGAGCAGGAATCCGTAGACCGGGCCGTTCACGCCGCCCGTGAAGTTCCTGCGGAACCGGTCGCAGTAGAGACGCTTGAGGCCCGCTTTGCCGCGGAAAACGCCGCCCATGAAGCGCACTTCGCCATCGTCGCTGAACAGCGCGACCACCTCGTCGTAGAGGCACTTGTCGAGGTAGTAACCATAGGCGTGTTGCAACCGCCTGATGGCGTGCACGTCCTCCAGCACTCCCACTTGCTTCTCGAGTTGCTCGATTCTCTGCACGAGCGTCGTGATCGGATCCTGGGCAGGCATGGTGGAAAGTCCTCGGCTCGGTAAGATACGCGGCCCGCGAAAGAGGACCACACGTGACTGCACCTATCAAGCCCGCTGCCGGTTACAAACGCATTGCTACCGAGGAAGCCTGGGCGCCGCCCGAGCTGATTGCTGAATTCCGTCGCATCATCGAGAAGAAGCTCAGCGACGATCCGGCGTTCGTGAGCCTGTGGGGCTACTACGGCAGTCACCCGAGCCAGCGCGCGCAACAGCTGCTGCACAAGATTCAGCAACTGGATGAGACGCGCATTGCTGACATGGATGCGAGCGGGATCGACTTGCAGTTGCTGCTTTTGACGGCTCCCGGTGTGCAGGTTCTCGATAAGGCGAATGCGGTGTCGATGGCGAAGCTCAGCAACGATCGCGTGGCCGATGCGGTTCGCAAGTTTCCTACGCGGTTTGCAGCGCTGGGTGCTGTCGCTCCCCAGGATCCGCCTGCTGCGGCCAAGGAGCTGGAACGGTGTGTGAAGACGCTGGGGTTGAAAGGTGGCGTCATCAATTCGCACACGCGCGGCGAGTTTCTGGATGATGAAAAGTTCTGGGATATTTTCGCCGCGGCCGAAGCGCTGGACGTGCCGATCTACATTCATCCGTCGGGGCCGCCGGCGGCGATGGCGCAGCCTTTTCTCGAGCGCGGACTCGAAGGCGCGATTTTCGGGTTCGGTGTGGAAGTGGCGTTGCACGTCCTGCGCATCATCGTGAGCGGGGCGTTCGACCGGTTTCCGAAACTGAAGATCGTGATCGGGCATACCGGCGAAGGGTTGCCGTTCTGGCTCTATCGCGTCGACTACATGCACACCGCGTCCGTGCGCTCCGGGCGTTACACTTCGATGAAGCCGCTGAAGCGCAAGCCCAGCGACTACATTCGCGAGAATCTCTACATCACCAACAGCGGTGTGGCCTGGGAACCTTCAGTCACCTTCTGCCAGAAAGTCCTCGGCGTCGATCGCGTGCTCTACGCGATGGACTATCCGTACCAGTTCGTCCCCGAAGAAGTAACGATCGCCGACAACTTCGCGATGAGCGATGCCGACAAGAAGAAGTTCTTCCAGACCAACGCCGAAAAACTCTTCAAGCTCTGATCGCTACAAGTCCGCGGGCGGGAGTTGGCGGCCGAGGATCAGGTCGGAGGCTTTTTCGGCGATCATGATCGTGGGGGCGTTGGTGTTGCCGCCGGGGATGGTGGGCATCACGGCCGCGTCGGCGACACGCAGCGATTCGAGGCCGCGGACTCGCAGGTTCGCATCCACAACAGCCATTGCGTCGATGCCCATCGCGCATGTGCTCGTTGGATGCATGGCCGTTCCCACCATGCTGCGAGCGTATGCATCGATCTCATCGTCGGATTGCACGGCCATGCCGGGCAAGCGTTCTTCCGACACGAGCGTCGCAGCCGGGTGCGTGCTGAAGAACTTGCGTGTGAACCGAATCATCGAGCGAAAGGTCGCTCGATCCTCAGCAGCCTGCAGCAGGTTGAACAGGATGCGCGGTGGGTCCTTGGGATTCACCGAGCGCAACGTCACCTCACCACGACTCACCGGATGCAACAGAACGTTGGCCATCGAGAACACATGGCCCACGCCTTTCCTCCAACCGGGAAACCAGCTACGCGCCGCCATCGAAACGGGGCTGATGAGGAACTGCACGTCCGGCCACTTGAGGTCCGTGCGCGAGCGATAGAAACCCTGCGCAGCGACGGGCAGCTCTGCGACGGGCCCGGTGCCGAACAGTCGCCACCGCAACGTGTGTAAGGCCAGCCTGTCCAACCGCAGCTCGTTCTCGAACGTGATGGGACCACTCGCCGCATACAGGATCGGCAGAGACTGATGGTCCTGCAGATTCTTTCCAACGCCGGGCAGGTCGTGCATCACTCGCACACCGACCGCTTCCAGCTCCTCTGCTGGGCCGATGCCCGACAGCATCAGCAACTGAGGTGAGTTGAAGGTGCCGCCAGACAGAATCACCTCACGCTCAGCGAACGCCTGCACGAGCTGCCCGTTCTGCTCGTACTCGACTCCAATTGCTCGATTCCGTTCAAGCAGCACGCGCGTCGTCAGCGCGTTCGTCTCCACGCGCAGATTCGGCCGAGCCATCGCAGGCCGGAGGTAGCGCGACGCCGTGCTTGCACGATGCCCTCGATGTGTATTGAAGTCTGGCGCGCTGAAGCCTTCCGCTTCAGCCCCGTTGAAATCATCCAGGTGACGATAGCCAAGCTTCTGCGCGGTCTCGATCAGCCGCGGATAGATAAACGCATCCGTCGCGTGCCGCGACGTCGTGAACGGCCCTGAGCCGCCATGGTATAGAGAGGCTCCACGCCAGTTCGTTTCCGCGCGATTGAAGTAAGGCAGAACTTCCGCGTAACTGCAGCCCGGCAATCCTGACTGTCGCCACTGGTCATAGTCGCCGCGATGCCCGCGCTGATACATCATGCCGTTCACGGATGACGATCCGCCCAGAACCTTCCCGCGCGCCACAGGAATGCTGCGCTTGTTTGCGAAGGGCTCCGGCTCGCTTTGATATCCCCACCCCAGCGCGGGATCGTTGAATGTGTCGCGCCACGCGAGCGGCATCTTCATGCGCAGATGCCGATGCTCAGTGCCTCCCGCTTCAAGCAGAAGCACTGAGTTGCCCGGATCCTCCGAAAGACGCGCCGCCAGCACACACCCGGCCGAGCCCGCACCAACGATGATGAACGACGAGCGCTGCACGGCCCGGCTTCACACCAGCTTGTAATAGTGGATCTGATTCCCCTTCGGAATCTTCTCGCCCACGCCGATGAAAATGTGGCGATTGACCCAGTCGTGCCTGCCTTCGGGCGCTTCGAACTTGGGAGATACGCGAAAGTAATAAGTGGAGTGGTCGACGGGCTCGTTGCGCGCCATCGCGTCCATCACGTCTTTCGGTCCCCAGCGGAAACCGCGATTCTGAAGGTAGATGATGGTGCCGTCGTCTTCCTGCAGCATGTAGCGCGCGTCGAAATCGATGACGCCGTTCGGACGCACGAGAGGCCAGTCCGCGCCGCTGCCGGGCACGACGACGCCGCGAATGTTGGGACCTTCGAATGTGCCGTCCTTCAGGTAGATTCCCGCGCGCACGCTGCCGGTATCCGACGGGCGCACCCAGTACGCGCGCTCGAGCGCGATTTTCACGGTGAAGGCGAATTCCAGTCTGGGTTCGAATTGGGCCGGCATGAATGTCCTCGCGAGGTCCAGCAGCGCCGCGGGTCCGGCGCCATCGTGCGGGTGTGTACCACAATTCCGCCGGAGCGCAGACAAGCGGCCGGTATCATCGCCGGCTTGCGGGCGGCGCCGTCGTGCGCTTTAGGTCGGCGATTGAGAGGAAGCGCTTGAAGCAAGGCTCGTCGCAGAGCTTCGACTACATCGTCGTGGGGGCGGGCTCGGCCGGGTGTGTGCTTGCGAACCGGCTAAGTGCGGAGTCCGGCGTATCCGTTCTCGTGCTCGAGGCGGGTGGGAGCGATGCGCACTGGACCATCGACATGCCGCTCGGTTTCACCAGGGCGTTTCTCAATCCCGCATTCGGCTGGGGTTACTGCAGCGAGCCCGAGCCGCAATTGAATGGCCGAACGTTGTGGCTACCGCGTGGGCGGCTCATCGGCGGCACTTCGACGATCAACGGCATGTTCTACATGCGCGGCCATCGCCTGGACTTCGATGGCTGGCGCGACCGCGGCTGCACTGGCTGGGGGTCTGCAGATGTCTTGCCGTACTTCAAGCGCATGGAGACAAGCTGGCGCGGTGCCGGGAAGTATCACGGTGACCGCGGGCCGTTACACGTTCGCGCTATTGAGACGACGAGGCTGCTTCACGAGCCGCTCATGCAAACCGCCGCAGCTGCGGGCTTCGCGACGAGCGACGATCTTCATGGTGACGTGCAGGAGGGATTTGCTCGTGGCGAGGTGACCATTACTCCACGCGGACGACGTGCCAGCGCGTCGCGCGCCTATCTGTATCCGGCGCTGGGCCGGCGCAATCTGAAGCTGATCTCGAAGGCGCTGGCGACGCGCGTGATTGTCGAAGGTCGCCGCGCCATTGCCGTTGAGTACGTGGCTGCAGGCCAGACGCACAGAGTGCGCGCTGATCGGGAAGTCGTGCTCGCGGGCGGCACGTATAACTCCGCTCAGCTCCTGATGCTTTCCGGGATTGGACCGGCGGATCATCTGCGCGCAGTCGGTGTGCAGCCGGTGCACGACTTGCGCGGCGTCGGTGCGAATCTTTCCGAGCATCCGCGCGTGCCCATCGACTTTGCGGCCAGCAAACCGGTGACGTTTCTGAATGAGTTGCGGGCGGACAAGGTGCTGTTGTCCGCTGCGCTCTGGAAGTTTTTCGGGACCGGTGCATTCGCGAGCCAGCTCAACAGCTGCAACATCGTGATCCGCACCCGGCCGGGGCTCGTGCAGCCCGACATCCAGCTCATGAGCAATCCGGTGCGGATGGACGCGAAAATCTGGTTTCCTGGAATCGGCGAGCGGCAGGAGCATCGCGTGACTGCAGATGCGGTCGTGTTGCATCCGGAGGCGCGAGGTCATGTGAGACTGCGATCGAGCAATCCACTCGATGCGCCTCGTGTGCATGTGAATGCCTTCGGATCTGCTGCGGACATCGATGCTGCGCTTCGCGGTGTTGAAGTCGCGCGCCACATCTACAGCACGCGTCCTCAGGCAGATCTCATCGCGCGCGAGATTTCTCCGGGCCCGCAACGGAAGTCACGCGCCGATCTCGAAGAATACATACGCACCACCGGAACCATCACGCAGCATCCAGTCGGCACGTGCAAGATGGGCATTGACGACGATGCCGTCGTCGACCCGCAGCTTCGGGTCCGCGGCATCGAAGGCCTTCGCGTTGCGGACGCATCGGTCATGCCCACCGTCACCGGCGGCAACACCAACGCCCCCACGATCATGATCGCCGAAAAAGCCTCCGACCTGATCCTCGGCCGCCAACTACCTCCCGCAGACATTTAACGTCTCTTCGCCTTCGCCTGTGGCTTGGGTTGAGCCGGAAGCAGACGGGATAGCTGCGCGCGTGCTCCCGCGCGTCTAGTGCGAGGACCAGACAAAGCCTGCCGCAGTAGCCTTACGATCTCGATGGCTTTGCGGGCATCACTTTCGGCTTTCTGGAATTCCGTCGTTCTGCCGACTCGGATACTTGATGTATCGAGTTGGGCGGGCACACGCCGCGGCTTCTTTGCAGACTCGTAAGCACGCTTATTGAGTTCATGGGTCATCAGGGCTATGGGCTGAGCTAGTACCAGGTGCTCGGTTTCATCCAGTTTACCGGCCCAGCCCCAAAGGTGATGAACCAGATCGTTGCGAGTTTTCCGATATCGCCTAACTTCTGACGTGACCACGTTGAAAAGCGCCAGGTCTCTGGGCCGTTTGACCAAACGCGATTCCGCGGCGGCGCTCAACATCGCCATTCTGGTCTCGCCGCTCACCACTACATTCAGCATCTGCGCCACAATTCGGTAGTCTGCTTTTAGGAAGCTAGTGAGCAAAAGAACTAGTTCCACATCGCAGAATGCCCAAAGGCTAATCACCGTCGCCACATTGGGGGCAAATGGCGACTTGCGCAGAACGGTCGGGCTGAGCCATGCGCCAGAAGTCGGATGAACCCGTGAGAGTTTGTCCCACATTTCTTAACCCCCCTTCTTCTACCTTCTATTTTTGCTCGAAACCAACGCGAATGTGCCTGCCGGCATCCTGCGCACACCATCACGCTCGTGCGGATGGCAATCGACTTTCATCCGAAGGCGGGCGTGGTGCTGAGCTGCGATTTCCGCGGCAGCATTGACCCGGAAATTCCGAAGGTCAGACCCGTCGTCGTGATCACACCGTCCTACGTGCGGCGTGCACACTTGGCCACGATAGTACCTCTCAGCACGAAGCGCCCGCAGCACGAGAGCGGCTATCACTTTCGGCTGAGCAGTCCGCCGTTCACAGGCGCTGCGCCGGAAGTCTGGGCGAAGTGCGACCTTGCAATGTCCGTATCACACAGCAGGCTGGATCGCATTCGACTTGCAACCGGAGAGTTTGTGACGGGTTTCGTTAGCGATGTGGACTTGCGCCGAATCTATTTTGCTGTCGCGTATGGTTTTGGGATTGACGCTCGCGATGTGCGTCGCTAACCTGCGCGCCGTCTCCCGCTTGTCGGGCTTGGGGTAGAACTCCGCACCACGTGGTTCTACTCAACTACAACATCGTACGAAAGTACGGTCGTTACCCCCTCAGGGGCTTGCAAGACTCCGCCTTCGGAGCAACAGAGGCCGCGCGACACGCGGCTTTTGTTTTTTATGGCCTTCGGCCAGCGCGCGACGGGGTTTGCCAAAGGTGAAGCGCATCTGCGCGCGGACCTGGCGCATCGCCTCGGTTCGCCTTCAACACGCTAAAGGTTTTGAGGCTTCCCTGACGGCCTCCGGGCGCGGGCTAAGCTCGTTACAGTACCGCGTAATAGCGGAAGACCGAATGATCCGGGTTCGTACGGCGCTCGCCGCCGCCGATGATGACGGTTCGGTTCAGCCAGTCGTGCGGGCCTTCGGGGACGCGGAAGTATGGCGTGCAGCGGAAGTAGCCGGGGCGCGGCGGGGCGCCGGGCGTCGCCGGGGTGGTGCCGTAAACATAACCCTGATTCCTTATATAGATGAGCGCCCCGTCGTCCGCCTGCAGCAAGTAGTGGGCGTTCAGCTCTACGACACCGTCCGTGCGCACGGTGCCCCAATCCGCGCCGCTGTAGTCCACCACCTTGCCATTGAGCCGCGGACCTTCGACGACACCTGTCTTCACGGACACATAACCCTGCTTCGCGCCGCCCGACACGGGCCCGAAGATGTGCCGCTCGTGAAACTCCAGTCGCACATCGAAGATGTGCTCGAGCCGCAGATGGATGGACGACGAGTCCATCGTCAGAGCGCAACCGTCACGGACTTCACTTCCGTATACGCCTCCACGCCCTCGCGCCCGTGCTCGCGCCCCCAGCCGGACTGTTTATAGCCGCCGAACGGCAGCGCGTAGTCGAGCCCCATGCCGCCGTTGATGCGCACCATGCCCGCCTTGATCTTGCGCGCAAGCTTGTGCGCAACGCTGATGTCGCGCGTCCAGATATTCGAGGAAAGCCCATAGTCAGTGTCGTTCGCAACGCGCGCGATGCGATCCAGGTCATCGTCATCGATCGGCATCGCGCAGACCACAGGCCCGAAGATCTCCTCGCGCACAACACGCATGTCGCGATTCGTCTCAGCAAGAACGGTCGGCTGCATGAAGTAACCCGCACGCCCATCGACCCGCTTGCCGCCCACGACGACCTCCGCGCCCTGCGACGTACCCGAATCGATGTAGCCGCTCACCCGCTCGAGCTGCTTCTGCGACACGAGCGGCCCCATCTGCGTCTCCGGCTCCATCCCCGGCCCGACCTTCAGCTTCTTCGCGCGCTCGACGACGCCATCGACCACTTTGTCGAACACCTTCTTATGTACGTACAACCGCGAGCCCGCGACACACACCTGCCCCGCGTTCCGGAAAATCCCGTCCGCCGCGCCCTGCGTCGCGCGCTCGATGTCCGCATCCGGAAACACGATGACCGGCGACTTGCCGCCCAACTCCAGCGACACGCGCTTCAGGTTCCCGGCCGCCCCCGCCACGATCGACTTGCCGACCACCGTGGACCCCGTGAACGAAATCTTGTCGACGTCCGGATGCTCGACGAGCGCCTTGCCCGCCGGATCGCCGAACCCCGTCACCACATTCACGACGCCCGGCGGGAGCCCGACCTGCTGGATCAGTTGCGCAAGACGAATCGCGGTGAGCGGCGTGAGCTCCGCCGGCTTCAACACCACCGTGCAGCCCATCGCGAGCGCCGGCGCAATCTTCGACACCGCCATCGCGAGCGGAAAATTCCACGGCACGATCGCGCCCACGACGCCAACCGGCTCACGCAGCGTGTACGTGTGATGGCTGGGCGCCGTGATCGTCGGCGTCTCACCATTGATCTTGCCGGCCCATCCCGCGAAGTACCGCAAACACTCTGCCGCACCATTCACGGCCGCGAAACGCGCCACCGTGTAAGGCATGCCGTTGTCGAGCGTCTCGATCGCAGCGATCTCATCGCCACTCGCTTCGAACGCCTCGGCGAGTTTCCACAACAGCTTCGCCCGCCCGCTCGGAGGCATCGCCGCCCATGGCCCGCTCTCGAACGCGCGGCGCGCGGCTTTTACCGCAAGGTCGATGTCCGTCGCATCACCTGCAGCCACCCGCGCAATCACCTGCGCGGTTGCCGGATTGATCACATCGAGGGTCTTGCCCGACTGAGCCGCAACCCACTCGCCATTGATGAACAACTTGTGAGCCGCGCCAAGGAAGGCCGCGGTGAGAGAATTCGGGTCCGGTGAGAGTTGCGCGTTCATGGAAGCTCCGCTCAGGTTGACTTGGGCGCGACGCACGTGAAGCTCGCAGCATCGTCCGTGCTGCCCGTGCCCTTGTACTTCGCTACTTTCGGCCACGCGCACAACGGGCGCGTGCGATCCAGTTTTCCGTCCGTGACGTGAGAGGCAATCAACTGCGTGGGTGCCTCACCCTGTTCGACCCATTTCATCACGGCGCCAACGGCGTCGAACCGATCGGGCCCCGGGCCGCCCACACAGTGCCACATGCCCGGCGCCATGAACAACGTCATGAAGTCCTGCTGTTGGGCCGGTCCCATCTTCTGCTGCACGCTCTGGTAGTAGTCGATCGTGCTGTACGGCGAGAGCAACTGGTCCGCCCATCCGTGATACAGGATGAGCTTGCCGCCGCGCGCCTTGAACGCCGACAGGTCGGGATTCATAGCCGAGAGATCCGCACCGAAGCGCTGCTCGAGCATGGGAATGTGCGTATCGGGATCGAAGTTCTTGTAGCTGATCGACGGCCGCGGCTCCTGCAACATGAGCAGAACCGCCATATCCGCCGGATGCCGCGGATCCAGACCCGGCACGGCCGTGGTCGGCGGCGCGCCCAGCGCCATGCCGGGATAAAGCTTCAATCCCTTTGGCGTCTTGTTCTGCGCGTACAACCATTTGGCGCGCTTCACTTCAGCGGCCTTCAGGCAACCCTTCGTGTTGCCGTCCTTGCACTGAAGCTCGCCCGGATCGAAGTCGCACGCGCGCGGGTCGTCGATCACTCCATCCTTGACGCCATCGTAGGCATCGCACTTTGCGACGGCTGCGCTCACCAGGAGCTTGCCGAGCTCCGCGGTCACGTAGCCGTCCGGCTCGCGCGTGTCGGCCTGCTGTTCGAGCAGCGACCGCGCCTGCAATCTCACGAAGTTGATCGCGGGCGCCCCCACGACGATGCCATCGTAATCCTCGGGATACTTCTGCGCCTCGGTCAGCCCCTGCCAGCCGCCTGAGGAGCACCCGTTGAAGTACGCCTTGCGCGACGGCTTCTCGTAGTATTTCGCGACCACCTGTTTCGCGGCGACTGCCATCTGATGATGCGCGCGATGGCCGAAATCGAGCACCCGATCCGGATAACCGGTGATCCAGCTCGTGTCGAAGAAATCGTCAGTATGGTGGCCGGTGTCCGTCGACGCGGTCGCGAACCCCCCGGCCAGCGCGTCTGCCATCCAGGGATAGTTCAGGCCGCCGCTGAGACCGCCATTGCCCACGCCCTGGAATGCACCGTTCCAGCTTCGCGGCAGCCACACCTCGACATGATTCTCTTTGCCAATCGTCAGCGCCACGCGGCAGAACGGCACTTTTGTCGAGCGCGGTCCCGGCAGCGCGGTGGGACCCGTGAACACTGAAGGAGGCAGTTTCCATTCCGGATTTGGAGTCACGTTCTCGGCGAGCGTGATCTTCGCTCCTGCGACCTGCACGCTCTTCATCGACGCACACGATACGGCGGCGACGCTCTGCTGAGCGGCCACCGCGAGCACCGCGACGGCCAACACCGATGGAATCTTCATCCGGCTCCTCTCAAATAGATGCGTCGACGACAGCGCACCGACCTTCTTCGCGAACCGCACGCACCGCTCGTTCGAGCGCGGGAACAACCTCTTCTGCGTGCCGGATCCTCTCGGGGTGAGCACCGCCCGCCGCGGCGGCAATGCCTGCGTAGTCTGGCGGTGCTTCGAAGCTCACGCCGATGTCATCGCCGCGACTCGCGAGCCCCTCCGGGTGAACGGAAGTCGCGGACATTCGCGGCGCGCGCCAGCCTTTATTGTTGAAGATCACCTGCAGGAACGGCGTCCTGTAGCGCCTCGCCATCCAATGCACGGTCGAGGGGATGGAGAACATGTATGTGCCATCACCCGTCATCGTGGTCACGAACGCATCCGGCTTCGCGAGCTTCACGCCAACCGCCGCGCCGCCATTCCAACCGAGCGAGCCGCCACCGCTCGCCATCAGCGTGCCGGGCTTCGTGCGTCCTGCGTGATTCCCGACGACGTGAAAGTTCGTGACACCTTCGCTGAGGATGATCGCGTCCGGCCCGATCGCGCGACCGACGCACGCTGCGAGGTACTCCGGCGTGATGCCATCGCCAGAAGGTTGCTCGGCCTTCTTCAGATGGGCCACTCGCTCGGCGTGCCGCTTCTCAAAATGCCCGCGCCGCTCGCTGAACTTCGCGGGGTCGACCTTCTCCGTGTCCAGATACGAGTTGATCTGCTCCAAGGCGAGCTTCGCATCCGCGCGATACACCTGCTCGGCACCGATGTACCACAGCGGCATCTGCTGCTTCAGCGGATCCACGTCGATGTGAACGATCCGCGCATCCTTCGACGGACGGTTGATCTGTGGAATCCAGGGCACGTCGCTGTCGATCACCAGCACCACGTCCGCCTCGGCGAGCGCGACATTCTGCCGCGGCTCGTTCCACTGGCTGCCCTGATAGAGCACGTGATCGTGCGGGAAACTCAAATGGTTCGGCACGGACTCGACGACGCCCACCGCCAGCCGCTCGCACAATCGAACCAGTGGAGCAACGGCCGCAAGATTCCGCCCGAGGTACGACGTGACGATGAGCGGCCGCTTCGCATCGATCAGCAGTTTCGCGATCGAGGCAACTGCAGTGGGCGGCAGCGCCGAGGGTGCAATCGTCGGCCACTTCGCGCGATCCAGCGTCACCGGCGCAATCTCCGCCTCCATGATCTCGCGCGCCGCCACCAGGTACACCGGTCCGCTCGGCTCGCTGTGCGCGAACTGCATGGCCCGATGCACGATCTGCTTCACATTCGCGCCCACGCGGATCTCGTTGTCGTAGCGCATGTACCCGCGCACCAGGCCGCGCTGATCGAACACGTCCTGCAGCCAGTGAATGAATTCGTTGCGACTGCCGCGAGCCTCGCCTTCCTGCGTGGCCGGCGACATGCCGGCGAACACGAGAAGGGGCACGCGACCTTTCGCGGCGTTGTGAACCGCGCCGGCCAACGACTGTGTGCCGCACTCCACGTGCACCACCACCGCTTGAGCGCGGCCCGTGACCTGCGCAAAGCCATGCGCGGCCGTCATGGCCACGAACTCATGGGGTGCAGTGATCAGCTGTGGGAGCTTCTTGCCGGCGCGACGGCCGGCGGCATAAGCCTCAACGATCGAGGTGTGGTCGCTCCCCAGGTTGGCGAACACGTACTCGACGCCTGTCTCGAGCAACGCCTCGAGAAACGCGGTTCCGGTGGTGTAGGACATGCCCTGGCATGGTAGCCCACTACGCGTAGGCCTGGACCCGCCGGACGCTCTCCCCATAGGCTTTCAGCCCCCACCAGATGGACGCCGCGGCAAGTGGTCCCATGACCGCGGAGCCGACCGACAGCGAATACCTGAGGTTCGCCTCGCCGAAAAAGTGATCCGTGAGGAACGCGACGAAATACGGCCCGATCCCGTAGCCGACGATGTTGAAGATGAACAGGAACAGCGCGGTGACCTGGCCCCGCATCTCGTTGGGCGTGATGATCTGGAGCGCAGCGTTCTGCGGACCCGGGCAGAGCATGCCAACCATGAAATTGAAACCGATGAATCCCAATGCGAGATACGGGTCGGGGATCAGCGGTGCCACGACGTAGCCGGGGATATGGATCACCATCGAGACGAGCACCACGCGCAGGTTGGCATCCGCATAGCCGCGCTTCGCGAACCATTCCGCGAGCGCGCTCCCCGCGAACAGGCCGATCGGCGCCACGCACACGATGACGATGCCGTTCATGATGCCGGCCTCGGCCGCGCTCCAGCCGAACGTGCGCACGAAATAGGTCGGCACCCATGTCTGGTGACCGAACGAGAGCACGGTGTTGAACCCGAGCCCGAGGAACATCGGAAAGTACGTGCTGCCGTTCTGCCTGAGGAATTGCGTGACCTGGCTGAGTGGCAGCGCCTTGCGCTCGCTCGCGGCGATCGTGCCGAGGCGCCCGCGCCGGATGGGCTCTTTTATCGTGGCGAGCAGGAGCGCGATCACCACGCCCGGCAGCCCGACGATCATGAACGTCAGCTGCCATGGCTGAACCGGGCCGATGAGCGGCAGTACGCGTTCGTCGGTCGACAGGAAATGAATGACCGTGCCACCGATCACCAGCGCGATGCCGGTGCCTGCGACGAATCCCAGGTTCAGGACGGCGATGGCGCGCGGGAGTTTTCGCGGCGGGAACAGGTCCGACATGATCGAGAACGTGGCCGGACCATTGCACGCCTCACCCACGCCAACGCCGATGCGCGCGAGAAACAGGCCACCGAATGAGCGCGCGAGGCCGCACGCAGCGGTTGCCAGACTCCAGGTGGCAACGCCGATGCCGATGATGAGTCGCCGGCTCTTCGAATCGACGAGACGCGCAATAGGCAGGCCGAGCAACGCGTAGAAGCACGCGAAAGCCAGGCCGATGAGCAGACCGATCTGCTGATCGCTCAGCCCGAGGTCTTTCTTGATGGGCTGAACCAGCAGCGTGAGGATGCCGCGATCCAGGAAATTCAGCATCAGCACCACGGCGAACACGCCGACCGCGTACCAGGCCTGCCGCGGCGGCGGCCATGCCGCAGCGTCCGCGGGTTGCGTGGCGCCGGCGCCGGCAATCGAGTCTGCGCGGGAAGACTCCGTGCTCATCGGCGCACCTTAGCGCGTTCCGCGGCGGTTTGCTCCCACCATGCGGGCAGAAGCGGGCACTATTGCACGCCGGAGCGGCTTCGCGGCTCGAGTCCGCCATTCAGTTGAATAGTCCGGAATCCAAAGTACATCGCCTCGAAGGGATCGCGCTCGCGAGCGTGGGCGCCATCGCATTCTCGGGCAAGGCGATCATCGTCAAGCTCTGCTATCGGTACGGCGTGGATGCGGTCACCGTCATCATGTACCGCATGCTGTTCGCGCTGCCGCTGTTTCTCGCGTTGTCGTGGTGGGCGGGACGCGGGAAGCCGCCTCTCACGGGGCACGACTGGATGACACTGTCCGGTCTGGGTTTCGCGGGCTACTACCTCGCGAGCTTTCTGGATTTTCTCGGATTGCAGTACATCAACGCGAGTCTCGAACGACTCATCCTCTATTTGAATCCCACATTCGTCCTCGCGCTCGGGGTACTGCTATTCAGCTACAAGGTGACGCGTCTGCAGTTGCTGGCGTTGATGCTGAGCTACCTCGGCGTGCTGGTCGTGTTCGGGCATGACGTGTCCCTGAGCGGCAGCCACGTGGTGCTCGGAGCGGCGCTCGTGCTCGTAAGCGCGATCAGCTATGCGCTGTACCTGATCTACAGCGGACAGGCAGTGAAGCGATTGGGAGCGATGCGCATCGTCGGCGTGGCGACGAGCATCGCGTGCGTGCTATGTATTGCGCAGTTCTTCGTGCTGCGGCCCGCCGCGGCGCTGGCCGTGGCGCCACAGGTGATTCAGCTTTCGATTCTCAACGCGATCCTGTGCACGTTCCTGCCGACGGTGCTGGTTATGATGGCGGTGGAGCGTGTTGGCGCAGCGGTCACAGCCCAGACGGGCAGCATCGGACCCATGTCGACGATCTTGCTGGCCGTGCTGCTCCTGGGTGAACCCTTCACGGGCTGGATTGCGCTCGGCACCGCGCTGGTGCTCGCGGGCGTGTACCTGCTCGCGCGCTGGAAGTAGAAGCACCCGGCAACGGACGCGCCGCCCGCCGCGAATCGATCGCTAGGGATCGTTCGTCACGAACGCCGCGGTGGCGGCGCGCGCGGCTCGTCGATCGCGCCGCCGGCGCTGGCCTCGTCGAGCATCTGCACGGCGCGGGCATCGAGCTTCACATCGAGGAATCCAAGCAGCTCCTCCAGTTGCGCAGCGCTCGTTGCGCTGGCAATGGGCGCCGTCACGCCGCGCGCGAGCAGCCACGCCAGCGAAATCTGCGCCGGCGTCGCATTCAGTTCAGACGCAAGCGAATCCAGCGAGGCGAGAATGCGCAGGCCGCGCGGGTTCATCATGTCCTTGATGCGGTAGCCGCGCGGGCTCTGCGCATAGTCCTTTTCCGTGCGGTACTTGCCGGTGAGAAAGCCGCTCGCCAGAGAAAAGTAGCTGACGACCCCGAGGCTCTCGCGCTGGCAAAGCGCGGCCAGCTCATGTTCGAACTCCGCGCGACTGTACAGGTTGTACCAGGGCTGCACGCTTTCATAGCGCGGCAGACCACGTTCCGCGCTCACTCGCAATGATTCCGCGAGTCGCGCTGCGCTGAAGTTCGATGCGCCGATGGCGCGCACCTTGCCTGCCTTGATCAGCTCATCGAATGCCGACAAGGTTTCTTCGATCGGCGTCTTCTCGTCGTCCCGATGCGCCTGGTACAGGTCGATGTAGTCCGTGTTGAGTCGCTGCAGCGACCGTTCGACTGCCTTGCGCATGTACTGCCGCGACAGCCCGGCTTCGCCCGGCACAACTTCGACGCCGAGCTTGGTAGCAATCAACACCTTGTCGCGGTTGCCACGGCTCTTCAGCCACTTGCCGATCATCTCCTCGGATTCGCCGCCGCGATGACCTTTCACCCACAACGAATACGCATCCGCGGTGTCGATGAAGTTCAGCCCGGCCGCGACGAACGCATCGAGCACCTCGAACGATTTGCGCTCATCCGCGGTCCACCCGAAAACGTTCCCGCCCAGTGCGAACGGCCCGATCGAGAGGCCCGAGCGACCGAGTTGTCGGCGCGCGCTGCTCATGCAGAAATCTTGAACACCTTCTCGGCGTTGCGGTGGAAGATCTTCTCCTTGTCCTCGTCGGAGATCGGCGCGTCATTCAGCCACTGCGTCGCCTCCTTCGTTTCCTGGTAGGGATAGTCGACTGCCCACATGATGTTGTCCGCGCCGAGCACTTTGATGCACAGCTCGAGCGCCGGCATCCAGTTCACGCCGCTCGTCGTGATCCAGAAGTTGCGCCGGAAGTATTCGCCCGGCGTGAGTTTCAGCTTCGGGCGCCCGAACTCGTAGTGACTGTGCATGTAGTCGAGACGATAGAGCGCGTACGGAATGTTCTCGCCCATGTGGCCGATGACGACGCGCAGGTTCGGGTAGCGATCGAAGACGCCGCTCAGCAACAGCTTCACGGCATGCAGACCCACCTCCACCGCGTATCCCCAGATCGCGTGCTCGAGCTGGTACTTGCGGTACGGAGCCGCCATGGCCGGCGATGGCGCGCGCGGATGAATGTAGATCGTTGCGTCGAGCCCGGCCGCGGCTTCGAGGATCGGCCAGTACTTCTCTTCGTCCAGGTACTCGCCGCGCGTGTGCGAGTTGATCATCACGCCATTGAGCTTCAACTTCGTGATCGCGCGCTCGAGCTCCTGCACGGAGCGCTTCACGTCCTGCACGGGGATGGTCGCAAGGCCGGCGTAGCGATCGGGATGACGCCGGATGATCTCGGCGAGCCGATCGTTGCCGAGCTCGGCGATGCGCGCGGCCTTGCCCGCTTCGAACTGCTGTACGCCGGTCGAGGTCATTGCGAGCACGGCCATGGAGATGCCGGACTCGTCCATGATCCTGAGCCGCTCCTCTTCCACGTCGAGGAGGCGCCGGCTGATGTTGCCCGGGGAGGTCTGCATGTTCGCGAGGAACGTATCGGGGTCGTATTCCCGGCTCGCGGCCATGAGCTCGCGCAGGGCATCGAACTGTTCGGGGGTCGCGAACGCTTCCTCGGTCGCGATGCGACGGAACTCTTTCTTCGGCATGGTCGGGCGCCTTTCGCCAGCGTCGGCGTTGCGACCTTAGCGAATCCGCCGGGCGGGTCGAGTCCGCATCGCGCGCCGGCCCGCTCCGTGGTTGCCCGTGCGATTATTTGCCGACCCGGTTCAATGGGCGACCCGAGCTGAATCGGCGACCCGAGCTCAATTGGCGGCCAGCTTCTCTTTCTCCGCGTCCTGGTTCGCGCGATACGTGACATACGCGCGAATCGCGTCGATCTCAGGCAGGCTCAGCACGGATGCGAAGGACACCATGCCCTGCGTCTGTAGCGCGCCATCCTTCACGATGTTGTTCCACTGCTCTTCGTCGCCGAGCGTCGGCGAATAACGCAAATCCGGCAGCACGCCGCCGCTCACCGCGCTATCCCCGTGGCACGTGCCGCAGAAGCGGTGATACCGAGCCTTGCCCTCGGTGATGACGGCGATGTTCGCCTTGTTGGGCGGCGGCACGAGCTTGCGCGGCGGCGGCGACGTGGCCGCGGGCAATGCACCCGTACCGTTGAGCTTGAACGCCAGGACGCGCGGCGAATTCCCCGCGGCGTGCGAGTCGAGCGCAAGCGGGCCGGCTGCGAGACCGTATGCACCGCCCCAACCTACTTCGATGGCAACGTATTGCTCGCCATTCACTTCGTATGAAATCGGGGCGGCGAGCACTCCCGCCTGCGCGTCGGCAGACCAGAGCTTCGCGCCCGTGTCCGCCTTGTACGCTGCGAGCTCTCCCTTGCCCGAGCCCGCAAACACGAGATCGCCAGCAGTGGCCAGCGTGCCGCTATTCCACGAGTGGTCGTATTCGACGCGCCAGACTTCCTTCTGCGCCACCGGATCCCAGGCAGCGAGATGCCCGCGAGTGCCGGCCTTGACCTGCGCCATCGCCTTCTCATCCGTGATCGGAAGCGAGCCAGCGTCGAAATCCACGCCGACGTTGAAGCTCAGCGGCGTGGCCCGGAAGCTTCGGTCCGGGATGTAAACGAACGCAGCGTCGTTGATCGGCACGTACACCAGCTTCGTCAGCGGGCTGAACGACATCGGCTGCCAGCTATGCGCGCCCATCGGGCCAGGGATGGAGACGAAGGGCTTGCCGGTCTGGTCATAGCGCGCGGCCGGATTCTCGATGGGCCGGCCCGTTTTCATGTCGACGCCCGTGGCCCATGTCATCTGCACCATCGCCTGCGCGGACAGCAGCTCGCCGGTTGCGCGATCGAGCACGTAGAAGAAGCCATTCTTCGGCACCTGCATGATCACGTTGCGCACGCGATCGCCGATCTGCAGGTCCGCGAGCATCAGCGGCTGTGTGGCCGTGAAATCCCAGCTCTCGCCTGGCGTGCTCTGGTAGTGCCACACGTACTCGCCCGTGTCCGCTTTCAACGCGACGATCGAGGAGAGATAGAGATTGTCGCCACCCGCGGGGCTGCGGAGTTTGTGATTCCACGGCGAGCCGTTGCCCGTGCCGATGTATACGAGATCGAGCTTCGGGTCGTAAACGAACGAATCCCACACCGTGCCGCCGCCACCGAGCTTCCACCACTCGCCGGTCCACGTCTTTGCGGCTTTCTCGAGCGCGGGCGATTCGAAGCCTTTCGCGGGATCGCCGGGCACGGTGTAGAAGCGCCAGGCCATCTTGCCGGTCTCGGCATCGTACGCAGAGATGTAGCCGCGCACGCCCATCTCGGCGCCGCCGTTGCCGATGAGCACTTTCCCTTTCACCACGCGCGGCGCGCCGGTGATGGTGTAGCGCCAGTTCTTGTCGACGGTGAGCTCTTCCCACACGACTTTCCCTGTCGCGGCATCGAGTGCGATGAGTCGACCGTCGAGCGTGCCGACGAACACCTTGCCGTTCCAGGCCGCTACGCCGCGATTCGCCACGTCACAGCACGCATTTACGCCTGCGGTGCCGGGCACCTTCGGGTCATACGCCCAGATCTGCTTGCCAGTTGCGGCATCGAGCGCAAACACCTTGCTCCATGCGCTCGTCACGTACATGACGCCGTCGATGACGAGCGGCGTCGCCTCCTGCACTCGATGCGCGGTATCCAGGTCGTAGTGCCACGCGAGCTTCAGCTGCGAAATGTTGCCTGCGTCGATCTTCTTCAGCGGGCTGAAGCGCTGCTCGTCGTACGTGCGCCCATAGCTCATCCAGTTGGCTGCATCGTCGCCCGCGGCCGTTAACCGTGCGGCATCCACCGCTGCGAATTTCTTGGACGCGGGCGCACCAGCCGCCGCGGGACCGCCGTCAGTCCCGCGTCCGCAAGACGCCAAAAAGACAGCCATGCCCAGTACGAGCACACGTGAATTCACAAGGACCCCCCGTCGACTTATATCGTCAGACCGCCATGCAGACCGACTTCACTTCCGTATACAAGTCCAGCACGACGCGTCCGTGCTCGCGCCCAAAGCCCGACTGCTTGAACCCGCCGAACGGCATGTGCGGATCGACGAAGTTGTGGCAGTTCACCCAGACCGTCCCGGCACGCAGCTTGGGCACGATCCGGTTCACCGTCCGCACGTCGTTCGACCACACGCTCGCCGCGAGACCGTAGGGGGTGTCGTTCGCCATGGCCGCGATGTCGTTGATGTCCTCGAACCGCTGCGCCACCAGCACCGGCCCGAAAATCTCCTCGCGTACCACCTTCATTTCGGGTTTCACATTCACCATCACCGTCGGTTTCACGAAGTAGCCATCGTGTGACGGGGCATCTCCACCCACTGTCACCGAAGCGCCTTCCGAGCGCCCGGCGTTGATGTAGCCGAGCACGCGCTCCTGCTGCTCGCGCGAGACGAGCGGCCCCATCTGTGTCTGCGGATCGAGGCCGGGCCCGAGCTTCATGCTGCCGGCGGCAGCGCTCACGCCCTCGACCACCTTGTCGAACACGCTCTTGTGCGCGAAGAGCCGTGAGCCGGCGGTGCAGACCTGCCCGGAGTTGAAGAAGATGGCATTGGCTGCGCCGCCGACTACGTTGTTGATGTCGACGTCGGGGAACACGATGACGGGCGACTTGCCGCCGAGCTCCAGCGACACGCGCTTGAGGGTATCTGTCGCCGATTTGTTAATGATCTTGCCCACCTGCGTGGACCCGGTGAACGCGATCTTGTCCACGCCCGGGTGCGTGACGAGCGCCGCACCCGTCGTCTCGCCATTGCCGGTGAGGATGTTGACGACACCCGGCGGGAATCCGGCTTCGATAATGAGCTCGCCGAGACGCAACGCCGTGAGCGGAGTCTGCTCGGCTGGCTTCAGCACCACCGTGCAACCCGTGGCGAGCGCCGGCCCCAGCTTCCAGGCAGCCATCGCGAGCGGGAAATTCCAGGGCACGATCGCACCGACGACGCCAACCGGCTCGCGCGTGTAATACGTGTGGAACTTGAGCCCCGGCGGCCCGTGGATGGAGGTCTGGAAGGTGGCGCCTTCGATCTTGGTGGCCCAGCCCGCCATGTAGCGGAAATAGTCCCGTGTGCCCGCCACGTCCACGATGGTGGCCATGAACTTCGTCTTGCCATTATTGAGGCTCTCGAGCTCGGCCAGCTCGTCCGCATTCTTCTCTATGAGATCCGCGAGCTTCCACAACAGGGCCTCGCGCTGGTTCGGGAGCATCTCGGCCCACTTCCCCTTCTCGAAGGCGGCGCGGGCCGCCGCCACCGCACGATCCACGTCGCCCGCGTTCGCATCGACGACCGACGCGATCTCCTTCCCGGTCGCGGGGTCCATGACGGGGATGCGCCCCTGGGACTTCGACTCGACCCACTCGCCGCCGATGAGCAAGCGGGCGGGACGCTTGAGGAATTTCGCTACGGCAGCGGACGGGGCCGGCTGGGCGGCAATGGCGGATTGGGGAACGGCGTTCACGGGCGTGCCTCCAGGAACTAAAGTGCATGGGACAGGCGGCGGTCATCAACGGCCGTCGCGGGGGGCGAGACTGTATCTCGCCTCACTACAGCGGACTAGGGCTCTACCAAGGAGGACATAACTATCGATCCACAGGGAAGCTCGACCCGTTTTCCGGTGCACGGGTTGGACGCCAGCCCGGGCGTTGGCGGTGCGTGACTGGCGAGCCGTTCGGAACCGGGCCATGATCGTGCTGCTGTCGTGACGCTTCACGGACGAAACGGGTCTCCATCATGACTTTGCGCGTTGGCAGTCCCTTCATTCGCTGGTTCGCGGGCATCGGGCTCGCCGACCGCTGCGCCGTTGGCGGTAAAGGCGCGAATCTCGGCGAGCTGGATCGCGCGGGCATACGCGTGCCGGCGGGGTTCGTCGTCACTGCGGCGGCGTTCGAGCGCATGCTCACAACGCTCGACGCGAATAGCGGCGGCATTCGCGGTCGCATCTCGCGACTCGATCCGCGGGACTTGCCGGGCGTGAGGAATGCGTGCGCCGATATCCGCCAGCGCATCGAATGCACGCCGCTACCGCCGGAGCTCAATGCGGTGCTGGGGGAAGCCTATCGGGAGCTGTCCGATCGCGAGCACAACCTTCCGGTGGCCGTGCGCTCGAGTGTTGCGACCGGCGAGGATGCCGATGCGAGCTTCGCGGGTCTGCAGGACACCTATCTCTGGGTGCGCGGGATCGAGGGTGTCGGTCACTGTGTGCGCTCGTGCTGGGCGAGTTTGTATAGCGTGGAGTCGGTGGGGCATCGGCTGCGGTTGGGATTGGCCGAGCAGAACGTGGCGATGGGCGTGATCGTGCAACGAATGGTGAGCGCGCATTGTTCGGGGGTGATGTTCACTCGCAAGCGACCCACGGGAGATCCTTCCGTCATTGCGATCGAGGGGAGCTGGGGGCTCGGGTCGGCGATCGTGAGCGGTGAGGTCATGCCGGATCAGTTCGTTGTCAGCAAGGTTACCGGGGAAGTCGTTACGCGCACGGTTGCCGAGAAGCTCACTCAGCATTTGCCGGATGCGATTGCGGGCGGCGTTCGGCGCGAGCCTGTGCCGGACGAGTTGCGAAGTGTTCAGTGCCTGACTGATGCGCAGATTGCGGAGCTTGCGCAGACTGCCAAGCGTGTCGAGCGGCATCATGGATGCGCGCAGGAGATTGAATGGGCCATCGCGCAGGGTGAGCGTGGTGTGTATGTCTTGCAGAGCAGGCCAGAGGTGGTCGCGCCGAGTCGTGATGCGAGCACACCGGCCGCGCCGAGGGCCGAAGCGTTTCGCGGTGTGGTATCGCTGTTGAGTGGGCGTCAGCGTTAACGAGAGAAAAAGAAGCGCACCTCCTGCGCGCCCCGGTACCGCCGTCGATAGGCGACTTCGATTGGCGCGCACGAAAGGCGTTGAAAGATGCGAACTCTTACGGTTCGCCTCAGCCCGGGATCCCAACCCCGGGTACGCGTCACGCGCCCCCAAATCTAACGCAGGACTCCTTTTCAAGGCATCAGCGCGACGGATTCGCGCCAACTTGCCAACCACGTCCGGGTACACGCCCCCGTACCGGCCATATCCTGCCCGTGCACAGATCACACTCACCCTGCCATGAGCGACGGTTCCATCCTTCTGGTCGAAGATTCACGCAGCGGCCCCGGGCCAGCGGCGCGCGCACTCGAACAGCTGCGCGGCAGGAACTACGAGCGCGTCCAGGCGAACACGCTCGCGGAGGGCATCGAACGACTGCAGTCCGGCAAATTCGCAGCCGTACTCCTCGACCTCGCGCTCTCGGACAGCAAGGGAATGCCCGCATTCCTGCGCTTCCAGAGCAAGGCAGACACCGTACCCATCGTGGTGCTCGTCGATCGCGCGCAAGAGGACCTCGGCATCGAAGCCACGCGTCGTGGCGCACTCGACTACCTCATCAAGGACGAGCTCGCCGGCTCGCTCCTCGACAAAGTGCTGCGGCTCGCGTTCGAACGCACGCACACCGTGCTCGCGCTCCGCGCATCCGAGGCACGCTATCGCACGATGTTCGAGAGCACCGCCGCCGGCGTCTACCAGGCCACGTGCGACGATCGTCTCATCACCATCAATCCCGCCTTCGTCACGATGCTCGGCTACGAGAACGAAGACGAAGTGATGAAGCTCGACTTCGGCACCGACATCTGCGCGAACTACGAGGATCACCTGCAGTGGCGGCGTGAGCTGGAAAGCTCCGGCGAGATCCGCAGCCGCGAGATGACCCTGCGCCACAAGAACGGCGACCGGCTCGTAGTGCTGCATAGTGCGCGCCTCGTGCGCGACAGCCGCGGCGCCCCGCTCTACTTCGAAGGCACCATCGCCGACGTCACCGCCTCACACAAACAGGCGAAGCAGTGGTCGTACGAAGCGAGCCACGATTCGCTGACCGGCCTCCTGAACCGTCGCGAGATGGAGCGCCGGATGCAGACCGCGCTCGAGAACGCGGCAATCGACCGCAGCACCATCGCGGTCGTCATGATCGACCTCGACGGCTTCAAGAAGATCAACGACCGGCTCGGCCATCGCGCCGGCGACGACTTCCTGCGTCACGTCGGCGCAGCGTTGCGCAAATCCGTGCGCGCAGGCGATCTCATCGCACGCTTCGGCGGCGACGAATTCCTGGTGCTCCTCGAACGCACCAACGAAGACCATGCCATGCGTGTCGCGCACGCCATGCTGAAAGCGCTCGAAACCGAGCCGTTCCTGTGGGCCGGGCAGTCGCTCCACGCGCGCGCGAGCCTCGGTCTCGGCCTCGGATCGGGCCACGATGCCACGTGGCTCACGTGCCTCGAGCGCGCCGACATGGCGTGCTACGACGCGAAGAACCAGGGCGGCGGCATGGTGAAGCTGTTCACCAACGACGGCAGCACGAACCGTCGCATCGGCCATTCACGCCAGCTGGCGCTCGTCGTCCAGCGTGCGCTGGAGGCGGACGAGCTGCGCCTGCAGGCGCACCGAATCGCGCCGATCCGGGACCGCCGCGCCCACGGTCACTATGAAATCGTCATCCAGGTGGACGGCGCCGCAAAGCATCCGGAGGTCCTCGCAGTTTCCGAGCTGGCTCTGGACCAGCCTGTCCTTGCTCGCAAGGTGGACCGCTGGTGTATCGAAGCGTCCTGCCGCTGGATCGCGCGCCACCAGCACGCGAATGCGCAGGTGGATCGCTGGTTCCTGAATCTCACGCGCGCCTCGTTCGAGGACAACGATCTCGCCGCCTTCATCACCGAGGCCGCGCGCGCGAGCGGCGTCGAACCGGCGCGCCTGGGCCTCGAAATCGAAGAGGACGCGCTCGGCTCGTGCCTGCCACAGGTGAGCGAGCTCGTCCAGAAGCTGAGTGCCCAGGGGTTCAGCTTTACGTTGGACGGCTTCGGCCGCGGCATCTCCTCGTTCGCGTATCTGAAGTCGCTGCCGGTGGCGTTCGTGAAGATCGATTACGCCGCGGTGGCCACCTCGCTCGCGGACGGTGGCGGAAAACGCGTGGGTGCGGCACTTTTGCGCTCGCTCCACCAGATCAATCGTGCCCTGGGCCGGGCCACCATCATGGATTCCGTCGGCACGCGCGAGTTGTTGCGCGAGCTGGCTGCGGCAGGCGTGGATTACGCGCAGGGCGCAGCGGTGGGTGATCCAGTCCCCTTGCGCCGCCGGCGTGCCAAGTCTGCAACACCCCCAACCGCACACTAGTTGCGTGCAAAAACACGACAGCGCGTTCGCTGTCAGTCCAATTTTATCTCCCTAATAGTCGAGCCTCCCCGACGGCCTTTGGCGCCTCATGTGTCGCGAGGGCAACGCGATTGAACCGACCGCGGGGGCGGTCTATTCCGTTAAGGGGGATACCAATGACTAGTTTTCCGTGCACCGGGCGTCGAGGCGCCGCGGGCATCGTCGCGGGCGTCGTGGGCGCCATCATTTCCGCTTCCGCGCTCGCGCAGGAACTGGAAGAAGTCACCGTCACTGCGACGCGGCGGTCCGAGAACATCCAGAACGTGCCGATCGCCGTGACTGCAGTCACCGCGCAACAGCTCGAATCCAAAGGGATCAACGACGTTGCGAAGCTGAGCGCGATCGCGCCGAACGTGACGCTCGATGCCGGCACGCCGTTCTCCGGATCGGACACCGTGCTTGCGGCGTACATTCGCGGCATCGGCCAGAACGACTTCGCGTTCAACCAAGACCCGGGCGTCGGTGTGTATGTGGACGGCGTGTACCTCGCACGCAGCGTCGGCTCCAACACACAGATGCTGGACGTCGAGCGCGTCGAAATCCTGAAGGGCCCGCAGGGCACGCTGTTCGGACGCAACACCATCGGCGGTGCGATTTCGATCGTCACGCGTGAGCCGGGGAACGAGTTCATGTTCCGCGGCAGCGTCACGGGCGGCACGTTCAATCGCATGGATGTGCAGGCGACGGCCGACCTGCCGGTGTCAGACACCATCCGCACCAGCCTCTCCTTCGCGAGCGCGAACCGCGACGGCTACCAGCGGCGTGTGCCCTTTCAGAACCTGACGAACGTCGGTCCCGACGATTCCACGGACTTCCCGGCGGCCGGCCGCGGTAGCGGCGACCGCGAGGGCAGCATCGATCAGTGGAGCGTCCGCGGCAAAGCGGTCATCGAGCCGAGCGATGCGTTCAAGCTGACCCTGTCGGCCGACTATCAGAACGTCGATCAGACCGCCTCGCCGAACACGGCGCTGCAGATCAATCCGTTTCAGCCGGGCGGCTTCCCGTTCTACGACCTGTGCATCCTGGGACTCTTCCCGGGCGGCGGCGCTCAGGGTGCCGTGTGCGGGCCACGCGGCGGCCTGACGCCCAGCCCGACAACGTACTCGCGTCTGCCGGCCCTGTTCGGCATCAACACCGATGCCGATCCGAACAACAACTCCCTGCCGTGGGACTCGCGCTTCCAGACTGGCGACGTCGACACGACCTACGCGACGGGCAACAGCTTCTCGCGACTGAAGAACTGGGGTATCGCGGCGACACTGGACTTCACCCTGCCCGGGAACATGTCCATCAAGTCGATCACCGCATATCGGGACCTGTACTGGACCACCGGCATGGATCTGGACGGTTCGCCGCTCCCGATCCTCGAGCCCTCCTTCGAGATGCCTCAGCGTGAGGTCTCGCAGGAAGTGCAGTTCGCAGGGTCTGCCGCAGATGGGCGCTTCACCTACACCGTCGGCGCGTATTACTTCCGTGAGGAAGGGAACCTGCACGACTGGGTGATCTTCCCCGGCGGCATCCTGATGATCGACGGGCCGAACGACCTCGAGACCAAGGCGAAGGCGGTGTTCGCGCACCTGCGCTTCCGCATCACGGACCAGTTCGGCATCACCGTCGGCGGCCGCTACACCGACGAGACGAAGCACTTCGAAGGTCATCAGCACGACACGAACGGCTTCGTCTACAAGATCTCAGGCTGCCCGAACCCGCTGCAGAACGCGGTGGCGCAGGGCTACACCACGAATCCCGATGGGAGCGCGGTGAATCCTGCGTTCAACTGCCGCCAGGCGCTCGGCTTCCCGAGCGATGCCGAGCCGTACCGGTTCTATCCGCCCGGCGTGAACACGCTGGACTTCACCAACTCCTCGCCGCTCATCGGCGGTGAGTTCCACATCAACGACGACATGATGCTGTATGCCTCGTTCTCGAAGGGATACAAGACGGGGAGCTGGACGACGCGCCTGTCGGCGCCGCATCCGGTGTTCGATCCGTCGCTCGACTTCGATCCGGAGTTCGCGAAGGCGTACGAGCTGGGTCTGAAGTCGGAGCTGCTCGACCGCAGGCTCCGGTTGAACCTGGCGGCGTTCCACACGGATTACTCGGGCATCCAGCTCAACTCGCAGCAGGGCATCTCGCCCACCCTCGTGAATGCCGGCGATGCGCGCATCTATGGCTTCGAGGCGGAAGCGGAGGCGGTGTTCGGCAATGGCTTCGTGCTGAACGGTGCGTTCGGCTTCACGGATGCGAAGTACACGCGCCTCAACAACGTGCTCGACAATGGCGCGCAGTTGACGCTCAACTCGTGCCCGCTGCGCGATTCGGACCCCGGCGATGCATGCGATTTGCCCAAGACGCCGCGTTACAAGTTCTACATCGGGCCGCTGTACACGATGTCGTTGTCGAGCGGGTCGACGCTGACCTTTGGCGCCGACTACACCTACACGGCGAAGCTGTTCAACGATCTCGGCAACGAGGAATTGTTGAAGCGCGATTCGACGAACATCCTCAATGCTTCCGTTACGTATGGGGCGCCGGAGGACAAGTGGGCGCTGTCGATCGGGGCCACCAACCTGAGCGATGAACGCTACATCGTGAGCGGTCAGAATCAGGGCGGCGTGGGCACGATCGATGCGGTGTATAGCCGGCCGCGTGAGTACTACGCGACGTTCCGTGTGAATATGAAGTAAGGAAGAGTGAGAGGCGCCGCGCGTAACAGCGCGGCGCCTTTTTTATCTGGCAAGCCTCGCGTTGCCGAGCGCGCACAACATCGAACCGGCAACGACGATCATCGCACCTGCCACACTGAGCACATTGAGTTGCTCAGGTTTCACCAAGGTGGGACCTGCGAACTCCAGAACCCACATCCCTGCCATCGTGAACAAAGGTGTGAGGGTGAGTGTCGCAGCCACACGCGATGCTTCCCAATGACGCAGGGCCTCGGCGAATGCCCCATAGGCAACAACCGTGTTCGCGCAGGCAAAAACGAGCAACCACGCCTGCAACGTATTCACACTGAGAATGCGCCCCGGATGCGAAAACGGCACCAGCGCAACCATCGACCCGATGTACAACAGCAGCAGCACCTGCTGCCCCTGCATTTTTCTCAACAGGTATTTTTGCGCGAGCCCGTACACCGCCCACACGAATGAGGCGAGCACCAGCAGCGCCACGCCGTGACCGATCCCCGTATCGATGTGGAGCAACAGGGGCAGGCGCCGATTGAAGAACAGCGGCAGCCCCACGAGCAGCAACGCGAACCCAATCCACTGCCGCACACTGAAGCGCTCGCGAAACACGAAGATGCCACCGAGCATCAGCAGGATCGGCGAGAGCTGCGTAACCACCTGGTTGACCGTCGGCGACGCATACGTCAACGCCACCAGGTAAAGCACGAAATTGCCGAGCAGCCCCGCAAGCGCGATCAGCAGAACGACCCACTCCTGCCCTGCGATCGCGCCGAGCCGGGGCAGCCGCCCCATGGCAGCGAGAATGATCCCCAGCCCGAGCGCGGCAGTCAGGAAGCGAAACCAGGTGATCGTGTACGCGTCGACCGCCTGCAGAATGATCGCAAGCGCTATCGGCAGCAGTCCCCACGACAGCGCCGTGACGACCGCCAGACCGAGTCCAAGTTTCCAGCGGCCGCTGAGCTTCTGCACACCTCAGAACGGATAGTGCCGCGGCGTCAGTTGCACCGTGATCCAGCGGGTTTCGGTGAACGCATCGATGCCGGCCTTGCCGCCGAAGCGCCCATAACCAGACGCCTTCACGCCGCCGAACGGCATCTGCGCCTCATCGTGCACCGTCGGCCCGTTGATGTGGCAGATTCCGGTCTCGACACGCTTCGCAAGCTCGATGCCCTTGGCGATGTCGCGCGTGAAGATCGCGGCAGACAGCCCGTACTCCGTGTCGTTGGCGAGCCGGATCGCATCGTCCGTGTTCTTCGCGCGGGTGATGGACACCTGCGGCCCGAACGACTCTTCACGAAACAGCTCCATGTCCGGCGTCACGTGATCGACGACGATGCCCTTCATGATGGTGCTGCCGTCACCGTCGCCGCCGCAGAGGAGCTTCGCGCCCTTCGCAACCGCATCCTTCACGAGCTTGTTGACGCGCTCGACCGTGGGCTTGCCGACCACCGAACCTAGCACGAAGTCGCCCTTGCGGGGATCGCCCAACGGGAGCGCCGCGACGCGCTTCGCGAGCTTCTGCGCAAACTCGTCCGCGACCTTCTGGTCGCAGATGACACGTTCCGTCGACATGCATATCTGGCCCGAGTTCGCGTACGCGCCGAACACCGTGGCATTCACGGCTGCATCGATATCCGCATCCTCGAGCACCACCAGCGGCGCCTTGCCACCCAGCTCGAGCAGGATCGGCTTCAGGTATTTCGCGGAGATGCCCGCGAGGATCTTGCCGACGCGGGTCGAGCCCGTGAAGTTCACGCGCTTCACCGCCGGATGCGAGATCAGCGCTTCGGCGATCTTCTCCGCATCCTTTGGCTCGTGCGTGATCACGTTGATCACGCCGTCCGCGAGCCCTGCATCGCGCAGCGTTGCCGCGATCAGGCGATGCGTCGCCGGGCACACTTCCGATGCCTTGAGAATGACGGTGTTGCCGCATGCAAGCGGCATCGCCACCGCACGCACGCCGAGAATGATCGGCGCATTCCACGGCGCAATGCCCAATACGACGCCGAGCGGCTGACGCAGAGCCATTGCCATGTTGCCCGGAACGTCCGACGGCACGACTTCACCGGTGATCTGCGTGGTCATCGCCGCGGCTTCACGCAGCATGCCCGCGGCCAGATGGATATTGAAATGACCCCAGCCGCCCGTTGCGCCGGTCTCCGCGGAAACGAGCGTGGCGAACTGGTTCGCGCGTTGCTCCAGCAGGTCCGCGGCCTTGTTCAGCATGGCGCGGCGCTGGTTCGGCCCGATGGCCGCCCACTTCGGGAACGCTGCCGCCGCCGCATCCGCCGCGGCCTTCGCATCTTCCACCGTGGCGGCGGAGGCGCGTGTGGCTTCCTCACCCGAGATCGGATTGAGGCGTGCGAACGTTGCAGAATTTTTGGCGCCGACATCGCGGCCACCGATGATCAACTGTGCTTCTTCCATCGTCGTCTCCTGACGGAATCAGGTAAGTGAATAATCCCGTTGAGTCTTCGCGTAGTCGACGAAGTAGTCGAGGGACCTGGGGTTGGCAACCGCGTCGCGGTTCGCCGCCTTCTCGACCGGCATGCCCATCAGGATGCGGCGTACCGGTACTTCGAGTTTCTTGCCCGTGAGCGTCGTCGGAATGTCGTCGACGGCAAAGATGCGGTCGGGCACGTGCCGCGGCGAATACTCGCTGCGCAGCGTGCTGCGGATTTTCTCCACGACCGGCGCATCGAGCGCGTGGCCATTCTTCAGCTTCACGAACAGTGGCATGAAGAACTTACCGCCGGGCAGATCGAGATTCACGATCAGCGAGTCTTCGACTTCGGGCAGATTGGCCAGCGAGCGGTAGATTTCCGCCGTGCCGATGCGCACACCGTGGCGATTGAGCGTGGCGTCGGACCGCCCGAGCACGAAACATCCGCCGCGCTCGTTCACCTTGAAGAAATCCCCGTGGCGCCAGATGCCCGGAAACTCCTGGAAATAGGAATCGAGGTAGCGCGTGCCGCCCGGATCGTTCCAGAAGCACACCGGCATCGAGGGCATCGGCTCCGTGACCACGAGCTCGCCAAGCTCGTTCACGACCCGTTCGCCGCGCTCGTTGAACGCATAGGCGGCAACGCCGAGGCACGCAGCGGAAATTTCCCCGGCATAGACCGGCTGGGTGACGACGCCGCCCACCAGGCCGGAGCAGATGTCAGTTCCGCCACTGCCGGGCGCGATCCATAAATCCTTCTTCACGTTGTCGTAGAACCAGGCCGTGCATTCCGCCGTGACTGGCGAGCCGGCGAGCATCACCGACTCGAGCTTCGACAGCGCGAACTTTCTGCCGGGCGCGATCCCAGCCTTCTCGAGAATCGCCTGGTAAGTGGGACTCGCGCCGAAGAACGACGTGCCCGAGTCCTCGACCATCTTCCAGAGGATGTCGGGCTCGGGCCACGCAGGGTTGCCGTCATAGAACACCGGCACCACGTCCGCGATGAGCGCGCTGGCGAGGAAGTTCCACATCATCCAGCCGGTGGTGGTGAAGAAGAACATGCGCTCGCCGGGATGCATGTCCATCATCAGGGTCAGCGCCTTGAACTGCTCCAGCAGGATGCCGCCATGACTGTGCGTGATTGCCTTGGGCAGGCCCGTCGTGCCGGAGGAAAACAGGATCCACAGCGGCGCGTTGAACGCCACTTGCTCGAACTCGAACTCGCTTGCGGGCACCGGCGGATGGGCGAGCAGGTCGTCCCACAGCACGGTGTGCTTCGAAAGCGGTGTGCGGTCGGCCGGATTCAGGTACGGCACGTAGATCACGCACTTGAGCGTCGGGAGCTGCGTGACGATCTTCGCCACTTCGGACTTGCGATCGAACGGCTTGCCGCCGTACTGGTAACCGTCGACACACAGGAGCACTTTGGGCTCGAGTTGCGAAAACCGGTCCAGCACGCCGCGCGTACCGAAATCGGGCCCGCAGCTCGACCAGATGGCGCCGATGCTCGTGGTGGCGAGCATCGCAATGAGCGCTTCAGGGATATTGGGCAGGTTCGCAACCACGCGATCGCCCGGCTGCACGCCGAGCTTGCGGAGTTGCGTGGCGAGGATGCGCACCTTGCCACCCACCTCTTCCCAGGACATGGCGGTGAGGGGCTGCCGCTCGGAGAGATGCAACAAGGCAGTCGCGTTCGGGCGTTCGTGTCTCAGCGCATGCTCGGCATAGTTGAGGCGAGCGCCGGGAAACCACTCAGTGCCCGGCATCTTCCTCGAACGCAGGACGCACTCTGCCGGCCGCGATGCCTGCACGTCGAAGTAGTCCCAGATGGCCTGCCAGAACGCCTCGACCTCCGTGACGGACCACCTCCACAGCTCGCCGTAGCTCGCGAAAGAGAGCCCGCGCTCCTGCCGCAGCCAGCGCATGAAAGCAGTGAGCTGCGCGCGCTCGATGCGCGCCGCACTTGGGCTCCAGAGGAGCTCTCCTTCGTGAATCATGTGAGGTTCAGGGCCAGTGACAGGCTCGATGCGAACCGGCGCGGAAATCATATGTCGGGCAGTGCTCGCGCTCAGACGCGTTCGATGATCATGGCCGCTCCTTGACCTACCCCCACGCACATCGTGCAGAGCGCGTAACGCGCCCGGGTGGACTGGAGGTGACTCGCGGCCGTCGTCACGAGGCGGGCGCCGCTCATACCGAGCGGGTGTCCGAGCGCGATGGCGCCCCCGTTCGGATTCACGTGTGGCGCGTCGTCGGGTATGCCCAGCGTGCGCAGGACTGCGAGCGCCTGCGAGGCGAACGCTTCGTTCAGCTCGACGGTGTCCATCTGCCGCAGCTCGAGACCCGCCCGCGCGAGCACCTTGCGGACTGCCGGGACCGGGCCAATGCCCATGACGCGCGGCTCCACGCCAGCGGCCGCGGCGGCGACGATCCTCGCCCTCGGCGTAAGGCCATGCCGGGACGCGGCCTGTTCGGTGGCTACCAGTAGCGCACAAGCGCCGTCGTTCACGCCGGACGCGTTGCCGGCCGTCACCGAGCCGTTCGGGCGAAAGGGTGTCGGGAGTTTCGCGAGCTGCTCGAGGGTCGTGTCGGCACGCGGGTGCTCGTCCTTCGTGACCGGAATGGGCTTGCCCTTGCGCTGGGGGATCTCCACCGGAATCAGCTCGGCCTCGAAGAACCCGCGCGCGTAGGCCGCCGCCGTACGCTGCTGGCTGCGCAGGGCGAACTTGTCCTGATCCTCACGGCCCACGGCAAACTCGGCGGCAACGTTCTCCCCTGTCTCCGGCATGGAATCCACACCGTACTGGGCTCGCAGCACCGGATTGATGAAGCGCCAGCCGATCGTCGTGTCGTAGATCTCGGCCTGCCGGCTGAAGGCGGAGTCCGCCTTGGGCATCACGAACGGCGCCCGGGACATGGATTCCACGCCGCCGGCGATCATGAGGTCGGCCTCGCCGGCCTTGATGGCGCGGGATGCCAGGGCAACCGCCTCGAGCCCCGACGCGCACAGCCGATTCACCGTAATGCCCGGCACATCGACCGGCAGGCCCGCCAGCAGGGCCGCCATGCGCGCGACGTTGCGATTGTCCTCACCTGCCTGGTTCGCGCAGCCGAGCACCACCTCCTCGATCGCCCGGGGGTCCAGCCCCGAATTGCGCTTCAGAAGCGCAGCCATCGGGAGGGCGGCGAGGTCATCCGTGCGCACGCTCGCGAGGGCGCCGCCATAGCGGCCGATGGGCGTCCGGACGGCGTCGCAGATGAAGGCATCGGTCATGCAAAGGCTCCGCAATGAAGTCGAAGGAAGGCCGGTCTTCGGAACGGATGGCCCGGCATATCTGGCTGTCGTCCGATTATCGAACCCTGCGGGAAACCGCAGCAGTTTACGGTGTCTCTCTCTTCTGAGGAACTTCCACAGCCCGGAAAGTTCGGTTACCGTTCACCAACTCATGAACGCCAAGCAGGATAACGCACTCTTTCGCGCCGGCGACCCGGACTTCATGACCTCCCTCGCGCGAGGTCTGCACGTGATTCGTGCATTCACAGGCTTCGATCGGCGGCTGACCATCGCGGACGTGAGCCGTGCAACGGGACTCACACGCGCCGTGGTCCGGCGCTGCCTCTACACATTGCGCGAGCTCGGATACGCGGGGACTGACGGCCGCACGTTCTTCCTGCAGCCCAAGGTGCTGAACCTGGGGTACGCGTACCTGTCGACGGCGCCGATGCCGATCGCCGCGCAGCCTCTGCTCGAGGAAGTGAGCCGCACGCTGGATGAATCGTCGTCCGTCGCGGTGCTGGAGGAAGGGGCCGTCGTTTTCGTCGCGCGCTCGGCAACGCGGCGGATCATGTCGGTCACGCTTCGCGTCGGCAGCCGCGTGCCGACCTACTGCACGGCGCTCGGACGCGTGCTGCTGGCCCATCTCGAGCCGGACGCGCTCACCGAGCAACTTTCCTCCACGGATTTTCGCGCGCACACCAAGCACACCGTGCCTTCACGCAAGAGGCTGGATGACATCCTTAACGGCGTACGGCGTCAGGGTTATGCGCTGAACGACCAGGAGCTGGAGATCGGCTTGCGTTCCATCGCCGTGCCGGTGCGAAACGCGGTCGGCGAAGTGGTGGCCGCGATGAACGTCGGCGCGCAAGCCTCGCGCGTTTCGTTGCGCGATATGGTCGATACATTCCTGCCGGTGTTGCGTTCAGCCGCGGACCGGCTGGGCGGGCAACTTCCGCCCACCCAGTAACGCCTCAGGCGAAATCGAGGGCGGGCCGTTCGGCCCGCCCGTCAAATATCAGTGAGGAATGAGCTGCCCGCGGATCTCGCCACCCTGGCTGGCTGTCGTGTGCACGTTCACGTAGCCCAGTCCGGCGCGCAGGGCCGCGACGAATTCGTCGAACCCGCCGGCTGGCACCTGCTGAGTGAGAATCTCGCGCACGTCCGCCGCAGTGAGAGTGCCCTTCACCGTTCCGCCCGGGTTCGGGCAAGCGTCCGGCTTGGTGCCGCCACCGCACAGGAACACCATGACGCCGCCGTTCGTGTGGCGTTGGCCCAGGTGAATGTGCGCGAAGAGCGTGCTGCCGCCCTCCAGGCCTTCGTAGGTCAAGGTGAATTCGACGGACTGCTCGTCGTCGCTGATCTCGGCGCGGAAGCGCCCGCTTGCGCCGGTGCTGACGGATGGCACCTCGTTGGCGCCGACGAGAAACGCACGCACGACATTGTCTTTGTGCCTGTCATGCGCCGTCGCCGAGCCGACGGTCACGGCGAGCGCGGCAACGCCGGCAAGTCCGAGCATGGTCGCTGAACGTCTCATGGGAAAAGCCTCCATCTAGAGCTGGGTAATCCTGAAACGCGGTGAAACTGCGTCATCCCTGCATCCGGTTGTGTGAGTTATTGCCGGATGCCGCGGCGATTCTAGCGCCCGGTTGTCTGACAAAGCGGCTAACTTTCCGTGACACCGCCACGCTTGAACCGGATGTGCAGCGCGCGCTACTTACAGTTGTTCGCGTGAGCGGTTGCCGCGGAAGTCCTCGTCACCCACCCTAATCGAACCTGACGGCAGCAACTCGATCGTCCGCCACAACGAAGTGAATGCCGCCGACGTAGAGACCTTCCTCTCCCTTGTCGATGACCTCCAGGCCTACCTTCCGAGCTGCACTCGAGACATCCGACCGCGACGTACCTGGCATCAGCAATGGCAGCAGCTTCTGTGCATCGGCTGCCTGTCGGCTCCTGCGGCTGATCTCGTCAGCTCCGTAAGTCGTAGTCACCCCGAGATCGAAAACGCGATAGAGGAGAACGAGGTTTCCCAACACCGACAGGAAGAGCGCGATGCCGAGAGCTTTCTTCACGATCCACTCACCATTCGCATGCCTTCTTTTCTTCACACGCAGTCGCTGCGTCACGTGCAAACGTCTTGCAGTTGTTCCCAAAGAGGCTGTAGCACGCGTGATCGCGACTGAAGCGCGCCGCGTAATCGATCGTTGCCTGATAGTCCGAGTCCTCGTAGTACGTCGCAGACACGACCGAGTCCTTGCCGTAGTGCTTTGACAAGTACGTGTACAGGGCGGCCAGTGACTTCTGCGTCGGCAAACCATTCGGCCCGATGTCGAGATCAGGGACCGGACGTCGCCTTACGTTGCCACACTTCTTGTCCATGTAACGGCCGAACTCGTAGTAGCGCGTCCTGCCGGTCGCTGGATCGACGGAAACGACGCCGGCGTGACCGAGGGGAGCGTGAAACCCCATGCCTGTGTTGACCGGATAGTAGTCGTAGTTGACGTAGATGGCGTCGAGTCCGAACGGATCGACCCGGGAAATGGGATTGCCGCCAGCATATCCGTACGTATTGACCCCACCGAGCAGCCCGATCGGGTCCGACTGCAGATAGCGCCCGGTGTAGGGATCGTAGTCTCTGAAATAGTTGTAGCTGAGGCCCGTCTCCTCGTCGTAATACTGACCGGGGAAGCGCAGATGATAGCGAAGCGGGCTTTCAGTCGGGAGGTTGTCCCCGAACGGAGCTGAGTCCCAGCGCCAGACGATGAAGTTGTCGCCCGGTCGCGTGACTTTGCGTGGTGCGTTGAGCTTATCCGTGTGGAGATAGAACACATCCACGCCACCGCCGGCGCGCGGCCGCAACGTTGCGACGGGCGTGTCTTCCATCCACACGGTTTCCTGGATCAGTGCGCCTGAGCCGGTGTACTCGCCGAGCAGGTGGCCCGCTTCGTCGTAGACGAAGTGAGTGACCGCCGAACCGACGGTCTTGGCGATTCGTTGCGAGAGCACGTTGTACGTGTACGAGAGTGTCGTAGTGTTCGCGAGTGAAGTTGGACGCCCGGCGTTCGTCTCCGCTGCGAGGCTGCCCGCATTGCTGTAGGTGTAACTGTTCGATCGCGAACCGCTCATCGACACGAGCCGATTGCTGTCCGCGGCGATGGTCAGCACGGCATCGGCCGTGGACTGGCGATTGCCGTTCGCGTCGTAGCTCCAGCTCAGGACGCGATTCGGCGCGCTGGCACCTGTGAGGCGATCCAGATTGTCGTAGCCGTACCGCCACGACTGCGCCGGGTCCGAAGCGCTGTCCACTCCACTGAGGCGGAACGCATCGTCATAGTTGAACGTGAAGAGATCGCCGCCGCTGTCGACCTGCGTGAGATTCAGATCTTCGTCGTAAGTGCGTACGGCGAGCGTGGCGTTGCCCCACGTCCACTGCCGCACGGGTCCGAACGGCTCGTACAGCACGGTGTGCAACAGGCTGGTGCCATTCACAGCAATGCTGTCGAGACGACCGTGCAAATACCCGTAGGTGATGGTCTGGCCCGAAGGCGTGACGAGCGAGGTGAGCCTGCCGTTCGTGTATGCATAGCGCACCGCCCTTTCGATCGCGCCGATTCTTTGAGTCTTGGTCGTCACACGTCCGTGCGTGTCGTAAGACCATGCGAGACTGTGTGCTGAGTCCGCCGCAGCGGTCAGGCGACCAACCCCGTTGGTGCCAGCGTCGTAGGTCAGGGCGACCGACTGATCGCCGGCATTCATCGATGTCGCCCGCCCGAGCGCGTCGTAACGCCAGGTTGCGGTCACACCGCGCGCATCCGTGCGCGATTGCAGATTGCCCGCCGCATCGTACGTGTGTGTCGTAGCGCCCGTGTCCGGGCTCGTAAGCGATGTCAGCTCATCGAATCCATTGTGAACGTAGGACGTGACGAGGTTGCGCGGGTCCGTGACAGACGCGAGGTTCCCATTCGCGTCGTAGTAGAAACCGGTAACTCCGGCGCTGGCGTCGTTGACTTGCGTGAGACGAGCCAGCTCGTCGAACTGCCGGGTCGAACTGCGCCCAAGCGGTGCGCTGATGCCTGTGAGATTGCCATTCGCGTCGTAGGTGAACGCGGTCGTGACTGCGGGAGTGCCGGCGGCGCCGATCTGCTTCCACAACTGGTTGAGCGAGTTGAAAACCTGAGTCCGCGCTCGCGACAGAGCACCGCCCGCGTCGTATGTGTGCTCGGAAATGCGATTACCCATCGCGTCGAGCGCATACACGACGCGGTTGCCCGCGCCGTCCGCAACCTGTGTCACGCGGTGCGCGTCATCGTAGCTGTACTCGACGTAGCTGCCGTCCGGCAGCGTCACTCGCTTGAGCGAGCCCGTCGGCCAATAGCTGAACGTGGTGAGCTCGCCCGCAACGGTTTCGGAGGTCAATCGTTGACGATCGTCGTACGTCAGCGTGGTCACGACGAAGTTGGGGTCCGTGATCGTGAGCGGCTGGCCGTGCGCATCGTAGGAATCGAAGCTCGTCGTCTGGCCCAGAGCGTTCGTGACCGTGCGAAGCTGGCCGCACGCGCCGCCGGTGTTGCAGTCGTAGTAGGTGTACGTCGTCGTATCGGACACGTCCGTGCGTGGACCATCCTCCGTCAGCAACTGGCCAATGGCGTTGTATGCGTAGGTCCACGTCCGGCTGACGTTCGGCGTCGCGCTCGTATCCGTAACGGTTCGCGTGAGCAGATTGCCGGCCGAATCATACGTGTGTGACGTCGTGCGATTCGGTTCGACCACGGACAGCGGCAAACGATAGACGGGGTGCCACGTCGTGCTCGTCGTTCGTGCATTCGCGGTTCCGAACGCCTCCGTGCGGCTCGTTTCCAGGTTGCGCGTCAGGTCGTACGCGTAGCGGGTTTGCACACCCTTGAAATCGGTCGTCGCAATGACATTGCCGTCGGCATCGTAGGACTTCGCTGCGACGTTCCCACACTGCTCGCATGGTCCGCCCGCGATGCTCGCGAGCCGGTAGACGCCGCCGGTCGAAGTCATGGTGTAGGTCCGCACGTGGCCGAGCGGGTCAGTCACGGTCGTGACGGGTCGCTGGCTCAGCTCGTAGCTCGTCGTGTACGTAAAGCTATGGCGATCGGCTCCACCGGCATGCTCACTGGTGCTCAGACGGCCGCGCGCGTCATACACGAACGAGGCGAATGTTCGATCGTTCTCGTCCACGATGCTCGCGAGGCGTTGCCAGCCTGCGGCGATCGCGTACGTGTATCGACGCTGGCGACCATCCGGATACGTCACGAAATCCAGCGATTCCGTCCCGGCGGTCTGCAAGCCGCTGTAACCATAGGTCGTCACCCTGCCCGCCGGATCGGTGAGACTCTCGATGCGACCCGTGCTGTCTTGCATGAGTGTCAGCGTCCGCCCGAAGCCGTCCTTCACGAGAATCTGCCCGGCACCGTAGCTGATCGTCGTGACGAATCCCGAGCGCGTGACGATCGAGGTGAGGCGGCCCATCGAGTCGTAGGTCTCGACGTCCGCATTCGACAGGGTGAGCCTCCACGTCCCATCGCCGCGCACCTCAATGCGCGCGGCGCCGCCCGTGCCGCGATGATTGTGGATCTCCCGACCTGCGCCATCGAACAGCCAGAGTGCGCCCTCAGGCCGCACGACGATCGTCGCTACGACGAGATCGAGTGACTCCGCATACACGCGACCGCCGTACGTATGACTCCATAGATTCGGAAATCCACCAGGGCGTCGTCCGACTTCGACGTAGCCTGGCACGTAGTAGCGGCCGCCGTTGTAGTAGCGCCGGAATACCAGCGGATTCGCGCCGCCGGAGCTGTAGTCCAGCTCTTCCTCGACCACGTTGCCAGAGGCTGGCGATGCCGGATCGGCGATGGGGCAGACGTCATCGATGCGCACCACGCAGATGTGGCGCGGGCTGCGGGGGTCGAGATCATGGATGTACCCGGGCGGACATTCGAGGTGCCGTTCGGGATTGAGATAGGCGAAGAAGTCCAGCTGACCTGGAACGCTGCTGTGCTCGAGAAGCGTGCATCGTGGAGGGAGCGCGGGCCCGCCCGCACCCTCGATGCCATTCTTCTCCGGCGCACAGGGTGGCACGGTGAAAAATGGTTCATCGTCATGCGTGCGCAGGATGCCGATGTGGAGCGAGTAGTCGGTGCACTCTCGCGCTTCCCACGAACGCGTGAGGTCCGTACGGGACGCGTTGAGCTGCATCGCCACCTGCCCTGCAGCCTCTTCGAGCGTGCGCCCGACACCACACGTCTCCGTGAAACTCGTGTACCACGGACCTGTCGTCGGCGTGATGGCGACCTGCGCCTGCACCGAAGACACGCACAGCGCAACGACGACGATGACGATCCTTGGCAGGCTCATTGCGGCACCACCGTCACTTGCTCGAGCCTGCCGAAGGAATCGTATTCGTAGGTGACGTGCCCGGCGGTGCGAGCTGCCTCCGTCGCCTGCGTCGTCGCACTCGCCGCTCTCGAGTAGCAACTCAGGTTGGAGGCAGCATCGGCTGCGCGCACCCGATAGCTGTACGTTGTGGATGCGTTGAGACCGGTATCGCTGAACGACCCACCCGGCGCCGTGCCGATGGGCGCGAAGCGCGAGCACGCACCTTGACGCCGCTCAACGCGGTACTCGACGACGCCGACGTTGTCGGTGGAGACAGTCCAGCTCAGATCGATCTGCCCGCTCGACACGGCCGTGGCGATGAGATCCGCCGGAGTCGTGGGCGGTTGAGTATCTGGCGGCGGATTGCACGTGAAGGCGTCCATGTCAGGTGCAATCCGAGGCCAGCGTCACGGCGGTCGCGCTGCTCGATGGGAGGCTGCGGTTATTGGCAGCATCCCGCGCGCGCACGCGATACGTGTAGCTCGTCGACGCATTGAGAGACTTGTCGCTGTAGGTGCCGCCGCTCGGCATCGCAGGCGCAGATGCCAGCAACGCAAAGTTCGTGCACCCCGCACCCTCACAGCGCTCCACGAGATACTCCACAACGCCGACGTTGTCCGTGGATGCGAGCCACGTCAGATCGATCTGGCTGCTCGAGACTGCAGACGCAGAGACCATCTGCGGAGTCGTAGGCGGCCGCGTGTCCTTCTGCGCGTGTGCGCTGCTTGCGATTCCTGCGCACAACAAGAGTGCGACACCGGCGCGGGCTGAGCTCGTTTTCATCGGGACCTTCTCCGTGGCGATTTCGGGGCGCGCAACGTAGCTCCCGTCTGAAGGCCGCTCAACACGCATAATTGGAAATTTTCGAGCGGTCCTTCGAACTCCGTACTGCTGGCCCGCCAGTACAGTGCGCGTGCCGTACTGGCCACGCGTATCTGCCACGCGTCGCGCACTGCCTCTAACGTCGCTCGCACCTGCCAAAGGGAGTGTCTATGTTCGACCCGTTGCCTTTTGCGACGTATTCGTTCGTCATGTCGATCACGCCGGGACCCAACAACGTCATGCTGACGGCCTCCGGCGCGAGCTTCGGATTTCGTCGCACCCTGCCCCATCTGTTCGGGATCTCGACAGGCTGCGGCTTGCAGATCGTTGCCGTCTGCGCCGGGCTCGGAGCGCTTTTCCACCACTGGCCTGTACTGCAAACGGTGCTGCAGTGGGCGGGCGCGGCCTACCTGCTGTATCTCGGCTGGAAACTGTTGGGCAGCGGCGAGATCCGCGAAGGCCATGCCGCGAGCCCGATCGGTTTCTGGCACGCCGCCGCGTTCCAGTTCGTCAATCCGAAGGCGTGGATGATGTCGCTGGGCGCGGTGTCGTTGTTCTGGCCGCAAGGCGTGCCAGTGGTCACCGCAAGCGGCTATCTCGCGGCCACGATGGTGCTCGTCAACCTGCCCTGCATTGCCGTGTGGGCACTGTTCGGCAGCTCGCTCCGCAGGTTCCTCACACAACCTTCCGGCCGCGCGGCGTTCAACATCGTGATGGCGCTTGCGCTGGCCGCAACCGGCGTCATCATGGTGGTCTGACTGCAGCCCCGGAAACCGCCAGTGTTCGAGCTCGCGCGCAAATCGGATGTCCCGCTCGTCGACCAGATCGTCGAGCGCGTAACACAGCTCGTGCGCCGCGGCCAGTTGCCGGATGGCGCGCGCGTGCCGTCCATCCGCAAGCTCGCGAAGCTCATCGGCGTGAGCCCGTTCACGGTGGTGGATGCGTACGACCGGCTCGTCGCGCGCGGGATCATCGAATCACGCGCCGGGCGCGGCTTCTTCGTAGCCAAGCGTCGCGCATCCGTGCCGGCGCTGCCGGTAATCGAGGCAATGCCGGACCCGGGCACGAACGCCATCGCGCTCGCGAGCGCCTCGCTTTCCGACGCCGGCCAGATCATCGCGGCGGGATCCGGTTTTCTGCCGTCGACCTGGTACGCAGAAGCGATGCCTGCGAATGTTCTGGCGCGCGTCACACACACGCGTCGCCCGCAAGCCTGGCTTCCCTGCCCACCGCAAGGAATCGGCGAGCTGCGCGAGCGGCTTGCGGAACGGCTCGTGCAACGGGGCATCGCCGCGGGGCCCGCCAACATCGTCACCACGTACGGCGCTTCGAATGCATTCGATCTGCTCGCGCGGCATCTGCTCGCGCCAGGCGACACCGTGCTCGTCGAAGATCCCGGCTACTTCGTTTTGTTCGAGCAGCTCCGCGCGCGGCACGTCAAACTGATTCCGGTGCCACGCCGTGCAAACGGGCCGGACATGGAAGCGCTCGAGAACGCATGCCGCACGCATCGTCCGCGCGCGTTCTTCACGCAGACGCTGCTCCACAATCCCACGGGCTCGAACACCGAGCCCGCCATCAGCCACAGGCTCCTCACGCTCGCGGAAACGTATGGCTTCGTGCTCATCGAAGACGACGTATACGGCGAGCTGTACGAAGGTCCCGCCGTGCGCCTCGCACAGATCGATGGCTTGCGCCACGTGATCTACGTGAGCAGTTTCACCAAGCTCGTGGGTCCGTCGCTCCGTCTGGGGTTCATCGCGGCCGACGCAGGCGTCATCGCGCAGCTCGTCGAGCTGAAGCTGCTCTCCGTGCTCTCCGGTTCCGCGCTCATCGAAAGCCTCGTCAATGAAGTGCTGGATACCGGGCGCTTCATGCGCCACACGGAAGTGATCCGCGGGCGCCTCGCGCGCCTGCGACGCGACGCTTGCGCCGCGCTGGAAACCACGGGTCTCACCTACGACGAACCGTGCGGCGAAGGCATTTTCCTGTGGTGTCGCGTGCCGCAGCCGATGGATCTCGACGAGCTGGTCCGGCGCGCGCGTGAGCAATCCATATTGCTTGCCAAGGGCTCGCTCTTCTCTCCCATGCGAGCGGACAACCAACGGCTACGCTTCAACGTAGCCCACAGCGCTGCGCCAGAGCTGGTACGTTTCCTGTCCGATTCCGTGCGCGCAGCCGCCTGATCCAATCCTTTCGATCGATGTCTGCGCGATTGCGCCCCGGTACACTCGGGCGCAAATGCTGAAATTTCTTCCGCCCGCGACGCGCGCGATCATCGTCTCCAACGCGATCGTGTTCCTGCTGCAGCAGTTGTTCCCGGGCCCCGCGACCTCGCGCCTGGCGCTGTGGCCGCTCCAGACTTCGTATTTCGAACCGTACCAGCTCATCACGTACGCGTTCCTGCACGGTAATGTCCCGCACATCTTCCTCAACATGTTCGCAGTCTTCATGTTCGGTCGTGTGCTCGAGGAAGTGTGGGGCGCACAGCGCTTTCTCGTCTTCTATTTCGCGTCGGTGCTCGCAGCCGGCCTCACCCAGCTCATCGTCACGGCAGCGTCCTCTGAGGCAGCTCCGACTTTGGGCGCATCGGGCGGCGTGTTCGGCCTGCTGCTGGCATTCGCGATGTACTTCCCCCGCCAGCGCATCATCCTGCTGTTCCCTCCCATTCCCATGCCCGCCTGGGTGTTCGTCACCCTGTACGCGATCGCGGAACTGGTGATGGGGGTGGCCGGCACACAGCAGGGCGTAGCGCATTTCGCGCACCTCGGCGGGATGCTCGGGGGTGCGCTCGTCATTGCCTGGTGGCGGGGCACCGGGCAGACACGCCGGCGCTGACTGTCCGTTCCTGCGGACACGCTGCGTCCAAGATTACTTTTCCGTTATCCGTTCGCACGCCTTGAATTGGTCGGGTGCGTCCGTTCAAAATCCGGCCCCCGAACGAGAGTGGAACTTTTCCCAATGAGACCCCCTCTAGAGCGCGCATGATCAAAACGGAACACCTCAGCAAGCGCTACGAAACGCTCACGGCGGTGGACGACGTGACCTTCGAATGCCGCCCCGGCGAAGTGCTGGGCTTCCTCGGTCCGAACGGCGCGGGCAAAACGACCACCATGCGCATGCTGGCGGGCTTCATCTCGCCGACCAGCGGCAAGGCCAGCATCTGCGGCCACGACGTGGAGACCGATACTCTGGCCGCCAAAGCAAGTCTCGGCTACCTGCCCGAGGGCGCGCCGAGCTATGGCGAGATGACGGTGCAGGCGTTCCTCGAATTCATCACGGAATTGCGCCAGTTGAAGGGCGAGCAGCGCGCGAAACGCCTGGCGTACGTCATCGGCCGCCTGCAGCTCGAACGCGTGCTCACGCAGACCATCGACACGCTGTCCAAGGGGTTCCGGCGCCGCGTCGGCCTGGCCCAGGCGCTGATCCACGATCCGCCGGTCCTGATCCTGGACGAACCGACGGACGGTCTCGACCCGAACCAGAAACACGAAGTGCGCACGCTGATCAACGAAATGGCGCGCGACAAGATCATCGTGATCTCCACGCACATCCTCGAAGAAGTGGATGCCGTCTGCACGCGCGCCATCATCATCGCGCGCGGCCGCATCGTGGCGGATGACACGCCGCAGGGCCTCGCCACGAAATCCCGTTACCACAACGCGGTGTCGCTCAAGCTGGAGCGGCCCGATCAGCTGGCCGCCGCGCGCGCCGCGGTGGCCGCGCTCCCCTCCGTCGCGGAGGTGGAAGTGAGCGAACGCGAAGCGAGCCTCACGGCGCTGCCGCGCGCCGGGGCGTCCATTCTGTCTGCGCTCAGCGAGCTCGCCGCGCGCCAGGGCCTCAAGCTGAAGGAATTGCACCTGGAATCCGGCCGGCTCGACGAAGTGTTCAGGACGATCACGGCCTGAAGCCGTGCGCGAACGAGCCGGGGGGCTCCGATCCATTTGAAACTGGCGGGCGCTGTACGCCCGACTTACGGAGATTCGATGGCCAACGTTGGCATCATTCTGCGCCGCGAGCTGCGAAGCTATTTCGCGACGCCGCTCGCGTACGTGTTCATCCTCATCTTCCTCGTGCTCGCGAACCTGTTCGCGTTCAAGTTCGGCAATCTCTACGAGCGCGGGCAGGCGGATCTGTCGCCGTTCTTCTGGTTCCATCCGTGGCTGTACCTGTTCCTGATCCCGGCGCTCTCGATGCGCCTGTGGGCCGAGGAGCGCAAGAGCGGCAGCATCGAGCTGCTGATGACGCTGCCGGTCACGTTGTGGCAGGCGGTGCTGGGCAAGTACTTCGCCGCGTGGATCTTCACCGCCATCGCGCTGGCGCTCACCTTCCCCATCTGGATAACGGTCAACTATCTCGGTGCGCCGGATAACGGCGTCATCCTCGCGGCCTACGTGGGCAGCGTTCTGCTGGCGGGCGGTTTCCTCGCCATCGGCTCGTGCATGTCCGCGCTCACGCGCAACCAGGTGATCGCGTTCATTCTCGCGGTGGTCGTGTGCTTCCTGTTCCTGCTCGCGGGGTATCCCGTGGTGCTGGACTGGTTCAGCGGCTGGATGCCGCAGGCGCTGGTGGATGCCGTCGCCTCCCTCTCCTTCCAGAAGCATTTCGATTCCATCTCCAAGGGCGTCATCGACGTGCGCGACCTCTTGTACTTCGCGATGCTGATCGCGCTGTTCCTGCTGGCCACCGCCATCACGCTCGATGTTCGCAAGGCCGAATAACCCATGACGAAGCGTTCGACACTCGGAGGCACCGCGCTCCTCGCGCTGGCGCTGCTCTTCATCGGTCTCACGATCCTGTTCGGCTCGGTCTTCCGCGGCTGGCGGCTCGACCTCACGCAGAACGGCCTGTACACGGTGGCGCCAGGCACCGAGCGCATCCTCAAGGGGCTGAAGGAGCCCATCAATCTCTACTTCTTCTACAGCGAACGCGCGGCCACCTCGATTCCCGAGCTGAAGACCTACGGCACGCGCGTGCGCGAGCTGCTCGAAGAGCTGGCGTCGCGCTCGGGCGGAAAAGTGCGCTTGTCCGTGGTCGATCCGCAGCCGTATTCGGAAGATGAAGACCGTGCCAGCGAGCTGGGCGTACGCGGCGTGGCGGCCGGCCCGGGTGGGCAGAACGTGTACTTCGGGCTTGCGGGCACGAACTCCACGGATGGCAAGGAAGCCATCGAGTTCTTCGATCCTCGCAAAGAGGAGTTTCTCGAATACGACGTGGTGAAGCTCGTCTACCAGCTCGCCAGCCCGAAGAAGCCGGTCATCGGCTGGATGTCGAGCCTGCCGATGGGTGGCGCGGGGATGTTCGACCCGCAGACCGGGCAGGCGCGCGAGCCGCCCATGGTGTATTCGCAGGCGGAACAGCTCTTCAACGTGAAGGCGGTGCCCCTCACCGCCACGAGCATCGACGCGGATGTGGACGTGCTCGTGATCGTGCATCCGAAGGGGCTCTCACCTGCCACGCAATTCGCGGTGGATCAGTACGCGCTGCGCGGTGGCCGCATCATCATGTTCGTGGACCCGGTGGCCGAAGCCGATCAGGCCGGTGCGGATCCACAGAATCCGATGGCGGCGATGACCGCGAACAAGTCTTCGGATCCGGGGCCGCTGCTCAACGCGTGGGGCGTGGACTTCAATCCGAAGGAAGTCGTCGGCGATCTCCAGCATGCGCTGCAAGTGGCCATGCGTCAGGGCGAGCAGCCCGTGCGGCATCTCGGCATCCTCGGCCTGCGACAGGATGCGTTCAACGCGAAGGACGTCGTCGATGCGGGGCTCTCGTCGGTGAACGTGGCGTCGATCGGGCACATCGCTGCGCGCGCGGGCGCCACCACGAAGCTCGAGCCGCTCATCCAGTCGAGCGCCGAGTCGGCGCTCATCCCGACGGAGAAGTTCCAGATGCTCTTCGATCCATCGACGCTGCGCGATGGATTCAAGCCCGCGAACAAGAAGTTCACGCTGGCCGCGCGCGTCACCGGTAACGTGAAGACGGCATTCCCGAACGGCGCCCCGGCCGGCGCTGCGGTGGCCGCGGGCGGCCCGCTCAAGGAATCGACGAAGCCGCTGAACCTCATCGTGTTCGCGGACACGGACATGCTCATGGATTACCTCTGGGTCCGCACGCAGAACTTCTTCGGGCAGCGCGTGGCGCAGGCCTGGGCGAACAACGGCGATCTCGTCGCCAATGCGCTCGACAACATGGCGGGCAGCACGGACCTGATCAGCGTGCGCGGTCGCGCCACTTTCACTCGCCCCTTCGATCGCGTCGAAGCGCTGCGCCGGAACGCGGAAGACCAGTTCCGCGCCACGGAGAAGCAGCTCGAGAGCGAGCTGCAGTCCACCGAAGAGAAGCTCACGCAACTGCAATCGAAGCGTAACGACAACTCGTCGGTGATCCTCTCGCCGGAGCAGGAACAGGAGCTGGATCGTTTCCAGCAGGAGAAGGTGCGCATCCGCAAGGAGCTGCGCGGCGTGCGGCTCGGGCTCGATCAGGACATCAACCGGCTCGGCATGACGCTGAAGATCGTGAACATCGTGGTCGTGCCCGCCTTGTTTGCGATCGTGGCACTGGCGGTCACCTTCTGGCGCCGGAGGAAGCGGCCTGAGATTGCAGCCGCGCCGACGGCGGCCGGGGATGCGCAGAAGGAGGCCGGGGCATGATGACTCCCCGTCGCGTGGTCGGCCTGCTCGTGGTGGGCGCTGTGATCCTCGCCGTGGGTTTCTGGCTCGGTTCGCAGCGGAGCCGCAGCGATCTTGCGGTCGCCGGGCATCCGGTGCTGGACGGCCTGAAGGGCGCAGTGAACGACGTCACCGAGCTGCGTATCGCGAAAGGCGATGGCACGCGCGTCACTTTGAAGAAGCTGCCGAATTCGTGGACGGTTGCCGAGCGTGAGTACCCGGCGGATTCCGGCAAGGTGCGCAAGCTCCTCATCGATCTCGGCGCGCTGGAGGTGGTGGAGGAGAAGACCAGCGATCCGGCGAGCTACGAGCGCATTGGCGTCGAGGACGTGAAGTCTGCGAAGGCCACAGGCACGCAGGTGGAGGCCGTGACGCCGAAGAAGACCTACAGCGTGATTGCCGGGCGATCCTCCGGGATGAAGTCGAGTTACGTGCGCGTGCCGGGCGCCGCGAAGAGTCTGCTGGCTTCACCGCAGGTCACGGCCGATGCGAATCCAAAGCAGTGGCTCGACCGGACGATGCTGGATGTCGCAGAGACGCGCATGAGGGACGTTACGGTGACGCCGGCGACCGGGCCTGCGTACACCGTGTCCCGCGAAAAGAAAGAGCAGACGGATTTCACCGTGTCGAATGTGCCGAAGGGGCGCGAGTTGTCGAACCCTTCCGCAGGGAACGCGGTCGCGGGCGAGCTGGTGTCCTTCATGCTGGACGATGTGCGCAAGGCTCCTGCAGCCACGGCCGGTGCGAAGCCGACAGCGACCTTTCGCACTTTCGATGGGCTCGAGGTGCAGATCGATGGCGTGAAGGAAGGCGACCGGCACTACATCGCCGTCACGCCTCGCTCGACGGCAAAGGAGACGGCCACTGAAGCCGAGTCGCTGGCGGCGCGTGTCAAGGGCTGGCAGTACGAGATTCCCGCGTACAAATACGACCTGATGTTCAAGCCCCTCGAAGAGCTGCTGAAGCCCAAGGAAGACAAGAAGGCACCGAAAGACAAGGCTGAACCGCCGACCACGTGATGGTGGCCGCCGCGCTGACCCGCTGGCTATACTGATTCGCTCCCCTCGAGGAATCAGCCAGCCATGAACATCGCAGTCCGCGAGATCGCGCGCCCCGACCCTGCCGCCGTCGCAGCCTTGGGTGAATATGGCGTCGCTACCGTGCACGAAGCCCAGGGCCGCACCGGCCTGCTCGCGTCTTACATGCGCCCCATTTACGCAGGCACTTCACTCGCCGGTCCCGCGGTGACGGTGCTCGTGCCGCCGGGCGACAACTGGATGATCCACGTCGCCGTCGAGCTCGTGAAACCGGGCGACGTCCTGCTGGTCGCTCCCAGTTCCCCGTGCCAGGACGGATACTTCGGCGACCTCCTCGCGACATCACTCATGGCTCATGGCGTGAAGGCACTCGTGATCGATGCAGGCGTGCGTGACGTGGCGACGCTCACTCAGATGAAATTTCCCGTGTGGAGCAAGGCGATCTTCGCGCAGGGCACGATCAAGGCGAGCCTCGGGTCCGTGAATCTGCCGGTGATCTGCGCCGGCCAGCGCGTCGAGCCCGGCGACGTAGTCGTCGCGGATGACGATGGCGTCTGCATCGTGCCGCGCGCGGAGGCTGCCAAAGTGGCCGACGCCGCGAAGAAGCGCGTCGCCAACGAGGAAGACAAGCGCAAGCGCCTGGCAGCGGGTGAGCTCGGCCTCGACATGTACAAGATGCGTGAGAAGCTCGCCGAGCTCGGCCTGAAGTACCGCTGAGCCTGCGGCCGTGAGCAGCGTGTCCGACGTCGAGGCGCTCGTCATCGAGCGGGCGTGCGAGAAGCTGATCTACGAGTTCGCCGAAGCCATCGACGTGCGCAACGACGCGCATCTCGCCAACCTGTTCACCGAAGACGCGACGTACGCACGTCCCACCGATCCGAACACGGTGATCAGCGGTCGCGACACCATCGTGAAAACCTTCGAAGCACGGCCCGGCGGCCGCGTAACGCGGCACGTGTGCTCGAACGTGCGCATCGTCGTCGACTCACCCACGCGTGCCCACGGCGTCAGCCGCGTCGTCCTGATCGCCGGCCCCGCCGAGCCCGCCCCGCATCCGCAGTTCGGCTATCAGGCCGACACCCACCAGCTCATCGGCGAGTTCGACGATGAGTTCGTCAAGACTCTCGAGGGCTGGCGCTTCTCCTCCCGCCGCGGCCGCGTCATCCTGCATACCTGAACTCGGTTGTTGTGCGAGCTCCGCGAGCTAGCGTCGCCCCCTCTTTTGATTAATGCCCTTCGGGCAGCGTCCAGCGGGGGTTGCCGGTGCGAAGCGCGGTCGCGCGCCGACCTGAGGCAGTGCCCGTGGATGCGGCCAACTCGCTAACGTGGTTGTAACTTCCTTACGACCTCCGCGCGAGCCCTCGCTAGCTGTGTTTCTCGGCGAGCTTCTTGCCGAGCAGGGGATAGGCGCGGCACGCGTTGCTTTCGAACACTTTCTTGCGGTCGGCGTCCGAGAGCGGCAGCGCGTCCAGGTAGCGCTTGGTGTCGTCGTAATAGTTGCCCGTCTCGGGATCGATACCGCGCACGGCGCCCACCATCTCGGACCCGAACAGGATGTTGTCGAGGGGCACCACCTTGAAGAGCAGTTCGATGCCCGGCTGGTGATACACGCACGTATCGAAGAACACGTTGTTGCGCATCATGTCCGGCAGCAGCGGGCGCTTCATGTCCTGCGCGAGCCCGCGATAGCGGCCCCAGTGATAGGGCACCGCACCGCCGCCGTGGGGAATGATGAGCTTCAGCGTCGGAAAGTCCTTGAACAGATCGCCCTGGATGAACTGCATGAACGCCGTCGTGTCTGCGTTGATGTAGTGCGCGCCGGTGGCGTGGAAATTCGGATTGCACGATGAGCTCACGTGCACCATCGCCGGCACATCCAGCTCCGCCATCTTCTCGTACAGCGGATACCAGTGCTTGTCGGTGAGCGGCGGCGACGTCCAGTTGCCGCCAGAAGGATCGGGATTCAGGTTGCAGCCCACGAACCCGAGGTCCTTCACACAACGCTCGAGCTCCGCGGCGCTGTTGGCGGGCGCCACGCCCGGCGACTGCGGCAGCTGGCACACGCCGATGAAATTGTCCGGATACAGGTCGCACACGCGCTTGATGAGATCGTTGCACGCCTGCGTCCAGTGCTGGCTCGTGGTCTCGTTGCCGATGTGATGCGCCATCGCGGACGCGCGCGGCGAGAAGATCGTGAGATCGGTGCCGCGCTGGCGCTGGAACTTCAGTTGCGCCCCTTCGAGGCTCTCGCGGATCTGGTCGTCGCTGATGGCGAGCTTTGCTTGCTGCGGAACGTGCCCCGGGTCTTTCAGTCCGGCGATCTGGGAGTCGCGATACTTCTGCAGGTCAGCCGGCGCGGTCGTGTAATGCCCGTGGCAGTCGATGATCATGGCGTGGACTCGTCATTCTCGTAGTTGCGGTGGGAAGCGGGCGGGATCATAACCCTCGCCCGCCCCGGCCGGCACATCAGCTGCGCGGAATGACCGGAATCAGCAATTGCGAAGCCGTGCCACCGCCTGTGTACACGCGATGCACGCCCCGGTTCACCGACGAGCCGTGAACCATCACGCGATCGGGAACGACGTCCTCTCCCTGGATCACGAGCTGCAGCCGCGAGCCCGCCTCGAATACGGTGCCGGACGGCAGAATCTCAACTTCCACCGGCACCACGTCACCGGGCTTCACCTTCTCCACGCGCGTATGCCGCAGGAACGGGCGGTCCGGCGTCGATCGCATTTCATCCTTGCTACGCGCCGAAGCGCGCAGCCAGCCGCGCGCCACTACGCTGTTGGGCTGCCCGCCAAAACCGTAGAAGTAGACTTCCTGACCTTCCCGGTCGAGCTTGCGCACACCAACGAACAGATCGAGATCGGTACCGACGTCTGCGGAAACCCAGAGCTTCAGGTTCATGTTGCCGGCGACCCAGGTCTCGCGATCGAAGCGGTATTCGAACTTGACGCTGCCGCCATCGTTCGACTCGTACTGCGCGTTGGACATGACGGTGGGCGTGTTCATCTCCAGAGTGTTGTTGGTAGCATTCAGATAGAGCGACGTGTACTGCGTGTTCTCGATGGGCCACTGCGACGCGCGCCTCACGACGTACTCATCCCGCGTGGTGCGCAACTCGAGCCGCACTCGCGGCTCCTCGGCCATGCCGTTCTTCTTCCCCTGCAGGAAGTAGTCGAAGAACTTCGCCTGCATCGCCTGCATCTCGGGGTCGTAGTACATGGGCCATTCGTTGCGCCCGTGCGTGACGAGCCACTTGTCCTTCGAGCCGATCCGGCGGAATCCTTCGAGCGAGCCGCGCGTGTGATTCCCCTGCGCCGACCACGACGCGCAGATGAGCGCGGGCACGGTGATGTCTTCGACCTTCGCCGCCTTCTGCTCCCAGTAACTGTCGAACAGCGGATGCTCCTTGAGCATCGCCGGATAGTCTTCGGCCAGATCGAAGTTCTTGTTACGCCGCTGCTCGACGTACTTCCTGAAGCTCTTCACCCTGAAGTTGGTCTCGGGAATGCCGCCGTGGACCACGTTGTCCCGATAATGATCGACGAGGCCTTCCCACGGCATGATTGCCGCGAGATGCGGCGGGCGCAGCGCCGCCGCGAACCATTGCGAATACGCGAGATACGAGACGCCGCTCAACCCGACCTTGCCGGTGCTCCAGGGCTGCGTGCCGGCCCATTCGATGAGGTCGAAGTAGTCCAGCGCATCCTGCGGCGTGTTCGGGCCGAGATTGCCCTCGGATTTGAAGGCCCCGCGCACGTCCGCGTGCACGACGATGTAGCCGCGCGGCACCCAGAACGCCGGATCCGGCGCACCGAAGGGCACGATGTCGCTGATGGTCATGCGCCCGACATCGGAGCCGGACTGATCGGCCCATTCGCGATACTGCGCGTCGCCGAAATTGTCCTTGCCGTACCAGGATGCAGACATGATCACCGGGTAACGCCCGGTTCCCAGCGGTCGGTATACGTTTACAGAGAGGCGCGTGCCATCGCGCACCGTCACGGTCACATCGCGATCCCAGAGAATGCTGGCCGGCGCCGGCTGCACGGTGATGTCGACACGCCCTGGCTTGCGGTAGTACTTGCTCGGCGGCGGTCCGGCCGCCTGCGCACCGGCGATGAACGCCCCGAGCAGGAGAAGAATGCAGCAGCCGCGTAGTGAAAGCCGTTTCATGTGAGACGACTGCCTTGTCCTGATTTGAGACCCCGGTGTTGTCGACGACCATCGTAGTCATCGTGTCCACGAGGCGGCAAGCGAGACTAACGTCGCAAACTGGCGAATCGAACGATTTGCGCGCGCGTGAGTGACGCTGGGCAGCGACAGCGAGTCGCCACTCTACACGACAATAATGGATCGACCGTGTTGTTACTTGCCGGTGACAGGATTCTTGTAGTGATACGGTACCATCCCGACCGCGGGATACATGTCGTACACGACAGTGGGCGGGCGGTCCGGTGGCAACTTCGCTTCGGGACGCGTATTCGGCATGGCGACCTTGCCCCATCCTGACGCATAGGGCGTGTACATGTTGAAGTACGCGTAGAGCTTCGCGATCTTCCACACGCCCTGCTCCTTCACGTACTCATTTTCATACGTGCATTCGCCGAACACGGCGAACCCCGGCGTTCCGGCACTGCCGAGCGAGCCACCCATTACGAAGGCACGCATGCGCATCTTCGCGGTGTTGCCGTCGTCCGCGACATGCACAACGGGCTGCCACTGTGAATGGTCGAACACCGCTCCCGGCTGCGGCCCCTGCTTGCCGAGAAAATGCATGTATTGATTCACTCGCTTCTTGCCGACGAACACGCCGCGCCCGCCGATCTCGAGAGTTGCATCGTCTGCGAACAGCTCCGACACCTCGTCCCACATCGCCTTGTCGACGTAGTAGCCGTACGTGCGCTGCAGGTTCTGCACTTCGATCTCATCGTTCAGCAGGCTCACTTTTTTCGCGAGCGATGCAAGATCGGCTGGCACGGTTCCCATGTCGGGTCGCTGCTGAGGATGCGACACAGGGTTCGCATAGTGATACGGAGGCAGATACACCTCGGGCAGCGCTCCGTAGACCTCGGTCGGCGGCGCGTCCGGCGGCAGCTGCTCGCTCGCTTTGGCGATGGGGATGAGATTCTTCGCCAGGCCTTTTTCGTAGTCGGCGCGGAAGGTGAGGTAGTAGTGGAGTTTGGCGATCTTCCAGATGCCATCCTGAAGCACGTACTCATTCTCGTACACGCCTTCGCCCCACGAGCCGGACTTGCCGTGCACGCCCTTCATCTCGAGGGTGCGCCAGCGTGCCTTGGCGGACTTGCCGTCTGCCGCCACATGAATGAGCGGTTGCAGTTGCAGCTCGTTGTTGAGCACGCCCTGCTGGATGCCGGCCGGCCCGATCAGATCCAGCGCCGCGCGAATGCGCTTCTTGCCCTTGTAGACACCGCGCTGCTCGACTTCGTACGTCGCATCTTCAGTGAACAGGTCCGCAACCTGATCCCACTGGTTCTTGTCGAAGTAGTACCCGTAGCTCGCCTGCAGATTCTCGACGGCGTCGTGCGCTTCGAGCCGCGACACTTCGCGCTCCCATGGCGCGAGCGACGCATCGGTCAGCGGCGGCGGAATATGCGCAGCGTTGGCGCCGGTCACCGGATTCTCGTAGTGATACGGAGGCAGGTAGACGGCCGGCCACGGCTTGTAGGTCTCCGTCGGCGGTTGATCCGCCGGCACCGCTTCCGTGGCGGCCAATGCCGCTGGCGTTGCGGGTTTGACCTTCGCCCAGCCGCCTTCGTAGGGCGCATCGAACGTGCGGTACCAGTGGAGTTTCCTGATCTTCCACACGCCGCCGTCCTTGACGTACTCGATCTCGTAGGGGCCTTCTCCCCAGCGGGCTTCCTTCTTGAACTGGCCCGTCTGGATCAGCGCCCGCCAGCGCGCCTTTGCAGTCATGCCATCCAGCGCAACGTGCACGACCGGCTGCAGGATCATGTGATTGTTGATCTGCCCTTCGACCAGCCCGATGCGGTCGTTGCCGAGCTTGCGCAGGAACGCGCGGATCTTGTCCTGTCCGACGTGCACGCCTTCCTGGTCGTACTCGGCCGTCGCGTCGGCGGCGAACAGGTCCGCGAGGTCGTCCCACATGCCCTTGTCGAGGTAGTAGCCGTACGCCCGCTGCAGCCGCTTGATGTCGTTTGCATCCTGGATGCGGTCGACACGAGCTTCGAGCGTCCCGATTTCCGCCGTGCGCGCGGCGGACTTCGCCGCATCCGCCTGCGCGGCGTTCTGCTTGTTGTCGCTGCACGCCGCGAGCAGCAACGCGGCCAGTGCGATGGTGCCGATTGTTCGCTGGATGACTTTGACCATGGCGACCCCCTCTGTGCCGTCGAGCTTAATGCTGCCCTCTCCTGACAAGGCTGGACGCGTCCGATATTGTTTGCGCCTCGGTCATCCATTGGACACCCGCAATGCAGACACGACAGTTGGGCAAAACCGGCGAGCGCGTTTCGGCGCTCGGTTTCGGTTGCATGGGGCTCGTTGGCTGGTATGGCGAGCGGAACGACGCCGAAGCGCAGGCGACGCTGCTGGCGGCGCTCGACAGCGGCATCAATCACCTCGATACCGCCGCGAGCTACCAGGTGGGTGAAAACGAGAAGTTCGTGGGAGCTGCCATCGCCGGCCGGCGCAAGGAAGTGTTCCTGGCCACGAAGTGTGGGATCCAGTGGCGCGATGGCGCGCTCGTCATAGACAACAAGCCGGAGTACATCGCGGCGTCGTGCGATGCCAGCCTGGCGCGGCTCGGCACCGATCACATCGATCTGCTGTATCTCCATCGCATCGACCGGACGGTGCCGATCGAGGAGTCCGTTGGGGCGCTGGCGAAGCTCGTTGCTGCCGGGAAGATTCGCTACGTGGGGCTTTCGGAATGCAGCCCGGAGACGCTGCGGCGAGCGTGCAAGGTGCATCCGGTTGCGGCCCTTCAGGTCGAGTATTCGTTGTGGTTCAGGGAGCCGGAGCGGGCGCTGCTGCCCTTGTGCCGTGAGCTGGGTGTGTCGCTCGTTGCCTATAGCCCGCTTGGGCGTGGGTTCCTTGCGGGGAATTTCCGGTCGCTGGAAGAGTTGCCGCAGAACGATGCGCGGCGCAACCAGCCACGGTTCGTTGGCGAGAATGTCGAGCACAATCTGAAGGTGGCGGATGCCGTGCGGGAGCTTGCTGCTCGCAAGGGATGCACGCCGGCGCAGATTGCGTTGGCGTGGTTGTTGGCTCAGGGTGAGGACGTTTTGCCGATTCCCGGCACGAAGCGCCGTGAGCGGCTGGCGGAGAATGTTGCCGCGGCGGACGTGCGACTAACAGCCGCGGAGTTGAGTGAGCTCAACTCGCAGGTTGCGGCGCTCGGCGTGCAGGGGGATCGTTATCCGCCGGCGATGATGAAGGCGCTCAACGGCTGAGGCCTGAAGGAAAGCGACATGACGTCATCGCCACACTTGATGACGTCAGGTTCGCAAAGAGGGCGCCGTCCCAAAATTCAAAGCTATCAAACAAATTCACTCGTGCGCTCTTCAGCCGGCGCGCAGCGGCCCAACGTCCGGTGCGCAACACACCCGGCCACCAGCTGCGCCGAAAGAGCCCGCTCCGAATGCTTACGCCGAAAAGGACTGCTCCAGTCTGTGCAGCGTCTGATACGCAGGAAGCACCTGTCGCACGCTCCCATTCGGCTCGCGCTTCTCCTTGATCGCCGCAAAGAACTCCCGGTCCTGCAATTCAATCCCGTTCATCGAGACATCGACTTTCGTGACATCGATCGGATTGTTCTTGCCGTCAATCAGCTCGTCATAACGCGCGATATACGTCCCGTTATCGCAGATGTAGCGGAAAAACGTCCCCAGCGGCCCATCGTTATTGAACGACAACGACAGCGTGCAAATCGCCCCCGAAGGCGTCTTCATGCCAATCGTCATGTCCATCGCAATCTTCAGCTGCGGATGATGCGGCCCCTCCAGCGCGAACACCTTCGACGCCACTTCGCCCGTCTGGTACTGGAATAGATCCACCGTGTGGCACGCGTGATGCCACAGCAGATGATCCGTCCAGCTGCGCGGCTTCCCCAGCGCATTCATGTTCGTACGCCGGAAGAAGTAGGTCTGCACATCCATCTGCAGCACCTTCAGCTCACCCGCCACGATGCGCTTGTGCACCCATTGGTGGCTCGGATTGAAGCGCCGCGTGTGACCGGCCATCGCGATGAGCCCGGTCTCCTTCGCGACCTTCACCAGCTCCTCCGCGTCCTTGAGGTTGTCCGCCATCGGAATCTCGATCTGCACGTGCTTACCCGCGCGCAGGCACTGAATGCCCTGCTTCGCGTGCATCTGCGTCGGCGTGGCGAGGATCGCCGCCTCGACGCCCGGCCGCGCGAGACACTCGCCGAGATCCGTGCTCCAGTGCGGAATCTTGAACTTCTCCGCGACTTCCTTCGTGGAGTCGGGACTGCCGCCCGCGAGCGTCACGAGCTCGATCCCGGGAATCTTCTGGATGGCCTCGAGATGCTTGATCCCGAACGCACCCTGCCCCGCCATGCAGACTTTCATCAGGCATTCTCCAGAATCAGATGACCCAGTGCCGTGTTGGACGCAGGCACGTGATAGAAGCGATAGATCTCTTTCACCTTCGGAGCGAGCGCGCCGCGCGAGATGAGCCACATGACCATCTCGATGCCCTCCGAACCGGCCTCACGCACGTACTCGATGAACGGAATCCGGCGCGCGACTTCGGCGTCACCCGCAAGACTGTCCAGAAAACGCTTGTCCCATTCAGCGTTGATGAGCCCCGCGCGCTTGCCCTGCAACTGATGCGACATGCCGCCGGTGCCAAAGATGACCACCCGCAGGTCTTCCGGAAACGACTCGACGGCGCGCTTGATCGCCTTGCCGAGATTGAAGCAACGGTTGCCGGTCGGCGGCGGGAACTGCACGACGTTCACCGGCAGCGGAATGATCTTGCAGGGCCACGCCTGCGGCTGACCGAACATCAGCGTCAGGGGCACGGTGAGGCCGTGGTCCACATCCATCTTGTTGATGATGGTGATGTCGAACTCGTCGAGGATCAGGGACTGCGCCATGTGGCTCGCCAGGATCGGATGCCCGATCACGGTCGGCACGGGACGCGGGCCCCAGCCTTCGTCCGCCGGCGGAAATTCCGCCGCGCAGCCGAGCGCGAAAGTGGGAATGATGGTCGCGTCGAAGGCGGAGGCATGGTCGTTGTAGACCAGGATGATCACGTCCGGCTTCAGCTCCGCGATCCACTTCTTCGAGAAGTCGAAGCCGTCGAATACCGGTTTCCAGTACGGCTCCTGCGACTTCTTGTTGTCCCACGCCGCGCCGATGGCCGGCACGTGCGACACGTTCACGCTTGCAATGATCTTCGCCACTTACTTCTTCCCACCAAATGCGGGACCACCCGTGCGGGCCCACTCTGCCTTGCTGCGGTTGTTCTCAACCGTGCGGCCGCCTTCCAGCATCATCTTCGCGTACTGCTCCTGTGTGAGGCCCGTCATCGTCGCAGCCACGAACTGGAACGACTTGCCGTCGGTCGAGAAGAGCTTCGACAGGTAATAGATGTTGCCGCCGAGCTCGATCATGCGTGCCCAGTCGCGCTTCAAGATGGCCTCGCGCTGGTCGTCGGTCATCGGCCACTTGCGCAGGTACTTGTCCTCGTCTGCCTTGAACTCCGCGCGGTTCTCCGCCTTCATGAGCGACATGCAGAACTGGTTGACGTGATAGCCCTGGCGCGCGCGCTGCGCGTCGAACAGGGTGGTGCCCGGAATGTCGTCGAACCCTTCCGTGGGCTCGCGCCGGACGCTGTTATCAGGTGTGGGCATTGAACGATCCTCGCGTGAGGCTCACGCGGTGAATTGATAGAGGCGATGCGGATTGTCCACCAGGATGCGCTTCTGCATGGCGGGGTCCGGCGTGAACAGCGGCACGAGGTCGACGAGGTCCCCGTCGTTCGGCATGTGTTTCGCGATGTTCGGATGCGGCCAGTCCGTGCCCCAGAGCAGCCGGTCCGGCGCCACTTCGATCAGCGCTTGCGCGAACGGCGCTGCATCCGTGAACGGCGGCCCGTTGCTCGAAATGCGCTCCGCGCCGCTGATCTTCACCCAGCACTTCTCGTTGCTCTTCGCGAGCTGCAGCAGCGCCTGGAACGGCGGCTGATCGAGACCGTTCTTCGTGGGCACGCGGCCCATGTGGTCGATGATGAACGGAATCGGCAGGCTGTTGATGAAATCCCTGGACGACGGAATATCCACCGCGTCGAAATGCAGATCGACGTGCCAGCCGAGCGGTTTCACACGCTCGATGGTGCGATAGAACTCGCCCATGTCCGGCACGCCGCCGAGATGCTTGACGAAATTGAAACGCACCCCGCGGAAACCTTGTTCGTGCAGCTTCTCGAAATCCTTCGTGGTGAACGAATCGTCCGAATTCGCGACACCGCGATAGCGGCCGCCGCTCTGTGCGATGGCATCGACGATGACGGTGTTGTCGCTGCCATGGCAGCTCGCGTTCACGAGAACGGCGCGCGTGAGACCCAGCGTTGCCTGCAGCTCCTTGAAGCGCGACAGCGGTGCATCGGGCGGTGTGTAGGTGCGATCGGGCGCGTACGGATATCGGTCACCCGGGCCAAAAATGTGACAGTGAGCGTCGCAGGCACCGGGCGGGGCCCGGAACTTGGGCGTGCGGGTATCGGGGTCGGGCGCCTTGCAGGTCGGAATCATCCGGGGTTCTTGTGTTCGCAGGTGGGAGAACGAATCGGTTTGCTATCGTATCGACCGCGCAGCGGCGGGACAATTGCGGCCGCAGCCGACGTTCACTTTTCCGCGTGAGGAATACCCCCATGGCACAGGCGCAGGCCGCCTCTCAGAACGATCTCCGCAACGACTTCGCGTTGCTCATCGACGGCGAATTGACAGTGGGCGCAGGGCACCTCGACGTCATCAATCCAGCCACGGGAAAGGTGTTTGCGCACGCGCCCGCAGCGGGCCGTGTCGAGCTGGATCGCGCCGTGGCGGCTGCGAGGCGCGCCCTGCCGGAGTGGAGCGCACGCTCGTTCGAAGATCGCACACAATTCATAAAACGTATGGCAGGTATTCTCCGCACGAATCAGGACGCCCTCGCGGAACTGCTCACACGTGAGCAGGGCAAGCCCATCGGCCAGGCGAAGGACGAGATCGGTCGCGCGGCCAGTCAGTCGGAGGGCATGGCCCAGATTCCGATCACCAGCGAGCTGATCACCGACGATGCCGAGAGGCGCATCGAAGTGCGTTATGTGCCGTTGGGTGTGGCCGGGATCATCACGCCGTGGAATGCGCCCATCAACCTCGCAGCCGGCCCACTCGTGTCTGCGCTCTACACGGGCAACACGGCGGTGGTGAAGCCTTCGCCGTACACGCCGCTGAGCACGCTCAAGATCGGCGAGCTGCTGCGCGATGTATTTCCGCGCGGCGTGATCAACGTGCTGGCGGGCGGTGACGAGCTGGGCCAATGGATGACCGAGCATCCTGGCATCGACAAGATTTCCTTCACCGGCTCAGTTGCCACCGGCAAGAAGGTGATGGCAAGCGCGGCAGGCACGCTGAAGCGGATAACGCTCGAGCTCGGCGGAAACGATGCGGCCATCGTGCTGGACGACGTGGACCCCAAAGCGGTGGCCCCGAAGCTGTTCTTCGCGGGATTCGTGAACAGCGGCCAGGTGTGCATGGCTGTGAAGCGCATTTATGCGCACGAGAAGATCTATGACGCGCTGTGTGCAGCGCTCGTCGAAGAAGCACGCAAGTGGACCGTCGGCGATGGGCTCGATGCGGCGACCAAGCTCGGTCCGATTCAGAATCGCATGCAGTACGACAAGCTGGTGGACATTCTCGATGACACGAAGCGGTCCGGCGCGCGATTCCTTGCGGGTGGCGATGTACCGCAGACGTCCGGCTATTTCTTCAATCCGACGCTGGTCACCGACGTCGACGAAAAGAGCCGCATCGTGCGCGAAGAACAGTTCGGCCCGATCGTACCCGTGCTGAAATTCACGGACGTCGAAGACGCGCTCCGCCGCGCCAACGACACGCGCTACGGACTCAGCGGCTCAGTGTGGAGCCGCGATCCCGAACGAGCCGCAGCCATCGCTGCCAGACTCGAAGTGGGCACCGCGTGGGTGAACCAACATCGCACTACAGCCGCCAACGTCCCATTCGGCGGCGCCAAGGAATCCGGCATGGGCCGCACCTATGCCGCCATGGGCCTGAAGTCCTACATGGAGCCCCGCGTAATCAGCGTGCTGAAACAGCCGCTGTAGTCAGCGCGCCCGCGCGAGCAACCCGAGCGCAACGACCGCGAGGAGTGTCGTCGGGATCCACGCGAGGATAATCGGGTTGAGATCGAAAACGAGCGTGCCGCTTTCGATCAGGCGCTGAAGCAGGAAGAAACCGATTCCGAGCAGCAAGCCAACCGCCGTGCGCGCTCCTGCGCCGGCAGAGCGCAGCGAGCCGAGCACGAATGAAATGGGCAGGAGCACGGCGAACGCGATCGCTACCGTGCGCGCGATGCGCGACCAGAACGCAAAGATATAGGGTCGCGCATCCAGCGCATTCGCCTGGTAGTAGGCGATCAGCTGCCACAGCGTGCCGATCTGCATGTCGTGCGGATCGTCTACCGCCAGCCCAAGAAAGCCCGCACTGACGCTCGACTCCAGCCGCCGTTCCCCGCGCGGCTTGCTGAGCACCCGAAGGAACGTGCCGTCCTGATCCCGCGCGATGCGCGACTCCGCATACCCTCGCAGCATCCAGTCGTTGTTGGTGCCCGCAGTGGCGCGCGCCGCATGCCCGATCGCGCGCAGCCGATGATCCGGCGAGAGCTCGAAAATCGTCATGCCGCCAAACTGGCGCTCACCCGACTGTCGCGTGGCATTGAGAATCAGATTCCCATCGCGCACCCACGCGCCTCCGCTCCCCCCGAAGGTCACGTCCGCAAACTTGGTGAACGCCTTCTGCTGTTTGGCAGCCTGCTGCAACTGGGGTGCAACGAATTCCCCCAGCCCGACGGCGATCACGATGAGTATCAGCGCGGCGATCAGCGCCGCCCCCGCGATGCGCACAGGCGAAATACCCGTCGCACGAATCACGGTGATCTCGCTTCCGCGCGCCAGCGTCCCGAGCCCCATGAGCGAGCCGATGAGCGCCGCGATCGGCAAGAGCTGCCATGCCTGCTCCGGCAGATTCAGCAGCACGAACAGGATGGCATCGCGCGCCGTGTAGTTGCCGACGCCGATGTCGTCCTGCTGACCGATGAACAGAAACAGTGCGCCGAGCGCGAGCAGCAGCGCGCTCCACATTCCCACCGCCCCAAGGATCGTGCGAACGATGTATCGGTCGAGTGCGTTCATGCGGGCACCGCTCGCGGCACGGCTCGATATCGCAATCGTGCGATCAGGGCCGGTCCGTAGATGTAAAGCATGGCGAGAGTAATGACGACCACATGCACCCACCACAATCCAAGCTCTTCCGGCACCCTGCCCCGCGCAATCCACACCTTCGCCGCCGACAGGATCGTCGTGTACACGAAGTAGATCAGCACAGCCTGCAGGAAGCGCGCATACCGGCCCTCGCGTGGCCGCAGCCGACTCAGAGGTACGGCAAGGAACGTGAGCACGAGGCACATCACCGGCATGGCGACACGCCAATGAAGCTCGGCGCGCTTCTCGCGATCCGCGGAGCTCAGCAGCGTTTCGGTCGATTCCGCCTCGAGTGCGGTCACCGTATCCGACAGCTTCGGCACTTCGACCGGAATCGTGCTCTGGGTAAAGCGCATCATCCGGAACTTGGCGCTCCCGGGCACGCCTTCGGAGCGCTCGCCGTCGTAGAGCGTGATGTTGTGCGTCATTCCATCGCTGCCCACGGAATGCCGGGCCCGCTTGGCCACCGCCACCTCGACCGTCCCATCCCGGTCCCGCTCCACGAAAACGTTTGTGAGCGTCCCGTCCGGCTCGACTCCCTCGGCATACACGACTGCATCGCTCCCGCCGAACGTCCGGAACCGTCCGGGTGCGATCGGCGCGAATTGCCCGGCCCGCAGGGCCGCACTGCGCAGCGACAGCGAGCGGGAGATGGCATCCGGCGCCACGGCCAGAGTGAGCCAGGCCATCAACAGGGTGACGAGAAAAGCGAGGATCGTGACAGGTACATAGAGCGTGGCGCGTCCGACGCCGCACGCGAGCATGGCTGCCATCTCAGTGTCGTGATACAGCCGCCCGTAGGCGAGCACGACGCCCAACAGGAGCCCGATGGGCATGAGGACGGTGAGATTCTGCAGGGCGCCGAGCCAGATGAGCTCGAACACGACGCTCTGGGGATACTGATTTTCCGCTGCGCGCTGAAGCACGCGCGCCAGCTGATTGGTGAGCAGGATGACGAGCAGCACACCCGTGACAGCGAGCCAGGTGAGCACCACCTCCCGCAGGATGTATCGATCTAGAATCCGCCGCAAAGCGTTGTTCGCCCTTCACCGCGGCCGGCCCGCGCGCCCGCGGCTGCCTTGCCGTGCCTGCCGCCGCGAACGTGCCATCCGCCGCGGCCATTGAGTTACACTTCGCCACCCTAAATCAGACCGGTCCGCGCCTCAACGTCGGCGCGTCCTGAACCGCGGCGTCCGGGGTCCTTTTGCAGGCCCCACCAAGGAGAATAAAGAATGCAGTTTGATGTCTGGACCAAGGGACTGGTAACGCTGGAGACGGAATGCATCGTCCTCGGCATCTTTGACGAGGCGGAGCTCACTGACGAAGCCCGCACCGTCGATACGGCCGCCGGCGGGGTGCTCGCGAAGCTCGTTGCGCGCGGGGATTTCCCGGGCCGCAGCGGGGAGACGCTGCTGCTCGCGAACATTTCGGGTCTCAAGTCGCCCCGGGTGCTGCTGACCGGCCTCGGCGCGCAGAAGAATTTCAGCCGGAAGAGCTTCCGCAAGGCCATTGCCGCAGCGGTTGCCGCGTTGGCGCGCACGCGCATCGAAAGCGCGGCGTTTGCCGTCAGCCGCCCGGCTGCGAAGGACCTGGACGACTACTATTTCGGGCGCGTGATCGCCGAGGTCACGGGGAGTGGGCTATATCGCGTCAACGATCTCAAGACGGCCAAGAAGCCCAAGCCTCCCGCGCTGGCGAACGTGCTTGCCGGGCCGGTGCGCGCAAACGGAGCCACGGCCGCGCGCCGCGGACTCACGCATGGGGCCGCCATCGCCGCCGCCGCGAAGGTGCAGCGGGATCTCGGGAACCTGCCGGGCAACGTCTGCACGCCAAGCTACCTTGCAGACCAGGCGCGCGCGCTCGCCAAATCCCACTCCTCCGTGAAGGTTACGGTGCTCGATGAGGCCGGCATCCGCAAGGAGAAGATGGGCTGTTTTCTCGCGGTGACGAAGGGAAGCGCCGAGCCGCCGCGCTTCATCGTCATCGAGTACAAGGGTCCGAAGGCGCCGAAAGCGCCCGTCGTGCTGGTCGGCAAGGGCATCACGTTCGACACCGGCGGCATCTCGCTCAAGGACCCGCCGGCCATGGACGAGATGAAGTACGACATGAGCGGTTCGGCGGCCGTCATCGCATCGCTCACGCTGGCGGCTGAGCTGCGCCTGCCGCTGAACGTGGTCGGGCTCATCGCCTCCTGCGAAAACATGCCCGGCAGCAAGGCCGTGAAGCCGGGCGACATCGTCACGAGCGCGTCCGGTCAGACGGTCGAGATCCTCAACACGGATGCCGAAGGCCGCCTGGTGCTTTGCGATGCGCTTCACTACGCGCGCCGCTTCGAGCCCGCGGTGATCGTGGACATTGCGACTCTGACCGGTGCATGCGTCGTCGCGTTGGGCTCGCATCACGCGGGGTGCATGTCGAACGACGATGCGCTGGCGCGCGAGCTGGTCGCGGCCGGTCAGCGCGCGGACGATCGCTGCTGGCAGCTGCCGCTCACCGAAGAGTATGGCGAGCAGCTCAAGAGCAATTTCGCAGATTTCGCCAACATCGGCGGACGCGAAGGCGGCGCCATCACGGCGGCGGCGTTCCTCGGCAAGTTCACCCAAGGTCTCAAATGGGCGCACCTCGACGTGGCGGGCACTGCCTACGTCGGCGGGGCGAACAAGGGCAGCACGGGTCGGCCCACGCCTTTGCTCGCGGACTTCCTCATCCATCGCACGAGCCGCTGAGGCGGCACTGACGCCATGGTGGTCGACTTCTACGTGCTCGAAGAAGTCTCGCCGCGCGCGCGGCTGCGCACGGCCTGCCGCGTGGTCGAGAAGGCCTATCTCGCCGGCAACACCGTGCTGGTGTGGCACACGGAGCTCGAGGAGCTGCGTGAATTCGACGAGCTGCTCTGGACTTTCGGGGACGGGAGCTTCGTGCCCCACGAACCGCTGGCGGCCAACGGCTTCGAAGCCGCGCCAGTGTTGCTCAGCATGGGTACGCCCCCAACGGCGCCGGTCGACGTGCTGGTGAATCTAGCGGCGGAAGTGCCAGCCTGCGCCGAAACGGCCCAGCGCGTGGCCGAGTTCATCGATGGCGATCCGGCCCGTCGCCAGGCGGGCCGCGCGCGCTTCCGGGTCTACAAGGACCGGGGCATCCAGCCCAACACTCACAACCTGCGGAGTGAGCTGGCCTAAGGACCGCGATCGGGGTCGGCCAGGGCGGTCTGGCTATAATCCGGCGCTCCTCAAGGGTCCAGGCGGGTGAATGGAAAAGGTCTACACGCCGCACGATATCGAGCGGCGGATTTACGAGCGTTGGGAATCGAATGGGTGGTTCGCGCCACGGGGTGAGGGCGCGCCGTATTCCATTGCCATACCGCCGCCGAACGTCACGGGCACGCTCCACATGGGGCATGCCTTCCAGCACACGCTCATGGACATGCTCACCCGCTATCACCGGATGCGCGGTGACTCAGCGCTGTGGCAACCGGGCACGGACCACGCCGGCATCGCCACCCAGATGGTGGTCGAGCGTCAGCTCAACGCCGAAGGCAAGCGCCGCACGGACCTGACGCGCGACGACTTCGTCGCGCGCGTGTGGAAGTGGAAGGAGCAGTCCGGCGGCACGATCACGTCGCAGATGCGCCGTCTCGGCGACTCGGTGGACTGGTCTCGCGACCGTTTCACGATGGACCCCGGCCTCTCGCGCGCCGTCACTGAAGTGTTCGTGCGTCTCCACGACGAGGGTCTCATCTACCGCGGCAAGCGCCTGGTGAATTGGGATCCTGTGCTGCTCACCGCGCTTTCCGATCTCGAAGTGGAGAATGCGGACGAGGAAGGGTCGCTCTGGCATCTGCGCTATCCACTCGCGGATGGGTCTGGGCACATCGTCGTGGCCACCACGCGTCCCGAAACGATGCTGGGCGACACGGCGGTGGCCGTGAACCCGGAGGACGAGCGCTACCAGTCACTCATCGGGAAACAACTGCGCCTGCCGCTTGCGGGCCGGCAGATCCCGATCATCGCGGACGGTTACGTCGATGCGGCCTTCGGCTCCGGTTGCGTGAAGATCACGCCGGCGCACGACTTCAACGACTACGAAGTCGGGCAGCGGCATTCGCTGCCTTCGATCAACATCTTCACGCCGCGCGCGGCGCTGAACGACAACGTTCCCGAGCGCTTCCGCGGGCTCGATCGCTTCGAAGCACGCAAGCGCGTGGTTGCGGAGTTGCAGAATGCAGGGCTCGTCGAGCGCATCGAGAAGCATCGGCACACCGTACCGAAGGGCGATCGCAGCGGCGCGATACTCGAGCCGTATCTGACGGACCAGTGGTACGTGAAGATCGCTCCCCTCGCGGCTCCCGCCATCGCAGCGGTGGAAGACGGTCGCACGCGCTTCGTGCCGGAGAACTGGGCGAAGACGTACTTCGAATGGATGCGCAACATCCGCGACTGGTGCGTCAGCCGGCAGCTCTGGTGGGGCCACCGGATTCCGGCGTGGTACGACGAAGCGGGCAACGTCTACGTCGGACGAGACGAGGCCGAGGTGCGCTCGAAGCACAAGCTAGCCTCCGGCGTAGCGCTCCGGCAGGACAGTGACGTGCTCGACACCTGGTTCTCGGCGGCGCTGTGGCCCTTCTCGACGCTCGGCTGGCCCGAGCGGACACCGGAGCTCCCGAAGTTCTACCCGACGAGCGTGCTGGTGACCGGCTTCGACATCATCTTCTTCTGGGTCGCCCGGATGATGATGATCGGCCTCAAGTTCATGGCAGACGTGCCCTTCCGCGAGGTGTACATCACCGGCCTGATCCTCGATGAGTTCGGCGACAAGATGTCGAAGGCGAAAGGCAACATCATCGACCCGATGGACATCGTGGACGGCATCGAGCTCGAGCCGCTCGTTGCCAAACGCACTACCGGCCTCATGCAGCCGCAGCGCGCGCCGGCCATCGAGAAGAACACGCGCAAGCAGTTCCCCGAAGGCATCGCGCCTCACGGGACGGACGCGCTGCGCTTCACGTTCGCCTCGCTCGCTTCGCCGAGCCGCGAAATCCGTTTCGACCTGGCCCGCGTGGCCGGCTATCGCAACTTCTGCAACAAGCTGTGGAACGCGGCGCGTTTCGTCACGATGATGCTTGGCGAGGCCGCGGCCGGCAGCGGGACGTCCGAGCTATCGATCGGCGACCGCTGGATCCGCTCCCGTTTCGGGCAGATGCTCGAGAAGGTCGAGAACGGGCTCCAGGAGTACCGCTTCGATTACGTCGCCACGGCGCTGTATGAGTTCACGTGGTACGAGTTCTGCGACCTGTACCTGGAGCTGACGAAGCCGACGCTTCATTCGGCTGAAACTTCGGATGCTGTGAAGCGCGGCACGCGGCGCACCCTCGCCGAAATGCTTGAATCGCTGCAGCGTGCACTTCATCCGTTGATGCCGTTCATCTCGGAAGAGATCTGGCAGCGCGCGGCACCGCTCGCTGGCCGCGCAGGACCGACCGTGATGCTCCAGCCGTATCCGACTTCGAAGGAGTTTCCGCGCGACGCCGAGGCCGAGCGCGAAATCCAGTGGGTGCGCGATTTCAGTGTCGGCGTTCGCCAGATTCGCAGCGGCATGGACATCGCGCCGTCGAAGAAGCTGAAGGTGCTGTTGCAGAACGCGTCTGCCGAGGACCTGGAGCGTGCATGCCGGCATCGCGCCTACCTCGAGCATCTCGCGGGGCTCGAAAGCATCGAGGCGCTCGAGCCCGGGGGCGTCGCGCCCCAATCGGCGACCGCGCTGGTAGGTGAGCTGACGATCCTCGTGCCGATGGCAGGTCTCATCGACGTTGCCGCGGAGATCGAGCGCCTCGGCAAGCGCATCGCGAAGGCGAAGGACGACCTGCGCAAGACGCAGGCGAAGTTGTCGAACGAGAATTTCGTGAAGAACGCTCCGCCGGCCGTCGTCGCGCAGGACCGCGAGCGCGCGGCGGAGCTCGAACGTACCGTGGCCAGTCTCGAAGCGCAGCTTGCCCGCATACAGGGCTTGCGGGGGGACACGTGAGTGCAGGTCAGTCACAGCTTGCCGCCGCACTTCAAGCCATCGAGAAAGTGATCCTAGGCAAGCCGGACCAGATCCGGCTGTGTTTCGCGTGCCTGCTCGCGCGCGGGCACCTGCTGATCGAGGACGTGCCCGGGGTCGGCAAGACCACGCTGGCACATGCGCTGGCCCATGTGCTGGGGCTCGCGTGGCAACGGGTGCAGTTCACGAGCGATCTGTTGCCGGCGGATGTGATCGGCGTGTCCGTGTTCGATCGCGCGAGCCAGCAGTTCGATTTCCGCAAGGGGCCGATCTTCACGCAACTCCTGTTGGCGGACGAGGTGAACCGCGCGAGCCCGCGCACGCAGAGCGCGCTGCTGGAGGCGATGGAGGAGCGGCAGGTCAGCGCCGACCTCACAACGTACCGGCTGCCTGAGCCGTTCTTCGTCGTGGCGACACAAAACCCGCATGAGCAGCTCGGGACGTTTGCGTTACCTGAATCGCAGCTCGATCGGTTTTTGATGCGTGTGACGCTGGGCTACCCGGATGCAGCTCATGAGCGTGAGCTGTTGCGAAGTGGCGAGCGGCGCGATCTGCTGCAGAACATTCCGCCTGCGCTGAGTCCTGAAGGAGTGGTGGAGCTGCAGAATGCCGTGCGCAGCGTGCATGTTTCGGATGCGCTGCTGGATTACGCGCAGACGCTCATCGGGCGCACCCGTCAGCGGGGTGACTTGAAGCTGGGGCTCTCGCCTCGTGCAGGCCAGGGGCTCATTCGCTCGGCACAGGCGTGGGCGTACATTGCGAATCGCAGCGCCGTTTTGCCCGAGGACGTGCAGGCGGTGCTGCCTGCCATCGTGGCGCATCGCCTCGAGCTGCGCGATCCCGTCGAAGACAGCAGCGGCATCGCCATTGCCCGCGACCTGATTCGTGCGGTGCCCGTGCCGCCTTGAGAGAATTGGTTGCGCAAGTACTTCGAGGACTGGATCAAGCGTCGTCAGGGACCTGACGTTCCGCCCATTCAGCTCGTCAGTCGCCGCGTCTACATTCTCCCCACCCGACTCGGCATCGGCTACGCCTTCATGGTGCTGATGATGCTCATTGCCGGCGTCAACTACGGCAACAGCATCGCCCTGTTCCTCACATTCCTGCTGGCAGGCTTCGCACTGGTCACCATGCACCAGTGCCACCGCAATCTCGTTCGTACATCGCTGATCAGCGCCGCGGCCTTCCCCACCTTCGCGGGTACGCGTGGAACGCTGCGCACGACGCTTCAGAACGACGCGACCTTCCTCCGTTACGGCATCGAGGTCGAGCCCACGAATCATGACCTGGCCCAGGGCGACATCCGCCCGCGCGATCAGGCGCAGATCGATGTCCCGATCGATGCCAAGGTGCGCGGCGTGCTCCGCATCGGTCGCCTGCGAATTTCCACGACGTTCCCGTTCGGCCTGTTCCGCGCCTGGGGCTGGATCCACATGGGAATCGAGATGATCGTGTATCCGCGCGCCCATGGCTCACTTCCCATGCCGCTCGACAGCGGCTTCAAAGCAGGCGCGCGCTCGCAGGGCCATACCGGTTCCGACGAGTGGCTCGGCCTGCGCCCATTTCGAGACGGCGACTCGCCGCGGCAGGTCGCGTGGAAGGCCTACGCGCGCGGCTCGCCGCTCCTCGTGAAGGAATACAGCGCGCTGGGTGCAGAGCTGCGACTCTTCGATTTCGAGAAGGTCGATCATCCCGGCGTGGAAGCGCGACTGGAGCAGCTCGCGCGCTGGGTAGTGGACGCCGAGACGCGCGGCGAGCGCTACGGCCTCATTGTTCCCCCTCATCGCATCGAGCCCGATACGGGCCCGGAACACCGGCACCGTTGCCTCTCTGCCCTGGCGCTCTACGGGCGCGAGAAAGCCTCGAATGATCCTTGACGCGCAACACCGGCGCCTGCTGAAAGCACCGCTCCTCTGGACGACGGCGGCGCTCCTCGGGGGCATGCTGTTGCACGTCGATCGGGTGCCGTTCTGGGTGACCGCCGCGGCGCTCGTCTGTATTGCGTGGCGACTCGCGGCGGAAGTCAAAGCGATCCGCCTGCCCGGGCGCGTTGCGAAAGTGTCCGTGGCGCTGATGCTCATCGCGGCAGTCCTGCTGCAGTTTCGGACGCTCAACGGGCTGAGTGCCGGCACAGCGCTCCTGGTGGTGATGGGCGCGATCAAGATGCTGGAGACGCACACGCGCCGCGATCGCCTCGTCGTCCTCGGATCGACGATGTTCCTGTTGCTGGCCGGGTGCCTGGACCGGCAGGACCTTCTCCGCGCACCGCTCTACTTGCTCGAAGCCTGGCTGTGTTGTGCAGCTCTCGCGACTGTTGCGCAGGAAGGCGGCTCGCTATCGAGCCGCGCGGCCGCAGTGCTCGCGGCACGGAGCCTCGCGCTTTCGGTACCCCTCGCGCTGCTTCTGTTCCTGTTCTTCCCGCGCATCGTCGGCGGGTTCTGGGTGCTGCCGCAGGGAAACTCCGCGGTGACCGGGCTCAGCGACACCATGAGCCCGGGCTCCATTTCGGAGCTGAGCGAGTCGGATGATCCGGCGTTCCGCGTGAGATTCTTCGGGGCTCCGCCGCCGCCCGAGGAGCGTTACTGGCGCGGGCCCGTGCTCCATGAGTTCGACGGGTTCACCTGGAAGCGGGGCAACGGCTACTACATACAGCCGAAACTGGAATACGAGGGGCAGCCTTACCGATATCGCGTCACGCTCGAGCCGAGCTCGCAGCGCTGGTGGTTCTCGCTCGATACCGTGAGCCAGTTTCCGACGCGGCGCGCGACACTTCAGTTCGATCATCAGCTCATTGCACCCGAGCCCGTCACTCGGCTAACGACGTACGAAGCTACGTCGTACACACGCACGTCTACTGCCAGTCCCCCTTCGACTCTGCTTCGTCGTGTCGACACGAGGCTTCCGGATGGCCGCAACCGGCGGTCGCTCGACCTGGCGCGCGAGATGTACGCGCGTGCGCCGTCGGATCAGGAATTCGTGCGCGCGGTGCTGTCGATGTTTCGCGCAGGGGGGTTCGAGTACACGCTCTCGCCGCCCACGCTCGGCAGGGATTCTGTGGATGAATTTCTGTTCGACACCAAGCGGGGTTTTTGCGGCCACTATGCTTCAGCGTTCGTCACGATGATGCGTGCGGCGGGGCTTCCCGCACGCGTGGTCACGGGGTACCAGGGTGGGGAATGGAATCCGATTCGCGAATACTTCGTCGTGCGGCAGTCCGACGCGCATGCGTGGGCTGAGGTGTGGCTCGATGGGAAAGGCTGGACCCGCATCGACCCGACGGCGGTCGTTGCCCCTGAGCGATTGAGACGCGGCGTTTACGACCTCCTGCCTGATGCGTTGTCCGCGCCTTCGCGCGCACTGCGCGATATTCCGTGGATCTACGATGCGCGCCAGCGGTGGGATGCGCTCAACGACTGGTGGAACGAGCGTGTGGTGCGGTTCGACTTCGGCACGCAGATCGACCTTCTGAAATGGATGGGCCTCGAGGATCCCGACTGGCGCGAGCTGGGATGGCTATTCGCGGCAGGGCTCATTGGGTGGTTGCTGTTCGTTGCGTGGCATGTGAGTCGCGCGTTGCGGGCCACGCCGATGGATCGGCTTGCCCGTGCCTACACGAAGCTGTGCGCAAAACTCGCGCGCGCCGGTGCGCCGCGGGCGCCCTACGAAGGTCCACGTGCCTACGCCGATGTGGTCGAAGCGCGGCGGCCCGATATCGCCGCCGCCGCGCGCGCGCTGCTGAAGCGCTATGCCGAGCTGCGATTCGGCGCGAGCAGCGGAGCCGACGCGCGCGTGCCCGAGATTGCTGCGTTTGAGCGCGAGGTTTCGCGGCTGCGAGTGCAGCGGGCGACATGAGCGCCGGCTCGGAAGGGTGCGCTCGCTGGCGCCTCGGAAAGCGACATTACGCGAGCCGTCGCTTGCTGCCGTGACAGGTTCGCAAATTGCATTGACCTTGATTGTTACTGCTGGCGTCATCGCGATCGTGGTGGCGCTGGTGTGGAGCCCGCTGCGGGCGCGGCGGCGGGCGGCGCGGTTTGCCGAGCCGTTTCCGGGCGAGTGGCGCGACTATCTCGAGGAGACGCTGCCGCTCTACGCGCGCATGCCGCGCGATCTGCGGGTGAAGCTCGAACCAGTCGTCCGCGCATTCCTGGCAGACGTCAATTTCATCGGCTGCCAGGGCCTCACCGTCACGGACGAGATGCGTCTCACCATCGCCGTTCAGGCATGCCTGCTGATCGTCGCACGCGATCCCGGCGCGTACTCGTCCCTCGGAAGCGTTCTCATCTATCCAGACGAGTTCATGGTCAAGGAAAGCGAGCAGGACGACGCCGGCGTCGTCCACGAAGGTGAAAGCGTGCTGTCCGGTCAATCCCTGGACACATCGCAGATCGTGATCTCGTGGCGGGACGTCGAAGAAAGCGGTGGCGAGGGCGAAATCTACAACGTGGTGCTGCACGAGTTCGCGCACTTCCTCGACAACACCGTCGATGGAACGCTCACCGACACCAGCTCAGGACGCGCGTCATTCGAGGCGTGGCACGCGCTGCTCGACCGCGAGTACCAGTCGCTCTGCGACGCAGTCGATCGCGGCGAAGACCCGCTCATCGATCCATACGGCGCCGAGTCCACCGCAGAATTCTTCGCCGTCGCCACGGAGACGTTCTTCGAAGAGCCCGTCGAGCTCAAACGCCTTCACCCGGCCCTGTACGCGGGCCTCGTTTCTTTCTACGGCCTCGATCCCGCCAACTGGTGAGCTACACGCGCACGCGTGACAGAAACCCCATCCCGATGATGAACAGAATCGAGATGGACACGATGGCAAGCCGCGAATCGTGCGTCAGCAACGCCACGACGCCGGTCAGCAGCGGCCCCAAAATGGCGGCCGCCTTGCCCATGAGATTGTAGAAACCGAAGAACTCGCCCGACTTGCCCGGCGGCACGAGCCGCCCGTAGAGCGAGCGGGACAGCGACTGCACCCCGCCCTGCACGAGGCCGATCACGGCCGCGAGCACGAAGAACTCGAATTCAGAATCGAGGAAGTACGCGTACACCGAAGCGCCCATGTACACGACGATCGCGATGAAGATACCGGTGCGCGGCCCGGTACGCTTCCCGAGCCAGCCGAAGGCCAACGCGGCGGGGAACCCGATGAACTGCACGAGCAACAGCGCCGTGATGAGCGCGTCCTGCTTCAGTCCCAGCGACAGCCCGTAGTCGACGGCCATCTTGATGATGGTGTTCACGCCGTCGATGTAGAACCAGTACGCCAGCAGAAACCACAGCAGGGTGCGATCACCGCGTATGTGGCGGACCGTGTCGAACAGCTCGCGCACGCCCGCGCCGATGGCCGCTCCGAACGGCAGGGGCGCGCTTGCCCCCTTCTCCTTCACGAACAGCACCGGCACCGTGAACACCACCCACCACACGCCAACGGTGACGAATGAGATGCGCACTCCCTCGCTCGCATCGGCGATGCCGAATGCTGCCGGCTTCGTGACCATGAGCACGTTGACGAGGAACAGAATCCCGCCACCCAGATAGCCAAGCGCGTAGCCATAGCCCGACGCGACGTCGTAGTCGCGCTCTTCAGCCACATCCGTGAGCAACGAGTCGTAGAACTGGTTGCCGCACCAGAAGCCGACCGACGCGATGAGGTAGATGATGCCCGCCGTCAGCCAGTCGCCTTTGGCGACCCAGTACAGCGCCGTCGTCATGGCCGCTCCGAGCACCGTGAACAGCGCCAGGAGACGAATGCGCGCACCGCCCTTATCAGCAATCGCGCCAATGAGTGGCGCCAACATGGCAACCACGATACTTGCGAGACCGCTGACGAGCCCGAGCCGGAACGTGCTCTCCGTGGCGGCAACACCGGCGTTCCAGTACTGCTTGAAGTACAGCGGAAAGAAGCCCGCCATCACGGTGGTCGCGAACGCGGAATTCGCCCAGTCGCACAGCGCCCACGCGATGACCGGACGTCGCAGTAACACGCTGCGGACACGCCCCGGCGCCGCCGGAATGGCGTCCGTGCTCACGCGGCGTGCTCGCGTGTCTCGCTGAAACGAAGGTCGGGCCAGCGCTCGAGCGTCAACTGCAGGTTCACGCGAGTGGGCGCCAGGTACACCAGCAACCCAGCGTGATCCACCGCGAGATTCTCGAATGCCTTGTTACGAAACTCCTCGAGCTTGCGCTCATCGCCCGTGACCCAGCGCGCGGTGAAGACATTCACGTTGTCGAACACGCAATTCACGCTGTACTCGTCCTCGAGCCTGAACGCCACTACTTCGAACTGGAGCTGCCCAACGGCCCCGAGAATCTGATCGTTGTTCCGTAGCGGCTTGAAGAGCTGCGTCGCGCCCTCTTCGCACAACTGCGACAACCCTTTCGCCAGGGCCTTCATCTTCAGCGGATCCTTCAACACCGCGCGCCGGAACATTTCCGGCGCGAAGTTGGGGATGCCGGTGAAGGTGAGCTTCTGACCTTCCGTGAAAGTATCGCCGATGTTGATGGTGCCGTGGTTGTGTAGCCCGATGATGTCGCCGGCATATGCCTCTTCTGCCTGGGCGCGGTCCGCGGCCATGAAAGTGAGCGCATCGGCAACGCGCACTTCCTTGCCGAGACGCACGTGATGCAGACGCATGCCGCGCGTGTACTTGCCCGAGCACAGGCGCATGAAAGCGATCCGGTCGCGGTGACCGGGGTCCATGTTCGCCTGGATCTTGAAGACGAAGCCGCTGAGGTCTTCCTCCAGCGGCTCCACGGCACGCTCGCGGGTTGCGCGCGGCAAGGGGCCGGGTGCGTGCTCCGTGAACGAAGCGAGCAGCTCTTCGACGCCGAAATTGTTGATGGCGGAGCCGAAGAACACCGGCGTCTGCTGGCCCGCGCGGTACTTCACGGCATCGAAGGCATCCGTCGCACCCTGCACGAGCTCGATCTCGTCCGCGAAATGTGCTGCGGCGTCGCCGAGAAATGCCTGACCTTCCTGACTCTTGAGTCCATCGATGATCAGATTCTCGCCCACGCGTCCGCCCTTGCCGGCCTCATACGCGTAGATACGGTCCTCGATCAGGTGGTAGATGCCTCTCAGCTCGCGACCCATGCCGATGGGCCAGGTGACGATGGCCGTGCGGATCTTCAGCACGCGCTCGATCTCATCGAGCAGCTCGATGGGCGGACGGCCCTCGCGATCGAGCTTGTTGATGAAGGTCATGATCGGCGTGTCGCGCAGGCGGCAGACCTCCATCAGCTTGATGGTGCGCTCCTCCACACCCTTCGCGCAGTCGATGACCATCAGCGCCGAGTCGACCGCCGTGAGCGTGCGGTACGTGTCCTCCGAGAAATCCTCGTGGCCGGGCGTGTCCAGCAGATTCACGATGCAGTCCCGGTAAGGGAACTGCATGACGGATGAGGTCACGGAGATGCCGCGCTGCTGCTCGAGGCGCATCCAGTCCGAGGTGGCGTGGCGCGCAGCCTTGCGTCCCTTCACCGTGCCCGCCATCTGGATGGCGCCGCCAAACAGCAGCAGCTTCTCGGTGAGAGTGGTCTTGCCTGCGTCGGGGTGGGAGATGATGGCGAACGTGCGCCGCCGCTGAATTTCGCTAGTCGACTTGTCCGTCACGAACGCTCTCGTCTACCTCGCCCGTATGCACGGGCGCATCATCGCATTATCGCGGGTGTGAAACGGCTCAGGAGCCGCGGAAGGGCCGGTTTGTCAGGGCGAGCTTCAACACGGCTGCGTCCTCGCGGCCGCCGATAGCCTGATAGTAGCCGCGACGGATGCCGACCTGCTCGAAGCCCAGGGACTGGTACAGCCGGATAGCGGCCGTGTTCGACGGCCGCACCTCGAGGAACGCCTCGCCCATGCCGGCGGCGCGGGCGCGATCGACGAGGTACCCGAGCAGGTGCTTCCCCACCCCCCGGCAGCGGAAATGCGCATTCACGCAGAGATTGAGGATGTGCGCTTCGCCCGCACCCACACTCATCACGCCATATCCGATCACTTCGCTCTCGGTGACGGCCACGCGACACACGTAGCCGACGCGCAGGCAGTCCCGAAAAATGCCCTCGCTCCAGGGAAACTGGTAGGCCGCACGCTCGATGGCCACGACCGCCGAAACATCCGGCTCCAGCATGGTGCGGATCGCCACCTGGGGTGCGCTCGCGAGCAGCTCGGGTGCGGTTGCCATCACTGTTCCTGCATAGCCAGGCGTTGGAACACGCTGCGCGCAAACTTGAGGTCTTCCCAGGCCTTTCGTTTGTCTGCGGGGGTGCGCAGCAGGTAGGCAGGATGATACGTCACGATGAGGGGAGTGTTCAGCTCACCGAAGGTGTGCACCTGGCCGCGCAGGCGGCCGAGGGACACGTCGGTGGCCAGCAGGTTCTGGGCGGCGATCCGGCCCACTGCCAGCATCAGCTTTGGCTGTAGCAGCGCAATCTGTCGCATCAGGTACGGCAGGCAGGCGCCCACTTCATCCGGTTTGGGGTCGCGGTTGCCGGGCGGGCGGGACTTCAGGACGTTGGCGATGAACACCGCTTCGCGCGGCAGGCCGATCGACCGAAGCATCGCGTTCAGGAGCTGGCCGGCGCGGCCCACGAAGGGTTCCCCCTGGCGGTCCTCCTCGGCGCCCGGCGCCTCGCCGATGATCAGCCAGTCGGCGCGGCGGTTGCCGACGCCGAACACGCCCTGCGTGCGTGTGGTGTGGAGGCTGCACTTTTTGCAGCTCAATACCTCAGCTTTGAGGGTGTCCCACTGGGACTCGGTTTCCGGAGGGAGGGGCAGTCGCTCGGCCTGAGCGAGCTGGTTAGCCCGGACGATCGGGTGCTCTTCTCGCGGCGCCCGAAGAGGCGCCTCTTGAGCGCGCGCGCTCGCCTCCAATGACGTCGTTGCCGTGTTACCGCGCTCCCGCCCAGGGCCGAAAGAGGCCGCTGCCTCTTCTACCGCCGGCGCATGCCGCGAAACCCAGACGTCGATCCCAATCGCCTGCAGATACTCCCGACGACGAGACTCACTCATGAGCTGGGCCCAGACGCCGGCGTCCGCGACGCACGCCGAATCCGTCTCACCGCCCAGAGCACCGGCGCAGACGCCGCATACGTGGCGAACATAGACAACAACATCGTCGCCGGCTCCATCGCAATCAACACGAAGAACAGCGGCACGATGATCATGTACGCCCGCTTGATCCGCCGATCCATGTCGAACTGCTTGAAGCTCGGGTAGCCGAAGCTGCTCACCATCAGGAGGCCGGCCGTCACCGTCACGAGGAACGCCGTGATCAGGCCGATCTGCCCCGGCTCGCGCCAGTCGCTCGAAAACCAGACGAATGCCGCCACGATGGCCGCCGCCGACGGGCTCGGCAGGCCCTCGAAATAGCGCTTGTCCGCCGTCGCCGAACGGGCATTGAAGCGTGCAAGGCGCAGCGCCGCGGCCACCGCATAGAAAAATGCGGCCAGCCACCCGAACCGCCCCCACTCCCTGCCGTACTCGGCGATCCGCACCACGCCCCACTGGTACGTGACGATGGCAGGGGCGAGACCGAACGCCACCATGTCCGCGAGACTGTCGTATTCCTTGCCGAAAGTGGTCTCGGTGCGCGTGAGGCGCGCGATGCGCCCGTCCAGCCCGTCGAAAATCATGGCCACGAACACGGCCATGCCCGCCGGCGCGAAATTCTTGTCGATGGCCGCGACGATCGCGTAGAAGCCCGAGAACAGGCAGCCCGTCGTCAGCAGGTTCGGCAGCAGGTACGCCCCGCGCCGCGGGGGCGGACGGGTGCCGTTCGGTGCATCTTCCATGGGGCACGGATGGTAACAAGGACGGGCTGTTAATATGCCCGACCTTTGATTTTCGCGTGGATACCTTGCCCCGATGAGACTGTCTCAGTACCCGATCACCACCCTCAAGGAAACGCCGGCCGAGGCCGAGATCGTCAGCCAGCAGCTGATGCTGCGCGCTGGACTGGTCCAGCGCCTGTCCGCCGGCCTCTACACGTGGCTGCCCATCGGCATGCGCACGCTCACGAAGGTGGCGAACATCGTCAGGGAAGAGATGAACCGCGCCGGCGCGTTCGAGCTCTTGATGCCCGCCGTGCAGCCCGCCGAGCTGTGGCAGGAGACCGGTCGCTGGGACAAGTTCGGGCCGCTGATGCTGAAACTGAAGGACCGCCACCAGCGCGAGTACTGCGTCGGGCCGACGCACGAGGAAGTGATCACGGACATCGCCCGGCGTCACTTCAAGAGCTATCGCCAGCTGCCCGTGAACTTCTACCAGGTGCAGACGAAATTCCGCGACGAGATCCGCCCCCGGTTCGGCGTGATGCGCGCACGTGAATTCATCATGAAGGACGCGTACTCGTTCCATATCGATGAAGCCTCGCTGGCCGAGGGCTACAGGCTCATGCATGACGCGTACACGCGCATGTTCCAGCGCATGAAGCTCGAATTCCGGTCGGTGCAGGCGGACTCGGGGGCCATCGGCGGCAGCAAGTCCGAAGAATTCCAGGTGCTGGCGGCGTCGGGCGAAGACGCCATTGCGTACTCCGACGGCGATGAATACGCAGCCAACATCGAGAAGGCAACGTCTTTCCATTCGTCTGCTCCGCCTCCGGCGCCGCGGGACGCGCTGAAGAAGGTTTCGACGCCGCGCGTGCGGACCATCGATGACCTGACGCGGGCACTGTCGATTCCCATCGAAAAAACGGTGAAGACCCTCGTGTACGAAGGGAAAGAAAGTCTCGTCGCCCTGCTCGTGCGCGGCGATCATCAACTCAATGAAGTGAAGGCTGGCAAGCTGCCGCAGATGAAAGTGCCGCTGAAGCAGGCGAGCGGAGAGCAGGTACGCGCCGCGTTCGGCGCCACGTTCGGCTCGCTGGGTCCGCGCGTCACCGGGAAGAGCGCGGCGCCTGTCACGTTCATCGCGGACTACTCGGTCGCCGCCCTGAGCGACTTCGCGGTCGGCGCGAACGAAGACGAGTTCCACTACACCGGCGTGAACTGGGGGCGCGATCTGCCCGCGCCCGAGCACGTGGCGGACATCCGCAATGTCGTGGAAGGCGATCCGAGCCCCTCCGGCAAAGGGAAGTTGAAGATCGTCCGCGGCATCGAAGTAGGCCACATTTTCCAGCTCGGCCAGCTCTATTCGCAGGCCATGCAGGCGAGCGTGCTCGATGAGGCCGGCAAGCCCGTCGCGCCCTGGATGGGCTGCTATGGCATCGGTGTGACGCGCATCGTGGCGGCGGCCATCGAGCAGAATCACGATGAGCGCGGCATCATCTGGCCGGAGCCCATTGCGCCTTTTCACGTGGTGCTCGTGCCGATCAATGGGCAGAAGTCGTATCGTGTGCGGGAAGTGGCTGACCAGCTGTATGCGCAATTCACGGCCGCTGGCATCGAAGTGCTCTATGACGACCGGGATGCACGACCGGGCGTCAAGTTCGCCGACGCCGAGCTCATCGGGATTCCGCATCGGGTGGTCGTGGGGGAACGGGGCATTGACGCCGGGAAACTCGAATACCGACACCGGCGCGACACCGAGAGCACGGACTTTGACCTTGCCAACGCGTTGGACTTCATTCGCTCGAAGATGGGCCGGTAGCGCTCTCTTCCTGCTGGCAGTTGCAGGGCCTGCCTGCGCGGATCAGCAGAAGGATCCGGAGCTGCGGGCGGTGGTCCAGCACGCCATTGCGCAGGCGGAGTGCTTCACGGATCGATACGAGTCTGCGGTCTGGTACACGATGATGGAGCCGCGGCTCAGGAAGATCGTGAAGGACAAGGAGGAGCGGCTCGAGATCCTGAAGCACGTGTTCTGCGAGACGCGGCGGGAAGGCGAAACGCGGTTGCCGCCGGGACTCGTCATGGCGGTGATCCAGGTGGAAAGCCGCTTCGATCGGTGGGCCGTCTCGAGCGCGGGCGCCGTGGGACTGATGCAGGTGATGCCATTCTGGCCGGAGCAGCTCGGCATGAGGCGTCACGAGCTCACGAAAGCCGGGGCCAACATCAAGATGGGTTGCGCGATTCTGCGGTTCTATCTGCAGAAGGAAAGAAACAGCGTCACGCGGGCACTCGCGCGCTACAACGGCAGCGTGGGCCGCCGCACGTATTCGGACCTCGTGCTGAACCAGTGGACGCGCTGGAACGGCGCGGACGATCTCGGCGTGACCGCGGACAGCAGTCAGCCGGTGCGAAAGCCTGTCGGCCGCTGAGCTGAACCTTCGAGCGCAACGTCCGTGACATCGACCGATGTCACGCGCGATGCCGATGAACCCGTCCACAGAAAATCGATGACCGTCTGAACCGCGTCCTGCGGTCCGTACGCAAACACTTCAACGCGTCCATCGGGCAGGTTGATCGCATGCCCCGTCACGCCGAGCTCGCGCGCACGCTGCGCGACGGTGGCGCGATAGAACACGCCCTGCACGCGTCCGCCGACGATGCATTTTCTGCAGACCACGGCGCCTCCTGATCTCTCGCCGGCATCGTAATCGATTCTGCCGCGGCGCAGGCATTTCTGCGTGTTCGCCGCAGATATGCACGGCGCCACGCGAGCCCGCCTCCTGCACACTGCGCGCCCTTCATCGCTGCACGAGACGGAAATCGTTCATGGTTGCTGAGCTCATCCGCTGCGTCGCCCGGGCCCGCTCGATCCAGCAGGCGCTTGCGCTGCTCGAGTCCGAGCACGCCCACGTGTTCATCGTGGCCCCGAGCACGCACGGCGCCTTCGCGCTGGCGCGCGCCGTGTGCCGGCGTCGCCCATGCTTCGTCACGAGCGGCCCGATCTCTTCGCATCCGGGACTCAAGCTCGTCGCGCACGGGCGCGCTCCGGCGGACATCACGAAGGCGCTGGCCTGCCAGAGCGCTCTCTCGCGCAGCGTGATCTCATTTCCCGACCAGCACGTCGGCTCGGGCAGCGCGAACATGATGATTCCGTTTCTGGGCACGCGTTACTGCTTCTCGGCCTTCGACGCGCTGCTCGTTGCGCGCCATCGGCCACCCGTCTACGCGCTCGCGACACGCTCAGGCACCTGCGACTTCGCGCTCCATGCAGTTCGCTACAGCGAGCTGTTCACAGTGGATGGACGGCTCCTGTCGCTGCCAGGCCTGCTGCGTCGGCTGCTGATGTATCTCGAACAGGAGCTCATCAGCCCGCCACAGGACTGGCTCGCGCAGGACTGCTTCCGCCTCAGGTCAGAAACCGTTCGGTGGCTCCGTTTGCGCGAAGAGCTGAAAGACGTGGAATGCCTGCTTCGCATGCACCTGCAGTCCCGCTATTGCGATCGGGTGCGCACGGAGACTGCGCTGGCCGCGATCGTTGCGCGCCAGAGATTGTTCGGCCGCGCTGCGTCCATCTGAGCCGACGATCAGCGCCATGAACATCCGTGCAAAGTTGACAGCGAAGGCCTACTCGGCGGTGAACCTTGCTGTGGCGTACGCCACCGCGACGACGCCCAAGCGCATCCACCCGGGATGGTACGTCTGTCGTTCGTTGTATGGCATGCGGGATGCGCCGAGCGGGCCGTACTTCGCGCGAGCCATCCTCACTTCGCACTGGCGCTGCGCGTTGCTCATGCGATACGTGCTGCAGCTCACGCGTCCGCAGCTACGCACGTTCCTCGAAGACAACGTTTCGTACGAGGGAGCGGCGTACGCGCAGCATGTGTTCAACGGTCAGCGCCCGGTCATCCTGGCCTCGCCTCACTATGGCCCGGCGCAGATCGGATTCATCGCGGCCGTTCATCGCATGAGCGGGCGGCGCGCACTGAACCTGTTCTATGACGCTGAACATCCCGCGGCATCAGGGCTGACACTGCTGTTCGAACGCGGCGGCATCGACACGACGACGTTGTTGGGCGGGTTCTCCGGCGTGCTCGCGGCGATCCGCGCGCTCATGCAGAACGAATACCTGGTGATGATGCCGGACGCCTTCGACGACATCGCGAACACGCTGGCGGTGCCCTTCTTCGGTCGCATGATGCGTGTGGCGGCAGGCACTGCGTTCTTCGCATTGCGAACCAGCGCGTGGGTCGTGCCTGTGGTCGCCCTGCCCACGCGAAGACTGGGCGTGCACGTGATCGTGGGGCGGCCCATCGATCCGAACCGCTTCGCGCCGCTCGAAGAGTCGCAGGCGATCTTCCTGCTGAATCGCCTGCTGTTCGCGAGCTTCGAGCGCGAGATCCGCCGCGCCCCCGAGCACTGGCGCAACTGGCCGCTGTTTCCGCGCATCTCCACCGGTGTCGAGCCGCCCGGCCGGCTGGAAGATGACGCCCCTCTGCGCCTGCTCAAGGACAAGTGCGAAGTGTCCCCGGAGCTCGTGGAGGACGTGCCGGAGCTCGAGATGCTCGTGAAATGAAATGAATGGCCATGGAAATCGAAACACTCGACACCATCCGGCGGCTCGCCGCCGACGTCTGCAAGCTGCCCGGCGAGCGACTGCTCCGGGCCAGCACGCTGAACGAAGCCGGCATCGATTCGCTGGCAGCGATCGATCTGATCCTCGCCATCGAGACCCGCTTCTCGATTGCCATCGCACCGGAAGATGTCAGCAAGGTACAAACGCTGCGCGATCTCGCCGTGATGGTCGATCGGCTCGTCACACGCAGGGCGCACAGTCATGACGAATAGAGTCGCAGTCACGGGGTGTGGCGTGGTGTGCGCGCTCGGCAACTCCTTCGCCGAGCTCACGTCGGCATTGCAGGCCGGCCGCTCGGGCGTTCGAATCGTGTCGTCGGGACATGCGTCATCGGATACGGGCGCGCGAGCACGCGTCGCGGCGTGCGTGCAAGTCGACGAAGCCGACTCGAATCTGAGTGCAACGGAACGTGCGCTCTTCGATCCCGTTACGCGGCACACGATGCGCGCGGCGCAAGAAGCGCTCGAGCAGAGCGGCGCCATCGAAGATCTCGCCGTTTGTCAGGATGCCGGCGTGTACCTGGGAACCGGCAGCGGTGGCATGTTCGCTGTCGAGGACGCGTATCGCGACATCTGGTACCACGGCGCGCCACCGAAGCCGCTCAGCGTCATCAGCGCCATGGCGAACGCGCCAGCGGCTCACCTTTCCATCCGGTTCGGCATCAAGGGACCGAACTACACATACGCAGTCGCGTGTGCGTCGTCGGCGATCGCCATCGGAGAAGCCTTCCGTGCAATCCGCGCGGGACGGCTCACATGTGCGATCGCCGGCGGCGCGGAGGCATGCCTCACTCCCGGAGTCTTGCGTGCCTGGCAAGCGATGCGAGTGCTCGCATCGGTGGATCGCCTGGCGCCCGAAGCATCCTGCCGGCCGTTCTCTCGCAATCGCACCGGCATCGTGCTCGGCGAAGGCGCAGTCATCTTCATGCTCGAAGACATGGAAGTGGCCCGCCAACGCGGCGCAACCGTCCTGTGCGAGCTGCTCGGCTTTGCGGCGAATGCCGATGCATCGCACGTGTGCATTCCATCGGTGGAGGGTCAGGCGGCGGCAATGTCCGCAGCGCTCGTCGACGCACAGCTTGCACCGGAAGAGATCGACTATTTGAACGCCCATGGCACGGCTACGCGCTCGGGCGATATCACGGAGACCCGTGCGATACGCCGCGCCTTCGGAACGCATGCCGATGCGCTGGCGGTCAGCTCAACGAAGTCCGCTCACGGGCATCTCCTGGGCGCATCCGGCGCACTCGAGCTCGCCGCATGCATCGCTGCGATCCGCGCCCGCTTTGTCCCGGCGACTCTGCATTTGCGCGAGGCGGACAGCGAGTGCGACCTGGACTTCGTACCCAACGCGCCACGGACGGACGTGGACGTCCGGCATGCGATGTCAACCTCCTTCGCGTTCGGAGGGAGCAATGCAGTGCTCGTCGCCGGACTCGCGTGAATGCGCGGCGATTGCCAGCGCAGTGCTCGACTCATGCTCTGCCGCCGCGTTAGTGTCCCGCCTGCAGCCGTATCGCACGGCGCACGAGGGGCACTTCATGCCGGAGATCCTGGTTCTGTACTACTCGCGCAATGGCTCGACCGCGGAGCTGGCGCGACACGTCTGTCGTGGAGTCGAAAGTGTCCCGGGAGCCACGGCGAAACTGCGGACGGTGCCTGCGGTAAGCGCGGAGAGCGAAGGCCCCCTCAAACTCGTGCCGGACAGCGGCGCGCCCTACGCCACCCTTGAGGATCTGCGTGCGGCGGCGGGCCTGGTCATGGGAAGCCCCACCCGTTTCGGCAACATGGCCGCGCCGCTGAAATACTTCCTCGACAACACGTCGAGCCTCTGGATATCCGGTGCGCTTTCCGGCAAGCCCGCGGGCGTGTTCACCTCCACGCAGACTCTGCATGGCGGCCAGGAAGCGACATTGCTCTCGATGATGATCCCCCTGCTCCATCACGGCATGGTGCTGGTGGGCATTCCGTACACGGAACGCGCCCTTTCATCGACGCGCGCCGGTGGCACGCCCTACGGCGCCTCGCACGTTTCAGGCACCGGCGATTCCGCGCCGCTCAGCGACGACGAGCGAACTCTGGCGCATGCGCTGGGCCGCCGCGTAGCGACGCTAGCCGTGCGCCTACACGAAAACTAGTCCTGGTCGCGCAGCACGGATCTGATGAACGGCACGGTCAGCCGGCGTTGCGCGACGAGTGCCGCCTCATCCAACGCATCGAGCAATTCATACAGCGCACGCATGTCGCGCGGGAAGCGTCGCTTCAGCCAGCGCGAGGTCTCGTCTGGCAATTCGAATCCGCGAGTGTGAGCACGCAGCTTCAGCGCTTCCTGCTGCTCGCCCTCATCCAGCGGCCTGAGCTGGAAGACGAGGCTGGCAGTGAAACGCGAGCCGAGGTCGGGCAGCGCCCATTGCACCAATGATGGCGGAGACGCGGCTGAGGCAATGAGCCGCCCGCCACGCTCTTCGATGTCCCGCAGAATGCTAAAGAACGTGCGCTCCCACTCGAGAGCGCCGGTCACGGCGTCCACATCGTCCAGGCACAAACAGTCGAGCTGCGAGGCACCCTCGAGCACCTCCACGCCGAGCGCGCGCAGTTCGCGGAGTGGGAAGTACCCAGCGCGCATGGTTTCGCTCGCCTGCACACACGCGGCCTGCAACAGATGACTCTTGCCGGCACCTGCCGGCCCGCAGACCCACGCTGCACCAGCTGCCTCGCCCCGCGCGAGCCGCGCGAGATGCTCGGTCGCCTCAGCATTGCGCGCCGGCAGGAAGGTCGCGAACACCGCGCGATCCGGAATGCGAACGCCGAGGGGCAGCTGCTGCACGGTGTGCCTGAGCCCGGCGGCTTACTGCCGCCCGGCCTTGCCCGGAGACGCAGCGGCCATGCCGCCGGGCGGCGACGTGGGCTCGTCCCATGCGCGCCGCGTGAAAGCGAGGATGTAGTCGCCGCCGGAGAGCACCGTCGTGACGAATGTGATCACGGCGAGCGCCTCGATGATTTCCCTGGGCGGGAACTCGAACGCGGCCAGCATCATGACACCCAGCAGGTAGCCGAGCTGCAGAAGCGTGTTGACCTTGCTGACGATCGTGGGTCGGCCACGCAGCGGCCCGAACCACAGCCTGAAGATCAGCGCGCCGAGTCCGATCATCACGTCGCGCGCGACGGCTGCGGCAGCCAGCCACCAGGGCACGAGCCCAAGCCACGTGCTCTCCACGAACACGGCGACCAGCAGGAGCTTGTCGGCGAGCGGATCGATGAACTTGCCGAACTCCGAGGTCCAGCCGAAGCGTTTGGCGAGATAGCCGTCCAGCCCATCGGAAACCGCAGCGACCACGAAGAGCACGACAGCCAGCGCGTAATCGCCCGAGTCCAGCGACACGAGAATGGGCCAGACGAGCGCGATGCGCGCCAGACAGATGAGATTCGGAAGGTGCCGCACGGGAGCCCGCCCGCCCCGCTACGGCTTGTACTCGTATGCGAGCTGCGCGCTTCCGCCCGAGCCCGCGCGTGCCAGCCGCGCTGAATTGCTCAACGCACGGTCTACCGCCTCGGCGCCGCCGCGCACGAGCACACTGAACGTGGCCGCGCCGCCGCTTATTTCAGCCACGCTCACGCGCCGCGTGCCCGGAATGCCTTCGAGCAGGCGGCTCACGGCAGCGTAGTCGCTCAGCGTGGTGATGCCAGCCACCTGGATGCGTGTTTCGAGCTCGGCAAGCGGCGCCGCCGTGTCCTGCACGCGAGCAAGCGAGTCCACAGCACCATTCACGCCGGCATCGAGACCGCCGTTAAAGTTGCTGGAAGCAAACGGTGTCTGAAGCGTCCACTGAAATATCGAGTTGATCCCCGTGCTGTCGCCGCGCGCGATTAGCACCGCGTCTCCGCCGAACCGCTGCGCGCCCTGAAGCACCGTTTCCCGCGGCAAGTCGACTCCGTTCGCATCGACAACCGGCACCGGGGCCAAGCTCACCGGGAGGCCACGACTTTCGGCGGCCCGCTCGACTTCCATCCGCGCAGCTTCTGCGGCAGCACCGCTCAGCGGCGGATAGAACACGACGAGGGTGAACGGTCGCTCGCGGTCCCACACGCTGCGCCCGGCAGAGGAAATTGCCTGCTCCAGCGCGACGCCGTCGAAGCTGACCTGCGTGTCACCATTGGTCGCGCGGCGCGAGCTCTGCACGTACCGCGGAGCGTCCGTCACGACCGCGGACAACGCCGGGTCCGTGGCGGCCTCGCGCCGGCCGGTGGCGCGGATGAGCACGCGGCGCATGGCGTCCTGCACGGCTCCGGGCGTGGCTTCGCCCTTGATCTGCACGTCGTACAGGCGCACGACACGGCCGGCCCATGCCGATGCCGGGACGAGCAGCACGATCAGCAGGAACAGGAGGCCTGAAAAGGCGGTGAGTTGCCGGGGATCTCCGGGCGGAGTACTGGCGCTGTTGGGCATGTCCGGGTTCGTTGCGCTCCTGCGCGAGGACGTGGGCGCCGAGCGGCCTGTACAATACCACAGCCCCGGCGGCCGCAGGCGCGCCCCGGTTCCGACCTTCACACGAGTCTGTTTCCCGCGACACATGAACAAGCCTTCCGGCGTGACCTACCGCGATGCCGGCGTCGACATCGACGCAGGCGATGAGCTCGTCGACCGCATCAAGCCCCTGGTGAAACGCACGCAACGCCCGGAAGTGCTCGCCGGTATCGGTGGTTTCGGCGCGCTCGTCGAGCTTCCTGCGGGGTACAAGCGCCCGGTGCTCGTCTCCGGAACGGATGGCGTCGGCACGAAGCTCCGCCTCGCCATCGAAACCGGCCGGCACGACACGATCGGCATCGATCTCGTCGCGATGTGCGCGAATGACGTGGTGGTCCAGGGAGCCGAGCCCCTCTTCTTTCTCGACTACTACGCCACCGGCAAGCTACGCGTTGACGTAGCCGAAGCCGTAATCCGCGGGATCGCCGAAGGGTGCGCGCAGGCCGGCGCTGCGCTCGTCGGCGGCGAGACAGCGGAAATGCCAGGGATGTACCACGGCGATGACTACGATCTCGCAGGCTTCTGCGTCGGCGTAGTGGAGAAGGACGCCATCATCGACGGCTCGCGCACACAGGCCGGCGACGTCGTGATCGGCCTCGCGTCGTCGGGTGCGCATTCGAACGGTTATTCGCTGATCCGCAAGCTCGTCACGTTGTCGGGCGCAAATGCGTCCACGGTTCTCGATGGTCGGCCGCTGTTCGAGCGTCTGCTGACGCCCACGTGCATCTACGTCAAGGCTGCGCTGGATGTGGCGCGCAAGGTGGCCGTGCGCGGATTCGCGCACATCACCGGCGGCGGACTGACGGACAACATTCCACGCGTGCTGCCGGACGGGCTGGAAGTGCGGCTCGAACGAGCACGCTGGCATCGCGATCCTGTTTTTGAGTGGCTGCAGCGCACCGGCCGCATCGAGCAGTCCGAGATGTACCGCACGTTCAACTGCGGCATCGGCATGGTCGTGATCGTGCCGCCGGACAGCGTGGATGAAACGCTGCGCCTGCTGAGCGCGCGCGGCGAAACAGCCACCGTCATCGGCGAAGTCCGCCGCGGCACCGCGGGCGTCGTCATCAGCGAATGAATGCCAGACCGCGACTGCGGCTCGGCTTACTCATTTCCGGTCGCGGCTCGAACATGCAGGCGGTAGCCCGGGCCTGCCGTGACAGACTCATCAATGCGGAAGTTTCTGTGGTCGTCGCGGACCGTGACGACGCCGGCGGTATTGCCATCGCACGGGAACTGGGTCTGCAGACAGCGGTCGTATCGTGGAAGTCGTTCCCCGATCGCGGCGCTTTCGAGCGCGCGCTGACGGACGTTCTGGAAACGCATGGTGTGGAGGTCGTCGTGCTGGCGGGTTTCATGCGCGTGCTCTCCCCGCAATTCGCGGAAGCCTTCGCAGGACGGCTCATCAACATCCATCCAGCCTTGCTGCCGAAATATCGCGGGCTCGACACCCACCGCCGCTGCCTCGAAGCGGGGGATGTGGAGCACGGGGCCAGCGTGCATTTCGCGACGGCGGAGCTGGATGGCGGTCCCGTCATTCTCCAGTCGCTGATCGACGTGCGAGCCGGCGAATCGGCCAACGACCTGGCAGCACGCGTGCTCGCGACGGAGCACGTGATTTTGCCTCGCGTGCTCGGCTGGCTCGCCGACCGCCGCCTGATTTGGCGCGACGGTCGCGGCTGGCTCGATGGCAAGCCACTCGATGCGCCAATCGTGGAGCGTTTTGCATGAGGCTTACCCGAGCGTTCGTTTTACTCGTGCTCCTGGTTTCCGCTGCGGCCTCTGCAGAAGAGTGCCCCCAACCATTCCGCATCACTTTCGGAGTCGAATGGCGCGGCATGAACGCCGGCACTTCGACGCTGGAGCTCACGCGCAAGGGCCCGAACACGTTCGTCTACAAGTCCACGAACACGCCGCGCGGTTTCTTCAAGCTCGCGCTTCCTGGCACCATCACGCAGGAAAGCACGTTCGCGATCATCGACGGTGAGGTGGTGCCCGCGGTGTACAAGGGCGACGACGGCACATCCGATACTGACCGCGACGTGTCGCTGAACTTCGACTGGAGCAATCACCAGGTGACGGGTACGGCTGAAGACAAGCCGGTGAAGCAGCCATTGGAACCGGGAGTGCAGGACAGCCTCTCGGTGCAGATCGCGCTCATGTGCGCGCTGGCGGCCGGCAAGGCGCCCGCGAGCTTCCATCTGATCGACAAGGATGAGGTGAAGGAATACCAGTACACGCGCGAGGGTGAGGCTACGCTCGACACGCCCGTCGGCAAGCTCGACACCGTGATCTACAAGAGCCAGAAGGCAGGCTCGAGCCGCGCCACGCGCATGTGGATTGCACCCAGCCTCGGATACCTGCCCGTGAAAGCGGAACAGTCCAAGCGCGACAAACGCGAGCTGCAACTCACGCTTCGGGTAGTCGAGAGACCCAACACCGCGGCATCGTCAACCGCGGGCCGGTGATCAGGTCTTCGGCAACGTCACTCCGGTCTGCCCCATGTACTTGCCCCCGCGATCGCGGTAGCTCGTGGAGCACACCTCGTCCGACTCGAAGAACAGCATCTGCGCAATGCCTTCGTTCGCGTAGATCTTCGCGGGCAGCGGCGTGGTATTGGAGAACTCAAGCGTCACGTGCCCTTCCCACTCCGGCTCCAAAGGCGTTACGTTTACGATTATGCCGCAGCGCGCATAAGTCGAATTGTGCGCCACGATATCGTTCGCGATGAAGTTGTGGAGGTTCGGCACGGAAATGTCGAACACCTCTTCTTCTCCGGCCGGCACGATCTCTTCGACAGCGTCCCACACAGGTCCGTCGACTAGCGGCATGAGTGCTTCATCGTGCGTAGCTGCGGCAACTCGCAGCGCGGCCCCGTACGGCACCGACTGCCTCGACGTGTGCACGCCGAGAGAGTTCAAGCTCACGCCCGCGTTCTTCGAAGCACAAGCCAGCATTGACCACGCGTCCGGCGGCAACGTATCGAAGTTGCTGCACACACGTGGCTGCTCGCGAATGAACGGCAGCACGTCCGATTCCAGTCGCTGCTGCTTCACTGACCCAGCTACGAAACCGATCGTCGCCGCGAACCGCCTGATCTGCTCTTTGTCCGTTATCTGGATCTTGCAGGCACGAGTTCCGATGGCCGTCGTCTTCTCTCGGATCAGCGAAAAAACTCCGAAGCGCAACAGCAGATGGTGCACATCTTCGATCAGGCGACGCGACTTCGAGTAGTACTCCACGAAGACGCTGTTGCCGTGGCGATAGACACCGCCGTCGCCACTGAAGAGCGCCTGGAGAAAAAGCCGCACGGAGTCTTCAGGTGCAGTAAAGATCGCCTGTGGGACGAACTTCGATTCGGCCCCAACGTTCAGGCCGTAACGCTTCAGCCATTCGTGCAGACGGTTCGTCTGCTGTGCACGGCCACCTCGACCGGGACGATTGACCAGACGGTAGCCGTAGCGCCCCTTGAAGGTCACCACCCCCATCCCTGATTGCGCAACAGCGTCTTCGAGCACGAGCGCGAGAGTCGGATCGCCGGTCGTGAACGTCGGGCTATGACTCGGAGTGTCGCACTGACCTTCCGAGATCATCAGCCCGAGCAATGTTGCCTCCCAGTCGGGTATCGGCGTCTTGCCGAACACCGGAATGCTCCTCGCCACGGCGATTCGATCGCCTGCTCGCAACTCTCCGAGCGGAGTCCATCCGCCAAGCATGCGAAACGGATGATTGGCAGTGGCCCGGATGCGCAACCCCGTGCGCGTTCGCAGCTCGAATACCGGGCGCTTGCCCTGCGGGACGAATGCAGAAACCTTGGCGGGTTTGAGTTGCCAGCCATCCAGGCCCAGGGTCGTCTTGCCCCATCGCATCTCGGTAATGGGCATGTAGGCCCCAGTGTCAGCGTCAACGACCCGGGTGTCCGCAGTAACGCACTTGCCCAAGCACACGGTGAGTACACTGCGCGGAATACGGAAGTACTCGACGGTGCGCGCCAACGCGAACGAATTCGGCGGGATGATGCACACGTCGCCCGTGAAATCGACGAAGCTCTTGGCGTCGAACTTCTTCGGATCGACGATCGTGGAATTGATGTTGGTGAAGATCTTGAACTCGTTCGCGCAGCGCACGTCGTAGCCGTAGCTCGAGGTGCCATAGGAGACGATTCTTTCGCCGTCCGCGTGGCGCACCTGCTCGCCGGCGAAGGGCTCGATCATGCGGTGCTCGGCGGCCATGCGCCGGATCCAGTGGTCGGACTTGATGGTCATAGGGAGGTCTAGCTTTCTTCCACGACGATCTTGGGAAACAGGCTGCTGCGGTCGCGCGCGCGGCGCGCCAGGGCGCCGGCGGTGCGCCGGGCCGTGTCGAGGTAGGCCTTGCCCCGAGGGGTATCCGGCGCCGCGACCACGGTGGGCCGGCCGCCATCGGCTTCCTCCCGGATTTTCGCGTCGAGCGGCAGCTCGCCGAGGAGCGCTACCCCGTACTGCTCGGCCATGCGGGCGCCGCCGCCCGCACCGAAGACGTGCTCCACGTGCCCGCAACTCGAGCACACGTGCAGGCTCATGTTCTCGATGATGCCGAGCACGGGTACGGAGACCTTCTCGAACATCTTGAGGCCCTTCCTGGCGTCGGCGAGCGCGATGTCCTGCGGGGTGGTTACGATCACGGCACCCGAGACAGGTACTCTCTGGGACAGCGTGAGCTGGATGTCCCCCGTACCGGGCGGCATGTCCACGACGAGGTAGTCGAGGTCGCCCCAGTGGGTCTCCGAGAGGAGTTGCGTGAGGGCCTGGGTCACCATCGGCCCACGCCAGACCATGGGCTGCTCCGCATCCACGAGGAAACCGATGGACATCGCCGTGACGCCATGACTCTTGAGAGGGGTGAGCGTCTTGCCGTCAGGCGAACCGGGTCGCTGGCCTTCGAGGCCCAGCATCAGGGGTTGGCTCGGCCCGTAGATGTCCGCGTCGAGCAATCCGACGCGCGCACCTTGCGCGGCCCAGGCGAGCGCAAGGTTGACAGCGACCGTCGATTTGCCGACTCCACCCTTTCCCGAGGCCACCGCCACGATATTCTTGATCCCCAAGAGCGGTTTCAGTTGCTTTTGCACGGAATGGGCGCGGATATCCGACTCGAGCTCGACATCCAGGGGTGTATCGATCCCGGCAGTGCGGAGGTGCCCGCCAAGGGCTGCGGTCAGCTCGTCCGCATACCCACCCACCGGGAACCCGAGTGCGATCTTCGCGACCGCCCGCCCGGCGCGCGCTTCCACGGACCGCACGGCGCCCGCGGACCCAAGCGTGGCCCCGAGATAGGGATCCAAATAACCATCGAGCGCAGCCTTCAAGGCGGCGAAAGCATCCTCGGACATCGGGTACACCAGGCTTGCGGCGGGCGCGAGATTGTAGTGCCTCGAGGCCCCGCCCGCTTGCCGGAAACCGGCGCGGGCGTAGCCAAAGCCCCCGGCACCTGCTGTGGCATAATGCAGCAGCGCCGGACCTGTTCTTGCTTCAGGAACGGCAGAACAAAGACCAACCCGAACCTGCTCGAGGTGCTCGATCCGTGCCGTTGCACGGAGGGCCGGAGGAGTCGTGTCCGCGCGGGGTCTGTTCCCAACGGAAAGGCCGGATGAGCTTTTTCACGAACTTGCGCGCCGATCGCCTGGTCACTGAGATCAGGTCCTCGACCAACCCGGCGAGTCCGGCCACACAGAAAGCGATCGCCAAGCTCAAGGACCTGGGCGCGCCGGCGATCGAGTGCGTGTTCGGCGCCCTGCCCGAGGCGGACAAGAACGCCACCGTTGCGTTCGTCGACGTGCTCGCCGCGCTGGTGAACCCCAAGACGTTTCCGATCTACGTGCGCGGCCTGGTGGAAGGCAGCGCTCGCGTCATCGCCGGCATTTCCTGGGCGCTGACCTCGAGCCGCAACTACCCGCCGGGCATGCTGCTCGAGGCGATGAACACGCCAGGCATCTCGAAGTCCGCGATCCTCGATGTGATCGCCGCCCAGAAGAGCCGCTTCAGCGTGCGGGACCTCCTCACGGCCGCGTACGCGCAGGAGCCGAACGAGAAGGCCGCCCTGTTCCGCATCATCGGCGAAGTCACGGACGAGAGCTCCGTGGCCGAGCTCGTCGGGCGCATCGGCGGGAAGGACCCGATCGCGCGCGTCCACATCATCAACATCCTCGCGCGGTTCAACACGCGTGAGGTGCAGACGGCGCTTCAGTCGCAGCTGCGCGATCCCAACAAGCTGATTCGTGCCGCCACGCTCTCGGCGCTGCAACGGATGGACGGTCCCGTCGACATCGAGCGCGTCAGCGCACTGCTGAAGGACCCGGAGATCGACGTCCAGAACAAGGCGATCGACGTCGTCATCAAGGCAAACCATCCGGAGACGATCAAGTACCTCATCGAAGTCCTGAAGGACGAGAACGAGAACGCGCGCCGCGCGGCCGTCGAGGTGTTGAACGAAGTCGGCAACGCGAACTCGGTGCGGCACCTCCTCGGCGCGCTGAAAGACAGCGACTGGTGGGTGCGCAGCCGTGCGGCCGATGCGCTGGGCAAGATCGGCGGGCCCAAGGTCATCGAGGCCGTGCTGCAGCTCGTGCAGGACAAGGACGAGGACGTGCGCCGCGCGGCCATCGAGATCCTCAACCAGACGAAGGACGAACGCGCGGTCGAGAGCCTGATTCGCGCCACGCGCGATAGCGACTGGTGGGTCAGCGAACGCGCCGTGGACGCACTTGCTGAGATCGGCAGCAAGAAGGCCGTGCCGCGTCTCACAGAGATGCTCACCACCGCTAACGCGAAGGCCATGCCCATCGTCGTGCGGGCGCTCGGCAAGCTGGGCGACGCGCGCATGGTCGACACGCTGCTGCCTTACCTCTCTCGTCCGGAACGCGAGATCCGTGCGGAGGCGATTCAGGCGGTCGCGAAGCTGGCGGACGAACGCCGCGCGGATCAGGTGCGTGCGGAGCTGCAGGCGCAAGCGAGCACGCCGGACCAGACCATCTCGCGCATGGCCTCTGCGGCGTTGGCAGAACTCGAGAACCGCATCGTCGTAGGCAGCTCGATCCCGCGTGCGATGCCTGCATCCGGGTCCACGCCGCCGCCCACTGCCATCCGTCCCCCGCAGGCCTCCGCGCCACCGGCCGCGGAACATCAGCGCACGCTGCTGATGTCGGAAGCGTCAATTGCACAGGCGGCGAAGCAGGCGGAAGCCGCTGCGAAACTCGACATCTCGCAACTGAAGCAGGGCGACATCATCGAGGGCCGCTACAAGTACATCGACCGCATCGGCCGCGGCGCCTTCGGCACCGTGCTGCTGATGGAAGACACCGTTGTCGACGAGCGCCTCATCCTCAAGTTCCTGAACCCGAACGTGTCGCAGGACGAAGAGGTGATGAAACGCTTCGTGCACGAGCTGCGCTACTCGCGCAAGATCACGCACAAGAACGTCATCCGCATCTACGACTTCCTGTACATCCAGGGGAACTACGCCATCTCGATGGAGTACTTCCCCTCGCACACGCTCTCCGGCGAGATCGTCAACGAGAAGCCGATGGAGCTCAGGCGCGCACTGGGCTTCGGCTGCGACATCGCCACGGGCATGGCCGTTGCGCACCAGGTAGGCATCGTCCATCGCGACCTGAAGCCGGCGAACGTGCTCATCAACCAGGAAGGGCTCCTCAAGATCGTGGACTTCGGAGTCGCCGCTGCACAGCGCGAGGGCGACACGCAGCTCACGAAGACGGGCTACGTCATCGGCTCGCCGAAGTACATGGCGCCAGAGCAGATTCTCGGCAAGAAGGTGGACGAGCGCGCGGACATCTATGCCGTCGGCGTCATCCTGTACGAGATGCTCACCGGTGTGCCTCCCTATTCGCGCGGTGATCACATGTCCGTGATGTACCAGCACGTGCAGGGCAAGGCCCGTCCCGCACAGGAAGTGAATCCGAACCTGCCGCCGGGGCTCGCAGACCTCGTCACCAAGGCGATGGCCGTCGACAAGACCAAGCGCTTCCAGACCATGGACGAGATGCGCACGGCGCTCGAGCGCTACATGTAGTGGATTGCCGCAGGCGGTGCCGCCGCCCCGGCCCGTCTGCTAAAGTTCGTGCGTTACGTCAAATTTCCGTCTGCAACTCCTTGATTAAAAGGCGGCCAGCGCGCTACATCGCGCCCTGAGCTTGCTACGGGAAGGGTCTACCTTGGCGCGCATCGATGCGTTCCTGAAACTCGGTACGCAGCAGGGATGCTCGGATATTCATCTGGCCGTCGGCATTCCGCCGATGCTGCGTATGCATGGCGATCTCCTGCCCATCAAGTTCCGCGACCTGCGCGCCGCGGAGCTGGAGGGCTACCTCACCGAGATTCTCACGCGTAACCAGGCGGACTACTTCGGCAAGGGGAACGATCTCGACTTCTCGTACGTGTCCGCCGAGGGCGGCCGCTTCCGCGTGAACGTCTATCGCAAGGACACGGGCATCGGCGCCACCTTTCGCGCGATTCCTTCGGAGGTGCCGACGCTGGAGAAGCTGGCGCTGCCGGCCATCGTCACGAAGCTGTGCGACTACCACCAGGGAATGATCCTGGTCACCGGTTCCACCGGAACCGGCAAGTCGACGACGCTCGCGGCGATGATCGATCACCTGAACAGCACGCGGAAGCTGAACATCATCAGTCTCGAGGACCCGATCGAGTTCGTCCATCGCAGCAAGCAGAGCCAGGTGATCCAGCGCGAGCTGAACACGCACATTCCGAGCTTCGCCGAGGGCGTACGCGCGGCCATGCGCGAAGACCCGGACGTGATCCTCGTCGGTGAGTTGCGTGACGCCGAGACCATCTCGATGGCGATGACCGCCGCCGAGACGGGGCACCTCGTGCTCGGCACTCTGCACACGACAGGCGCCGTGAAGACGATCGACCGCATCATCGATGCGCTGCCGGTGGAAGAGCGCGAGCAGACCAAGAGCTTCCTCGCGCAGAGCCTGCTCGCCGTGGTGACGCAGGTGCTCATCAAGGCGACGGACGGGCGTGGCCGCAGGGCCATCTGCGAAGTGATGGTGATGACGAAGGCCATCGCGAAGCTCATCCAGTCCGACCAGACGCACCAGATTCCAGCGCAGCTGCAGACGGGCCGCGAGTACGGCATGCAGGTGCTCGACCAGGCGCTGCTCGCGGCGATCCAGGCGCGCGAGATCGATCCGGATGACGCCTACGGCTACGCGTCGGAAAAGCGCGCGTTCCAGAAGTTCGTGACCGACACGAGCGTGCTGCCGAAGCTCGACGCGAACAATCTGCCACCGCCGTCTGGCGCGTCGGCGGCGTCTTCGGGCGGCTGAGGACTCGCGCGTGGCGACGATCGACAGCTTCCTCAACGAGATTCTCGACAAACGCGGGTCAGACCTGCATTTCATCGCCGGCGATCCTGCGCGTATTCGCCTGTTCGGCGATCTGAGCGCCCTGCGCCCGGATCGGCTCGAAGCGACGTTCGTGAAGGACGCGCTCTACGAGATCATGCCGAAGACGGCGGTGGACCGGTTCGAGTCCAAGGACGGCGCGGACTTCGCCTATTCGCTCGCCGATCGCGGCCGCTTCCGCGTGAACGTGATGCGTCAGTTGAACGGGATGGGTGCGGTGTTCCGGGCCATTCCGTCCAAGGCGCTGACGATGGACGAGCTGAAGCTGCCCGAATCCGTGCGCAACATGTGTCGCGCGAACTCTGGGCTGATTCTCGTAACGGGCAAGACGGGGTCCGGCAAGTCCACGACGCTCGCGGCGATGATCGACGACATCAACACGCGAGTGAAGGGACACATCCTCACGATCGAAGATCCCATCGAATTCGTGCACCAGCGGAAGAGCTGCCTCATCAGTCAGCGCGAGATCGGCGTGCACAGCGCAAGCTTCGCGCATGCGCTGCACTCGGCGTTGCGTGAGGATCCCGACGTGATCCTGGTGGGTGAGTTGCGCGACCTCGAGACGATGAGTATCGCTGTGACTGCTGCCGAGATGGGCATTCTCGTCATGGGAACGCTGCATACGAATGGCGCGGCGCAGACCGTGGATCGCATGGTCAATGTGTTTCCGTCGGACAAGCAGTCTCACGTGCGGACGATGCTTTCGACGTCCCTGCGTGGCGTGATTTCGCAGCAGCTTCTGCAACGGGCGGACAAGCAGGGGCGGGTTGCGGCGCTCGAAATCCTGGTGAACACGCCTGCAGCGTCGAACCTCATCCGGCAGGGGAAGCTGGATCAGCTCGAGAATACGATGCAGGCGGGCGGGTCGTTCGGCATGCGCACCATGGACAGCGCGATTCAGCAGTTGCTGGATTCGCGGCAGATCACGGGCAAGGAGGCCTACAAGAAGGCCATCAACAAGGGCAAGTTCGAAGCGGTCAAAGAAAACGGCTGACCTGCACGCCTTCCCTGTGGGGCCTGTAGACTACGCGGATGCCGCGTAAGCTCTTCGTCACCACAGCGCTCCCCTTCGCCAACGGCCCGTTCCACATCGGGCACATCATGGAGTACATCCAGGCCGACATCTGGGTGCGATTCCAGCGGATGCGTGCGAACACGGTGCACTTCGTGTGTGCGGACGATGCGCACGGGGCGCCGATCATGCTCAAGGCCGAGGCGGAGGGCATCACACCGAAAGAGCTGATCGACCGGATCGCAGCCGGGCGGCCGCAGTACCTCAAAGGTTTCCATCTCAGCTTCGACCATTGGCATTCGACGGATTCGCCGGAGAACACGGCGCTGTCCCAGGACATCTATCGCCGCCACAAGGAGGCCGGGCTCATCTACGTGAAGCCGGTCGAGCAGTTCTACGATCCGGTCAAGAAGATGTTCCTGGCGGACCGCTACATCAAGGGCGAATGTCCGAACTGCCATTCGAAGGACCAGTACGGCGATGTGTGCGAGGTCTGCAGCACGGTGTACACGCCGACGGACCTCATCGATCCGTACTCGACGCTATCCGGCGCGAGGCCTGAGCTGCGCACGTCCGATCACTATTTCTTCAAGCTCTCGGATCAGCGCTGCATCGACTTCCTCCAGCAATGGCTGGATGCGCCCGGTCGCCTGCAACCGCAGGTGGTGAACAAGGCGAAGGAGTGGATCGAGGGACGCGGCGACCAGAAGCTCGGCGACTGGGACATCTCGCGCGATGCGCCCTACTTCGGCATTCCGATTCCCGATGCGCCGGGCAAATATTTTTACGTGTGGCTCGATGCGCCGATCGGCTACCTCGCGTCGCTGAAGTCGTACTTCGATCTCGGCAAGGCGCGCGCCAAGGGCGAGACACGTGGCTTCGTGGAGTTCCTCACGGACCCCTCGGTCGAGCAGATTCACTTCATCGGCAAGGACATCATTTACTTCCACACCCTGTTCTGGCCGGCGATGCTGAACTTCGCGGGCGCCCCCTACAAGGTGCCGGACCACGTGTGGGCACACGGCTTCATCCAGCTCGGCGGCGAAAAGATGTCGAAGTCGCGCGGTACGGGCCTCTCGCCCCTGCGCTACCTCGAGGTCGGGATGAACCCGGAGTGGCTGCGGTATTACATCGCCGCCAAGCTCAACGCGAACGTGGAGGACCTGGATTTCAATCCGGAGGACTTCATCGCGCGCATCAACAGCGATCTCATCGGCAAGTACGTGAACATCGCGAGCCGCACGGCTGGCTTCATCAGCAAGAATTTCGGCGGCCGGCTGTGCGAAGGGCCGCTCGAGAACTCTTTGCTGAAGGACTTGCAGGGTGCCGCTGCGAGGATCGGTGAGTACTACGAGCAGCGCGAATTCGGCCGCGCCATTCGTGAAATCATGGCCGCTGCCGACGTTGCGAATGCGTACATCGCACAGAACGCGCCGTGGGATCTTGCCAAGGATCGCAAGAACGATCAGCAGCTGCACGAGGTGTGCTCGGTCAGCCTGAATGTGTTCCGGCTGTTGACGCTGTACCTGAAGCCTGTGCTGCCCGAAGTTGCGCGGGCCGTGGAGGATTTCCTCAACATCGGTCCGCTGCAGTGGAGCGACGCGAGCACGCTCCTGCTCGATCACAAGATCAACCCCTACAAACACCTGATGGCGCGCGTGGACCCCAAACAAATGGACGCGCTGTTCGATACGCTCAAAGCTGGAGACGCTCCGTCTTCCGCGGCAGCTAATGCCAGTGCAGGCGGCGCGCAGCCGCCCGCGCAACCAGCTGCTTCGAATGGCGCGGCTGCGATTTCCATCGACGACTTCAAACGAATCGACCTGCGCGTCGCCCGCATCGTCAACGCAGAGCATGTCGAGGGCTCCGATAAACTCCTGAAACTCACCCTCGACCTCGGCACACAAACTCGCACGGTCTTTTCAGGCATCAAATCCGCCTACGACCCGGCGAAGTTGAAAGGCCGCCTCACGGTGGTGGTGGCCAACCTCGCCCCCCGCAAAATGAAATTTGGCGTCTCGGAAGGAATGGTCCTCTGCGCCAGCGGCGACGACGGCCCAGGCGTCTACCTTCTCGAACCCGACAGCGGCGCAACGCCAGGCATGCAGGTGACGTGAGCACTCCAGACTCCATCGCCATCGACCAGCTGCTCCCGCAAACGCAATGCACGCGCTGCGGCTACGCAGGTTGCAAGCCTTATGCGGAAGCGATTGCCGGTGGCGAGGCGGAGATCAATCAATGCCCGCCCGGCGGCGCCACAACGATCACGGCGCTCTCCAGGCTGCTGGGTCGCGCGCCGCTGCCGCTCAATCCGGCGAATGGGGTCGAAGGTCCGGCGCTGATTGCGCAAATCGATGAGGCTCGTTGCATCGGGTGCGCGAAGTGCCTCCCGCCCTGCCCGGTCGACGCGATTATTGGCGCACGCAAGCGCATGCATACGGTTCTGGTGGACGTCTGCACGGGCTGCGAGTTGTGTATTGCCCCATGTCCTGTGGATTGCATCGTGATGTTGCCGCGGAGCGCGCTCAGCAAAGCGTCCACCGAACCCAGTGCGGACGACAATCGCGAACGATTCGAAGCCCACACGTCACGAACTGCGCGTCGCGCGCGGGCTCATGCTGAGTTGCTCAGCGCCCGCAAGCACGCTGCACTTCAGAGTTAACCGATGCACCCGTCCAGAGTCAGAGCGCTGTATCGACGCCTGCAGCAGGCGAATCCGAGCCCGACCACGGAGCTGGAGCACAAGACGCCGTTCGAGTTGCTCGCTGCGGTCATGCTGTCCGCACACACGACGGACAAGAGCGTGAACACGGCGACCCGTCTGCTGTTCCCGATCGCGAACACGCCGCAAGCCCTGCTGGCGATGGGCGTGGAGGGCGTGAAGCCCTATCTGAAGCCGGTTGGCATGTACAACCAGAAATCGAAGAACCTGATCGAGCTCTGCCGGCGACTCGTCGGGCAACACGGTGGCGAGATTCCGCACGATCGCGCGGCGCTCGAATCGCTTCCGGGTGTTGGCCGCAAGACGGCGAACATCATCCTGAACATGGTGTTCGGCGAATCGACCATCGCCGTCGACACGCACATCTTCCGCGTGTCCAACCGCACCGGGCTCGCCGAGGGGAAGGACCCGCGAGTGGTCGAGGATGAGCTGAACGTCGTCACACCGGACGAGTACAAGAAGGACGCCCACCACTGGCTCCTCCTCCACGGCCGCTATGTCTGCACCGCGCTTCGTCCCGCCTGCCCCAAGTGCATCATCGCCGACCTTTGCGAGTACCCGCACAAAACCGCGCCGAAGGACCTGCCCACCTCCGACGCCCCCGTCGCCCACCAAAAGAAACCACGGCCCCTGAAGGAACGAATCCTTCGCGAGCAAAAGGTCGCGCGCGCCACGCAGGCAAAACCGCACATGTCTGGCGCACCAAAGGTTGCGCGCGCCGCGCCGAAGAAAGGCGCCGCGCGACTCACCGCGACGACCACTGCTCCGAAACGTGCGACCTCCCGCGCGCGCCGCGGTTGAGTCGCCGTCATGGCCGTCTTCGCCGATCAGTCTCGCGAGCAACTCCGCCGCATGTATCTGGAGTCGTGGCACAAGTTCAGCAACAAGCAACCTCTGGAACCCCTCGAAAAACAGCTCGCGGCCGTAATCGCCGAACACCCCGAATACCTCCAGTTCATCGAAACAGGCGACGCGGCGCTCACCGCTGAATTCACCCCGGAATCGGGCCGCCAAAACCCCTTCCTCCACATGGGCCTCCACCTCGCCATCCGCGAGCAGGTGGCCACCAACCGCCCGCCCGGCATCGCAGACATCCATCGCACCCTGACGACGCGCCTCGGCGACGCACACGCCGCCGAACACGCGATGCTCGAATCTCTCGCCGAAGCCCTGTGGGAATCGCAAAGAACCGGCCGCCAACCCGACGAGCAGGCTTACCTGGAAAAGCTCCGCCGCCTCTGAGCCACCTGAGTCTCCACGTGAGGCAAGGTCCGCAGATACCGATAGATCGCGCCGAGATCCGCGTCCGTCATCCGGCCGAACGATTCCCAGGGCATCGGCGACCCGCCCAGCGCACGCCCTTCAATGCGAAATCTCGCGATGAACTCCGCCTCGGTGCAATCGAGCCCTTCCTGCGCGTGCATCGCTCGCACATCGTCAACCTCGATCACGTAGCGCGCCTCGTCGGCCTCGACGACTCCCGTTTCGAAGTCCACATGAAAACCGGCGCGCTGATCCCCGTGAGCCGCGCCCGCTCGCGCGAGATTCGCCGCCGATCGCGCTGAGCTCGTATTTCTGTGGGAATTATATACTTGACAAAAGGATCACCAAACGCTGGTTTTGAAGGCGTTTGAGACGCTGAAAACTCGTTGAGATTTCGTTCGGGGCGATGCCCAGAATGGGCAGCCAGTTCACCCACCCAGAGGTGCTCATGGCCGCCCGCAAACCCCGCGCCAAGAAGCGCGCGCCCGCCCCGAAGAAACTCTACGACACGTCTATCGACATCGCCGATCTGAAGGATCAGATCAACGGCATCATCGATGTCGTGCAGACAGTCGTGGATGCGCTGAACCAAGAGAGCAGCATTCCCGCTGCCATGGTCCTCATGCGCTACGGTCTGGAGCCGCTCTACGCGCTGAAGGAGGAGCTGTCCGGGGACAACGAGCTGGACGACGAGGAGGCCGAGCCGTGAGCTACCTCCCGCGTACGGGCTTCCGGCTGCTGTTCTGGCTCGCGAGTGTGCTGGTCGACGGTTCGCTCACCGACGAGCAGCGCAAGCAGCTTCACGCGATCTGCATCTCGTTCAGCAACGACAGTCAGCCGCCGCCCGAGCGGCAGGCGTGACGTACTGGTCAGATCGCGAGCCGCACCTAAACCGAAGGCCCGAGAGCCGCGCTATCGGTCGGGCCTTTGGTCAGGTACTTCGTGAGGCGCGAAAGGCCGCGGGGTACACGCAGGAGCCGCTCGCGCGGAAGGTACGCATCGACATCAAGTACGTGTCGCTGCTGGAACGCGGGCGGCGCCTCCCGTCGCTGGCGCTGGTTTTCGCTCTGGCCAAGGCACTGCGCCTGAAGCCAGAGGACATGATCGCTCGTATTCGACGCGCAGTACGCGAGCAGCAGCGACTACAATCGCGCGGATGGCAAGCAAGAAGCCCGATCCTGCGACGTTGGAAGCCGCCAGAGCGGTAATGAAACGGATGCTGGAGTCACCCCCGGAGCCGCATGAAACGAAGCGCAAGAGCGCGAAGCGGAAGCGCAAGAAGGCACAGAGATTGGGCTAGCAGAATTGAACTCCAGAGTGGCAAAGCGACCTAAGGTTCGGTACGTTTTGCACACTCTGACGGCCCGAAACCTCCCGCTCATGCAGGAGGGCGCTGCAAAGAGCAGTGACAGCGAAAGCTGTCTAGGGCCGTTCAGACCCTCCTCTGCAATCTGAACATCCAGGTTGTAAAGCTGCGCTCCCTGTATGGCGTTCCCCTGAGCGGGTTGGTGATACCGGCGCGTGCCAGCACATGCTCCGCCAGATCGCACTTATGTTTCGCTGCACCCGGCTTGATGTGGTGCTCATTGCACCGAGAAGCCAATGCACCGAGTAATACGTCATTAATCTGAAGCATTGGCTCGTCTTCAGTCTGTGCAAACTGAATGCGGCGCAAAGGGTCCCCTTGGATACCCTTCTTTCGCAGGCCGTTGTTCACGATCTCGCGTAACTCTTCCAACGGTTGCTTTGTAGTGCGGTCGTCCAGATAGCAATGCAGATCGTAGTTTCGTCCGTATTCTCGGCCGAATTTGCAAAGTAGCTGGTAGATGAACTTACTGAAACCGAGTTCTCGGTTACCGAAGTTGAACCAAGAATGGTCGAGCCTAGTTGTGTCGACCGTCAGGCTATGGAAATGCAGGATGTCTGCGCCACGCAGTTCAAAGAAGCGATCGACGTAATCGCGATATACGTAGTACTTCGTCTTGCTGACCTTGCCCCATTTCATCGTTCCAAACGTTTTGTGATGCGCTTGGACTTCGGCTAGGGCGGCTTCCGCTTCCTCCAACTCAATTGCTTCCACAGCCACGCCGCTGAGGACCATGTATCGATGGCGGTCTTGGCTGCTCTCGTCAGCATAGATATTGACTATTGGCACAACACTAAACCGGGAGCATCCGATGCAGGAATATTCTTCAGTTGGTTTTGTTGCCCGCTCCGGTAGTACCTTTCGGGTCAGATGTCGTCTCCGCGACAGCGACGCGGGGATCGGAGTACGTCGGATCGATTGCGGCGAGGACAGCCGGTCTAGTTCCGGGGAGACTCATGAGCAGCCGGAACAACGTGACAACGTTTCCGGCTGATGCGCTGAGCTGTAGCACGCAGCCAGCGTTTGCGAAGCGACAAGTAGTTTCGATTGAGAACTCACCGCCTTTGTACGTGAGCACGCAATCTGCTTCAAACGTACATCTCACGAACCGATTACCGTCTATGACGACGACATCACCCGCTCTGAACGTGTGGTCCACGTAGTTCATGGATCTTCTTCTCCGAGAAATTGTAGATAGCAGATTTCCCTGATTGCTTGTTTGATAGCTTCCGCTGCTTTCTCTGATGCGGCAAGCTTACGCTTCGTTAGGCCCCCGATACGTTAGTCGCTTGCCTTCGATGGCGCGCATCGCCGTGATCGTGCGCTGGTTGTCGTCCACGCCCAGCGCGACGCGGTTGTTGTAGCGGAAATCGAATTCGGCGAGATAGCGATGTAGGTGATCGCTGTCGCAGTGCTGGTAGACGCCGATGAGACCGCGCTTCAGGATCGAGAACACGCCCTCAATCGTGTTCGTGTGAACGTTGCCGCGCACATACTCGTAGGCGCTGTGCATGACGCTCTCATGGCTCGCGAACTCTTTGCCGAGGTTGCGATACATGGTCGATTCGTCGGTCATCAGCTTTGCATCGCGCGCGATGTTCTTGCGGAGTGCGGCTTTGAGGTTGTTGCCGGTCACTTTGCCCATGTGCATCGAGCGGACCTTGCCGTTGCGCTCGACCAGAGCGACGACCGCCTCTTTGTGCGCGTAGCCACCACGGCCCTTGCGCACGCCCTTGCGACGGCCAATGTAAGTCTCGTCAACTTCAACGGTGCCGCCACCTGAACCCATGAGACCGCCGCCGTTCTCTGCCATCGCATGACGAATGCGGTGAGACATGAACCACGCGGTCTTGTAGGTGACGCCGAGTGTGCGATGGAGTTGGTGACTGCTCATGCCCTTCTTCGATGAGCACAGCAGGAACGTGGCGAGCCACCACTTCGTCAGCGGAATCTTGGAACGTTCGAAGACGGTTCCGACAGTGACTGTGAACTGACCCTTGCAGTCATTGCAGTAGTACAGGCCGGCGCGGTGTGAGCGCTTCTCGCCCTCGACTTTGGAGATAGCGCCGAAGCAACCGCAATGCACACAGACCGGGCCATTGGGCCAGCGGATCGCCTCAAGCGCTTCGCGTGCGGCGTCTTCGTTCGTGAAAATCGGATCGTCGAAGGCGGGTGACATGTTGGAATTCCCTTGTAATGTAGGGAATTCTGAACCTTGGCCTCACTTTTGTCAAGTATATAATTCCCATTTCTGTACGAAAACAACGCGAATGACGGAAAAGAATTTCCGACGTCGCGCTTATGTTCCACGCACTCAATGCTAGAGTGGAGTCATTGCAATGGGCGTCGTGACAGAAACCTTTACTCTCAGAAATCCGCTGCTGCGGGACTCACCCAGCGTGGAAGCGCGTGCACTAGTCGACACCGGCTGCTCTGAGCTATGCATACCGGAATCACTCTACGCGCAGCTCGGGCCCGAGACGCAGGAGGTTGTCGCCGTCTCCCGGGCCGATGACTCCGTGAAGTTCGTTCGTAAAGTCGGACCGGTGGAGATTCGCTTCAAGGAGCGCAGCGGATGGTGCTATGCGCTCGTGATGGGAGATCAGGTGCTCGTAGGCGTGCTTCCGCTGGAAACGATGAATCTCGTCATCGTTCCGAAGACGCAGACACTGGAATACAACCCGCGCCACCACTTTGTGACCAGCGTCTTCAGCGTTTCGGCATGTAGAGATCGGTGAGGGTGCCTTCGAAGGCTTCGGCGGCGAGGCCGACGGTTTCGGAGAGTGTGGGATGCGGATGGATGGAGAGGCCAATGTCGGTGGCGTCGACGCCCATCTCGATGCCGAGCACGAGCTCCGCGATCAACTCGCCTGCATTCGGGCCAACGATCCCTGCGCCGAGCAGGCGGTGAGACTCAGGGTCGAAGAGCAGCTTCGTGAAGCCTTCGTCGCGCGCCAGTGACAGCGAGCGCCCGCTCGCCACCCATGGGAACGCGCCCTTCTTGAAAGGAATGCCCTTGGCCTGCGCCTCGGTCTCGGTGAGCCCGGCCCACGCGACCTCGGGGTCCGTGTAGGCGACAGAAGGAATCGAGCGCACGTCGAACGAGCGCTTTTCACCCGCCACCACTTCCGCGGCGACCTTCGCTTCGTGCATCGCTTTGTGCGCGAGCATCGGCGGCCCGATGATGTCGCCGATCGCGAAGATGTGCGGCACGTTCGTGCGCAGCTGCTTATCGGCAGGAATGAAGCCACGGTCGGTGACCTTCACGCCCGCAGCCTCGGCATTGATCGCCTTGCCGTTCGGCACGCGACCCACGGCGACGAGCACACGATCGTAAATCTGCGGCTCCGGTGCCTTCGGACCCTCGAACGTCACGCGCAGTCCCTGCTTCTGCGCCTCGATGCCCGTGCATTTCGTGCCGAGCAGAATCTGCTCGTAACGCGTGCGCAGACGCTTCTCCAGCGGCCGCACGAGATCCGGATCGCAGCCGGGCATGAGCGTGGGCGTCAATTCGCAAACGCTGACTTTTGCGCCGAGCGCGTCGTACACACATGCCATCTCGAGGCCGATGATGCCGCCGCCGATCACGAGCAGGCGCTTCACGTCCGGCGGCAATTCCAGGGCACCTGTGGAATCCATGATGCGCGGGTCGTCCGGCAGACCCGGAAGCTTCACCGCTTCTGACCCGGCTGCAATGATGCAGAACTCGAACGTGATGCGTTCGGTGGCGCCGTTCTCGCCGGTCACTTCGATGACATTCGGTCCGACGAACTTGCCTGAGCCCGTGACTACGTCAACCTTGCGCTGCTTGGCGAGCATCTTGAGACCGCCCGTCAGTTTGCGGACGACGCTCATCTTCCAGTCGCGCAGTTTGTTGAGATCGATCGACGGCGCACCGAAGCTGACGCCGTGCGCGCTCATTGCGTGCGCTTCTTCGATGACCTTCGCTGCGTGCAGCAGTGCCTTCGACGGAATGCAGCCCACGTTCAGGCACACGCCGCCGAGGCTCGACCAGCGCTCGACGAGCGTGACCTGCATACCGAGATCGGCTGCACGGAACGCGGCGGTGTAGCCGCCTGGGCCTGCGCCGAGCACGAGCATTTGCGTGCGACGACCAGACGAAGCGTCGCCCTTCGACGGAACGGTGGTTGCAGTGGCCGGACGACCCGGCGTGCCGCTCGTCGCGGCCGGACCTCGCGCCTCAGGCCCTCGCTTTTCCGTGCCCTTCGCCTCAGGCGCAGAGGCGCTCGCTGCGGCTGCGGTTGACGCTGCAGACTGCGCTTCAATGCGGCCCATCGGGCCGGCGGCTGGGGACGGCATGCGCACGGTGTCGCCGCTGCTCTCTGGGCGCGCGGGCCCGCGAGCAGCGGCCGATGCGCCATTGCCACCAACCGGTTTCGTGGCACGATCACGATCCGTCGGCTGAGCGCCGGACCCGCCGGCGATCGGCGGTTGAATTCGTGTAGTGTCGTCAGCCGCGGCCTGCGCAGACGCGCCTGCCGCGTCTGTCTCCAGTCGCGCGATGACACTGCCCTTCGAAACCTTGTCGCCGCGCTTCAGTGTGACTTCGACGATCTTGCCAGCGCTCGTCGACGGGACATCCATCGCGGCCTTGTCGGTCTCGAGCGTGATCAGCGGCGTGTCGACTTCGACCGCATCGCCGGGCTTCACCAGCACATCGATCACCGGCACGTCGGCGAAGCTGCCGAGATCCGGCACGATGAGATCGACGCGGCTCACGGCACGGCCTCCGTCAGCTGCCGCGGATCGGCGAGCACGCTCGCAAGATGCGTGGTGAAGCGCGCGGCCATCGCGCCGTCGATCACGCGATGATCGTACGACAACGACAGCGGCAGCATCAGCCGCGGCACGAACGTGCCATCCTTGTATACAGGCCGCATGCTCGAGCGCGACACGCCGAGAATCGCCACTTCAGGCGGATTGATGATGGGCGTGAACGCAGTGCCGCCGATACCGCCGAGGCTCGAGATGCTGAAGCACCCGCCTTCCATTTCATTGATCTTGAGCTTGCCGGCGCGCGCCTTCTCGGACAGCTCCGCCAGTACGCGCGCGATCTCGTAGACATCCTTCTTGTCGGCGTCGTGGATGACCGGGACCATCAGGCCGTTCGGCGTGTCCGCGGCGAAGCCGATGTGCATGTACTTCTTCAGCACGAGGTTCGCGCCGCTCGGGTCGAGCGATGCATTGAACGCCGGGAATTCGTGCAGCGTCTTCGTGACGGCACGCAGGACGAAGGCGAGCGGCGTGAGCTTGATGCCTTCTTTCGCGGCCTTGCCCTTCAGCTTCGTGCGGACATCTTCGAGATCCGTGATATCCGCCTCGTCGAACTGGGTGACGTGCGGGATGTTGATCCAGCTTGCCTGCAGGCGCGGGCCCGAAATTTTCTGGATGCGCGAGAGCGGCTGGGTTTCGACCGGACCGAACTTTGCGAAGTCGACGACGGGGAGCGGCGGAAGCGCGGGACGCGCGGCAGCGCCGCCTGCGGGTGCGCCGCTGGTCAGCACTTTCTTGACGAATGCCTTCACGTCGTCGTGGGTGATGCGGGCCTTGAAGCCGGTTCCCTTGATGTTCGTGAGGTCGACGCCGAGCTCGCGGGCGAACTTCCGGACTGACGGGCCCGCGTGGGCGCGGGAGAAGCCGGGTTCGTTGATGGGGGCGAGGTCTGTGCGGCCGCCCGGGATCATTGTCAAAACGGGTGAGGCACTGGTTGCGCTCGCTGATGTGGCTTCGGCAGCGGAGCCGGGACTTGCGGCTCGTTGCGCGCCCGCAGCGCTGCTCGTTGCAGCGGTGGCCGCTGAAGCGCCGCCCTTTGAAGCGCTGGTGTCTGCGGAACCGCCTGCTGAGGACCTGCCAGTGGCTGCCTGCTGAGCTGCCGAACCCGCGCCCGAGGCCGCGCCTGAAGAAGCGCCCTCTGCGGCCGCACTTGAAGAAGCACCGGAGCCGGCATGTACCGAAGCGCCTTCCGAGGCCGCATTCGAGGCGCTGGCACCCTGAGACGCACCGGCGGCCGATCCACCGGCGCCAGAGCTTGCTGCTCCCCCGCCTGCCGACGTCGCCGCTCCGCCACCCGCACCGTTTCCGTCTTCCGCGCGAACCGTCGCGACAACATCCCCCGCCGAAACCGTCCCGCCCTTGGCAACGTGAACCTTCTCGATCACGCCAGCGACATCGGAAGGCACATCCATCGTCGCCTTCTCGGTCTCGAGCGTCACGAGCGACGCCTCGCGCTCGATGGTCTCGCCCGGCTTCACGAGCACGTCGATAACGGCCACGTTGCTGAAGTTGCCCATGTCGGGCACGCGCACTTCGATCAGGCGAGCCATGCGGGAATCCTGCCAGTCATGTGTGCCGAATGAGCGCTCACGGGCGCGGCGGCATGTTCGAAATCACGTCTTCCAGGGATCCGGCTTCGACGGGTCGATCTCGAGGTCCTTCATCGCTTTCGCGACGGTGGCCCGGTCGACCTTGCCCTCGTCCGCCAGGGCTCTCAAGGCCGCGATCGCAATGTGATTGCGATCCACCTCGAAGTGCTTGCGGAGCTGGGCGCGCGAGTCCGAGCGGCCGAAGCCATCCGTGCCGAGCGTGACGTACCGGCCCGGAATCCACTGGCGGATCTGGTCCGGCACGGTGCGCATGTAGTCGGTGGCGGCGACGATCGGCCCATCGCGATCCTTGAAGAGCTGCTGGACGTAGGGAACGCGCGGCGACTCGCCCGGATGCAGCAGGTTCCAGCGATCCACCGCCATCGCATCTTTGCGCAGCTCGTTGAAGCTCGTGACCGAGAACACGTCCGTCGGCACGCCGTAGCTCTTCTCGAGGAGCTGCGCGGCGGCGAGACATTCACGCAGGATCGTGCCCGAGCCGAGGAGCGTTGCACGCACCTTGCCGCGGCCACCGATGTTCAACAGGTACGCGCCCTTGAGAATGCCCGCTTCCACACCCGTCGGCATCGCCGGCTGGGGGTAGTTCTCGTTCATCACAGCGATGTAATAGAAGATGTTTTCCTGCTCGACGTACATGCGCCGCATGCCGTCATGAATGATGACGGCGAGCTCATACGCATACGTCGGGTCATACGCTACGCAGTTCGGCACGGTGCTCGCGTGCAGGAGGCTGTGACCGTCCTGATGCTGCAAGCCTTCGCCCGCGAGCGTCGTGCGTCCCGCGGTGGCGCCCATCAGGAAGCCACGCGCCTGACTGTCGCCCGCCGCCCAGATGAAATCGCCTACGCGCTGGAACCCGAACATGGAGTAGTACACGTAGAACGGCACCATGCTCGTGCCGTGATTCGTGTACGCGGTGCCTGCCGCGATCCATGAGCACAATGCGCCGGCTTCGTTGATGCCCTCTTCGAGCATCTGACCCTTCTTGTCCTCCTTGTAGGACATGAGAGTCTCGGCGTCCTGCGGCGTGTAGAGCTGACCGACAGCCGAGTAGATGCCGATCTGGCGGAACAGACCTTCCATGCCGAACGTGCGCGCTTCATCTGGCACGATCGGCACGACGTTCTTGCCGATGTTCTTGTCTTTCAGCAGCGCGGTGAGGATGCGCACGAAAGCCATCGTGGTGGAGATCTCGCGATCCCCAGTGCCTTCGAGCATCGCACCGAACGTTTCCAGCGGCGGCACGGCCAGCGCCGGCGCCTCGCGCTTGCGCACCGGCAGGTACCCACCAAGCCCCATGCGACGCTCGCGCAGATACTTCGCCTCTTCGGAATCCTCTGCCGGCTTGAAGAACGGCAGCCGCGTGAGATCCGCATCCGCCACGGGAATGTTGAAGCGATCGCGGAACGCGCGCAGGTCGTCTTCCGAAAACTTCTTCTGCTGGTGCGCGATCATCTGGCCTTCGCCGCCTTTGCCGAGGCCGAAGCCCTTCACGGTCTTCGCCAGGATGACGGTGGGCTGACCCTTATGATTCGCCGCCGCCCAGTACGCCGCGTACACCTTGCGCGCATCGTGGCCGCCCCGATTCAGGCGCCAGATCTCATCGTCCGACATGTTGGCGACCATCGCCTTCAGCTCGGGATATTTCCCGAAGAAGTGCTCGCGCGTGTACGCGCCGCCCTTCGCCTTGAAGTTCTGGTATTCGCCGTCGACGCACTCTTCCATCACGCGCCGGAGCAGACCCTTGTGGTCCTTCGCGAGCAGCGGATCCCAGCGCGAGCCCCACAGCACCTTGATGACATTCCAGCCGGCGCCGAGGAACGCGGCCTCGAGCTCCTGGATGATCTTGCCGTTGCCGCGCACCGGCCCGTCCAGCCGCTGCAGATTGCAGTTCACGACGAACACGAGGTTGTCGAGCTTCTCGCGCACGGCCATCGTGAGCGCGCCCATGGACTCGGGCTCGTCCATCTCGCCGTCGCCGAGGAACGCCCAGACCTTGCGGTCCGAAGGCTTCGCGAGGCCGCGGTTCTCCATGTACCGGATGAAACGCGCCTGATACAGCGCCATCATCGGGCCGAGGCCCATCGACACGGTCGGGAACTGCCAGAAATCCGGCATCAGCCATGGATGCGGATAGGACGAGAGACCACCGCCGCCCACTTCCTGCCGGAAGCGCCGCAGGTGCTCCTCGTTCAGGCGCCCTTCCAGATACGCGCGGCTGTAGACGCCGGGCGACGAGTGCCCCTGGAAAAACACCATGTCCCCGGGATGCTTGTCCGAGGGTGCGCGCCAGAAGTGATTGAAGCCCACTTCGTACAGCGTGGCGCTCGAGGCGTAGCTCGCGAGGTGTCCGCCGTACTCGGATGAAATTCGGTTCGCCTGCACGACCATCGCCAGCGCGTTCCAGCGCAGGTACGCCTCGAGGCGGCGCTCGATGGCGCGGTTGCCCGGATACTCACGCTCCTGGCCGGCCGAAATGGTGTTGACGTACGCCGTGTTCGGCTTGAACGGCAGATAGGCGCCGCTTCGCCGCGTGTAATCGATGAGCCGTTCGAGGAGGAAGTGCGCGCGCTCGGCGCCGTGCGTCTTCAGCACAGAGTCGATCGACTCCAGCCATTCCTGCGTTTCGACGGGATCGTTGTCTTCGAGCTTGGGGACTTCAGTCATGCGCGGGTAGCGAAACAGTGGTCCGTGCTAGGATGCGCGGCCATTTGCGAGCGAAATTGCGCCACAAAAAAGCGCGCCAATGATCCGGTTTTCACCCTTAGGGGTCAAGGTGATAAGGGCCCTTCCTCGTATCGCGCGTGTGCGTTCACCGCTCAGCGCGCGCGCCGCGAACCTCACCGACGCCATCTTCGTGATCGCGCCCGAGAACGCGCAGCCGCGTGCCTTCGCGCAGCTGCCGGAGGCGCAGCGCTGGCGCGAACTGCACGCCCGGGACAAGGCGCGCACTGGCACAGTGCGGAGCACGACGCTTGCCAACGAGCGGCAGACGCATGCTGTGTTGGGGTACCTCGCCCCGGAAGCAAGCCCATTCGAGCGGCTCGCGCTCGCGGGTCGCATGCTGAAGGAGGTGGCGCCCCGCGCCGTGGATACCGTCGCCCTGACCGCGCTCGTTGACCGCTCCACGAACGCGGCCGCGCTCGAATCGCTGCTGGCCGCGACGTTTGCGCACGCGTTCGCCCTGCCCTCATTTCGTTCGAGTCGCGATACCAGAAAGGCCCTGCGCGAGATCAGTTTGATCGACGGCGACGAGGTGGATATCCGGCGCGCCAGCGCAGCCGCTCGTGGCAACAATCTCGTGAGGTGGCTCACCGCGCTGCCGCCGAACAAGCTCGATGCGAATGCCTACCGGCGCGTCATTGCGGAGATCGCGCGCGATAACCGGCTATCGATGCGCTGGCTGGATGAGCAGCAGTTGCGGCGGCTCGGCGCCAATGCGTTCCTTGCGGTCGCTGCGGCGAACGACGAGCGGGGGGCGGGTATCGCACACTTGCGCTATCGCCCGCGCGCCAACAAACGCGAGCCGGACGTTGCGCTCGTCGGCAAGGGCATCATCTTCGACACGGGCGGCGTCAACCTCAAACCTCACAAGCACATGCTGGACATGCACATGGATATGTCCGGCAGCGCCGTGGCGCTCGCAACGCTCGTTGCGCTCGCGGAGCTGCGCGTTCCCTTCGCTGTGGATGCCTGGCTGGCCATCACCGAAAATCGGATTGGGCCCCATGGCTACAAGCCGCAGGACGTGATCCGCGCGTCCAATGGCGTCACCATCCAGGTGATTCACACCGATGCGGAAGGTCGGATGGCGCTTGCAGACACATTGGCGCTGGCCGGGCGCACCAAGCCACGACTCATGATCGACTACGCCACGCTCACCGGCGCCAGCGTGTACGCGCTCACGGAGCGCATGAGCAGCGTGCTCACGAACCGCCCCGCGCTTGCTGAGAAACTCGTGGCTGCGGGCCGCGCGAGCGGCGAGCGCGTCTGGAATTTTCCCTTCGATGCAGACTACGACAGCGATCTCGAGAGCAAGGTCGCGGATATCATCCAGTGCAGTGTCGACGGCAAGGGCGATCACATTCTCGCCACGCGGTTTCTCAGCCGCTTCGTGCCTGATGACGTCGCGTGGGCGCACGTGGACCTTTCGTCCGTCTCGCGCAGCGGTGGGCTCGGTCATGTGAACACGGACCTCACCGGCTTCGGCATACGCTTCACGCTCGAAGCATTGCTGAATCAGAACTTGCTGGACGGGCTGGAGCGCAAGAAGTGAGCACGCTTACGCTCCGCCGCCCCGATGACTGGCACCTGCACGTGCGCGACGGCGAGTCCCTTCGTTCGGTGATCGGTTTCACGGCCGCGCGCTTTGCGCGCGCGATCATCATGCCGAACCTGAAGCCGCCCGTGACCACCGCCGCGCTCGCCGGCGCCTATCGCCAACGAATTCTGGACGCGCTGCCGTCAGGCGCGCGACTCGAACCGTTGATGACGCTCTATCTGAACGATCGCATGGAACCCGCGGAAGTGGATCGTGCGAAGGCCACAGGCTTCGTGCACGGCTTCAAGCTCTACCCGGCCGGCGCGACGACGCATTCCGACGCCGGCGTGACGGATGTGAAGAACATTTACGGCGTACTGGAGCGCATGAGCGCGCTGGACGTGGTGCTCCAGGTGCATGGTGAAGTCACGGACACGAACGTCGATGTCTTCGATCGTGAGGCGCGTTTCATCGATACCGTGCTCGCGCCGCTCGCGCAGCGCTTTCCGAAGCTGCGGATCGTGTTCGAGCACATTACGACGCGCCAGGCTGTGGAGTTCGTCCGCGGCTCACGCGCCGGCATCGGTGCGACCATCACGCCTCAACATCTGATGTTCAACCGAACGGCGATCTTCACCGGTGGCATTCGCCCGCACTACTACTGCCTGCCGGTATTGAAGACCGAGCCCGATCGCGTGGCGCTCGTCGAGGCGGCCATCAGCGGCGACACGCGCTTCTTCCTGGGCACGGACAGTGCGCCTCACGCGCGCCACACGAAGGAGACGGCTTGCGGATGCGCTGGCATGTTCTCCGCGCACGCGGCCATCGAGCTGTACGCGGAAGTGTTCGACGCTGCCGGCGCGATCGGTCGCCTCGAAGGTTTCGCGTCGGAGTTCGGTGCGGACTTCTATCGCCTGCCGCGGAACGCCGGCCAGATCACGCTCAAGCGCGAAGAATGGCAGGTGCCGGAGCGTTATGCCTTCGGCCCGGACGAGCTCGTTCCCATGCGCGCGGGCGAGCGCATCGCCTGGCGACTGGCGCAGTAATGTCCGAAGCACCCGATCCTGAGAACCCCATCGTGCTGTCGCCATCAGCGCGATTGATGGCGCGGCGTTTTCGCGGATTTCTGCCGGTGTGCATCGATGTCGAGTGCGGCGGCTTCCACGCAGCAACGGATGCGCTCCTCGAGATCGCCGCGGTGCTCGTGGACATGGATGAGCACGGCGTGCTCAAGCGCGGCGCCGGTCACAACTATCACGTAATCCCGTTCGAAGGCGCGCGGCTGGACCCGGCGGCGCTCGCGGTCACGGGCATCGATCCGTATCACCCACTGCGCCCGGCAATACCGGAGCGCGACGCGCTCCAGCGCATCTTTCGCGAAGTGCGCCATGCCGTTCGGGCCTACAACTGCCGACGCGCAATACTCGTGGGACACAACGCGGCGTTCGATCTCGCTTTTCTCAACGCCGCGGTGGCTCGCTGCGAGATCAAGCGCAACCCGTTTCACCCCTTCTCGTGCTTCGACACCGCGACGCTCGCCGGTGCGGCGCTCGGGCAGACCGTGCTTGCCAAGGCGATCACCGTCGCCGGATTCGAGTGGGATTCGAGCTCTGCGCATTCCGCGGTCTACGATGCTGAGCGCTCCGCAGACATCTTCTGCCACATCACGAACCGCATGCGCGAGAGCTACCGGGAGGCGGAAGCACGCGCGTGCGATCTCGGCTGGTACAACTCACCGCCCAGCGAGCCGGGAAACGAAGACCCCTCGATGGAGACCTGAGCCTTCAGGTCTCGGAGATAAAACGCTTCACTTCCGGCCCGAGCGTGTCCGCCGCGGAATTCATGCACCACGTGGTCGACACGTGATTGTGTTGGGTGAGCTGCACGATGCGCGCCTGCTTCTGCCGGTGGCGCACGCGAGCTTCGAGCAGCTCGACGAACTGGTTCTGGAAATCATGCGGGTCGAGCTCCGCAATCACCACGAATAGCGGCACCGTCGTGCCGGCCAGTGCGCCGAGGAACGAGGCGTTCTCGAGCTTCGCATCGTCGTTCCCGAAGTAAGAACGGAAACGCGCGTCGCGATTCATTGTGTCCGTGTCGTACAGACCGGAGATCAGAAGCGCGCCCGCCGGCTTCCAGCCCTCGTGTGGTGCGCGCCCGCCCGTCTCGCCGAACTCGCGCGCGATGTAGCCCGCCACGTGCGTGCCGCCTGCGGACTGACCCATCACATAAATTCGATTTAGATCCCCGCCGTGTGCCGCCACGTTCTCGCGCAGCCATTTCACGGCAGAGGAGACGTCCTCACTGCCGGCAGGCCATTGGTGTTCGGGCGCCAGACGGTACGTCATCGTGACGCCAATCAAGCCGTTACGAACCGCCCAGAGGCCGACGTTGTCGTAGAACGGGCTGTTCGGAGCGGTCTTGTCGCCTGCTATGAAACCACCGCCGTGTACGAAGAGCAGCACCGGCCGGGCTTCGCTCCCTTTCTCGGGTTCGAATATGTCGAGACGATTGCGCTCAGCCGGCCCATAGCGGTGGTCGCGTGTCACGCGCACGCCGTCCCGCGAGGTGTTCGCATGCAAGGGCGCCACGACGGCCGCCGTGCCCGTCAGCATTTCCGGCGTGACGTCGGCGCCAAGCGTGCGGAGCTTCTGCGCGAGGGGTATGGTGTCGTTCATGGCGTAGTCCAGGCGGCAGTTTCCGGAGCGGGCCGCGATCTTGCCACGCTGTGGGTAATTGCGTCCGTCGCCATTGCCGCGCGGTCCATTGTTGGCCGAGCATGGTCGGGCATTCCGCCGCCGCCCGGGACCCACACGCCGAGAGGACGTTTCGATGGACGTCGTATTCCCTGACATTCCGCTCTACAAGGGCTGGGGCGCGCCGCTCCGAGTCGAGTCCGACATTCGTGGCCTGGAGCTCTTCTCCGGCTCGGTGCCGCGCGATCTGAACGGCACGTGGTACCGCTGCGGCCCGGACCGGCAGTACCCGCCGATGACGAAGGACGATGTCTTCATCGATGGCGAAGGCATGGTCCATCGCTTTCACTTCGAGGACGGGAAGGTCGACTATCGCAGCCGCTGGGTACGCAACGAGCGCTACCGGCTGCAGGAAGCGGCGGGCCGGTCGCTCTTCGGCCGCTATCGCAATCGCTACACAGACGACCCGAGCGTCGCCGGCAAGAACCGTGGGACTGCCAACACCAGTGCCGTGTGGCACGGGAAGCGGTTGCTGATCCTGAAGGAGGATTCGCTGCCCATCGAGGTCGATCCCGTCACGCTCGAAACACGCGGCGAGTGGAGCTTCGACGGCAAAGTGGATGCCGTGAGCTTCACGGCGCACCCGAAGCTCGATCTGCATACGAACGAGCTGTTGGGTTTCTCCTACCAGGCGCGCGGCGACGGTTCGCTCGACTTCGCCTACTACGTGATCGATCCGAACGGCAAGGTCGCGCACCAGATGTGGTTCGAGATGCCGTACGCCGGCATGGTGCACGACTTCGCGGTGACGGATACGCACGTGATCGTGCCGTTCTTCCCGCTCATCACGGACGTGCCCACCATCAAGCGCGGCGGGCCGTTCTATCTTTGGCATCCGGACAAGCACAGCCACTTCGCGGTGTTCCCGCGCCGGGGGCACTCGAACTCGATTCGCTGGTTCCATGGGCCGGCGGTCAGCGCCGGGCACATGATGAATGCGTTCAACGAGGGCTCGCACCTGAACCTGGATCTGTGTCTGTACCAGGGCAACTGTTTCGACTTCTTCCCGACGCACGATGGCTCGCCGTACAAGCCCTGCCCGCCCCTGCTGACACGGCTCACATTCGATCTCGGCAACCGGCACGACGGGTACGAAGCGAAACTGTTGATGCCGACACCGTGTGAGATGCCCAAGTGCGACGACCGGTACGTCGGCAAACCGTATCGATATGGTTACTCCATCTGCCGCCCGCCGTCGGCGCGGGCGGGTGAGATGGGGATGGGGGCGATCGGCTGCTTCGATCACAAGCAGGGAACACTGACAGCGTGGGAGCCTGGCGCCAGCGGTGTGCACGAGCCGAACTTCGTAATGCGACCTGGAGCGCCGGAGGGCGAAGGCTATCTGCTCACGATCGTGAATCGGCTCGCCGAGAATCGCAGTGACCTTGCGATCCTGAATGCGAGCAGGCTCGAGGATGGGCCGCTGGCGGTGTTGAAGCTGCCGATTCGTGTGCGGTCCACGTTCCACGGCATGTGGGTGCCCGCTTCAGCACTTGAAACGGGGCGGTACGCAGCATGACGCACAAGCTTTCGGCTGAGGATCGACTCGACATCCAGGAACTGTTCGCGAAGTACGCGTGGGCGATTGACCTTGCGGATGCTGAGGCAGCGGTCGCCTGCTTCACCGAGGATGCGTACTTCGATCATCTGTGGCAGGGGCGTGTGCAGGGGCACGCTGCCATTCTCAAGAATCTCAAGGAGCTGTGGTACGACAGGCAGAGCTGGTGGTATGGGCGGCAGCACCTGTTCAATCATTTCCTGATGACGCCGGAAGTTTCGCCGGAGGGTGAGCAAGGCGCGCGGGTGAAGAGCTTCTATCAGATCATGCAGTTCAACGTGGACTACGGTACGAACTTCCTGTTCGGTATCGGCACGCGTAGCGATCTCTGCGTCAAAAAGAATGGTGTGTGGCTGTTCAAGCACCTTCAGGTCAATGCCTGGACGAATCGAGATCAGGTTCCGTGGAAAGGCGAGCTGAAGATTCCCGCGAAACCCACTGCGCCTGCCAAACCTCCTGTTCCACCTGAATTCGAGCCGAGAAAGTGAGAACGGCGGCGGCGATTTCACGGGACGGGGCGCCCTTCCCTGTCATCGAAAGCATTGAGCTCGAGGCCCCCCGCGCTGGCGAGGTGCTCGTTCGCATCGTCGCGAGCGGGATCTGTCATACGGATGCGCGTGCGGGCGCGAGTGGCGGGCCGGGGACGCCCAAGCCAGTCGTGTTGGGGCACGAAGGCGCCGGTGTTGTCGAAGAGATTGGCGCCGGCGTCACGACGCTCAAAGTCGGCGATCACGTGGTACTGAGCGGGTCATCGTGTGGCCTGTGCCCGAGCTGTCAGCGCAATCTTCCGAGCTACTGCGCTCAGATGTATCCGCGAAACTTCGGCGGACTACGCATCGATGGCACCAGCGCGTACTCGCAGAATGGGACACAGCTCTTCGGCCATTTCTTCGGCCAGTCGTCGTTTGCGAAGCATGCGATCGCCGCCGAGCGCACGGCGGTGAAGGTGCCCCGCGATGTACCGCTGGCGGTTCTCGGGCCGCTCGGGTGCGGCGTCATTACCGGCTCGGGTGCCGTGATCAACTCGCTCAACGTCGGCGCGGGAGACACCATCGCGATTTTCGGAACGGGCGGCGTGGGGCTGTCGGCGGTCATGGCTGCGAAACTCGTTGGGGCTGCTCGCATCGTCGCGGTAGACGTCGTGCCAACGCGCCTCGCGCTTGCGAAAGAACTGGGCGCGACCGATGTGCTCAACTCCAAGGACGTTCCAGACATCTCCAAGGCCATTCGCGAAATCGTGCCGGGGGGTGTCGATTTCAGTTTCAACACGACGCCAGTGCCGGACATCTACACGCATGCACTCGAGTGCCTCACCATGCGCGGCACGGCGGGCTTCGTCACGGCGCCTCGGGGCGAGTGGCAGCCACACATGTTCCGGATGCTGGCGGGCGGCCGGAAACTCCAGGGCATTCTCGGCGGCGACGCAGCGCCTCAGCTCTTCATTCCGATGCTGGTGGACTACTACCGCCAGGGCCGCATGCCCTTCGACCGCCTCATTCGCTTCTATCCGTTCGAACGCATCGCGGATGCGTTCCGGGACATGGAGCACGGCGAAACCATCAAACCCGTTTTGCGGATGGATACCTGACGAATGTCGACCGAGCCGAAGCGTACTCTTCCCGTTCGCAACCCGCGTACGGGTGAAATCGACTTCCACATCACACCGCCCACCGGCGACGAGCTGAAAGCCATCTGCGCCGGGCTGCGCAAGGCGCAGCGAGCGTGGACGCGGCGGCCGCTTGCCGAGCGCATCAAGGTGATGAGCGCATGGGCGAACGAGATCCAGAAGAATCACGTCGCCATTGCCGAGGCCGACTGCACGGACACCGGTTACTCGCACACCTCGCGCGCGAGCCCGCACATCGTGGCGCTGAGCATTCGTGGGTGGTGTGAGGACGTCACGTCGATTCTCGAACGCGCTCAGGTTACCGGCGCATCGCCCGTCATGCCGACCGTGCAGGTGCGCTCGCAATTCACGCCCTTTCCGCTGCTTGGCGTGATCAGCCCCTGGAACGCGCCGCTGATGATGTCACTGATGGACGCGGTGCCAGCCTTGCTCGCTGGCTGCGCGGCCATCATCAAGCCGAGCGAGGTCACGCCGCGCTTCGTTGGACCGATGATGGAGACGATCCGCGCGGTGCCGGAGCTCGCGGAGGTGCTCACGTATGTCGTGGGTGACGGGCAGACGGGTCAGCAGATCATCGAGAACGTGGACGTCGTGTGCTTCACGGGAAGCGTCGCCAATGGACGCAAAGTCGGCGAAGCGTGCGCGCGGCGTTTCATTCCCGCTTTCCTCGAGCTCGGTGGCAAGGACCCGGTCATCGTCACGGCTTCCGCGAATGTGGAGAACGCAGCGAAGGCCATCGTGCGTGGGGCCGTCTACAACACCGGTCAGGTGTGCTACTCGATCGAGCGCGTGTACGCGCACGAGAGCGTTCACGACGCGTTGGTCGGTGCGCTGGTGAAGGAAGCCGGCAAGGTCGAGCTGAACTATCCGGACAAGAACAAGGGCCACATCGGGCCGTTCATCTTCGAGCGCCAGGCGAGCATCGTGGGGCAGCACCTCGACGACGCGCTGACGAAAGGCGCGCAGCTCGAGAGCGGCGGCAAGGTCGAGAAACTGGGCGGCGGACTCTACATGCGCCCAACGGTGCTCACGAACGTGACGCACCAGATGCAGATCATGCAGGACGAGACTTTCGGCCCGGTGATTCCGGTGATGAAGTACCGGACGGATGACGAAGCCGTCGCGCTGGCGAACGACACCGAATTCGGTTTATCGGCGGCGGTGATTGCGGGAGATGCGGCTGAGGCGGAGCGGCTCGCCGAGCAGATCGATGCCGGCGGCATCAGCGTTCAGGACACGTTCCTGACCTTCGCGAAGCTGCGCAAGATCGGCACGAATTCGTTCAAGCACTCGGGCCTCGGCGGTTCCCGCACCGGCCCCGACTCGATCATGCGTTTCCTGCGCAAGAAGGCGATCCTGACCAACACGGCCCCAGCGGCCAGCATCACCGACCCTCCCAGATAGACTGAGAGGCGCCTCTTGGAAGCGCGCGCTAGCGCCGCAATCCCGTCACGCTACACACACACCGCGGACACCACAACGCCGACCAACGCTGCTGCTTTCTCAGCTCACAGCTCCAGCTTCCTGGAGAAGCGTCTTGAGCTCGCCATTGCGATACATCTCCATCGCAATGTCACAGCCCCCAACGAGCTCGCCTTTGACGTAAAGCTGCGGATACGTCGGCCAGTTGGAATAGCGCTTGAGAGCCTCCCGCAATTCAGGCTCTTCGAAAATGTTGATGTGCTTGAAGTCCGCCCCCAGCGCCCGCAGCGCCGACACCGTCTGCGCTGAGAATCCACACTGGGGAAAGTCCGGCGTGCCCTTCATGAACAGGACGACCGGGCTCGAGCCGATCTCCGACTTGATGCGGGCCACCACGTCCGACTGCTGTGCTTCCATCTTCATCTGCCTCGCGAGAATTCCAGTATTCGATCAACGCACCGTGATCAGGTTCTGCACGCTTTTCACGCCCTTCACGGCGCGCGCGTCGAGCTGGGCGGCATTCCGCTGCTCGACCTTAGCCACCTGACCCCGGAGGGTCACTACCCCATCGTGGGTATCCACGAGGAGATTGAAAGGCTTCAACGCGGCGTTGGCCGCGAATTTCGACCTCACGGAGGTCGAGATCGCATCGTCCGTCGCCTTCCGGGAGGCGGCCGTGCTCGATGCCGAACCGCTGGATGTCGACCCACCGCCCGAGCTTGCCGCTCCTCGCAGCATGCCGACGGCGCAGCCGCCAACCATGAGCGCCGCAGCCAGCATGGCTCCGACGCATGCGGCGCGCGTTGCTTTGTGTCTCAGGAGCCGCCCAGTGGGCCCGCCAGTGACGCGCGTGTCAGTCTGCATTATTTCCCCCACCTGGCCTCATCCGCTGCCTGCGGCGTTCCTCCAGCCGCTCGATGAGCTGCCACTGTTCCAGCGCGCTCATGTCCCGCCATCGGCCGATCTCGTCGCCCGTCCGGAGGCACCCGATGCAGAACCCGTCGCCATCCAGCACGCACACGTTGATGCAGGGAGAGGGAGGGGCGGTAGGGGCAGACACTTCTATCTCGGGCGCGGCGTTGAATTATGGGGGGTGCACGTCTATTCTTCAAACCCGCGTGAGGACCGCCAAGCCAGTCAGAACAACAACTTGAGCGGTTTTTTTGAGTCCAATCGCTGCGGGGAGTGACCCACCATGATCCTGTTCACCAATCATCGTTATGCGCTCATCACCGGAATCGTGCTGGCGGTGATCGTTGCCATTGCACTCAGCCAGGGTGTGCATTTCAACCAGCTCGCGTTCGCGCGCTGGCTGCACATCGTTGCGGGTGTCTTTTGGATTGGCCTGCTCTACTACTTCAACGCGGTGCAGACTCCCGCGCTGGCCGAGGCTACCGCCGACAAGGGCGGCCCGGGTGGTGCTGGCATCAATAAATATGTCGCACCTCGCGCGCTCTTCTGGTTTCGCTGGGCAGCGCTGGTGACGTGGCTCGCAGGCGCGTGGTTGCTTGGGCCGCGGTTCGTTCCCGCGTTCACGTTCGCTGACGGCGCTGTGGTCATCGGTATCGGTGCGTGGCTCGGCACGATCATGCTGTTCAACGTGTGGGGGCTCATCTGGCCGAACCAGAAGAAGATCCTCGGCATCAAGCCCGCTACGGACGAGGAGAAGGCCAAGGCGCGCAAGGTGGCACTCTATGCCTCGCGCACGAACTTCATCCTTTCGATCCCGATGCTCATGTGCATGGCCGCCTCCACGCATGGTTTGCCTTTTTGATTTGGAGAAAAGTCGCCTGCGGCGCTTTTCTCGAGACCCTACACGGCGTCCGGCGGCAAAAAGCGTGGCCCAGTCTATTTAGACAGGGGCCGCCTACCCTGCCGCGTAGCTGCGCCCATTATGAGCAAACTTCCGGCGGACCTTGCTGAGCAGGTACAACGCGCGCTGCGCGAGGACATCGGTACTGGCGATGTCACCGCAAACCTGGTGCCACCGGGGCAGCGCGCGCAGGGGCGCGTGGTCACGCGCGAGAATGCGATTCTCTGCGGGCAGGCGTGGGTCGACGAGACGTTTCGACAGCTCGACACGGGCATTCGCCTCAACTGGCTCCTGCGCGATGGCGAGCGCATCTGCGCAGGCCAGAAGCTCTTCGAGATCGAAGGTCCGGCGCGCCCGATCCTGACGGGCGAGCGCACCGCCCTGAACTTCCTGCAGCTCCTCTCTGCAACGGCCACGGAAGCGCGTCATTACGCAGATGCTGTCGCCGGTACGGGCGCAGTGATCCTGGACACGCGCAAGACGCTTCCCGGTCTGCGCACAGCCCAGAAATACGCCGTCCAGTGCGGTGGCGCCGGCAATCACCGCATCGGCCTGTACGACATGGTTCTCATCAAGGAGAACCACATCGCCACAGCCGGCTCCATCACCGCTGCGATCGAGGCGGCTCGTCGTACAGCACCCGGAGTGAGGGTGGAAATTGAAGTGGAGTCGCTGGAGGAATTCGAGCAAGCCCTGGCCGCTCGTGCCGACATTGTGTTGCTCGACGACTTCACGCACGCGGACATGCGCACGGCCGTCAGCATCAATCGCGAACGCGGTCGCCCCGTGAAACTCGAAGCCTCTGGCAGCGTAACGCTGGCAACGGTGCGCGAGATCGCCGAGACAGGCGTGGACTACATCTCAGTGGGCGCACTCACGAAACACGTCCGCGCCATCGACCTTTCGATGCGCCTGGACTTCGTCCGAATCAGCGGCGATTAGGCGACGGCGGACTTGAGCACGCGCTGCGGCTGGGCGACACCATAGCCCTGCGCGTAGTCGATGCCGAGACTGGTGAGCATCTGGATGATCTCGGCGTTCTCGGCGAACTCGGCGATGGTCTGCTTGCCGGTCAGGTGCCCGATCTCGTTGATCGAGCGGACCATCTCGCGATCGATCGGGTCGCGCAGGATCTCCCGCACGAAGCTGCCGTCGATCTTCAGGAAATCCACGGGGAAGTGCTTCAGGTAACCGAACGATGACAGGCCGGTGCCGAAGTCATCGAGCGCGAACTTGCAGCCGAGCTCCTTCAGCGCCTGGATGAAGCGATTGGCCTGGGAGAAGCTGGCCACCGCCGCCGTTTCCGTGATCTCGAAGCAGATCTTCGCGGCATCCAGCCCGCTGCGATGGAACTGGTCGATCACGAACGGCAGGAACTTGTCATCCCCGAGGCTCTGACCCGAGAGGTTGATCGAGCACATCAGGAGCTTCTCGCGCTCGTCCGCTTCGGACACGAGCCAGCGGAAGGCGTTCTCGATGACCCAGCGATCGATTGCGGGTGTGATGCCGTAGCGCTCGGCCGCCGAGATGAAGTCGTTCGGCGCCACGATGCGCCCGCCTTCATCGCGCAAACGGATCAGGAGCTCGTAGTGCTGGCCCGGATCCACTTTCTGCAGCGGCTGGATCTGCATGCGGAACAGCTCGAAACGACCTTCTTCGAGCGCCGCGTTGATGCGCGCGGCCCACTGCATCTCGCGTCGTCGACGCATGAGCTCGATGTCGTTCTCGGCGAAGCTATGCACGCGGTTGCGCCCGCCCTCCTTCGCCGCCTGACACGCGCTGTCGGCAGCGGAGAGGATTGACGCAACGTCTTCGTTGTCCGCCGAGATCGGCACCACGCCGATGCTGGCGCCGAGACGGAACACGCGGTCTTCCCAGGTGAAGCGGAAGTTGCGCACGGCCTCGCGCAACGCCTCGGCGGTGCGCATCGCTTCATCGAGCGAACAGCTCTCGAGCAGGATGCCGAACTCATCGCCACCGAGACGCGAGAGCGTGTCGCGCCAGCGAACCTTCGACTTCAGGAGCGCGCCCACCTGGCCGAGGAGCGCGTCGCCGGCGCTGTGGCCGCAGGTGTCATTGACGATCTTGAACTGGTCGATATCCAGATAGCAGAGCGCGTAAGAGGCTTCGCGAGCCTTCGCACTCTTCAGCGCGCGTTCGAGTCTCGCCTCGAATTCGCGGCGATTCACGAGGCCTGTCAGCAAGTCGTGACTCGCGTGATACGACAGGCGGCGATTCAGCTCACGCGACTCGCTTACGTCGTGGAACACCAGCACGCCGCCGCCCACGTGTCCGGCACCATCGCGGATCGGAGCGGCCGTGCTTTCGACGTACAGCTCGTTGCCGTCGCGCCGGATCAACAGCATCGGGCGCACGGACTTGATCGGCCGGATGCGGCGAATCGAAACCGTCAGCGGATTCTCGAGCGGCTCGCACGTCTCCTCGTGGAATGCGCGGAAGATCTCCTCGACCGGGCGGCCCATTGCATCTTCGAGACGCCAGCCGGTGAGCTCTTCGGCGACGGGATTGATGTAGTCGATGGTCGAAGTCGCATCGGTGGTGATGACGCCGTCACCGATCGACTGCAGGGTGATCTGCGCGCTTTCCTTCTCGCGAAACAGCGCTTCTTCGTAGATCTTGCGCTCGGTAACGTCGAGCTCGACGCCAACGAGCCGCAGCAGCCGCCCGTGCTTGTCCACGCGCGCCTGCGCGCGGCTCACCACCCAGCGCCATTCGCCATTCTGATGGCGCATGCGATGGGTGCTTTCGAAAATCGGCAGTTTGCCGGCCACGTGATCGCGAATTGCGGCCTGCACGCGCGACAGGTCGTCCGGGTGCACGAGGCTGCGCCAATCGGGCGAGCCGCGCATCTCCTCGTCGCCGTAGCCGAGCATCGCTTTCCAGCGCGGCGAGAAGTACACCTCGTTGCTCTCGACGTCGAAATCCCAGAGGCCATCGTTCGCGGCGGCCTGCGAGAGCGTAGTGCGTTCCTCGAGCTTCGCGAGGCGCGACTCGATGCGAATGCGCTCGAGGCCCGTGGCGAGACTCGTGCCGATGAGCTTCAACATGAGTTGCAGGTTCACGTCCCACGCGCCGCGCGGCAGGTCGTGCGCGAGACCGAGGAACCCGGCGGGCTTCCCCTGCACGCGGAATGCAACGAGCAATGCAGAGCCGATCTGCAATTCGGAGAAACGATGCGCCTCGGCGATCTGCTCACGGCGCGGAGCGCTCGTGTCGCGCAGCTCCGAGAGGCGCAGATGCTCCGAGCGGGATCTCAGCCAGGGAAAGCGCTCGATGCCTTCGCCCCGGAGCGCCTCGGGCCGGCACTGCGCGAACGCGCTGCGCGCGACCTGGATGTCTTCGATCGTGGTGGGCTCTTCAGTACTGAAAACTGCCGCGAACGCGCAATCGCTGCTCGTGGCTTCACGCAGCAGCTCGAGATTGCGGCGGATCGTCTCCTCGACGCCCGGCCGACGCATGTTCTGAAAATCAACAGCGATCTTCGTGCAGGCGACATCGAGACCCAGGACAGGTTTGGAAGTACGCCCGTTCCATGCATCTGCGGACAGGAGGTCCGAAGCCGTGAACTCCGATGTTTTATCGGGCGGCAGACTCGACATCCGGTGTTTTCTCTCCCCAGGACCGGTCACGATTCTGGCAGGTGCATGGGCCATCGCCACGACACAAGCCACAGTTCACGGTCTCACATTTTCCGCGAATTGCGCTGGATTCTCGCATAGTCATTCAGGAACACAAGCTAACCTCATGTTCGGAATTGGGTTAGAGCCTGCATGAGTGCGAAAGCATGCGACATATGGCCTTTAACCTGCGGCAAGTACTGGCGGTCGATAAACGATGGCGCGATCGGCGTGACCGCGCGCGGCACAACTTTCATCGGCCTTGCCGCTGACGAGCACCCACGCATCGCCGCTTGCCGCCCCGACCTCCGTTCTAAGGGTTTGCCTGAAACAGGGCTCGATGCCGACGGCCGGGACGAGCAGCACTCGACCGGGCGCAGCGTTCAGCCACGCGGCGGCGTCGTACCCCTCCTGGCTGCCTTCCCGCCAGCGCGCATGACCGAAATTCACCGCGGGTCGGTCGAGATAGAGAAGGAACTGCTCCTTGTAGCCGGAGAAGCCGAGCTCCGCGCCCTGGGGCACCTTGGTGAGTGCCTGTTCCATGAAGTCCCTTGCCGAGCGTTCTGCATCGATCCTTGGTACTACCGTATACGAGGCGACGAGGGCCAGGGATGCAAAGACCGCCGGCCAGGCCAGCACCCGACGTCGAGGGCTGAAGGCGGTTGCGGCCCACGCGAGCGAACCGAGCACTGAAAAACCAACGAGTGGCACCAGGTATTCGTCGGCGAATGCCGCGATGGCGTGGCTCTCTATCAAATAGGCGACCAGCAGTGCGAATGCCGGCGCCAGGAGGATGGCGGCCAGCGCGCTGCTGGCCCAACCGACACTCGGTCGCCGCAAGAGATCCGGCAGGTACGGTGCCGCTGCCAGGGCGGTGATCGGCAATGCCGGGAAGATGTAGATGCCACGCTTGCCGGTGCTCAGAGAAAAGAAGAGCAGCGTGAGAATGACCCAGCCGAGAGGCAGCCAGACCCGCGCATCGCGCTCACGAAGGCTCGCTTTCCATTTCGGCACGAGCCAGAACAGCAGCAGGCTCAGGGGCAGCCATAGCGGAGGGATCACCTCCACGAGGAAGTAGTACCAGGGCTCGACGTGATGCCAAGCCGATGCGTACCGGTCGACGGTCTGATGAAACAGGATCTCGTTGCGGTAGGCGAGTAGCGCAGGGTCGTTGCGAGTGGCGACCGCCGTCACCATCGGAATCAGCCAGATCGCGATCGCGAGAAGAAAGCCTACAGGGATCAGACCCCAGCGCACGCCTCCCTCGAATCGGGGCACACCATTGAATCCTCGCCAGCGGAGGATCGCGTACGGTATGAGCAGCAGCAGCGGCAGGAAGCCGACGCCCTTGGTCCAGACACCAAGACCCGCCGCGAACGCACCGACGAAGCACCAGTGCCAGGCCGGGCCGAGAAGCATGTGCCTGAGGAACCCGTAGCACGACAACGTCGTGAGCGCGCACAGCGTCGGATCGATCTGCGCGCCGCGCATGGTGAGCACGAACTGGATACTGAACGCGAGGGTGAGTGCGCTCGCGAGTCCCGCCGCGCGGCCGAACAAACGACGGCCGAGGTCGTAGATCAGCCCCACGACCGTGCAGGCAGCGAGGAACGATGGAATCAGAAAAGAAGCGCGAATCGAACCCGTGAGCCAGTAACCGACGCTTAGCAGCCAGAAGTAGAGCGGCGGTTTGTCGGGATAAAGATCGCCACCGACGCGTGGGAAGAGCCAATCGCCGCTCGCCACCATGTCGCGTGCGAGCAGCGCGAAACGCGGCTCATCCGCGGGCCATGGCATGCGCAGGCCGATGCCTGTGCCGACGAGCACCACGACGGCGAGCGCGAGCCACAGGAGATCGGAGCGGAGTGCCGGCTCGCTGCGCGCCGTGAGATCAGCCATTCGGCAGCCTGTCGTGGATCCTGCCGGACTTGATATCCATGAAGAGGTTGTAGAAAGCGACCGCGGCCGGGAAGAGATTCGAGAGCACGCCGACCGAATCGTTCTTGCCCCAGATGAAATAGGACAGGAGCAGCACACTGCCCACTACGCTCATCACCCAGAACGTCCGCGGTACGACGGGTCGGCCAAATTTTCGCGTGGCGAGCATCTGCACGAACCAGCGGCCGGCGAACAGGAATACGCCGAGGTAGCCGATGATCTTCCACGGCGTCAGCACGACGCCAAAGTAAGTGCCGATGACGACGTTCATGCGTGCGGTCTCGCTATTCCTCGCGCACGGCGAGGCCGGGTTTGTAACGGCGACGGAGCCACATCACGCCGCCGATATCGACGATACCGACCCACAGTCGATCCAGCATGCCGTATTTGGATTTGCCGCGGGCTCGCGGCCGGTGATTCACGGGCAGGGAAATCACGCGTCCACCGGCCCGCTGGAACAGCGCGGGCAGGAAACGATGCATGTGATCGAATTTCGGCAGCTCCATGTAGCTGGTGCGACTCATCAGCTTGATGCCGCATCCGGTGTCGGGCGTGCCATCGCCCAGCAAGCGCGAGCGCACGCCATTCGCGATGCTCGACTGGAAGCGGCGGAACGGCGTGTCCTTGCGCGTGGTGCGATGACCCTGAAAGAGCACCACATCCCTGTTGGCTGGATCGCTGCGTGCGGCGATCAGTTTCGGCAGATCGGCGGGATCGTTCTGGCCATCGCCGTCCAGCGTTGCGATCCATTCAGCGCGCGCGTGACGGACCCCTGTCGTGACGGCCGCGCTCTGCCCGGATCGAAAAGAGTGTCTCAGCAGACGCACCTGAGGAATCGAAGCGCGTGCGGCGACCACTGCCGCCGCAGTGTTGTCCGTGCTTCCATCGTCGACAAACAACACTTCGAAGTCGCGCCCCGCGAGCGCTTTCGCAATCTCCTGCGCCAACGACCCCACGTTCTCAGCCTCATTGCACACCGGCACCACCACGGAGACTTCCGGCGCCGAAGGCGCCATCTGATCGCCGCGCGCTCCGGCCACATCACGTGATACCATCATGTCGGCGCAAGCGCCATGGCAGCCAAGAACCTCATGCTCTTCTCTCGAGTCCCGCGCGCGCCACGCCATACAATCTTTTCAGCTCAGCGGTCATTTCCCCCTGCAATCGCTCAATCGTCTTTGCATCGGTCACCCGCGGCACATACCTCGGCTCGCCAACGGCAATAACGATCCTCGCAAACGGCACCGGAATGACGAACTTGTCCCACTTGATGAGCCACGCCCGCGAAGCTGCATACGCCATCGGCAGAATCGGCCGCCCCGACATCTGTGCCAGCAGGATCGCCCCGGGCTTGAACTGAAATCGCGGCCCCCGCGGCCCATCCGGCGTGATCACCGGCGACACGTCCTGCTTCACCAGCGCCTCGTAGTAGTCACGCAGCGCGAGCGCCCCGGTGCTGGTCGATGAGCCACGGATCACGCGCCCACCAAAGCGCCGAACCATCATCGCGCCCAGCTCGCCATCCACGGACGGACTGATGAGCCACCCCACCTCGAGCCCGCGCGGCCGCTGGTCGACGAGATACTTCGCGCAAAAGAGCTGATGCTGATGCCAGTAACACGGCACGAGCGATTTCGCCTTCGCCAGCGCCGCATCGAGATGCTCCGTCCCGATCACGTGCCGCACCCGACACGTCAACCACCAGAACCGGATGATCCCGACGCCCAACGGCACGGCCAGCGCATACAGCAGCCGCCGCCACACCGTCATGCGGCGACCCGACCGCGTGATGCGCCGGTAAATGGAATTCCGCAGGCCACCGCCCGGGCCGGTTTCGGTCATGGTGAGCGCTACTGCTTGGATGGGCGGAACGCGTATTGAATGAAGTCGGGAAGTTTCCGTGATCGCACACGATGAAACAAGGCGCGAGATGCGCTCAGAAGAGCTCTTCGAGGGCTACGAACCGAGTTTCAACCCCAGGCACAGGCTGACTGGCCATCACGCACGCCGCCGCTCCTTCAAACACGTCGACATCGACGCGGAACAGAGGCTCCCCACGAAAAAACGCCCGCCCCTCCAGAAACGACACGTCGAGCGCCTCCCGCACCGACGCCCCATGCGCCTTCAACGCCGCCTCCGTAGCAACCCACCGCGCCAACGCCAACTCCGGCGTCAACTCCTCCCCCGCCAGAACCCGAACCGCTTTCTCAACGCCCTCCCGCAAAACCTCGACGTCGAATCCAACACGGCCCGCGCCCACAATCGCGCATCCCACCCACGACCCCGAATGCGCAATGCTGAAATCCGCCGCCCCCGGAACGTGCGGCTTGCCACCCTCCGGAAACACGAACTCCCGCGCAGCAACCTCACGCCCCAGCATCGCGCTGAGCGCGCGTCGCGCAAGAGAGACGCCCGCGAGCGTCTGCCGCCCTTCGATCTCCTGCGCATCCGTCGCGAGCCGCTTGCCATACGCGAGCGCGCGCTGAAAGCGTGCGGCCCGCTCGTCCGGCCAATGCCCACGCAAGTCCGAGTAATATAAGATTGCGGTGTCGTTCTCAGTCACTTGCATGACCGCCACCGAGCACTCCGACCGCCACCCGCCCGAGCCAGAGCTGCAGTTCGACATCGGCTCGACGGACGACTCCCTGGAGCGCATGCAGGAGCTGTTCGCGCGCTTCGGCGACATCTATCGCGTGTACGCGCCGGGGCGCAAATCCTATACGTACGTCATCAACCATCCGGATGACGTGAAGCGCGTGCTCGTCTCGAATCATAAGAACTACACCAAGGGCGTCGGGCTCGATCGCGTCAAGATCCTGCTCGGCAACGGCATCATGACCAGCGAAGGTGATTTCTGGAAGCGCCAGCGCTACATGATGCAGCCGATGTTCCATCGGCGCGTCATCACGGAATTCGCACGCACGATAGACCACGCCAACGAGCGCTTCATCGCCAAGTGGGAAGCGCAGGCCGCGCGCGGCGAGCTCGTGAACGTGACCGACGACATGAGCGAGCTCACGCTCGAGATCGTGCTGCGCTCGATCTTCGGGCCCGATCTCGATCGCCTCGCGCAACAGGCCGGCGGCAATCCGTTCGATGTCGTCACCAAGGACACCGCCAGAAACCTGCAGTTCGCATACAAGTTCCGTCAGCTCGGCAAGGTGATCATCGAGCTCGCGAAGCGGCGCCGCGAGAATGGCGAGGAGCATCCGGACTTTCTCGGCATGCTCATGACGGCGCGCGACAAGGAGACGGGGGACGCGATGAGCGAGCGCGAGCTCATCGACGAAGTCATGACACTTGTCGTCGCCGGGCACGAGACCACCGCGAGCGGGCTGAACTGGACGTGGTATCTGCTGTCGCAACATCCGGAAGTGGACGAGAAGCTGCACGCGGAGCTCGCGGCCGCGCCCGCAGAGGAATCTCCGGGGCTCGGGCAGATGGAAGCGCTCGCGTACACGCACCAGGTGATCGACGAGGCGTTGCGCCTGTACCCGCCCGGCTGGCTCCTGTCGCGCCGGACCATCGGGCCGGACACGCTGGCCGGCTATGAGATTCCCGCGGGAACGAGCGTGATGCTGAGCCCGTACATCCTGCATCGGCATCCGAAGTACTGGAAGGAACCCGATGCGTTCCGGCCCGAGCGTTTCGCACCGGATCATGAAGCCGAACGGCCACGCTTTGCGTACATGCCGTTCGCGGCGGGACCGCGGCACTGTATCGGGGAGAGTCTCGCTCTTTACGAAATGCTGATGCACCTGTACAAGGTCGCGCGCCGCTACCGGCTCACCTATGTGGCCGACCGGCCCATCGAGCTGGAAGCGCAGATCAACCTGCGCACGCGGCACCCTCTGTTCATGAAGCTGGAACGGCGCTGATGACTTCTGCGAGCACGCTCACCGAACTGATCGAGAACAACCGCTCTGCCCCACGCAGCATCACCTACCTCGAAGGTGAGAACGAGGAGCGCGCCGTCACGTTCGGCGAGCTGCACGAGCGCGCACTCGGCATCCTCTATCACCTGCAGAAGCTCGGCGCGAAGCGCGGCGACAAGCTGATTCTCTTCCTGGGGAACAACGAGCAGTTCATCGATGCGTTCTGGGCGGCGGTGCTGGGTGGCATCGTTCCCGTACCGGTGGCGCTCGGCATCAGCGATGAGCATCGTCACAAGCTGCTGCGGATCGCAAAGAAGCTGGGCAAGCCCTTCATCTATACGGATCGGCGGTCGCTGGATCGCATCGGCGCGTTCGCCGGTCAGGCCGGTGCGGCGGACGTGTTCGAAGGATTGCGTTCACGCGCGTTCCTCGTCGACACGCTCGATGACATCTCGCGCGCAGGCCAGGTGCACAAGGCGCAGCCGCAGGACATCGCGTTCATCCAGTTCTCGTCGGGTTCGACGTCCGAGCCCAAGGGCGTGGTGCTGACACACGCAAACATTCTTGCGAACTCGCGCGGTGCCGCCGAGGCGGCGAAGTTCACGCAGGACGATGTGAGCCTGTCATGGATGCCGCTGACCCACGACATGGGGCTCATCGGCTTCCACATCTTCATGTTCGAGAACCGCATCCAGACGTACTTGATGCCGACGGAGCTGTTCATCCGCCGGCCGCTGTTGTGGCTCACGTTCGCCACGCGCAAGCGCGTGACGATCACGTGCTCGCCGAACTTCGGCTACAAGCACTACCTCAAGGTGCTCGGGGATCGGCCGATCGACGGGCTCGATCTGTCCTCGGTCAGGCTCATTTTCAATGGCGCGGAACCGATCTCGGTGGATCTCGTCGACGAGTTCCTCACGCGCCTGCAGCCGGCGAAGCTCGCGCGCACCTCGATGTTTCCCGTGTATGGGCTCGCGGAGGCGTCGCTTGCAATGACGTTCCCGCCACTGGGCCGGCCGTATCGCACGGCATCGTTCCGGCGGCAGCACCTGGGTGTTGGCAATGAGGCGATGAAAGTCGCGAAGACGGATAAGGACGCCGTGGAATTCATGGGCGTCGGGCGCGCGATTCCGTATAGCGAAGTGCGGATCGCCGGTGACGACGACACCGCGTTGCCGGACGGTCGCGTCGGTAACATCTACATTCGCGGGCGGAACGTCACGCAGGGGTACTTCGAGAATCCCGAGGCCAATGCCGCGGCGCTGACGTCGGACGGATGGCTGCGCACGGGGGACCTCGGGGTGGTGCTCGATGAAGAGCTGTACATCACGGGGCGCGCGAAGGAGATCATCTTCGTCAACGGGCAGAACTACTACCCGCACGACCTGGAGAACATTGCGCAGCGCGCGGCGGACCTGGAGCTTGGAAAGGTGGTTGCCGCGGGGGCGAAGCCTCGTAATGCGCAGGTGGAACAGCTCGTGGTGTTCGTCCTGCATCGTGGGGACATGAAAGATTTTCTGCCCACGGCAACTGAGGTGTCGCGGCTCATCAACGAGAACACCGGGCTCGAGGTGGCGGAAGTCATTCCCGTCAAGCGCATTCCCAAGACAACCAGTGGCAAGATTCAGCGGCACCTGCTGGAGGAGAGCTTCGTCGAAGGCGAGTTCGATGCCGAGCTTGCTGAGCTGCGTGCTCTGCGTGAAGCGCAGCGAGGAGCCGAGGGAGCTTCGCTGTCGGCCATCGAGGATCAGCTCAAGGGGATCGTGGATGCGGCGCTCGAAGGCAAGCGCGTGGGACTGCACGACAACCTGTTCGAGATCGGTGCGAGCTCACTGAAGCTCATCGAGATTCACGAAAACATCGACCGCGACTACCCCGGAATGGTGGACCTCACCGAGCTGTTCGATTTCCCGACGATTGCCGAGCTGGCCAGGCACCTCGAAAGCAAGCTCGCGGCGCGGCCTACCTGACGGCTGGGCGTTGCCAGTACGTGCGGATGAGTGCGCCGGCGGCGACGCAATCCGGTAGCTGATACGGGCCGACGAAGCACTGCGTTGGTGTCGCGTTCGGCTGGTTCGGTGGTGTTGTCGGGTCGTCGGGGCCATTGCTGCCCGCAGCAGATCCCGCCGGCGTGCCGAGCACGACACGCAGCTCGCCCGGCACTCCGGTAGTTGGCAGTGTGGTCACGATGTCGTCTGGCGTGATGGCGCCGTCGTCGTTCAGGTCGAGACCTGGCGTTCCGCTTTCAACACGGATCGCGTAGACGCGGCTCGAACCGACCTCGCACGACCCATCCCCTTCAGTTGGCTGGAACGTGGTGAACAGCACCACGCCATCGGCGGTGATGGACTCGGCGGCGACACCGCTCAACTGAAGCCTCCAGCCCGCTGCGTCAGGCGGAATGCTCGTTTCCGTGCCGTCCAACGCGACAAGGTCGTCGGCGCGTATGCGTACCGCGCTGTCGTAGTCAGTTTGCCCGCGCCTCTCGAACGGTCTCTTGTCGCGAACTGCATAGAAGGAGTCCGACCCCACCGCGACGTTGTAGTACGGCGCACTTCCCCGCGGCTGAATCAGCGCGATGTCCGATGCATTGAAGAACTGTTCTTCGCCGTCACCACTCAAATCTGCAAACGCTCCACCCGTAACGAGACCAGACCGCCCCTGCCCATTCCAGATATCGAACCGCCACACAACCCCACTCACATCGACCGCGTACATCCGATCCGCAAAGGCATCACCATCCGTATCCAGCACAGCAACCCGCGCCGGTATTGGCTGCACCATCGTCTCCAGCACGAGGTCTGCGCCCGCGTCTCCACCCGCATACCAAAGCAACCGGCCGCTTGCCGCATCGACCATGAAAATGCGATTGCCGCCGGCGTCCTCGCTGTACCCTCCTCCGAAGATCAACACGAAGTGCTCTCCGTTCTGCGTAGTGCCCCCAACTCGCACGCGGGCAATGACAGGCGTCGACCATGCGTCAGCCAATCCTTCCAGCGCTTCAGAACCGAGCTTCCAAAGCACACGCGGACTGCCACGCTCAGTGATATCGAGCGCGTAGTAGTAAGGGCCGACCTCGCGCAGACCAAAGTACAGCCACACCCGATCGCCGCTGCTGATATCAATCGTGCCGTCATCATTCGCATCGAACCGCAGAACGCGCAGGTCGGTAATGCGATCGGCTTGCGTGGCAGCGCTCGCCTCGGGCGGTGTGAAAGACCAAAGCTCATTGCCGGTGCTGACATCAATCGCCTGCACGCTTCCGTCAGACGATGGCGCAAAGGCCGTCGCTTGCTGCACTCCGCTCACATGCGAATACACGACTGTCGTCGCTGCATGAGGTCGCGATGCCTCCGCCGGGCATTCCTGTGCGTTCAACTGCGTGTTCAAAGCGCACACGCCAGCAAGCACTAGCTGGCAAACCCGCGAAGGACTCACAGCCCGGTCCCAACGCGCGTGAAGGTCTCAGTCGCGCCCTGCGACTCGATCACCATCACGCCTTGAAACTGCCGATCTCGCGCATTGCGCGCCGACGCACCGTTGCTATCGATCTCGAAGTGCAAAGCGTTGAACTTCTCGACGCTGAAGCCGGGCAAGTTCACCTCTTCACCGACGAAGCGCACCTTCGCGTCGTAATCCCCGGAAACGGTCTGCCCCTCCGCGCTGAGGACCGCCCGTCGATCCGTCTCGCTGGCTGCGAGGCGAGCAATCGCCGCTTCCACACCCGCCGACGCGGCGTCCATAGCATTGCGATGAAACTGCTCATTCCCTGCCATCACGAATTCAGCCGTCGAGACCGCCATGCCCGCCGTCGCAAGCAACGTGACGATCAGCAGCAACGCGAGCGCAATGACGAGCGCCGCGCCTCGATGCCTTGCGATGCGTATCACCATGGCGCGCTATCCCGTCCGCGCATTGCGCAGAGTGACGGTGCGCGACATCAGCACGCGCCGGAATCGCCGCTCCGCACCCGACGGCGTGTACGTTACGTTTGCGTACCGATACGTCCTCACGTCATCCAGATCGATTTCGCGTTCATCCGACCTGATACGCAGCCAGATGCGAACCGCGACGACCTGCAGCCGAGGCAAGTCTGGATGGTCGGGATTCACGTACTGCGTCGCTCTGCCGCTTCCGCGCAGATCGATGCCGAACTGCACCTGCAGATCCTCGATGCCAGGCATGACCTCGTCGTCATCGAAGACAACACCGGAACCGGAGCGCGTCAGCGTCTTCACGCGCAGCGCGGGGAAATTGCTCTGGGCAACAGAGTCCCGCGCCACGTAGTACGTCCGCACGACGAAGTCATGGATTCGATGATTGGCATCCAGCGCGCCTGGCGCGTTGCCATCCGTGAACATCAGCTGGTTCGTGCGGCTCGCAAGACGCGACGCGTAGATCTGAATGCGGCCCGCTTCCGCGGCGCTGGACTCCGTCGCCACCCGTCTCAATGTCAAAGTGTCCGAACCCACCTGCGCACGCGACAGATAAGGCTTGCAGGTCGCATTTCGTCCGAGTGCGAATCCGTCATTCGACCCTTGCACCGGCAGCGTCACGTCCACGGCGAAATTCACGCCACATGCATGCGCTCCAGGGGGCAACCCCGTGACCGCCGCCGGCAGCGGATCGCCGACGCGAGCGGGAAACTGCCGCAATTGCTCAGCCGTCGCGATCGTGATGCCGGGGCTCGATCCGCGCACGAGCCGCACGGAGTCCGCGACATTCGTGAAACCGTAGTACCCCGCCAGCTCCACATCGGGCTCGATCACGGACAGTACGAACCGGCCCTGCTCCTGCAGCCGCGCGATTCGCTCATTCACGCGATACGTGCTGCGCACCTGCGCATACAGCGCAAGCACGCCGGCAATGACGGTGCAGCCGATACTCATCGCGACCATCAACTCGATGAGCGACAGCCCGCACGACCGCCATGAAGCTCGCAACGCCTTCATGACGACGGCACCAGCAGCAGATCGGATCTGTGCACGATCGGCGCATCTTCGCCAGGCTCGTGCCACGAAACGCTGATGCGAAACCGGCCCGTCTGATCGGGCGCATCCGGAGCCGTGTACATGACATTCGCTGCGCAGACGTCATCAGCAACAAGCGGCAGCGCCGTGCGAGCGCTTTGCTGCCACCTCGCCAGATCGTCTTCCGCCAGTTCCGCGCTCGTGCATGCGCCACCAGGCACGGCATCCGCCGGCGCACAACCGTGCTCAAAAGGACCACCGGCGTAACTCGCGCAGTCATAAGCACCCGCCGCGCCAGGATTCGCTCGAATGCGCTCGGCCATGTCGCTCACCAGATTGACCGCCTGCGTGCGAAACAAGGCGAGTTGCCCGTTACGCATGCCTTCGAGCATCAGTCGCGCTACACCCATCAGCCCGATCGACAGCACGAGGAGTGCGACCAGGCACTCGACCAGCGACATGCCTTGGGTCGCATGCGCATTCACTGCGTGCATGTCGCCTCCTCCGGCGCCACGCGCGGCCGACCCGTTTGACTCACGACCACGGCGCGACCTCGAACCGTGCGAGTGACATCGCAAATATCGAACGTGCTCGTCGTGCTCGCTCGCGTAACCGGCCAGAACGTCACCGCCGCACGCGAGGCGTGGACGCTCACATCGGGCGGCAACCGAAAACTGCGGAGAACCGGCTGGTCGCCGATCGCGACAGAAAAGACCGTTGCCTCGGGTTGCGTGAACACTAGCCACCCGGTCGCGGCCCTCGCCTCAGAAGCGAGACAGGTCGCCGCGTCCGCCGTCAGGCACAGCGTGACCGGCAGCCCATTCAGGACGGCCGCGCTGCGCGCAAAGTGAAGCGCACCAAGCAGCTCCGTCGTGGCCGTGCTGACACCCGCCGCCCGCCGGAAACTGCCGAAACTCGGCACGGCCAGCGCCGCCAGGACGGCCGCAATGGCCACCGCCAGGAGCAGCTCGTAGAGCGTGACGCCCCGGCACCGCCCGAAAACCGGGCCTCCATACCTCTGCATCCCTGACCCCTCTGTTGACCGGCCGGATGGCCGGGGGCGCGCAGAGTGCGCCGCCCCGGGTGGCGGAAGCGACGCCCATAATTGCCAGAATCGCGAAAAATGCAGGGTCCGGCCGGCCAATCCGTGGGTCCGGGACCTACGGGCGCGGTGCGTCCGGCGGGGCGCTGGCTATAATGTGGGGCATGAAAGGAGCCGCGGAAAACTGCGCCCGGAAGCTCTCGACCCTCGGCATCAGGCCGACCGCCCAGCGCGTGCAAATTGCCGAGCTGCTGCTCTCAGCGCCGCAGCACCTCTCTGCAGAGCAGATTCTGGCCAGTCTCCGTGCCTCCGGCGCCCGCGTTTCCAAGGCCACGGTCTACAACACGCTCAACCTGTTCGCGGCGCACGGCCTCATCCGCCAGCTCTCGGTGGACGGCGCCCGCGCCTGGTTCGACTCGAACGTCGTGCCGCACTACCACTTCCATGACGAAGCGACCGGCGCCCTGACCGACGTCGCAGTTCCCGAGGTCGAATTCAGCCGCCTGCCCTCCCCGCCGCCGGGGATGGAAGTAGCTGGGATCGATCTGGTGATTCGTCTGCGCAAAAAACTGTAGAATCCGCGCCCTCGAGAAATCGGTGCCGGCTTAGCTCAGCTGGTAGAGCACATCATTCGTAATGATGGGGTCGGGGGTTCGACTCCCTCAGCCGGCACCAAGATTTATCCCACACCCTCAACCATTTAGCGATGCTCCTCGTTGAGGCGCCAAGCGCACTCGCACTCGCCGCGGCTAAGAAAGTGTGCCGAAAGTGCACATCCCGTTCCGTCAGTGCGCGGGCACGAGCACGCCAAATATGGCCTCCCCTCGGCCAGAATCGCTATGCAGTTGCGGCCGCCGCCCCAGCGCGTCACCAGTCCCTCGCCTATCTGACCCATCTGAGAGTAAGCCGAGATAGCGCCAGAGGAAGAACGGGGGTGGTCGTACGCGCGCGAGTCGCGTAATTCTGATCCTCCTTCTGCCACGCCTGTTGTGCCACCAGCCGGGCATTGATCGCGCATGAGTTGACGCGTCTGCGCGCACGGACCGTGAGCATTCAGACCTCGTACGTATAGATCGAGTGCAGTCATCTAAAGAACTGCGTTACGAGAGTGGAGCACACAATGTCATCGATCTCCGCGCAAGAGGCAGAAGAGTTATTGAGTCCTCGCGAACTATTTGAGCGCTTCAAAATTCCCCTGAGCACATCCGCCGCGTGGCGCTGTCTCGGGAAAGGACCGCGGTACGTCAAGTTGCAGAAATCCGTGCGGTATCGATTGAGCGACGTCCACGCGTGGCTCGATGCGAATACACATGACCCTTCGCGACGCGGAGCCATACCGCAGCCGTCGGACCCAATCCCAATGAAACGCAGCAGACGCAATGCCCCTGCCCAAGCAAAGCTGAGAGCGCGCGATCGTAGTGCAAAGAGGTGCGTCTGATGTCAGCGTCGCTGGCGGCGGGACTCGCAGCGACACTCAATTCCCGACGGCTGCTGCGGAAGAGGCGCGAAAAGCGCTCGGCACTACGGGCTGACGTTCTGCGGTTCGATCAAGAAATCGATCGTGTTTTCTCTTATGTGGACACGGTCGCTGTAAGGTTCACCAGACATCCGGATCGGCATGAGCAGTTCTGGATGTCGAAGCTCTGTCGTGGCCGACGAAACCGCTACTACCGCACGAGGTTGCGCGGTGCACCGGGATTCGTAGCTCGCGCTGTGCTGCATCGGCCGACGCGCGAGTGCCTTGCGTTCATCGTAAGACGCTTTAGGCCTCTTCTCATCACGCGCGTCGACATCTCAGCTGACCTGACGACGGAAGGTCGCGCGGTAGCCAGTGAGCTTGAGGAGTTTCTTCGCCGTCGCGTGACACTCAAGCGCCACTCACCTGATCACCACCTCGTGATCTATCAAACGACGATGTACTTTGGGCCGGCGTCCGGCAGGACGGTGCTGGTAATCTACGCGGACAAACCATCGAAGATCGACGGCACTCCGTGCGTTCACCTCGAAATCCGCACAAAGCGGGCGAGCGCGGTGCGCGCTCTCGGGGTTCGGTGTCTCAAACAAGTGGCCTCGCTCGCAAGCTCCAGTTACTGGACAAAGCGAATTCGCGTCACTCAATTTGCGCTGAGTCCTGACGAGCTCGTCCGATTGATTGGTCCGGCAGAGCCGCTGCCGCCAAGGCCCCTACGTCGCGGCGGGAACTACGTGGTCCGTGACGCAGCGTCAACCATCGCGCAGGTCGTGATCGATCTCGCACACAGGCGTGGCGGAAGTCTCGCAGAAGTGAGCGTGCACGCCGAGTTGCGGCCGTGGCTCGATCGTCTTGAGGCAATCGTGTGATCCGCAGAATCGCTTCCTCTGCTCATGATTGATGTACAAGAAACAGGGATTTCGTTTGACCACACGACCACACTTGACCGTGAAAACTTGATCCGCCGTCCGTTGTAGAGACAATGAATGACAGTTGTTTTTATCAATGGAAAATCAGTCGATGCCTTTCAAACCTGGAGTCTCTGGCAATCCTTCCGGTAGGCCGAAAGGTTGCCTGAATCGTTCAACGCGCGAGATCCTTCGCTACAGAAAACTCGCGCTTCGAGAGCTTCTGCGTCACGTCCGCAAAGGTGATCTGACCGCTCTTTCGCTGCTACTGGCGCGAACACATCCAGCAATCCGCCCGGTAGCGCCGACCATAAGGGTGAAGGCGAGTACGAAGAACCTTGGCATGTTCGGCAGAAAGGTCTTGCAGCGTGTTGCCGCGGGTCGGGTGTCACCTGACACTGCTGCCTCGGTTCTTGCCGCATTGAATTCACAGGCTACGCTCCTGCAGCACACCGACCTGCTTGCTCGAATCGAAGCGCTTGAGGCCGACACGCGCGCGCCCGACCTGCCGACTTTGCAGCGGAGGAAGTATGGCTAGCTTGCAGTCGCTGCGTATTCGCGTTCGCGAAATCGAGCGGATGCGCGGGCCGCAAGGCTACGTGCAACTGGGATACGACGTCGATTGCACGGCCATCTATGGTGACGACGTGTTCACACCCACGCACGACTGGGAACTCATCCAGCAGGACGACGAAATCCAGCTTTATCGCCATAAGGAGTCACGCCGGTTGCGCGCGCGGTACAACCACCACACCAGCGATGGTGAACTCGTAAGACGCGGCTGTGACCTCGCATTCTTGTAAGAACGAACCACTACCACTACGGGAAAAGACCCATGAACGATTTGCAAACCCGAGCACTGCGCGCCGGAATCGCGTGGGTGCCACCGTTGGCTATGCCTCGCATGGTTCCGGAACGCCTCGACGGGCTCTTTCGCAACGTGACGGAGCTGCTTGAAATCCACGACAAGGCACTGGCGAAGGCAAGCGCGATAAAGACCAGCCGAGATTTCACGGCGTCTGGCAAGTCCGCACAACTCAAAGCTATCGGAGCGGAGGTGGACGCCGAGTTGAAGGCTGCTGTTGCGAAGGTGAACTACGCCTATCACATCAACCAGCTTGAAAAGCAGATGGCACGAAAGAAGCCGGAGATCGATGCAGTGCTACAACTCCGTCATTTCGAAATTCGGATGCGGTTGCTGGCGCTCAACGAGTTAGAACGAGCGAGTGCGTATCGCGAAGCTGCGCTGACTGGTGACACCGAACTTCTCGACGCGGTCGAAACCGCGCCGCGCATGCTTCGGCTGGTGCCGCAACAAGTGATCGCTGAGATGGTAGATGCGCGGCGCGCTACAGAATTTCCCGCGGAGTTTGAGACACTGAGCACGTGGCGCGTCGTAAAGGCATCGTATGCCGACGCCGCACAGGCAGTGCGGATCAGCCTGCGATCGGCCGGCCTCGAGTTTCCGGATGGTCCGACGTGCCTGAGAGTCGCTTGATCGGCTGCCTCGTTCATCCCCGAGGAAGGCCACAGCCGCGGGCTTTCGGCCGTTCTCCCCGAATCCTAGAGCGGCCCGCTCGTCCGAACGAAAGGAGCACTTCGATGCCCTACTTTCTTCACCGACCTACGTGGCCGATGCCGAGCGAGCGGCACCACACAAAGGCAGTCGAACTGCGGCCAGATCAGGCCGCGACTGACGCGCTCGCTCATGCAAGCCGGCAGCCGCCCGCGGTGCCCGGCGTGGTGACGATGTCGCAGGCCGACCTTGCGAAAGCAAGGATCGCCACTGAGCGCGAGCAGGCCAAGTCACATTTGAAGATGCGACCACGCAAGTGGAAGAGGTAGGCATGTCCGCACAATCTGACTGCCGGCGGTGCTTGCGACATGATCTGCGCGGCGGACGAGTTTGCACCGCGTTTCACCCGCACCCGATTCCGCCGCTATATTGGGATCGAGCGGTGACGTGCGTTTACTTCAAACCGGCGAAGACCCCTCCTCAAACGTACACGCACCAACCAGTACGGCGACTTATCAACGGCGATCGCAAGCGGCGCATGGCTTGAATGGGGTCAACACAATCGCCTGTAGTAAGTCGTTACATTTGTCTCTGCGCCCGCAGGACCGAGCAAGTCCGCTTAGCGGACACTTACCGAATAGTGGTCGACGCACTCGCGGACCTGACACTCGAATTTTCCTGAGGATATTGGTCCACGTGAAGCTGCGGGACACGCATTAGTGATGCGCTCGCACGAGACAGCGCAAACGCAGACCGCGCACATCAATAGGCTGAACAACCGGCGTCGTCGATCACGCAGGTCATCACACCCACGGCATTTCCGTTGTGATCATAGATCGTGCCTTGCTCATCGAAAGGAAGTATCTGACCCCAGACGTTCACCTGATATCTGTTGGGATCACCGGGAAGTCCATGCTTCCGCGGAGGTGGGCCTGTGCGGGTTACTCCGCTTTCCCAAATGTCATTCGAATAGCCAGCCTTGGGATAGCTGCCTGCAGGCGCGGTGACATACGTCACGGTGTAGCAAGCGTTTGTCGGAATTCCGCCCAGATCCAGATTCTTTACCTTCTTGGCCATCCTGAACTCGACTGCCACGCCATTTCCGACCATCCTCGGGGCGTGCGGTACTTTTCCAGAGAGCCAGTCACGCCAAGACGAAGAAGTATTGAAGGCCGGACAGCCGGAGCGCCATGCATCCGGGATGACCTTCGATCCAGAAGCGAGTGTCGGAAGTAGCGTTATCAGAAGCAGCGTTGGAACCTTTCTCATTTGTATTCCTTCGCGATCTACGGCTGTGACACAGGAGCGCCATTCTTGGGAGATGTCCGGTCGGGCGGCGGCGATGATGGTGGCCGTCTCAGAGGTGCCTGAGGGGGACGTATCGCCGTGACGTGTTCGTCGCGTGGAGGCGGCGCTTGAGGAGTCATTGGAGGTAGAGCATCCGCGCCTACAGGTTGGTTCTGCCAGATTCTCGTAATTCGCGCGCGTTGCTCGGGCGTCGGCTGCCGGAGAACATCTCGTGCGATGATTGTGTCTGCTTCAATATCTCTCTCGCGCGCCTTCGCGCGTTCGGCTGCATACTCCAGAGGTCGGTTCGCGGTGTTTTTCGACTTTATGTAGCGCACCGTTGTAGCGGGGTACCTGATTGTTTGCCGATCTTTGCCGGTGCCAACTATCTCGTGAGTAAGCGGCATCGTCTGAAGTCCAAGCGAATTCGCCACCGCATCCACCATGTCGGTGCAATTGTTTACGAGAACCGAGTATCCCTGCCTCTCGAACTTGCTGAAAATACTCTCGACGATGGTGATCTGGGGCTCGGTAACATTCACCTCGAACTGCTCGAAACTTTGCATGTCTTTGATTGTAGCGGTGACCTCGGCCGATCCAGGTGGCGAGTAAATCATCGCTTTCATCGTGGCCTGATCGTTGCCCTCCGGATAGAACCCCTTCAACGCCGAGATCGTCAACTTCCCGTCAACATCGGATCGCCAGCCCGTCGCCACGTACGCATGACCTACTGTCCCGGACCGCGAGGCGAAGATTACAACGGGATGTGAGTGTTTAGGGGGCGTAGCCGAGAAGTGAAATTCTTTTACTGTGTTCGCGCCTACCGAATGCCTCGAAAGAATCAGCATCAAAAATGACGCCAGTGCCAACAAGCGCATATGACACTCCAGTTTTCGTTGAATCACGCTGCCTGCGTGCAGAAAGAAACGCAAGCACTCGCTTTAGTCATGGCGCGAGGAGGACAGTGCTGTGGAGACGAGCGCAATACCGTGCACCTCTGAAAAGTGGCTCCGACCTCAACCCGCTAACCTGTGCACTTACAAAACGCTTACGGAGTGCCCTGTGAGTGGTAGAGAGCCCCGCCATTCAGCCTTCTCGGGAAAATCGCCACTCTAGAAGGCTCGACAGCCGCATCAATCATGCGTTCGACCGTTACAACTGTGCTCGGTGGATCAAATGCGCTCCCGAATCCAGCCGGGGCACAGCGCGCGCACGAACGGTCGGACGATGAGCCAGTGACCTCGAGTCCAAATCCACGCCATTCGGTACCACGGCCAGCCATGGATCTTTCCCTCCATCCATTCCGCCTGCATCTCTGTGATTGTGATCTGCACGTGGCAACGGAATGCGCGTGGCGTCAGAACAGCGCGAAGGAAGCGACCGGCGCGCTCACCGGCCGGGAGTTCGATTTTGCGCGGACGTGCCTCTACCGTATCTTCTATTCCAATGATGGTAGGCGGATTTGGCCTAACACGCGCTCTCATCCACCTATCGAAGGCAGCCCTGCTTTCGTAGTCCGCGCCTTCAAAAGTCTTGAACTCGATATAGATACGGTGATCGGTCCCGTCGGAACCGATCACCCAAGTCTCGGCATCGTGCTTGTCGTCATCGGTCATGTCACGCCCCTGCCGCCGCGAGTCCCATCACCTCGGCAGCCGCGAGCACGCGCTCACCCAACCCGCTTACGGTATAGCGCGGACGCGGCAAGCCAGGGTGGTCTCCAGCTTTCGTGCGCGATCGCACAAGGTTCTTCTCCTGCATCCGGCCGAGCGTCGTGTATACCGTGCCGCGGCTGAGCGGTTTGTCCGAAACCTCAGACGCTCTCACAATTTCCAGACCATACATGCCGCCTTTGCCCCCGTGGTCTTTCAACACACGCAGAATCGCCAGCTCCGTCTCCGTCGCAAACGGATTACCCATACCTGACTCCGCCTAGGCTCGCGCATCCCGCGCGGGCTCACTGTTTGTACCCCAGTGGGGAGTTTAGGTAGACGATTTGTAAGAGTCAATGACTGAGCAAAGGCCTAACCGGTCGCGCCGTGCCGAAGAACCCGCATTAGAGCTAGCATGGGGTAATCGGCGCGGCCTGCGCCCTATCTATTGGAAAGCTGGATCACATGTTCAACGTGAGGATGCCAGACGGTTCGATTGTCCAAGGTCACTGGGGATACGCACCGGGTGGTGAGCGTGAGCACGATGCCTTTATTGCGCAGCTAGCGCCACGCACCGTGAGCGTATGGGCCGTGAATCCGGCCGGCGGGGTAGCAGAGTCCCTCGGAAGCGGGTTCGTAATCCGCAGCGGCAAGAACTCACAGAACAAGTTATGCGCAGTCGTGGTAACGGCAGAGCATGTTGTGGCCCAAGCGATACGGGCGCTACGACCTGACCTGTTGCGACAGACTTTCGGACCGTTCGCTACTCCGCTCGGCAAGCTTCTATTCCACGTCCTTCGTGCGCGCTCGCTGCATGTTCGAATATCGGTTGAGGGCAAGCCGGTGACGCTTCGGGTCGGGCGTCTTTCGATACTTCCCGGCAGCGACCTCGCCATGCTAATCGCGATCTCTGACAGGACAGAACCTGACTTTCCTCATTTCGCGATTAACAGCGATCGCTTAAATGAGGGAACGATGGTCATGATGGCAGGGTTTCCGAGAGAGCATCCAAACGAGCCTGCAAGGCATCAAGTACTTGCAGACGGTCGTAATCAGGTAGAGCGAGAGGTTCGTGGCGTCCTTGAAATGCGCACTGGCGTGATTACTGGTGTTCACGACCGGACGCGTCACTGCGCGGCATTTTGCTATGAAACGAGCATATCAATGCCTAATGGGATCAGTGGCGGCCCGGTCTTTGCTTTCGTCGACCAAGCAACCGGGCATCGGTTTTCGCCGTTCGACGTTGTTGCAGTCTGCTCCTCAGACGCGACTGCGCGAGAACATCAAGATGACGTTACCGCTCCCGGCAGTTCATTTTGCGTGGGCGCGGAAAATCTATATGGTCTCTGCGATCCAGTATTGCCGAACATCGAGGCTTGGCAAAATCGCAAGGAAGGTGAAGCAGTACGGCCTCCCTTCGGAACTTTCATAGTGGACCGTGGGCAGCGGAGTGGAGAACTGGCGGTCAGCCTCTCAGATGACGCTATCAGCGTAGTCCGCCGAAATAGCTAGCGCATTGCGTATCGAGCGCTCTTTTGATCTCACCAACGCACGACACGCAGAAACAAGTCGTCTGGCTTCATGCGAAAGCCGCGCTGTGCGATGACGCAGAAGTCCGGTAGCTTTACGTCGGACTTGCCGGATTCGAGTTTTGCCACCCGGTCGCGCGTCCAGCCGATGCGCTCCGCGAGCTGCTCTTGCGTCAAGTCCAAGTCGCGCCGCGTGGCCGCAATGATCGTCCGCGCCGCTCGTTGCCAGCGGTCTCGCTCTGCCTTGATGGTTCGTTTGGTCTCGGACAGCACGGGTTCGCCCTTGATCGCGAAGGGCGAATTTCATTGCACTTGGGCCGGTTCCCCCGGTCCTGTGCCTAACAAGCCTATCCCGTGCTGTTATTGCCCTTTTGTGCCGTAATGGCACGGAGTAGACTGTACCGTCTTGGAGACCATCATGCCGGAGTCCGAAGGACTTTTCGGCGCAGCATCCGTCCCATGGCGGCCGCCAACGGCCGAACCGGGACGCCGTACATGGAGCGCTGGGAGCATGTACCGCCCGCTTCCGCTTTGGGGCATCGCAATACTCACGGCGTGCAGTGCCGGCCAGAACCAGTCGCTTCCGCCGTCATCGGGGACGTTCACGCTTCACAGTGACCAGATCGTTTGTCGGTGTGTCGAAACCGGAGTCCCGTGTGGATTCTGGCAGGGACGGCGTCCGCCGCCACAACCAGGCGGCACCGTCGCGCTACTTCGCGAGCGCTCGACTGGTCAACTTTTGGGCTTCGCGTGCGAGCGTGGTGGTCTGACGCTCAACTCGCCGCACGAAGTGGTCCCCGCATCGAACACGAACAACGTTCAGAGTCTCTAGTGCGCTGACTTCCCGACTCATCCGGGCCGGGCACAACGGATGTGCCCAAACGCCCACGCCATGAAAGGGTTCACATGGGACAGTTGATCGAACGCGGCACCGGCCAGCACCTAATGATTGGAACCGGCATCATCGTGACCCTTCTGCGCATCGATGGCGCGACAGCGACTGTCCAAATCACGCACGCTGACCGCACGAAGAAGGTTCACACGCTTAGCATGAACGAGAGCCGTATGGTCGGCCCACGCATGGGGATTACCTTCCGCGGCGTTCGTCAGAACGTGCGCGCCCTGCTGTTCGTGATGGCTCCCTCGGACGTCGCAATCGTCTGCCCCGAAGCGGCAATCCGTGGGCGGACGCACGAGAGCAAAGGAAATCGATGAGCCTGCTGAAGACGGTAAGGGCACTCAGCGTTTGTGTCTCGATTGCGCTGTGCGGCTGCACGGCTGTCGGCACACGGACCACGATGCTCGATGCGCCGGATAGACCCTGCACGCTTGAGAACACTCCGTTGAACCGCTACGCGTGCTTCAGGGCCGGTGACAATCCGGCCCCGCGACCCACGCCCGAGGCGATAGCGGCAGTAAAGATATACCACAGCCGGGAGGAGATGCCTGCGGGCGCTAAGGAACTCGCAACTGTGCACCTGTTCGAGAACGGCATGGCTCCCGGCTCTTCGGAGAAGCAACGTATGGATGCGCTGCGGCTGCGAGCGGCACAACTCGGAGCGAACGGCGTTGTGCTGCTATCCGGCCCACCTCCGACGACGGTAGGCAATGCCTTGCTCATGGTTCGAGCGCACCTAGACACAGCCCTCATCATCGTGGTGCCTGACTCACCCTGATATCGCCCTCGCGGCGGTTACTGCGGATTGAAGCTATGCGCGCGTGACGTTTGGCCCGTGCCCGCTTACGTAACACTTACGGCCGCCTCAGCATGACACGCGCGACTTGCGCCAGCGGGAATCAGACCTGAAAACTGTCACTTCAGAATAGCCGGGATGCGCATTGATTGTGACAGGTGGGAGCGCAGGTGACCCCGCTGGACAGCGCGGAGTTCTCCCGCGCATGCTCTCGATTACCCAGACGCGACGCGAAGAGCAGCGCATGACCCCGGAAGAATCGTTCGTAGAACACCTGAATTCGGTAGGCGCAGCAGCGCGCCGGTGTGCGACGTCTATCTACAGCGAATTGGCCTTCCATCATATCGTCTCTGCTAGCAATGCCCTTCGGGACAGGGTGAATAACCATGCCTACTTCTGGAGCGCACAACTCAGTGCGCTACAAAGCTCAGGCTTCGTTGCTATGGGCCGTCTCTACGACAAGCGGAACGACGTCCAAACGCTGCGCACTCTACTCAAAGCTGCCGTGCACGACATCGGACTGTTCTCCCGAACTGCTCTGGAGGCTAGGAAGCAGCAAGTCGGAAATCTTACGCAGGCCGACGCGCACGCCTATGCTGCAGCCGCCTTCGAGCCAACGGCAAGCACTCTGGACCCCTGGTTTGCTGAGCTTGACGGAATGCAGAAGGTGTATGACGAAAAAGTTAAGAACATTCGGCACAAAGTCTTTGCTCATAACGCTGGATTGCCCCTCGAGCAGGCGGAAGCATTATTCGGCGAGCTCAAAGTCTCGACATTGGAGTTGCTGGCGATCTTTCCTCTTCGCGTGACAGAGGCGATTTGGCAGCTCTACCACAATGGCATCGAACCGGTGCTCGCCAACTTCAATCCACCGTCAAGCGCGAGTGACATTCTTGCAAATCACCTAGTACCGGCACAGACATCGACATGGGAACACAGACATGCGGTCACGGAGACCAAGCACTTCTTAGACTCATTGGCAGCGGTGACACCGACCTAGCCCGCTCGCAAGACGGCTTTAGGAATGCCGATCCATCGGATTAACAAGTGGGCGGGGTTATTCCTTGCGGCGGCGCTAGTTGCGGGAGCCGTTGCGATCACTTTCGCAGAGCATGGACTGAGAACGAGCAATGGCCGGGGAAGACGCAGGGTAGCGGCAGGGGAAAACCAAGAGACCCACTGTGCCGACAGCCCCGCAGCGGCAGCGCCATTCCCCGATGCATACGAAGAACACCTAACAGCGTCGACGGAAAAGCGCGTGAGCTTTTGGCGCCGCATGCTCTTCTGCCTGCGTCGGTACGCAGTAGTCGGTCAATTCATGACAGGAGCAGCTGCCCTGATCGTCGCCATAGTGGTTGGTTATCGACAGTTCTTCTATGAACGGGATAATGTGACGTTCCTGGCTACAGACTTCTTCATCGCTGAGCAGCTGTATCAAGGCCGACATCTTCGTGTCGATGTGACATTTGCGCTCGCGAACTCAGGAACTCGACCGGTGATTCTTGCCGGGATGTGTGCTGCGCTTGGCACGCGGGCGATACTCACAAAATTCAAATCAGCAAATGAGAAGAAGTGGATCGATGTGCCTCTTGCAGGAATCAGCGGTGCGGACGCAAGGCGTTTTTGGCAATGGCGCGAGCCGACCACGGATGCAATGCCAGAGCCGATTCTGGTGCAGCCCGGCCAAGTGGTGCAGCGGCAGGTCGAGTTCTATCTAGATGTCTACCGGAAGGAGCAGCAGCGGGAAATTACTCAGACAACGAATACTATGCCGTGGGAGCGGCCGCTTTATCTGCAGCTCGAACTAGTCGACGCGAAGGGTTCGCGGTTTAGCAGCGAAATACGCGGTCATTGGTTGAATGAGTATTCGACGGGTTTTTGGGGCTACGCGGGTCCCAATCCTCATAGCACAATCGTTTTGCCGAATGAGCAGAACGAACAGACTACCAAAGCACATTTTCTGAGCTGCGCGGTTGCCTCTCGTCGCGGGATGGTGATCCCAAATGTCCGAGTGCACTAACGACTCGTGGCTGCCGCCTTACTGGACTTGTCGCGATTGCGAGGACGCTCGCGCAAGTTATGCAAATACGTTCGCTGAGGCAGCTTCGCGACGGCCTCGGCTAGATTCTGCGGTGACAGGTGCGCATAGCGCAGTGTCATCGCGAGTGTCGCGTGACCCATCAACTCGCGCACTGTATTTAGCGGCACACCAGCCATCACCAGCTTCGACGCGAAGTCGTGTCGTAGGTCGTGGAACCGAAAATCGTCAAGTCCCGCTGCTTCGCGTACGGTGTCCCACGCCGTTGTGACGCTGTCCAGCGGTTTCCCCTTGTCGTTCGGAAATACGAAGTCATCCGTGCCAGTGTGCTCGGACTGAGACTGCCAGCGACTAAGCGTCTCTAGCAGGAAATCATTCAGCGGAATGTGGCGCGTCTTCTTGCTCTTCGCGGTGGCACCTGCAACGGTGACAAATCGCCGCTCGAAGTTTACGAAGCTCCATCGGAGTCGCAGCATCTCGCGACGACGCATGCCTGAATGCTGCCCGAGAGCGATGAGTGGGTGCATGTAGTCGCCGAAACCTGCTACTGGGATCTCGGGCCGTTCATTGTGTCCGCGCTCGCGCAGCCACTTGTTATGCGACGCGCGTTTGCGCCGTAGCTCCGCATCTCGTTTCGTGAGTACCGCATAAAGGCGCTCTTCCTCATCCTTCGAGAGATACCGGATGCGGTTGTTCTCCGGAGTCTCGAAGTGCAGGTTCTCGAATGGGTCTTCAGCGATGAACCCCTGTTTGCGAGCGAGCTTCATGACGGGCTTGAGGTAGGCGACGTTACGCAAATGCGTATTCCGCACCAACGTGACCACTGATTCCGCTTGAACGTGACCGGCCGTTCCGGCCGAACGTGACCGCTCATTCCGCTCGAAGGTGACCGATTTTCGGCTGCGGCCGGAATCGCCGGTCACGATCCCGGAATACGCGGTCAGGTTCGCCCGGAATGGACCGGCCGGGTCTGCGCTGGACCCAAGTTCGCTGGCTAAGCTGCCCGATTTTTCCTAGGGAGTGACGAGTGCCAGCCAAGCGGAGTGTCATGCGCAAGATCAAAGAAGTCCTGCGCCTCAAATTCGAGGCAAAATTGAGTCACGAGCGGATTGCCGCCGCGACCGGTGTCTCCAAAGGCGCCGTCAGCAACTACGTGCAACGGGCGATTCAGAAGAGCCTGAGTTGGCCTCTGCCTGATGATCTGGACGAGAGCGCCCTGGAAGCGCTGCTGTTCCGGCAGGCCGCGCCGCGCGAGCAATACACGCAGCCGGACTTTGCCTATCTGCACCAGGAGCTCAAGCGTAAGTCGGTGACGCTGCAGTTGCTGTGGGAGGAGTATCACGCCACGTACGGCGAGCGTGCCTACCGTTATAGCCAGTTCTGCGTTCACTACCAGCGCTTCCGCAACAGCCTGGCCCGCTCGATGCGCCAGGTGCACGGGGCAGGCGAGAAATTATTCATCGACTACAGCGGCGATACGGTTGCAGTGATCGATGCCGCCACCGGCGAGATCCGCAGCGCCGAGATCTTCGTCGCCGTGATGGGCGCCTCCAAATATACCTACGCCGAGGCGACCTGGACCCAGAGCCTGCCGGACTGGATAGCCTCCCACATCCGCACGTTCGAGCACCTTCGGGCGGTGCCCGATCTGCTCACGCCCGACAACCTCAAGAGCGCCATCAAAAAGGCCTGTCGCTACGAGCCCGAAGCGACCTCGACCTACGAAGACATGGCACGTCATTACGGGACAGCAATTTTGCCCGCACGTCCTTATCGGGCCCGGGATAAAGCTGCTGCGGAGATGAGCGTGTTGGTCGTACAGCGATGGATTTTGGCACGGCTGCGCAATCGACAATTCTTCTCGCTCATCGAACTGAACATCGCGATCGCCGAGTTGCTCGCCGACCTGAATCGCCGTCCGTTCAAAAAACTACCCGGCTGCCGTGCCAGCGTGTTCGAGACGATCGATCGTCCGGCGATGAAGCCGCTGCCGCCGACGCGTTACGAGTACGCCGAGTGGCTCAAAGCGCGAGCGGGCGTGGACTACCACGTGGAAGTCGATCGCCACTACTACAGCGTGCCGCATGCACTCGTGCGCCAGGAGATCCTCGTGCGGCTGACCGCAACGACGATCGAGTGCCTCTTCAAGGGCCGGCGTGTCGCCGCGCACGTACGCTCCTACCTGCCCGGCAAACACACCACGCTCCCGGAGCACATGCCCGACTCGCACCGCCGGCATCTGGAGTGGACACCGGGCCGGCTGCTGAACTGGGGCCAGAAGATCGGCACCGGCACGCGCGCGGTCGTGCAGTGGCAGCTGGAGAACCGTCCGCATCCGGAACAAGGCTATCGCGCCTGCCTGGGACTGCTGAACCTCGCCAAAACCTACGGCGAGCAGCGTCTGGAGGCGGCGTGCCGTCGGGCACTGTCGATCGGATCGCCTACCCGCAAACGGATCCTCGCGATCCTCGAGGCCAACCTCGATCAACACCCCGATCTGTTTCACGCGGCGGATACGGCCGCTCCCACTGCCTCGCGCTCGCACACCAACCTGCGCGGGGCGCAGTACTTCCGTTCCACCACCACGACGGCGACACCGTCCAACGCTGAAGGAGATGATGAAACATGCTCATCCAACCCACCCTCGATACATTGAACCGCCTCAAGCTCCACGGCATGGCGCTCGGCTTGAGCGAACAGATGACCAACAATGCCGCACAACAGCTCGCCTTCGAAGAGCGTGTCGCGCTGCTGCTCGAGCGCGAAGTACTGCATCGGGAAAATCGTCGTCTCACGCGACTGTTGAAGCAGGCCCAGCTCAAAGAGCGTTCTGCGGTGATGGAGGAGATCGACTACCGCTCGCGCAGCGGGCTCGACCGGCCGCAGCTGGCGAGCCTCACCTCCTGTGACTGGATCCGCCTGAATCAGAATTTACTGATCCATGGCGCGACCGGGTCCGGGAAGACTTACCTTGCGTGTGCCTTGGCGCATCAGGCCTGTCGGGCCGGCTTGAGCGCCTGGTACGTGCGAGCACCGCGCCTGTTCGAAGAGCTCGGCCTCTGTCACGCCGACGGGAGCTTCCGCAAGCGCCTCGCGGCCATCGCCAAAATCAACGTCATCGTGATCGACGACTTCGCAATCTCACCCATCGGTCCTCGCGAGCGCAACGATCTGCTGGAGCTGCTCGATGATCGCATCGGTTGCCGCGCTTCGATCGTGACGAGTCAACTTCCGACAGAGCACTGGCACGAGTATCTGAACGATCCCACTTTGGCAGACGCGATCTTGGATCGCCTGGTTCACCGCTCACATCAGATCCATCTGCAGGGCAAGGAGTCCATGCGCAAGCGTCGCGCCGTCAACGCCGGAAAACCCGGCGCACAGGACTGAGCGATGGGGTACACCGCGCGTCACGCACCCCGCTCGATCCGTCCTCCTCGATCGCGAAGCGCTTCTGCCGCTGCCGCGGCAGACTGCCCTACGCGTTGCCCCGTAACGAAGATCGAAGAACCCGGAACGAGCCCCAAACGTTGACGCAACGTGACCAAGCAGAGTAAGAAACCCACCCAGCGCCGATCCGGCGGAATGCCCGGTCACGTTCGGGCGGAATCGCCGGTCACGATGAGCGGAATACGCATCCATGAGGCCAGCATCGAGCGCAAATGGCCCTGCGCGTCGAAGAACATCACCCGATCCTCACCCCAGTTCTGTCGACGCGTCAGCAGAACAAGTCGCGTGCCGCGTTTCGGGTGAAAGGCGTGCGTGATCTCAAAATAAACCGCTTGAGTGTCAGGACAGCCAGCAGTTGCTGACGTGAGGTAAAAGCCGCGCGGAGCTGAGTGTGCTGCTCGTGTACCGCTGGACCCTGGCGCGGCTGCGCCATCAGCGCTTCTTCAGTCTCGAGGAACTGAACGCGGCAATCCGGCCGCTACTGACCGAGCTGAACGCGCGCCCCTTCCAACGTCTGCCCGGTTCGCGTCGGAGTGTCTTCGAGTCACTCGACCGGCCGGCGATGCGTCCGCTGCCGCTCACGCCGTACGTGTACGCCGAGTGGAAAGAGCTCACCGTCGCCTTCGACTACCACGTCGATGTCGATGGGCATTACTACAGCGTGCCGCACGCCCTCGTCGGCCACAGCGTCTGGGCGCGCTTCACCGCGGCCACCGTGGAAGTCTTCTTCCGCAGTGAACGCGTCGCCGGCCATGTGCGCTCCTATCAGCGCGGCAGGCACACCACTTTGCCCGAACACATGCCGAAGTCCCACCGGGCGCATGCCGAGTGGTCTCCGAAACGGCTGATCCAGTGGGGTGAGTCGATCGGGCCACACACCGGGGCGATCGTCGAACACCTCTTGCGCTCAAAGCCTCATCCCGAACAGGGATATCGCGCGTGCCTTGGACTTCTGGCGCTCGCTCGCCAGTACGGCGAGCAGCGCCTGGAATCGGCCAGTCTCCTCGCCGTGCGGCTCGGCAGCCCCACTCGCAAGAGCGTGAAATCGATCCTGGAGAGCGGCCGGGATCTGCGACCTGGCATTGAGCCACTCGCTCTGGATCTACCAGCGCACGGCAATGTGCGCGGACCCGGCTACTACCACTGATCCCATCACCCACACAGGAGATCACACGATGTTGACGAATCCCACCGTCGAGACGCTCAAGAGCCTGAAGCTCCACGGCATGCTCGAAGCGCTCGAAGAACAGCAGCGCACGCCCGCCATACAGGCGCTCTCCTTCGAGGAGCGCTTTGCGCTGCTCGTCGATCGCGAGAGGCTCTTCCGCGAAAACCACCGCCGCACGCGTCTGCTGCGCGGTGCACGCCTGAAAGTCGCCGAGGCCAGCATCGAGGACATCAACTACAAGGCCGCACGCGGCCTCGACAAGCGCCAGATCGCAACCCTCGCCACCGGAGAATGGATCCGCCGCGCGCAGAATCTTCTCATCACCGGCGCTACCGGCTCCGGCAAGACCTGGATCTCGTGCGCCCTCGCTCAACAGACCTGCCGCCAGGGTGGCTCAGTGATGTACTGGCGCGTTCCGCGCCTGATCGAGGAACTGCGCATCGCGCACGGCGACGGCAGTTACATCAAGTTCCTCAAGACGCTCGCCAAAGCCTCTCTCATCGTGCTCGATGACTGGGGACTCACCGCACTGGGCGCTCAGGATCGGGCTGACCTGCTGGAGATCCTCGATGACCGTGTCAGCACCGGCTCGACGCTGATCGCAAGCCAGCTGCCCGTGGACACCTGGCATGCCTACCTCGGCGAACCGACGCTTGCCGATGCGATCCTCGATCGCCTCGTGCATCACAGTCACCGCATCGAGCTGAAGCTGCCCGGCGAATCCATGCGCAAGATCCGCGCGCCGGTGGACGCATGAGCTTCTGCCGCCGCAGCGGCGTCAGACTGGCCTTCGGTTCCCGACTGGATGAAATCCAGATCAGCCAGAACAGCGGCGCTCATCGCGCCCGCTTGACGGATCGTGAACACCTCACGTAGAAACTGACCCTCCAGCTGCCGGCTCCACGCCCGTTCACCATCGCGTGGAATGACTGTTCACGATCGCCGGAATACGCACCTGGATGCGGCGATATCCATATCGAGGGTACTGAGCAGCGAGCTCGCGCATCACCTCAACCACAGGTGCATCGCGCTTCGCCAGACAGGATTGGTATCGCAGGCTCGACCTCGCCACCGACAGCAGCGCGCACGCTCTTCGCAACGACACGCCGCGTTGATGAACGTACGCGACCTGTCGGCGACGCACGGGCGCGCCTACCATTTTTTTGTGGCGACTTCCTTCATCACCTCGATCTCGAGGTCGCGCTCGGCCACGAGCTTCTTGAGCTTCGCGTTCTCCTGCTCGAGTTGGCGCAGTCGCTTCACATCGACGGCTTCGAGCTGGCCAAAGCGCTTGCGCCAGGCGTAGATCGTCACATCGCTGATCCCGTGCTTCTTCGCGACCTCCGCCACCGGAGCGGCGTCGGCTTCGCGCAGGATCTTCACCATCTGTTCTTCTGAAAACCGGGTCTTCTTCATGGCTCCCTCGCTGCCCGTGGGAGCCATCTTCCTAAGAATCAGCTGGTCCGGCAATTGCCAGGCAGGTCACCACGACCTGGGCCTCGGGCATCCGTTGAAGTTCCTTTGGGAGAAGAAGGCGCAAGGCCTCACCACGTATCCGAACTTCTGGAAGCAGTTCGGCCAGATCCGTTCGGTAAGGAAGGAACTGCAGCGCTGCGGCCATGAGCAGGCGAGCGCGCACATCGAAGCGGCCATCACCCACATGCGTCACTTCAACAAGGTCGTGCCGTACTTCCAGGCGCTGCTCGCCCAGGTACACCAGCACAAATCAGCTCTCAATCCGCTCGGGCGCAACGTGCGCACCGGGCAATCCGATGCTCCGTTTACGTCGGCGACGCCGCCGCCGAATCCCTCGGGAGAATCTCAAGTTATGATGAGTACCGCCGTCGCCCGAAACCTGATGGCCGAAATGACGGCCTTCCACGACCTGCCGATACGAGCTTATATTATGCGTAGTTTGCGATCGTATTGCGTCACCTGAATCGATGTTTCTGAACTCCTCCGTTCTCGCTTCATTGCGCTTCTTTGAAGCCGCTGCCCGGTTGTTAAGCTTTAAGCAGGCAGCCGTAGAACTGCACGTGACACAAGGTGCAGTAAGTCAGCAGATTCGCCAACTGGAACGAGCGCTGGGCTGCAGACTGTTCTATCGTCTGCCTCGGCAGATCATCCTCACGGAGGAGGGACGGAAGTTCGCTGCGATAGTAGCGAACGCACTCGGGGAGATCGAAGAGGGGGCTCAATCGCTCGCCGCCTCGCGTTCGCCGGTATGCGTGCGGGTCCGTGCCGGCCCATCCTTTGCCCTTCGATGGCTCGTCCCCAGGTTGGGGCGGTTTTATGCGAGTAACCCACACGTCAGCTTGTTCATCACAGCGGCTTACGGCTACCTTGATCCGATACGCCGTGACTTCGACGTCGCAATCGAGCTGATCAAGGACACGCCAGCATCCTTGCATTGCGAGGTTCTAATGGAAGAGTACCTTGAACCCGTGTGTAGCCCTGAATATTTGGTGACTCACAATTTTCTGAAAGTTCCTGGAGACCTCTCTCGGTGCACACTCCTCCACGACTCGCATGCATGGAGCGGAGCTACTAACGATGCCGAATGGCGCTACTGGCTAGACGCGGTCGGCGTAGTCGATGTCGATTGTAGTCAAGGTCAGTTCTTTAGCCTAGCGAACATGTCGATCGAGGCCGCCCGCAATCACCAAGGTATTGCCATTGGTCGCACGGTCCTGGTCCGAGATCTGCTGAGCGACCGCCAGCTCGTTTCTCCTTTTCAAGCACGAGTAAAGAGCCCAGCGACCTACTGTATCCTGTACTCCAAAGACCTCTGCGAACACCCGGGAATGTGTGCTGTGACTAGTTGGTTGCAAGCCGAGGCTCGAAACGATATCTAAGGTCCTCGTGTACGTACAGCGATTGCATACAACGCGACCGCCTTGCATGGCCACTCAAGGCATAGAACGTACGATAGAGCCTGTGGGCCTCAGGAACAGTGCACCAATAAGCGCCGCCGAACCCATCCAGGCCGCTCCGAACAGGAAGGCCAACCTATATCCTTCTGCTGCTGCGATGACAGGGCCGACACCTGACGCGACTAGGCTCGAAGTAAGCTCAGCCGAGAAACTCCCAAGCAACGCCAGCCCGAGGCTACTGGACATCAATGATGTCGTGTTAAAGATGCCGGAAGCGAGTCCAGACTCATTTGGCTGGACCTCGCTCATCGCAACGAGCAAAAGGGGGTTGACCGCAAGGCCGATACCCGCGCCCAGAAGAACCATGTTTGGCAGGACGTCCATCACACCAGCGCCGACAGACGTTCGCGTAAATAGCGAAAGACCTAGGCAGCCCAACAGCATTCCGATCACCAGCGGCTTCTTGAAACCAAACCTACCGACTAGTACATGAGAGAGACCCAGCGAGAGTGTTGCAGCAACGATGCTTGCAGGAAGAAACGACAATCCGACCTGTATCGGACTGTATCCCACGACTGCTTGCAGATGTAGAGCGATAAAGAAGGAAGCTGATGCGCCTGCCGCCCACACACTTCCAACCATACTCGCGATCATCAGGCTTCTCAGATGCCAAACACCTGGGGGAATTAGGGGTATTTCAACGTGTAACTCGATAATGGCAAAGGCAGTAGCCAGGACCGCAGCGGTAGTGAGCAATCCTAGCGTCAATACGGAATGCCATCCAAACTCTGTCGCATTGCTGATACCGTAAACCGCCAAAACTAGTGACGCTGTCAGCGTAATGGCGCCCCAAATATCAACACGCTCGTGGGATCGCTGGACGCGCGTGCACGGCAGCGCGGACAGGCACTGCGCGCACACGGCTATGCCAATCGGCAGGTTGACAAGAAATATCCAACGCCAACTTAGCCCACCTGCCAGCACACCTCCGAGCAAAAGCCCGAAACTGCCACCGGCAGCGCACGTGAAGCCGTAAATGCTTACTGCTCTTGCACGCTCCGCACCACTGGCAAACATTCCTGTGAGTAGCGATACGACGAGGCCTGCAATAACGGACCCAGCTACGCCCTGAACGGCGCGGCCGACGATTAGTATGCTTGAGGTTGCTGCAAGCCCGCATGCCAGCGATGCGGCCGTGAACAGCATGGTACTTGCTATGAACAACTTTCGCTGACCGTAGATATCGCCCAAGCGGCTACCCAGTAGAAGGCAGCCGCCGAATCCAAGGGTGTATGCGTTCACCACCCAAGGCAGCGACGAGTCAGTGATGCTTAGCTCCTTCTGAATTGAAGGCAATGCAACGTAGACGATCGTCGCATCCAGCATGATCATTAGCATGCCGCCACACAGCGCGATGACGGTCGCCCAACGCTTGCGCGTAATAGAATCTGTCCGCGGCCCCCCCTCGAAAGGCGCATCCTTGCCCATGCACAATCGGTTCAGTACCGAGACACCATCTGAACTGTCTTCTACTGGGCAACCGAATGCGGAGTCACGGCAGCGCGATGGACCCCATGGACCGCTCTTCCCGAAGGATCGGCCGCAGCGGCAAAATTGACGTCCCACTCAATTGCTGCTGAAGACGAACACGCGATCGACTTTCCACTCGGTACAGTTCGCGCGCAAGCCGAATCTGGGAAGTGCTGTTCGAATATGCGCCTGTACAAATAGGCTTCCTTTGAGTGAGGAGGGTTGATCGGAAAGTGGACTGTTGCCCTACCGAAGTCTCTATCGCTGACTTGCGCGGCAGCGTGCGCCTTGAGCGTGTCGATCCAGTTGTAGCCAACGCCGTCGCTAAACTGCTCTTTTTGCCGCCACAGTATTTCCTCCGGAAGGCAACCTTGAAAGGCCTCCCGTAGCAGGGCCTTCTCAATGCCGCGCTTGCCGATCATTTTCGCTGCGGCGTCGACGCTCATCGCCACATCCAGGAACTCAAGGTCCAGGAACGGCACCCGGCTCTCCACACCCCAAGCCATCGTCGCCTTATTAGCACGCAAACAGTCATATAGATATAGAGCGTCTAGCTTGCGGACAGTCTCCTTATGGAACTCCTCCGCCGACGGTGCCTTATGAAAATAGAGGTAGCCCCCGAAAATCTCGTCAGACCCCTCGCCGGACAATACCATCTTTATACCCATCGCCTTGATCCTGCGCGCCAGCAGGTACATCGGCGTGGACGCTCGAATCGTTGTGATATCATAAGTCTCCGTATGCCAGATCACATCCGACAGTGCGTCGAGTCCTTCGCTAATGTCGAAGTGAAAGCTATGGTGAACAGTGTCAATCGCCGCCGCCGCTATTTGGGCGGCCGCCAAATCCGGGGACCCTTTGAGCCCAATGGCAAATGAATGAAGACGTGGCCACCAAGCTTCTTTGTGGTTACCTTCCTCCACACGTCGGCGCGCGAACCGTGCTGCACAGGCTGCAACGAGAGACGAGTCGAGTCCACCAGATAGCAGCACACCGTATGGCACGTCGCTCATCATCTGTCTGCGCACCGCACTCTCAAGCGCATCGCGCACTTCCTCCGCGCATACTATTCTGTTCCGTGTGGCGGCATACTCGCGCCATCCCCGTGTGTAGTAACGCGTAAGCTCGCCAGTTTCGGTGGAGAAGAAATGGCCGGGTGGGAAATGAGCGACGTCCGGACACTTTCCTACCAGCGTTTTCATCTCCGATGCAATCCACAGAATTCCGTTTCGGTCGTGACCCCAATAGAGCGGACAAACACCTATCGGGTCACGCGCCACTATCGCGCGTTGGCTTCCGCGATCCCAAAGCGCGAATGCAAAGATTCCATTCAGTCGATTCAGCATCTCAGGCACACCAACCGCTCTGTATAGAGCGAGAATTACCTCGCAATCAGATCCAGTCATGTACTCGTATTTGCCATTCACGTCGCTCTTCAACTCACGGTTATTGTAGATCTCGCCGTTAACCGCTAGCACCAGTTGCCCATCGGACGATCGGAGAGGTTGCGACCCGCCTTCTGGATCCACAATCGCCAGCCGCTCATGAACAAGAATTGCAGCATTGTCTACATACACACCGCTCCAATCTGGCCCACGATGGCGCTGAATACGCGAACGGTCAAGCGCTTCCTTTCTCAAGCTCGAAACGTTGTCGTGCGGCTCAAGCCCGAAAATTCCCAGTATTGAACACATGCGTCCTCCTTACGTAGCAGTCACGATCTGCTCTTCACGCGCTTTAGCTCCGCTGTCGATGTCCGACCCTGGCCAAGCGATCGAGCGCTATCTCCTTTATCTTCTTATCCGGCCGCCTGCATAGAGTGACCAAAAGACGTAGGAAATCGTCGCGAAACGCCTCGAATGTCACAATTGAGAACCGAGCTGTCGGAAAACTAAGGTCGCCGACGATCTCGTTGCGCTTTTCAAAGAAAATAATCGACGGTTCGTTGTCGATCTTGACGTCACTCACGACAGGATACTTGAACTCAAATGTTGAAATCGCCATGCCTCCATTTCTATCGTCCAGCACTGTGTCGACTTGGCTTACGTCCGTGGTGATCCAGTTGAAGATCGTATTTCTGGTGTACTCCGGCCGCGGGATCTGTGCGCGGAGGAATGAGAAATCGAAATTGTTTTGCGCGAAACAGTACTCTTTCATCACCTGATCTAAGAAATCGCGGAAACTATCTCGCTCGCGAAGCGATATACGCAGGTATAGGAGCGACGCAAAATATCCTATCGTATGCTGAATCCCCGGACTCACTCTGCCGTCGACTGTGTATTGAAATACACCTTCCGCCGCATCACACCACTGTAATACCAAGGCGGCGTACGCCGTAAACACAGTCAGCACTAGCGTCGTTCGGTTTCGCCTGGACCAATCAGTAAGTTCTCGCTTCAAATCTGCCTGGATCACAATAGGCACGGTCCCCCAGCTCAAGCCCACTGAATCTATCGCATTTTTGTCCGATGGGAATCGTAGACGCTGAGAGCCCCTTAGGTGCTCGTCACAGTAGCTGCCGCTTCTCGCCGGTAACCCGCCACTTGTGTTCCACTGTGCTCTCGCGTAGTCGGAGAACTGCACCCGCACCGCAGGCAGTTCGACCGCGCATCCCTTCGCTGCCTGTGCGTAGGCCGCAAATAGATCGTTCCAAAACAGACCTATGGAGACGCCGTCCGAGACGATGTGTTCGATGGCGAGGGCCATCACATGCTCATTCGACGCAACTCTTAGGAGACGTAAGCCGAACAGTGGCCCGATGGTGACGTCTATCGGCTCGAGGATCAGCCGATAGATACACGCCTGAACTTCCTCCGCTCGCATTGGTTCGGATAGCGCAGTGAGGTCTCGAAACTCAAAGTCGCACTTTGCCGATGTCGCAATTTCCTGCGCTAGAACCTCTCCGCAGCGGACTATTCGCGTTCTAAGAGCCTCGTGTCGTTCGATCACCGCCTCAAGACCCTTCCGCAATGCGGGAATACTCAATGACCCCTGCATTCGAACTGCTGATGCCAGTTGACGGCGCGAAGCGTGGTCGTTAAGCCGATACAGGTTCCAATGCCCCAATTGCGTATACGCAAGAGGGGCACGATGGCAGTCTGCACTTGCGGGGATCCATTGCTCGCAAGACAGCTCCGCCATCGCGTCCTTTATGCACTCGCGATCGTCCTTCAAAAGTTGCAATTCACCTTGTGTTAGCGCTCCTTTTGGAGCCCTATACTTAAGTTGGCCGTTGTGCCACCAGATCCGCACATTCTTCCTGCGGATAAGGTCAAGGACTTCCGTTCTGCGACTCATCTGTCACCAAGTCGAGCGATGCGAAGAGCAGTCAGATAACCCCTTCCTCGAAGTCGACCTCCTCGAAATGCTGTGGCCGGGCATCTCGCATGGAATCCACCGCGAGCGCGAGCTCCCGTACTGTAGGTCCTTCGAATACCGTCGCCGCCGAAATGTGCACGGAAAATTTATCTCTTATCATGGTGGTCAGTTTGACCGCATGCAGAGAGTGACCTCCTAACTCGAAGAAGTTGTCTTCGAGACCGACGCGATCTATCTCGAGCAGCTGCGCCCAGAGATCCATCAGAGCCACTTCCGTCGGTGTGCGGGGCGCCAGGTACTCTGCCGTCGCCACTAATGTGCTCTCCGGAGCAGGTAACGCTCGCCGATCAACTTTGCCATGCGCCGTAAGTGGTAATCGATCCATTACGGTCCAGGCGGATGGCAGCATGTAATGTGGCAGCCGATCGTTCAGATAATCCCGCAGACGTCGAACGGCCAATTGCTTAACATTCACGCTTGATGGGCTACTTGCATATTCTGTCAGAGACTGAACTTTCGATAGCACGCGCGGCACATGTACTGTGGCGCCTTGTTTGGTGAAGCGCACCTCAAAACGCCGTCTGTCTCCCGGAACTACTTGAACGTTGTAATCGTAAGTCTGTGCCAACTCCCAGAATATCTCTGGGTCGATTTCTGTTGGCCTTGATTCGTTGAGTTCGCGGCGTAAGGCACCTGCTTCAAGGTGCTCATTACAGGAGATTATTTTTGTCTGCGCCGCAGCTTCCCTTGTTAAGCGTGAGTTGGGTATAGAACTCAGTCTTATCGCACTCCATCGTCGCTCTTTTAGCGCGAGTTCAAGTTCTTCGATCGATCGACACGTCGTACCCCAGTCCAGTGATTCGCAAGCTGCTTGAGTAGCAATCTGATCAATGGTTTTCAACACCACGTCATACCGATAACGCGTTAACTCATTCTGAGCTCGACCACGCTTCAGCTGTACATCCGCCCTGCTGATGCCAGGTATATGGCCAGGCAATACGTGAAAAAATTGCGGATCGATTACTAGCTCTTTCTCCTGCGCCACCGCCCTGACTATGCGTTTCCTCAGTTGCCCGATGCTGACTGTAGCTGCCGCCTTGCTCAGCTGCACTGCGCTATGAAACATCTCAAGCAATCCTAGGTGTCGTATGTCTCCTAGGAAGATATTCCCCCCTGGACTGAGCAAGCGAACTGCCTTCCGCAACACAGTCAGCAAATACTCAATATCAGGAAAATACTGTACGACTGAGTTCAGCACTATCGTGTCGAATGACCCGCTTCCCAAGCCTTCAAGCTCCGTAGCCGAACGGTGCAGCAGCTCAACATGCTCAAACTCTGATCGTCCTGCTATCCAACGTCGTAACTGTGTAACCGCGGACTCAGAAAAATCCGTCCCAACATACGCCTCACATCCCGGAGCCAAATGCTGCAGGAGCAATCCCACTCCGCACCCAATCTCCAGTATGCGTCTCGGCTGCAGCTCTCGGATACGCGTCACCGTGCACTCCAACCATTCCTGCATCTCCAATTCCGGTATCGGCTCACCCGTATAACTGCTATTCCATCCCACAAAACTCGGAGCGGATTTCGCCGGCGCATAGGTCTCCTCGTACAGCGTCCTCCATTCGTCTACCACGGTCAAACGCGACGCCGCAGCACCGTCGCTATCTAGCGTATTTTCGTGCATCACGCTGAGGGTCACATAGGCAGCTAGTTCTATTTCGCGACCGTCGTTCTCAGGCGCCAAGACAACTGCCTCGGTCACAAGCGGATGCTGTAATAGGATGCCTTCAATTTCTCCGAGTTCTATTCGATAACCTCTTACTTTTACTTGATCATCATTTCGACCGAGAAACTCAATTCTGCCATCTGAGCGCCACCTCCCTAAGTCTCCAGTCCGGTACATGCGCACAGAAGGGCATTCGGAGAATGGATCGGCCAAGAACCGCTCGGCAGTAGCCAGTGGCCGGTTCCAGTATCCACGTGCCACCCCGGCTCCCCCGATGTGTATCTCGCCGGGTACACCAATTGGAACGTGCTGGAGGTATCTGTCTAGGATGTAGATCTGCGTGTTCAGGATCGGCCGGCCGATATGGGATACGCCTTCCGTTGCGCTGACACTGCCTGATGTAGCGACAACCGTCGATTCTGTCGGGCCGTAATTGTTGATCAACTCGAACCGGTACACCTTCGGCCGCGCGCGGAGTCTGTCACCTCCAACCAGGAGTGCTCTCAGCCTTGAGTTCGATATCTCGCGACTGAGCGCGAGCTCCGCTATAGGTGTCGGTAGAAAACTGACATCAAGCGGCTCTCGCTCCCACCATTCCAACAAAGTCTCGGGATTGAAGGCGCGTTCTGGCGCAGACAGTACGAGAGTGCAGGCGGCACTGAGCGCCGGCCAGATTTCCCAGCCTGATGCGTCAAACCCGGTTCCGGCGACAGCGGAGCAGCGAGTTCCCGGATTGAACCGAAATGTCGAGCAGTGCCATTTCACAAGGTTCACAATGCAATGATGCTCGACCACTACCCCTTTGGGCACTCCAGTCGAACCAGAGGTGTAGATCATATAGGCTGGCACTTGCGGACTTATCCCTAGATTGGTCGCATCTGGGTTGAGACTGAACGCGATGTGCGCCCCTCTGCTTTCGCCAAGAGTCAAAAGCCGTACACCGACGGGTGGTAACTTTCCCCTCAAGCTTTCCTGCGTCAGTACCGCAGCCGGCGCGCTATCGCGCAGCATATATGCCAATCGTTCCATCGGTTGACCGACATCTAATGGTAAATAGGTCCCTCCCGCTTTTACGATTCCCACCATCCCTATGACGAACTCCAAACCGCGCTCGATGTATAGCGCGACGCGATCGCCTACTCGTACTCCCAACTCTAGCAATATGTGTGCAACGTGGTTCGAGCTCTCATTCAATTGCTCGTATGTCACGTGTCGTCCGTTGAGGATCGTCGCGATCGAGTCGGGAAACTGCTTCGCTTGCTCCTCAAATAGTTGATGAACTAACTTCTGGCCAGTGTGGGCAGCTGCCGGGCTGTTGAATGCACATAGGAGTTGTGACCGTTCCGTTTCCGAAATCAG